>Ga0207969_100215_pt1 | contig 32581 bp, 24 predicted proteins | sample LakWasMet25_LOW6_2_FD_183869 | JGI IMG/M metagenome (GOLD analysis project Ga0207969, IMG submission 183869) | Freshwater sediment methanotrophic microbial communities from Lake Washington under simulated oxygen tension - Sediment Metagenome... | ecosystem: Environmental > Aquatic > Freshwater >... | reverse complement strand
GGCCCCGGAGGCCCCGTCGCCGCCGCCTCCCGAGGCTCCGCCCGCACCGGCCATCACCTCGCTCTCCGAGCTGGAGGAGTTCGCCGCCGCCTCCCGCGCCCGCCTGGAGGCGATGGAGGCCGCCTCTGAGGCCCGTCCCTCCCTCGCTCCTGCGCCCCCTCCCTCCGTCCCGGTCGACCTCCCGGGGAGGGCGGCGGCGCTGGTCTTCGGCGTGGCCGTTCCTCCCGAGCAGGTGCTCTTCGAGCGCGCCCGCACCTGCCTCGAAGACCTCGGGATGTTCGGCCTCCTGCGCCGCCCGATGAGCGGATCGTCGTGGCGCGCGGCGGCCCGCACCGAGCAGCGCCTCCTGCGACGGGTCGACGCGCTGGTGGCCTGCGGCGACGGGGTGGTCCCCGGCCTGGTGCAGATGCTGGAGGAGCGCCCGCTGCCCGACCCGGAGCTCACCTGGGCGGTGGTGTTCTTCTTCCTCTCGCTGCGAGGCAGCGACGCCCTCGACGCCGCGCTCCGCATCGCCCGCGCTTCGCTCTCCCAGGACGACGCCGTCGCGCTCTCCGTGGCCGACGCCTTCGCCCACTGCCCGCACCCGATGCTCGACGAGGCCCTCCGGGGGTGGCTCTCCGCCCCGGAGTCCTCGCGCCGCGCCGTGGCCCTCGACGCCCTCTCCCGCCGCTACGCGCTGATGGCCCCTCACTGGGACGCCTGCGCCCGCGAGGCGCTCTCCCTCGACGACGAGCCCGCCCTGCGCGCCGCGGCCAGGGCGCTCGCCAGGGTGCAGGGCGACGTCGACCCCTCGCTGGCGCTGGCGCTGCTCAGGCACCCGCTGCCCGCGGTGGCGCGCCCTGCCATCGAGGGCCGCATCGCCCGAGGCCAGCGCGACGGGGCCTGGAGGGCGCTGGAGCTCACCGAAGGGGTCGACGGGGGCTTCGCGGGCGCGGTGCGCTACGTGGCCCTCGCGGGGACGAGGCTCAGCAAGGCGGCGCTCATCGCCGACGCGGGCCGCGGGGGCTCGCTCGCCCTCCTCGACGCGCTGGGCTGGTACGGCGACCCGGACTTCGTCGACGACCTGATCGGGGCGCTCTCCCTCGACGACGCGGCGACGAAGGCCCTGGCGGTGGGGGCGCTGGAGCGCATCACCGGCGCGATGCTCGCCGACGACGCGCCCGAGGGGATCGATCCGACGCTCCCATGGCCTCGACCCGAGGGCTTCGTCCCGACGCCGGTGGCCGAGCCCTGCGTCTCGATGGCGGCGTGGCGGCGGTGGTGGTCCCGCGTGGGCGGAGGCGCCCCGGCGGGGCAGCGGCTGCGCTGGGGGAGGCCCTGGTCGCCGATGGACAACGTCACCGAGATGGACCGCGACGACGCCGCGCCAGACGTGCGGCGCATGGCGTGGCTTGAGCTGTGCGCCCGCACCGGAGGGAGCATCGCCTTCGACCCGGAGGACTGGGTCTCCCGGCAGGAGCGCTCGGTCTCGGCGTGGCGCTCGTACGTGTCCTCGCCGAGGGTGGCGGCGATGGCGGGGCGATGGCCGTCGGCGATGCTGGAGGGATAGAAGCGCGATGGACGTCCCCGACCTCTTCAACGCGACGACGGCGACGGTGGCGGTGGTGCCTCGCATCGCCGGGGACGGCCGACCGCTGGCGCTGGTGGTCCTCAAGGAGCGCTTCTACCTGGCGCCCAACGGGCGGCTGTCGCGCATGGGCGACGCGGAGGTGCGCTACACCGACGAGCCCTGGGACCCTGAGAACCCCGCGACGAGCTCGACCCGCCGGCCGGCGGACACGTGCATCCACAAGCCCTCGACGGACGTGCTGGTGGCCGGCTACGCGATGCTCCCTGGGCGCCGACCGGTGAGCTCGCTCGACGTGCTGGTGGAGGTCGGTCCGGTGTCGCGGGCGCTGAGGGTGACGGGCCCTCGGGTCTGGTACGAGGGCGCGGCGGGGCTGACGCTCACGGAGCCCGAGCCCTTCGTGGAGGTCCCGCTGCAGTGGGAGCTCGCGTGGGGTGGCACCGACGCCAGCGACGAGTCGCAGCCCCCGCTGGAGGAGTCGCGCAACCCGGTGGGCCGGGGCGTGGCGAGGCGCGCGGACTCCCTGGTGCACCGCGCCGGGCCGCAGATCGAGGACCCTGCCGCGCCCATCACCGAGGTGGGGAGGCACGAGCCCTGGGGGGTCGCTCCCATCGCCCGCCACTGGTCGCCGAGGCGAGCCTGGGCCGGGACCATGGACGCGGCGTGGATGCGCTCCCGCATGCCGCTGCCGCCGCTCGACCTCGACCCCCGCTTCGAGCAGGTGGCGACGCCCCCGATGGTCTCCCCGGGCTACCTGCGCGGGGGTGAGCGGGTGCGGCTGCATCATCTCTGCGCCGACGGGGCGCTGGAGTTCGAGCTGCCGCGGATGCAGTTCTCGGTGCTGGCCCGCCGAGACGACGGCGACGCTCCGGCCGCGGTGGTGCTCGACACGGTGCTGCTGGAGCCGCACGAGCGCGCGGTCGAGCTCACCTGGAGGGCGCTGGTGGGGCTGCCCCGACCGGCGCGTCGGCTGATGGAGATCCGCGTTGACGAGAAGGAGCTGCGGTGACCCGCCCCAACGAGTTCGCGCACTGGGACCCCCGGCTGATCGACGGCCCGGTGGTGGCCGCCGCCTCGGCGCTCAACGGCCTGGGCTTCGACCCCTGGCAGACCTGGGCCTTCCGCCGCGCGGAGCTCACGGCCCACGCGGCATCGCCCTTCCGCTGCCCCAACGGCAAGGCGCTGACGATGGGGGCGATTCGCACCTTTCCCCCGCAGGCCAGGGCCGAGCTGCGGATGGAGTCCATCGTCACGGCGCTGCTCGACGCCGTCGCCCCCGACGTGGAGGCCCTCGGCCCGGTGCGCGGGCTCGCGGCGCTGGTGACGCTCTCGGCGCTGCCCTCGCCGGGAGACCCTGGCTACCAGTCCCGCGCATCGAGGATCGTACGTCGGGTGAACGACTGGCTCTCCGAGCGCCTGCCCCCTGGCGCAAGCGTGGCGGTGGAGCACGACCACAGGGCGCACGCGGGCCTCGCGCACGCGCTGCTGAGGGCCGTCCCTGCGCTGCTGGAGGACCGCATCGACGCGGCGCTGCTGCTGGGCGTGGAGAGCTACTACGACCCCGACGTGCTCTCGGCTCTCTTCGCTGGCGGAAGGCTGCACGACGGCGAGAACCTCGACGGGTTCATCCCGGGGGAGGGCGGCGCTGCGCTGCTGGTGGTGAAGGCGTCGAGGGCGAGGGCGATGGGGCGCGGGGTGCGCGCTCGCATCGAGGGGGCGGCGACGGCCTGGGAGGCGGCGCGGCCGGACAACGACGTGCCCTGCCTCGGGGACGCGCTCACGGCGGTGACGCGCTCGCTCACGGACGTGCTCGCCGCGCAGAGGCGCCCGCTCGACTGGTGGCTCTGCGACGTGACCGGGGACGCGCTGCGGCAGCATGAGTTCCAGCTGGCGTGGCCGAGGGCGGGCTACGACGTGATGGGCCCGACGAGCGCGCTGGAGTACCTGCCGGAGACCCTGGGCGACCTCGGGGCGGCGACGCTGCACACGGCGGTGGCGGTGGCGGGGGAGGGCTTTCTCCGCGGCGATCCGGCGGCGGAGACCTGCCTGGTCACCGGCAGCAGCGACGAGGGGCCGCGAGGGGCGGTGCTGCTCTCTCGAGGGTGAGCACGCCATGAACCTGCGGTTCGAGCACATCGTCCCCCGTGACCTCGCCCTGGTGGAGGCCACGCTCCTCTCCCGGGGCTTCGCGCTGGCGCTGGCGAGCTCGTGCCCCGCGCTCGCCGGGGCGAGGGGCATCGACTACGCCGCGGAGGGAGACTCGGTCGAGCGGGTGACCTGGTTTCGGGCGAGTCCCGACTCCCTGGGCGAGCTCTTCGTGCTGCTCCCCTCGGTCACCTGGATCGAGCGGGTGCGCTGGTCGCGCGAGGCCCGCTCGGGGCGCTTCGAGGTCGCCCCCGAGCTGCCTGCCCCGATGGCCCGTCGGGTGCGCTGCGAGGGCACCTACTCCCTGGAGCCCGCCCCCGGCGGGACCACCCTGCGTCGCGTAGAGGTCGCCCTGTCCATCCGAGCGCCGCTGGTCGCCCGCGCCGCGGAGCAGCGCCTCGCGGGGATGCTCCGCACCATCTTCGACACCGAGGCGGGGCTGCTGGCGCAGGGCATCGGGTGACGGCCGAGGCCCTCTACGACGCGGTGATCGTGGGCGCCGGGGTGTCGGGGCTCTGCCTCGCGAGGGCGCTGCTCGAGGCGGGCGGCGGTTGGTCCATCCTGCTGGTCGACGGGGCTCAGGACGACGACGCCCTGCGCACGCTCTCCTTCTGGACCTCCGCGCCCGGTCCCCTCGACGCGCTCGTACGGCACCGCTGGACCCGGCTGGTGATCGCCGACGCCTCGGGCGGCGCCCGCTCGGTGACGCTCGACTCCCACCGCTACCAGACGCTCTTCTTCGCCGACCTGCAGCGCACGGTGAAGGACAGCCTCCGCGCCGACCCCCGCCACCGGATCATCGACGGTCGGGCGACGGAGCTTGCGACCGCGGGCGATCGGGTGCGGGTCACCGTCGGCGACGAGGTGCTCCAGGCGCGGTGGGCCTTCGACAGCCGCTTCCGTCGAGGCACCTTCGAGGTGGCGGAGGGCGGCGCGCAGCTCCTCTGGCAGCGCTTCCACGGCCTCGTGGTGCGCTGCGAGGAAGACGCCTTCGACCCCTCCTCGGCGGTCTTCATCGACTTCCGCGGCGACCTGCCGGCCGGCACCGCCTTCGCGTACCTGCTGCCCTTCTCCCCCCGCGAGGCGCTGGCCGAGCTGGTCTCGCTCGAGCCCATCGACGCGGAGCTCGCGCTGCGGTCCTACCTCTCGAAGGTCCATGGGGTGGCGGCGCTGGAGGTGATCGACCGTGAGGCCGGGTCGAGCCCGATGACCGAGCAGTATTTCGAGCCCTTCGAGGGCGATCGCATCCGGCGCATCGGCATCCCCGCGGGGATGCTCAAGCCCTCCACGGGCTATGCGCTCACCCGCATCCTCGACGACAGCGCGGCCATCGTGCGCTCGCTGCGGGAGCGCGGCCAACCGATGGTGGCCCCTCCCCGGCGGAGGCTCTATCGCTTCCTCGACGGGGTCTTCCTGACGCTCTGGGCGCGCTGGCCCTCGACGATGCCCGGGGTGTTCTCCGCGATGTTCACCCGGGTCTCCGCCGACCGGGTGCTGCGCTTCCTCGACGAGCGCGCCTCCCCGTGGGACCTCCTCGCCCTCATCGCCCGGCTCCCGCTGTGGCCCTTCCTCCGGGCGCTGGTCGCGTGGCTCGCCCGGCGGCTTCGTCGGGTCGCAGCGCAGCCCGAACCCGCCTACAAAGACACGACGATGAAGCGCACGGACTCCCACCGCCCGACGGACCGATCGCCATGAGCGTCCTCGTGACCGGAGGCGCCGGGTACATCGGCTCTCACGTGGTGCGCCGCCTTCGCGCCGCGGGGCGTGAGCCGGTGGTGATCGACAGCCTCGTCACCGGCCACCGGGACGCGGTGCCCGGGGACGTCCCCTTCCTCCTCGCCGACGTGGCCGACCGCAGGAGCGTGGGCGAATTCATCGAGCGCCACCGGGTGCGCGCGGTGCTGCACTTCGCCGCCCTCAGCCAGGTGGGCGAGTCCGTCGCCGCGCCGCGGAGGTACTTCCAGGGCAACACCGTCGCCTCGCTCTCGCTGCTGGAGAGCGTCCTCGACGCGGGCGTCCCGGCCTTCGTGCTCTCCTCGACGGCCGCGGTCTACGGCATCCCCGAGCACACGCCCATCCCCGAGACGCACCCCACCCGGCCGATCAGCCCCTACGGCGAGACCAAGCTCTCCATCGAGCGCTGCCTCGCCGCGTACCACCAGGCCTACGGCCTCCGGTACGCCGCCCTTCGGTACTTCAACGCCGCCGGCGCCGAGGCCTCCGCGGGCCTCGGGGAGCGCCACGAGCCCGAGTCGCACCTCATCCCGCTGGTGCTGAGCGTGGCCCTCGGGGCGCGTCCCAGCGTCACCGTCTACGGCGACGACTACGACACCCCCGACGGCACCTGCGTGCGCGACTACATCCACGTCTGCGACCTCGCCGACGCCCACGTCGCGGCGCTCGATCACCTCGAGCGCGGTGGATCGTCCAGCGCCTTCAACCTCGGCACCGGCCGCGGCTACTCGGTGCGCGAGGTCATCCTCGCGGCGCGGCGGGTCACGGGGCACGCGATTCCGGTGGTGCACGGCCCTCGAAGGCCCGGCGACCCGCCCACCCTGGTCGCGAGCCCGAGGCTCGCGGAGGAGAGCTTCGGCTTCCGCGCGCGCCGCTCCGCGATCGACGAGATCGTGCGCGACGCATGGGACTTCCACCGGACCTTCGCGGCCCGTGATGGCGGCCCGCGGTAGACCTCCAGCGGCCGCTCGTCGCGGCCCCTCTCCGCACCACGTGCATCCTGCGCACGCAGTGCGAACCGAAGGTCCCACCCCTGCGATCCACCTTTGGGGGAAAGGGTCGCCGCCCTGACGAGCACCGTCGGCACCGTCTCGGTGCGTAGCGCGACCTTCGTCGTCTCTCTGCCCGCTCAGGCGGGGTAGCGGCCGCTCACGTAGTCCCGGAGCATCTGGATCTCGAACTCCTGGTTCTGGCTGAAGAAGCGCACCAGGTCGCCGATGGAGATCACCCCGGTGACGCGCCCCTGGTCGACCACCGGAAGGTGGCGGCAGCGGTGCCCGGTGATGATCGCCATGGCCTCGGCGGGCCGGGTGTCGCGAGACACGCAGACCACCGCGTGGGTCATCACCTCGCTGACGAGGGTGCTCGCCGGGTCACGCTTGGCGAGGATCACCCGCACCATCAGATCGCGCTCGGAGAACATCCCCACCGGATCATTGCCCTCACAGACCATCAGCGCCCCGACGCGGTGTCGACACATCTCCTCCACGGCTTCGAACACCGTCGCGTCGGGGCGCGTGGTGAGAACCCGGGAGCCCTTCTCATCCAGGATGTCGCCTACGGATTCCATGGATTGTTCATTGAACCTGCTCTCCCTTGTCGCAAGGGGGAGGGGTCGCCGGTCGAGCGCGCCTCTTGCTTGAGCGCATGGGATGAACACTCGTTACCTGGGGGCAGGTCTCATCGCGGCGGCGGGCATCGCAGCGTGGATGGCGGTGCGCAGGGCGGGGGCGTACTCGTTTCGGGGCAAGACTGTGCTGATCACCGGGGCCTCTCGGGGTCTGGGGCTGGTGATGGCGAGGGAGTTCGCCCGGGAGGGGGCTCGCCTGGTGATCTGCGGGCTCGACAGGACGGTGCTCGACCGCGCCCGCGAAGAGCTGGAGGGCATAGGCGCCGAGGTGCTGGCCGTGCCCACGGACGTGACGCTGCGCGAGGAGGTCGACATGCTCCTCGGGGCGGTGAAGGAGCGCTTCGGCGCCGTGGACGTGCTGGTCAACAACGCCGGGCGCACGGACGTCGGGCCCCTGGAGACGATGACCGACGCGGACTTCGAGCGCTCGATGGCGGTGCACTTCTGGGGTCCGCTGCACCTGATGCGCGCGGTGCTGCCTGGGATGAGGGAGCGGGGCGACGGGCGCATCGTGAACATCTCCTCGATCGGGGGAGTCATCGCGGTGCCCCATATGGTTCCGTACAGCGCGAGCAAGTTCGCGCTCGCGGGGCTCTCCGAGGGGATGGGCGCCGAGCTGGCGAAGGACGGCATCCGGGTGACCACGGTCTACCCCGGGCTGATGCGCACCGGGTCGGCCCGCAACGCCAACTTCAAGGGCCGGCACCGCGAGGAGTACGCGTGGTTCGTGCTCTCCGACGCGCTCCCGATCAGCTCGATGAGCGCCCGCCGCGCCGCTCGGCAGATCGTGGAGGGATGCCGTCGGGGAGACTCCCGGCTGGTGCTCTCTCTGCCTGCGAAGCTGTGCGCTCTCGCGCACGGTGTGGCGCCATCGCTCACCGCCCGGGCGCTCTCGATGGTCGCCCGGATGCTCCCGTCGCCCGAAGGCCAGGGCACCACCTCGCGCAAGGGCTACGAGAGCCGCTCGGCGCTCACCGACTCACCGCTCACCCTGCTCGACGACCAGGCCGCCGAGGAGAACCACGAGAACCTCGTCCCGGCCTTTCACTAGAGGCGAGCGCGGAGGGCGCGGGCGTTCCAGAGAATGGCGGCGGCGAGCGTGGGAGCGAGGCAGGAGACCAGCACCAGGAGGGCGTCGGACAGACCGCGCACCCGGGAGAGGTTGAACGCGAGGGCGTGGGCGATGGTGAGCGCGGCGTCGGCGGTGACCGCGATCGCGAGGGCGGTCGCGAGCCCCGGGCGCCATCGTCGGGCGAGGGACCAGAGCGCGAGGGCCAGCGCCACGTTGAGCGCCACCGAGGCGACCTTGAGGGCCGTCGAGGGAAACCAGCGCGCGGTGTCGGCGGCGAGCAGCAGCGCCGTCCACGGGACGAGCAGCAGCGCGAGGACCCGCACCACCACCGAGGGGCCTCGGAGGATGGAGCGGAGCCCGTAGCGGCCGAGGCTGCCGTGGGCGAAGGCGGTGAGCGCATCGAAGAGGGCCACCGCCGCGAAGGTGCCCGGGGGATGCACCAGGTGAATCGGGTCCCAGCGGTGGGGCTTGAGCTTGGACTTGAAGAGGTAGAGGCCGCCGAAGTCGTAGAGGCCCGACGAGAGGGCGCCGACGGTGCGTAGCCTGGGGTCGACGTCGCCTCCCAGCGGGGCGAGGCCCAGGGTGACGTAGCCGCTCTGGAGCTCGGAGGCGTGGCGCATGGCGGCGTCGACGAGGAGCTCGGTGGTCCCGTTGGGGGCGTCGGCGTCCCGGAGGAGGTCCTCGAAGAGCCAGCCGTCGCGCGCATAGACGGGCACCGCCGCGAGGAAGCCGACGACGCGGCCCTCGCGCTCGGCGACGAAGTAACGCCGCTCCTCGGCGAAGTCGAAGGGCTGCACGTCGACCAGGAAGCCCATCGGGGCCATCGGCTTCGAGGCGAGCCAGCGCTCGATGAGCCCGTCGATGGCGAGGCGGGTGGGGGTCGACGGGTCGGTGACCTCGCTGGCCACTGCGAGCCGTACGCGCACCCCCTTGGCGCGGGCGCGGCGCACCTGCTCCTTCAGGCTCGATGATCCGCGGAGGATGTCCGGCCAGCCCGATGGGCTCCAGACGGGTTGAGCGCCGATGGCGAGGGAGAGGCTGATGGAGGCTGCGACCATCCGCTGCTCGACGCCGAAGTAGCAGACGCGGCGGCGGGCCGTGCGCGCGGCCGCCTCGAAGCGCCGGGCCACGTCGGCGAGCCGCTCGGTCGGGGCGATGGGGGCGCCCGCGACGACCCACGCCGAGCCCGTGTCGGCGTAGGCCACGCAGGCCTCGTCGCCGTCGAACCAGTAGCGGAATCCCCGCTCAAGAGTCTGGAAGGACGTCGCGTTGTAGCCGTGGCGCTTGAGCATCGCGAGGGCGCGCACTCGGGGATCGTCGACGGCGGTGCTCACGGGGGCGCCGCTTCGTAGCACCCGCGGGCCCCGGGCGTCAGCCGCACCGTGGCGTGCCCCACGGGGCGCTCACTCCCTCTGCGGAGAGCGCATCGGTCGGCCGTTGGTGATGAGAAAGCGCCAGATGCCCGGCTCTCCCACGTTGGAGGTCCGACACAGCCGCAGCACCCCCGCGGTGCGAGAGCCCGGCAGCACCCGGCTGTCGCGGCGGTTGCCCGCGTCGAAGCCCGCCTGGGCGGGGGTCCCACCGCGGCCGTTGCTGCCGCCGCTGGCGTCCCCGGTGGTCCACTCGCAGCGCGCGTAGCGAAACTCCACCTCGAACTGCCCCTCGTCCATCTCCGTCCCGCCGCGAAGCACGATCTGGAAGCTGTTGAGCCTGTCGACGTGGCTGCCGAAGTACCCGACGTTGTGCCAGGTGATCACCACCTGGCCCGGCCGCACGTCCCACCACACGCCGTTGCGCCCGGGTCGCCCTCCGCCGCGGGTGTCCACGTCCGCCCAGAAGGGCGCGATCATCGGCTGGTCGGCGATGGGGAAGGGCGTCGGGGTGAACTGCCCCACCGCGCCCCGAAAGGTGATGTTGCCGTTGTTGTTGACGAAGATCGAACGGTACGTCCCGGCGAAGTAGCGCAGGCCCCCAGGGAAGCCCCGCGAGATGTCGATCTCCGTCGAGGAGCTGTCGTCGTTCTCGGCAAGGAAGCTGGTGCCGAAGCCAGCCGGCCCGCCGAGGTCGGCGATGAGGTCGACCGCCGACGCCGTGCGAGGAGCGATCCACCCGGCGAGCGCCGCCAGGGCGATGGGAGCGAGCATCGATCGTGAGCGCTTCATGCGTGTGGCCTCCTCAGCATTCCATCATCCCCGATCATCGCCGCGCGCGAGCCCGTCGAGGCATCCGCAGCGCCAGCACCCCGAGCAGGTACGCCAGCAGCGCGCCCACCAGCAGCGCCAGCCTCGCCTCTCGCATCACCCGCTCGCCCCGCACGTCGTCGAGCGCCTCGTCCAACCGGCGGATCACCCGGCCTCCGCCTGCCCTCGCGATCGCCGAGAGCGAGGGCTCGTCGCTCCCGAAGCCTCTCAGCTCCGCGGGGTACGGAGCCTCCGCCCCGCCCGCCACCGTGGGCTCCCTCGACGAGGGCATCCTCGCGTCGACCACGAAGCCCTCTCCAAGCGCCACGCTCGCGCTCCACACGCCCGGGGCCGTGGGGCGCACCGCGAGGCGCACGCCCTCCACGCGCCCTCGGGAGAGGCTCACCACCGGCGCCGGGTCGGTCGCCGTCGTGGGCGCGACGATCGACACCCTCCGCGCGTCGGAGCGGCCGGGGAGCGCCTCGACGTGAAGCTCCAGGTTGTCGTCGCTCTGCACCCGCAGCATCTCCCAGGCCATCTGCCCGAAGAGCCGGCGGAAGCCCGCTCCGGTGCGCCACGCGTCGGCCCAACGGCTCGACGTCGCCGTGGTGAGAGAGGCCACCTGACCCATCCCCACGAACCAGTGGGCGAGCACCGGCGAGCCGTCGGGCGCTTGCAGCAACGCGAGGGCCCCCGGGCGAATCTGCGACACCGTGAAGCCCAGGAGGGGTGGGTCGGCCGAGGGGTCGACGCCGTCCATGAAGCCCATGCGGGCGCTCACCGAGGGGCGAAACTGCGCCTCGCGGGCGGGCGGAGGGCTGCGAAACTGCGCCTCTCGGACGAAGAGCTGCGGCAGCGAGGTCGACGAGCTGGTGACGTGGTAGCGGCCGCGGCCGATGCGGGAGATCTCGCGCATCAGGTTGACCCTCGGGCCGAGGGTGATCGCCGTGATGGTGGCGCCCGTGTAGCGCAGCGCGTTGGCCGCCGCGATCGCGGGCCCCGGCTGGCTCTCCCCGTCGGACATCAGGATCACGTGGTGAAGGTAGCGGTCGTCGTCGGTGACGATGTTGGTGGCGGCGTTGAGGGCGGCGGCGAGGTTGGTCCCTCCGCCGGCCCGGATGCCAGCGATGGCGCGGGTGACCTCGTCGGCGCGGGTCATCGGCACCGGCGGCACCACCAGGTCGGCCTCGCCGGAGAAGGCCACCACGCCGACGCGCGAGTCGGGCCGAAGCGCCCTCACGGCGGCGATGCCCGCGTTGCGCGCGTTGACGATGTTGGGCCCCATCATGCTGCCCGAGCGGTCGATCACCAGGATGAGCTCGATGGGCCGGGGCTCGGGCACCGCCCTGGGAGGCATGATGGGCTCGATCTCTCGCAGCAGCTCGGGCTCGCGCCCTACGCCGTGCATCCCCGTGGTGGTGAGCAGGCCGCCGCCGCGCTCCTCGACCCACACCCTCAGCGCCCGCTGCTGGGGCTCCGTGAGCGAGGTCAGCACCAGCTCGTCGAGCACCACGAACTGATACCGATCGAGCCCCGCCGCATCGGAAGGAACACCCTCTGGATGCACCTCGTCGACGTGGAGGTGCGCCTCCCGGTACACCGCGGAGAGCGACGGGGAGCGGCCCTCCAGCTCATTCACCAGCAGCACCCTCGGGGGAGTGACGACGCGCACCAGCATGCGCCACGAGTTGTTCTCGGAGACCCGGTCGCCCTCGGCGGTCGCGGTCACCCGCAGCTCGTGTACGCCCTCCTCAGGGAAGGCCACGGAGAGGTCGTGGAGGCTCGTCCCCGACCGCGCCGAGACCTCGCGGCGGGTCACGCTCACCCCGTCGCGCTGGAGGTGCAGGACCACGCTGCGATCGCCCGCCGCGAAGAGCCGCACCCCGACGCTCACCTCCCGCCCCGCCCTCACCAGCCGGGGCGCCTCGATGCCGCTCACGGCCACGAGGTCCACCGCGGGGTGATCGCCCTGAGGCATCACGAAGACCTGCACCCCGGCGCGCCTCGCCCGGTCGGCCGCCCCCACGGCGTCGCCTCGGGTCTCCCTCCCGTCCGTCGCAAGCACCACCCGGCGCACCCTCCCGGTCGGCAGCAGCGCCACGGCCGTGTCGATCGAGGCCGCGAGCTCGCTCTCCAGGGCGCCCGATGGGGCGCTCTCTCCAAGGTCGATCCAGCGCACGTCGTCGCGCTCGACCCGCCGCCGGGGAGCCGCCGCCCGCGTCGCCGCCGCCTCTCGGGGAGAGACGCTCGCCGACCCGTCGATCACCAGCGCCACCGCGAGCTTCTGCGTGGGCCAGCGCACCCTCGCGTCGGCGATGGCGAGCACCACCAGCGCGGCGGATAGCACCCTCGCCAGCGTGGCCATCGCCAGCCTCCCTCGCGACGCGTCGATGCGGCTGCGCCAGGTCGCGAGCACCAGCAGCGGGCACACCGCAAGGCCCCAGAGCAGCGCTGGGTGGCCGATGGTGATCCACGCGCCGCTCACGAGAGCCTCCCCCGCTGGAGCAGCGCCCACTCCACGCACAGCATCGCCAGGATCGCCCCCGCCAGCAGCACCGCGACGGGAGCCCGCCCCGAAGCGGGAGCCCCTCGTCGACCCAGGCGGGCGCCCTCCACGTCGGCGAGCGAGCCCGACTGCTCCGCGGCGCTCACGGCGATGGCGCGGTCGGCCGTGTGGTAGATGCCCGCGCTCGCGGTGTCGTAGAGCGCCCCTCGCACCGGGCGGGCGGCGCCCGAGGGGGTGAGCACCACGGCGCTCGACCCCGGCGCCCGGATGGGCTCGCCAGGAGCCTGCCAGGAGTGAAACTCCCGCTCCCGACGGTCGAGCCACACCAGGGCGTTGTGCATGAAGAGCGGGAACGCGATGCGCTGCACCAGGTCGGTGCCCTCGGTGTCGAAGCCGAGCGCCAGCACCCGGGCGCCGTCGCGGTCCCGTGCGATCGCAAGAGCGTCCCGGCCGCTGCGCACCAGCACCCGATCGTCCGCCGTGGGGATCAGCGCGCGGGCGCGGGCCACCTGCACCTGGTCGAAGCGCAGCCCCGCCAGCACCCGATGATCCGCGGCGAAGGCTGTCACCCTCGGGGCCGCGAGCTCCGCGCCCATTCGCAGAGAGGGCGACGGGACGGCGCCCACCAGGAGCTGCGCGGGGTGGTCGAGGGGAGGCTGCGGAGAGACCCGATCGAGCACCACCACCTGGTAGCGGGAGAGCGTCGCTCGCCTCGACTGGAGCCCAGGTCCGTCGACGGTCTCGAGCTCGACCGAGGGGTTGGCCGAGAGGGCGTTGGCCAGGTAGCGGTTGCCGCTGGTGACCAGCAGCACCTTGGTGGAGACCACCGGCGCCACCGCGGCGTACGCGACGTCGTCGCGGGAGAGCGCGTCTCGGCCGCCCTCGATGTCGATGTCCTCCAGGCGCGCCGAGAGCTCGGCCTGGGCGCTGGAGAAGCCGCGGGCGCGGCGGGTGATCACCTCGCCGGGCTCCAGCGAGACCCGCTCCTCGGAGAGCACCGTGTCTCGATCGCGGATCACCAGGTGGGCTCTGCCCCGACGCGGCGAGTAGGAGCGCAGCTCGCAGCGCACCTGGTACTCGCCCAGCGCCAGCGGATCTCTCCTCGCGTCGAATGCGGTGACGGCGAGGGTCTCTCCGGGCGATCCGACGGGGGAGAGCAGCACCGGCACCGACGCGTCGGCCGCGCGGGGGAGCTCGCCGCGGTCGGCCACCACCACGACGCGGCCCGCCGAGCGGGTGCCCCTCACGATGGCCCGGGCGAGCTCGATGGCGGCGGAGAGGTCGGCGACGCCGTCGTCGGCGTCCAGGCCAAGGAGGGCGCGGTCGGCGTCCGCCGCGCGGTGGGTGAGGGGCAGCAGCACCTCCGGGCGAAGGCCCGCGCGCACGATCGCCACCTGGCCGGAGACGGTGTCCGCCTGCACGGTGGCGCGGGCGATGGAGAGCGCGTCGTCGAGCCGCCGCCGTCCGCGCTCGTCACGGGCCGCCATGGTGCGGTCGGCGGCCAGCACGATCACCGTGGTGCCCGAGTGCCCTGCGCCCGCCCGGGGGTCGCCCATCTCCCCCACCAGCAGCAGCGCGATGAGCAGCGACACCAGCAGCGAGGTCCATGGGACGCGCGTCGCGAAGAGCGAGCGGGGTCGGGAGCGCTCCGCCGCGCGACGCCAGAACTCCACGTTGGAGACGACCTGGGTGCGAGGCGTGCGGCGAAGGAGATAGAGCGCGACCACGGCCAGCGAGGCCGCGAGGGCCGCCCCGAGGAGCGCGGCGGGAGAGAGCGCGGCGAAGGTCACGGGTGCTCCAGCGAGGGGGCGAGCACCTGGCGAAGGAGCTGGTCGAAGGGCTGCTCCACCGGCGCCTCGACGAGCCGTCCTCCCAGCCGGCGGCAGGCGTCGCGGGTCCGCTCGACGTGCGCTTCGAGCTCGGCCCGGTAGGCGTCGAGGAGCTCCTTCGTCACGGCCAGGGTGAGCAGGTCGCCGGTCTCGGCGTCGCAGAGCTCGAGCTCCCCGTGGAAGTCGGGCGAGCGGTCCTCCTCGCAGCGCACCCTCACGACGGAGAGCTGGTGCCCCCGCTGGGCGAGCTGCCTCAGGCTCGGGCCCCAGTCCGAGGCCTCCATCAGGTCGCTCACCACCACCACCACGCCGCGGCCCGGGAAGCGCTGGAGGAAGGCCCTGGTCGAGGCCTCGAAGCTGGTCGCACCCTGCGGGGAGAGCGCGTGGAGGAAGGTCTCCAGCCCGGGGTAGTCGTCCCTGCGCCGAAGCACCGGCGTGGCGCGTCCCACCGTGTCCGAGAAGGGGATCACCCGCACCCGGTCGACCTGGTTCATCCCCAGGAAGCCGAAGGAGGCCGCCACCTGCCGCGCCACCTCCAGCTTCGGAGGAGCGCCGCGGGTCATCGAGGCCGACACGTCCACCAGCACGAAGACCCTGGCGTCGTGCTCCTCCTCGAAGGTGCGCACGGAGAGGGTGCGGTTTCGGGCGAAGGCCTGCCAGTCGATCTTCCTGGCGTCGTCGCCCACCACGTACTCGCGCCGCTCGGCGAACTCCAGCCCGCTGGCGCGCACCTCGCTGCGGTGGCCGCCCTGGTCGCCGCTCGCGGCCCTCGGGCGAACCTTCAGCCGCAGCCTTTCGAGCAGTCGCTGCGCGGCCTGGTCGAGCAGTGCCATCGGCTCAGGCGCGCGTCGCCGCGGGGAGCGTCTTCAAGATCTGGGCGATGACCTCGTCGGCGCTGACGCCGTCGGCGATCGCGTCGAAGTTGCGCACGATGCGGTGGCGCAGGCACGGCAGCGCGGCGCGGCGGATGTCCTCCGCGGCCACGTTGAGCCTCCCGTCGAGGATGGCGAAGAACTTGGCCACCAGCTCCAGCGACTGCGCCGCGCGGGGGCTCGCTCCGTGGCGGACGTACTTCTTCACCATGGGCGACGCCGTGGGCGACTCCGGGTGCGTCGCGAAGACCAGCGACACCGCGTACTGGAGCATCGGCTCGGCCACCGGCAGCGTGCGGAGGGTCTTCGCCGCGGAGAGGATCTGCGCGGCCGTCGCGACCTTGTTGACCGCGAAGTCGAACTGCCTCGCGGTGCGGGCGACGATGGCCATCACCTCGGTCTGCGTGGGGAAGGGGATCACCAGCTTCATCAGGAAGCGGTCGAGCTGGGCGTCGGGGAGGGGATAGGTCCCCTCGGACTCCAGCGGGTTCTGCGTGGCGACCACGAAGAAGGGAGGGTCGAGGGGGTAGGTGGTCCCTCCGAGGGTGATCTGCTTCTCCTGCATCGCCTCGAGGAGCGCGCTCTGGGTCTTGGACGAGGCGCGGTTGATCTCGTCGGCCAGCACGACGTTGGCGAAGAGTGGGCCCTGCTGCAGCGAGAGCGACGGACGCCCCGCGGCGTCGACAGACACCATGTGCGTGCCGAGGATGTCCGAGGGCATCAGGTCGGGGGTGAACTGCACCCGGGAGAACTTCAGCGACACGACGTCAGCGAGGGTCTTGGCGAGCACGGTCTTGCCCAGCCCCGGGGCGCCTTCGAGCAGCACGTGGCCGCCGATGATCAGCGCGCCGGTGAGGCAGGCGATGGCGTCGTCCTGGCCGACGATGCGGGCGCCCACCTCCTGCTGGATCGACCTGGCAAGCGTACGAACTCGTTCGAAGGGATCGAGGATGGCGACGGGCTCGGATGTGCTCATGGAGACCTGTTGGGTGAGCCGGGAGCGGAGCCCCCCTGCATGCGTTGGAAGTAGCGTCGAACGTACGCGCGCAGCGACGGCGGCACCCGCTGCGTCGTCATGGCGGACTCCGGATCTTCGTCGAGCGCGCCGGAGAGCGCACCGTCTCCGGGCGCGTTGGGGAGCAGCGATCCCGGAGCGATCGGCGCCTCGCTGGTCGGCCCGGTGGGAGCGCCCTGGGTCGCCACGCCAGGCATCATCACCCCCTGCGCTCCGGGGGCGAGCTGCGCCGGCTGCCGCACCGCCCCGCCAGGGTCGACGTCGTGCCCCAGCGGACCGCTCGGCCCCGGGGTCCCCAGGCTCAGCCGGTCGCCCGGCCCGCTGCCCCACGCCCTGCCACCCTGGGTGGGCTCTCGCCCCGCGCCGCCGCCTGATCCTCCGCCCGACGAGCCCGCGGCGCCGTGGGCCTGCCCTGGACCCTGGCCCAGCATCTGGTTGCGCCCCTCGCTCTCGGTCTCCCCGTTGCCGCGGTTGAAGCGGCTGACCGTCTGCGACCCGGCCCCTCCCATCGCCGCCGCGCGGTTGCCCTGCGAGAGCCCGTTGCCGAAGCTGTTGCCGCGGTCGTCGCCGATGCCGTTGCCCGTCGCGCCGTTCTGCGCCCCGTTGCCCGCCGGGTTGCGCCCCATCTGCGCCCCCGATGGGCTCTGCATCGACGGCCCCATCGGACCACCCGCCCCGCTCGGCGCGGTCATCCCCTGGGCGCGCCACGGGCTCTGCGCCGACTGGCTCGCGCCCTGTCCCCCGGAGCCCTGCGGCTGTCCCCCCTGCGATCCCTCTGCCCGCCGCCCGACCTGTCCCGGCTGCCCCGGCTGTCCCTGCTGCCCGGGCTGTCCCGCCTGTCCCGCCTGTCCCTGCTGCCCCGCTCGCGTCGGCTGCCCCTGCTGCCCCTGTTGGCCCTGCTGTCCCTGTTGGCCCTGTTGCCCCTGCTGCCCTTCGCGACCCTGCTGCCCCTGCTGTCCCTGCTGACCTTCTTCGCCCGACTGCGGCGTCCCCTGCTGCTGCTGCCGATCGCTCCCGGTCCCGTTGCGCAGGGCCTCCTGCTCCCGACCGAGGGTCGCCTGGGCGTTGCCTCGCGCCTGCTCGCTGCCCTGCCCGGCTGCCCCTTCCCGCTGCCGCTGGGCGTTCTGCGCCACCTGGTCGTGGAGCCCCTCAAGCGCCGCCCTCGCCCTCTGGATCTCCTCGGGCTCCGCGTGGGCCTCCCGGGCCAGCGAGGCCCTCGCGGCTTCGAGCGCCTCGTTCATGCGCTGCGCGTCGCCGGCCTCTCTCGCCCTCGCTGCGGCATCGAGCGACCTCGCGGTCTCTGGAAGCTGCCTCCCGATCTCCCGGCTGGCCTCGTCGAGCGCCCGCCCGGCCTGCTCCGAGGCGACGGCGGCGGAGCGGTCGGTGCTCTCCATCCCCTGGATCGCCCGGTCGAGGTGCTGCACCGCCTCGTCGAGCGTGCGCGCGGCCCCCTCGCTCGCCTGCCTCTCTGCCGCCTGCTGCGCCTGCTGGGTGCGCCTCGCGGCCTGCTGCTGCCGCGCCTGCGACTGCGCGGCCCGATCGAGCAGCCGCTCCATCTCCTGCCTCGCCTCGGACTGCGCCGCGGTGTCGTTCGCCTGTCGGGCGGCGTCGAAGCGAGCGTTGGCGCGCCTCAACTCCTCCTGGATCGCGGCCTGCTCGACGGCCGCCTGCGCCTCCGCGCGTCGGGCCTCGCTCACCGCCAGCTGCGCCGGTGAGCCCTCCGCCTGCTGCGCCCGGTCGAGGGCCTGGGCGGCCCGCTCGATGGCCTGGGTGCGCTGCGCCTCGGAGCGCGCGGCCTGCTCGTCGAGCGCCCGCTCGAGCGCGTTGATCTCCGCGTCGATGCGGCGGCTCGGCGAGTCCCTCAGGGCCTCTCTCAGGGCGGCGGCTCTCGCGGCGATGGCCTGAGGCGTCTCCGCGAGGGGAAGCGCCGCGGCGAAGGCCTGCCGGTGCCCGGCCCAGCGCGAGAAGGCCGCTCTCGCGGAGGGCACCGAGAGCCCCGCGAGCAACAGCAGCGCGCCTGGCAGAAGGTACCTCGCAGCGCGCATCCGGGGCCTCGGCGGCGCCGGAACCGTCCCCCGACGATCGAGGAAGATCGCGGCCTCCTGGAGCTGGAGCGCGTAGAGCGGCGACCGCTCCTTCGAGGCGGCGAAGTGCATGGCCGAGACGAAGCGATCCTTCGCGTCGAGGAGCCGGTCGAGCGCAGAGGCCGCCCCGAGCCGGTCGACCCAGCGGGAGCGGCCCTCCCTCGTCGCGACGATCAGCGCCGTGCAGGCGCCTGCTGCGAGGCTCTGGGCCATGGACATCCGAGCGCCCGCGGCGGCCACGCCCACGGCCGCGCCGGTGATGGCTCCGGCCAGCGCGGCGTCGAGGGCGACCCAGGCGTTCAGCCGGGCCCCCACGCGGGTGAGGGCGAGGGCGATGCCTTCAGGGAGCTGGAGTTCGGCGGGGTGCACGGAGGGTGGGACGCCCACATCGCTCGTTCGATCTACCGGGGGTCCATCGGCCTGCGGCGGGAGAAGCGGTTCCACTGCGTACTGATACGCCCCTGGCGCCGCGATGCTTGGGTCACCGGCCCGACGCCGTGCGATTCCCCGTCGCCGCACCTCCCCTCCCGTCGCGCCGTGGTAGTCCCTCTCCTCCCTCCGCCGTGCGCCCCGACACCACCCTCTCGATCGCGCTGCTGGTCGCGTCGATGATCTCGATCCAGTTCGGCGCCTCGGTCGCCAAGGGCCTCTTCCCCGCGCTCGGACCCGAGGGGACCACCGCCCTCCGCTGCGGCCTCGCGGCCCTCATCCTGCTCGCGCTCCAGCGCCCGTGGCGAGCGCGCCTCCCTGCCTCTGCGCTGCTCACGGTCGGGCTCTACGGCGCCTCGCTGGGTCTGATGAACCTGCTCTTCTACCTCAGCCTCGCGCGCATCCCCCTGGGCGTCGCCGTGGCGCTGGAGTTCACCGGCCCCCTCTCCGTGGCGCTGCTCTCCTCGCACCGCGCCCGCGACCTGCTCTGGGTCGCGCTCGCCGCCGCGGGCATCGTGCTGATCCTCCCGCTCTCCCGCTCGTCGCGCCCGCTCGATCCGGTGGGCGTCGCCTTCGCGCTGGCCGCGGGCGTCTGCTGGGCGCTCTACATCGTGCTCGGTCAGCGCGCGGGCAAGGCCGTGCAGGGAGGCGCCGCGACCGCCCTCGGGATGCTCGCCGCGGCCCTGGTGGTCGCCCCCGTCGGCGTGCTCCGCGCGGGGCCGCGCCTGCTCCAGAGCCAGCTCTGGCCCATGGCGCTGGCGGTGGCGGTCTTCTCCAGCGCGCTCCCCTACTCGCTGGAGATGCACGCGCTGCGGAGGCTCCCCGCGCGCACCTTCGGCATTCTGATGAGCCTCGAGCCCGCGCTCGCCGCGCTCGCGGGCCTTGTCATGCTGCGAGAGCGCCTCTCGCTCTCCCAGGGCGCGGCCATCGCCTTCATCATCGCCGCCTCGGCGGGCAGCGCGTGGACCACGCGCCCCGCGAGCCCTCCTCCCACCGTGGGGTGAGCGTTGGCGCGCGAACCCACGGCGCGGCCGCCTCGGAGGAGAAGAACCGCAAGGGTCGCAAGGGTCGCAAGGGAGCCTGGAGTTCGGAGTACGAGGGCGAGGCCATCAGCGAGGAGTCCCCGGTACGACCGCGAGGCCGTCAGCGAGGATATCCCCAGTACGACCGCGAGGCCGTCAGCGACCAGAGCCAGACCCCAGCCCGTAAGGGCGGGGGCGCGACCTACCACGCCACCCCAATGCGGAATCCTGACGTCGCCTCTGCCCCGAGACCGACCACGTTTCCGGACGACGACTGGTAGCGTGGTAGGTCGCGCCCCCGCCCTTACGGGCTGGGGTCTGGCTCTGGTCGCTGACGGCCTCGCGGTCGTACCGGGGATATCCTCGCTGACGGCCTCGCGGTCGTACCGGGGACTCCTCGCTGACGGCCTCGCGGTCGTACCGGGGACTCCTCGCTGACGGCCTCGCGCTCGTACTCCGAACTCCAGGCTCCCTTGCGACCCTTGCGACCCTTGCGGTTCTTCTCCTCCGAGGCGGCCGCAGCACGTTCCCGACGAGCGCCGATCAGGCGGCTTGCACCCCTGCACTGTTACCCACTGGCGTCCAATGAGCGGCTTGTTCATTGAACAAACGCCCGATCGCAGAGCGGCAATGTCGACAGCACACCAGTCTCAACCCGATCGGAAGGGGGCCAGACCGATCGTTGGACCCCTCCTTCAGACCCCCAGACCCCCGGAATCGACCCCCCGGACCCCCAGAATCGACCTCCAGACCCCCAGAATCGACCCCCGGACCCCTCGCGTCGTCTCCATCGAGCGCTGCGGCCGATCGTCCGAGCGCTCACCCGCCTATTCGCCTGCCGCGCCTCGGGCGTACGCTCGACCATCCCGATGGCGCGCTCCCATACCGTCCTCTGTATTCTGCTGCCGGCGATCGCCCTGACCGCCTGCGCCGACGCGGGGGAGGACTGCTCCGACCCGTCGACGGTCTGCGAGGTCTTCGACGCGGGCTCCGTCGACCGCCCCTCTCGCCCCGACACCGGGCTCCCCGCGAGCCGCGACGTGCCCGCCCTCGATCGCAGCCTCGTCCGCCCCACGGAGATCGTCTCCCTCGAGCTCACGCCCCTCGCTCCCTCGGTGGAGGTCACCGAGACCGCCCGCCCCCCGATCACCTTCCGCGTCCGAGGGACCCAGCGCGACGGCCTCACCCGCGCCCTCACCATCGGGGTGCGCTTCACCCTCGACGACGCCAGCCTCGGCTCCCTCGACGCCTCCACCGGGGTCTTCACCCCTTCGGGCGTCGGAGGCGTCGGGCGGGTGCGGGTGGCCACCGTCGACGGCAGCGCCCTCACCGCGGAGACCACCGTCACCGTCACCTCCCGCCGGGTGTTTCGCGGCCCCGGGGTCACCGACGCGATGGTCGCCGCCCTCGCCGGCGCGGCCCTCACCGGAGACGCGACCGCCCAGTCGCCGCGCATCGACGACCCCCTCCACGGGGCGGTGATGCCACGCAACGTCCATCCCCCGGATGTCCAATGGACACCGCGGCACCCGACCCCCGGCGCCACCGACCTCTACCGGGTGCGCCTCGAGCGGCCGCACGCCACCATCGAGGCCTGGCTGCTGGCCTCGGCGGGCTTCCGTCACGACTGGGTCCCTCCTGCGGCGCCCTGGTCGGACTTCGCCCAGTCCGACGTGGGGAGCCCCATCCGGCTCACGGTGCGGGTGCTGGCTCGGGCGATGGCCTGGCAGAGCGCGGTGCGCGAGTTTCGCACCGTCGACGCCTTCATCGCGGGATCGGTCTACTCCTGGTCGCCCTCCCGCCGCGCGCTCACCCGGCTCGATGTGGAGACGGCGCGGGTGACCAACTTCCTCCCTCACCCTGGCGACACCTGCATCGGCTGCCACTCGGTGTCCCGAGACGGCCAGCGCCTCGCGGGCTTCCTCGAAGGAACCGGCGAGAACCTCGCCCTCTACGACCTCTCCCGCGACCTCACCCCCAACCCCGCGCCCACCATCGCCCGGCTGCGCTACACGGTGCGTCGCTGCACCTCCTTCAACGCCGACGGCACCCGGCTGGTGAGCGGCGACTGCGGCGCCAACCCGACCACCAGCCGCTTCTCCCTCATCGACTCGGCGACCGGCCGCGAGGTCCCCGCCGCCGCGGGCTCTCCGGGCGACGGCTTCGACCCCGAGTGGTCGCCCGACGGCAGCGCCATCGCGTTCACCAACCGGATGCACCACCTGAGCGTCACGGCCTCCATGGGCGGCGACCGCTTCGGCGCGACGAGGGTGATCCACCAGGCGACCAGCACCCCCGACGGCGTCGTCGACTGGCACCCCACCTGGACGCCCGACAGCCGCTGGATCGTCTTCCAACACGGCGACGCCCCCCGCTCCGGCGTGTCGATGATGGGCAGCGGCATTCGAGGAAACCTCTGGATGATCCACAGGGACGGAGGCGCTCCCGTGGCGCTCCGCCGGGCCAGCTCAGGGGGCAACGGTTTCGACACCTGGCGGCCGATCTTCTCCCCCTTCGACTCGGGCGGTTACTTCTGGGGGCTCTTCACCACGCAGCGCCCCTACGGCAACGCCCTCGCCGGAACGCGCGACCTCAAGCAGATCTGGGTCGCGGCGATCAACCGCCGCCCCGACGGCACCACCGACCCCTCCCAGGTGGGCTTCTATCTCTCCGGTCAGGAGCGGGTGAACTCCCTCTCTCCCTATTGGACACCGGCCCCCTGCCGCCCCACCGGCCGCGGCTGCCAGACCGGCGCCGACTGCTGCACCGGCGCCTGCGAGCCCGACTCCAGCGGCGCCAGGGTGTGCGTCCCCCCGACCGCCGCGTGCCGCCCTCGCGGACAGATGTGCGAGCGCGACAGCGACTGCTGCATGGGCCTCGCCTGCAACGCCGCCCGCCTCTGCGACCTGCCTTCGCCGGGCTGATCGCCTGCCTCTATTTCCACCTTCGGAGTGCGACGTAGACGCTCGCGCGAGTCGACGGACTAAGGTCTTGCCAACGCCGAATCGGCCATGTGAGAGACAGGCTAAGGAGCTTGTAAATTCACGATGTTACCCTTCGTTGGCGTGTCGCTGGAATTCCATACTCCACACACGCTGGGCGCCCGCGACAGGGCCGAGTGCCTCGCCCTCGCGGAGACCGTCCTCCACGTCGACCGCGACTGGTTCGAGGCAAGCTTCGACCGCTACGACGAGGTGATCCTCTACAAGCGGCGTCGCACCGGGGCCTTGATCGGAGTGACCGGACTTCGACTGATCGACACCGAGCACGAGGGCGACGGGGTCCGGCTGTTCTATACCGGCTCGGTGGTGCTCCACCGCGACTGGCGCGGACGCGGACTCGTCCCCTGGGCCGGGCTTCGTGCGATCGCCCGCCATGGCACCACGGCGCGTCGCCTCTACTGGCTGATGGAGACCGACAGCTGGAGGGCCTACGCGCTCGCCGCGGGCAACACCCGAGACTGCTGGCCCAGGGACGCCGAGCGCGCCCCCAACCCGCTCTACGACCACGTCTGCAAGAGCGTGTATCGGGACGACTGGGACGCGGAGCGGCGGGTCTGTCGCCCCATCGCGCAGCGGCGTCTCCGACCCGAGGTCGCCCACATTCCTCCGAAGGCCCACGCCACCAACCGACACGCCCGCGCCTACGCCGCGCTCAACCCGGGGCACGCAGACGGCGACGCCCTCCCGGTGCTCGTCCCGCTCGACGCGGACAACATCGCTCACTTCGCGTGGAGGATGTGCCTTCACGCGGCGCGTCCGTCCCGAGGCCGGCGATGACCACCTCCGCCAGCCTCACCGCCCTCGTCGTCGCCGCGGGCGTGTCGGGCCTCGGGGCCGTCCCCCGCTGGCGCGGCCTCCTCGACGAGGAGGCCTGGGCGCTCGCCGACGCCTTCCGCCGCCTCGCCCCCGAGACCCCCGCCGCGCACGCCATCGCCCACCTGCCCGCGCCGCTGCTCGTCGGCCTGCTGGAGACGATCTTCGTGCCGGGAATGGCCCACCACTACCTCTTCCGAAAGCGCCTGATCGAGGACGAGGTGAGGCGAGCGGTCGCTCGCGGCGCGCGGCAGCTCCTGGTGCTGGGCGGAGGCTTCGACGGAGCGGGCCTGCGGATGGCTCGCTGCTTTCCCGAGCTCACGGTGGTCGAGGTCGACCTGCCCCGGACCCAGGCGAGGAAGCGTCATGTGCTGATGGAGATCGGGCACCCGATCCCTCGCAATTGCCGATTCGTCGCCGCCGACCTCTCGCGGCAGACGCTGGACGACCTGCTCGCGTCGACCGGTGCGACCCGCCCCGAGCTTCCCACGTTGGTCGTGATCGAAGGGGTGTTGATGTATCTGGAGGAGCCCGACGTGCGAGCGCTCTTCACCTCGTTGCGCCGGATCTTCCCCGGCGAGCTGTCGGTCGTCTTCGGCGCGATCGCCGTCCCCGACGCGGAGGGTCCGCTCGGCCTGCGCCTGGTGAACCGGCTCCTGGCGCTGGGCGACGAGGGCACCGCCTGGTGCTGCCCGTCGCACCGGATGGCCGCGTTCGTCGCGCCGCTCGGCTACACGCTGGCGCGGAGCGTGACCTACGGCGCGCTGCAGCGCGAGCATCGGAGCCCGGCGGAGACCCGACGGGTGCCCGAGGAGGACGAGAACTACTACGTCGTCACGGGCGCGTAGCGTCTCGGGACCAGCGCCGGTGGGACGGTGCTCCGCCCTACCGCCTCCGCCTCCGCCTCCAGCCCAGCACCATCGCCCCGAGGCCCAGCGCCAGCGCGCTCCCCGAGGGCTTCGCCCCGACGCCCGTGCGGCACTGGCACCCGCCCTCCAGCACGTCTCCCATCGGATCGGCGTCTCCGCCGTCTCCGCCCTCGTGGACGTAGCCCTCCTCGATCGGGCCCGCGTCGCTCACGCCGGCGTCGTCGCCGCTGCCGACATCTTCCATTCCGACATCGCTCGCCGCGCCGTCTTCCATTCCGACATCGTCATTGGCCACGTCGGCCATCCCGACATCGGCCATCCCGGCATCGGCCATCCCGGCATCGGCCATCCCGGCATCGGCCACCCCGGCGTCACGCGCCCTGGGGTGCACCAGCACCGCGCAGCGCACGGCGGTGTCCGCAGGACCGAACCACGTCACGCTCTCCTGAAGGAGCCCGTAGGTCTCGCTCACGGTCATGTCGGCCGACACCTCGGGGATCGCCAGCACGAAGGAGAACCTCCCCACCGCGCCGGTCGCGGTGGCGCGGTCGACGCTCGACGGGCGGGTGGCGTTGAGCCAGTTGGTCATATCGAAGAACACCCCGCGATGGTCCCTCGGGCCGGTGGTGCCAAGTCGGGTGTTGGTGGTGTCCCAGGTGGAGGTGCCGGTGTTTCGATACTCGACATAGGCCACCGGGCGATCGCCCGAGGTGGCCTCGCGGGGGCAGCTCACCGTCACCAGCGTCGCGGCCCAGGCGGGCGTCGGGGGCGGCGGCTCGGCGCACCCGTTGCGGGCGAATCCCCCGGCGGGCGAGCGCGCGACGCGGGCCGCCGTCATCGGACCATAGTCGCCGTCTTCTGCGATGCGGTCGCCGGGGTTGTTGACGTTCCAGAGGCGCTGGAAGGCCCGCACGGAGTCGGCGCGGCGGTCGCCGCCGGGGCAGTCGAAGTGCACGTCGTCGCGGCCGGGGTAGGGGTGTCGGCAGCCCGCGCTGGTCATGGCCCGCATGGCCGCCGACCAGTTGGCGAGGTCCACCGCGGTGCCCGTCTCGTGGTTGGAGTTGCCGGGCGTCGCGGCGAGGCCGCAGGCCCCGGAGTGATAGAGCACGTACTGGTCGGCCAGCGTGCGAAACATCGAGTTGATGGTGAGCGGCGTGGTGCGCGCGGCGGCCCAGAGCGCGTCTCGGGTGGCAGCCTGCGCCAGCGTGAAGAGCCGCGAGTCGGAGAGGTTGATCCCCGCGCGCGGCGCCGCGTTGACGAAGGCGCCAGGGAACATACAGAGCTGCGTGTCGACGAGCTGACGCGAGATGCCCACGACCCCGGCGGTGCTGCACTCCCGACGCGCGGCGACGTTGGCCACGGTCTGCGCGGAGGCCGCGGAGGCGGCGGCGAGGAGGGTCAGCGTGAGGGCGATGGGGCGGCGCATGGGGCGCCGCGGAGGATGCCCGAGGTGGGCGCTACGAGGGAAGGAGCGCGGGGGCGAGGATCAGAACTGCGCTTCTTCGGTGGAGCCGTGCAGCGCGAGGGTGCTGGCCTTGCCGCCGGAGATCACCTGGGCGACCTCGTCGAAGTAGCCGGTGCCCACCTCGCGCTGGTGGCGCGTGGCGGTGTAGCCGATCTTCTCGTCGTCGAACTCCGCCTGCTGGAACTTCGAGTACGCCGCCATGCCGCGCTCGCGGTAGTCGTTGGCGAGCGCGTACATAGAGTGGTTGAGCGTGTGGAAGCCCGCCAGCGTCACGAACTGGAACTTGTACCCCATGGCCCCGAGCTCGCGCTGGAACTTCGCGATGGTGGCGTCGTCGAGGTTCTTCTTCCAGTTGAAGCTGGGCGAGCAGTTGTACGCGAGCATCTTGCCCGGAAACTTCTTGTGCACCCCTTCGGCGAACTGCTTCGCCTGGGCGAGGTCGGGGGTGCTGGTCTCGCACCAGAGAAGATCGGCGACCGGGGCGTAGGAGAGGGCGCGGGCGATGGCGCACTCGACGCCACCCTTGAGGTGATAGAAGCCCTCGGCGGTGCGGCCCAGCCTGGTGTCGATGAAGGCGTGGTCGCGCTCGTCGACGTCGGAGAGCAGCAGCTTGGCGCTGTCGGCGTCGGTGCGGGCGACGAGCACCGTGGGGACGTCCATCACGTCGGCCGCGAGGCGCGCCGCGGTGAGCGACCGCAGGAACTGCGACGTCGGCACCAGCACCTTGCCGCCCATGTGGCCGCACTTCTTCTCCGAGGCGAGCTGGTCCTCGAAGTGGACTCCGGACGCGCCCGCCTCGATCATCGCGCGCATCAGCTCATAGGAGTTGAGCGGTCCCCCGAAGCCGGCCTCCGCGTCGGCCATGATGGGCGCGAACCAGTCGCGGTCATGGCGACCCTCGGAGTGCTCGATCTGGTCGGCGCGCTGCAGCGCCTGGTTGATCTTCTTCACCACCGCCGGGACGCTGTCCGCGGGGTAGAGCGACTGGTCGGGGTACATCTGGCCCGCGTTGTTGGCGTCCGCCGCGACCTGCCACCCGGAGAGGTAGATGGCCTTGAGCCCGGCCCGCACCTGCTGCATCGCCTGGTTGCCCGTGAGCGCGCCCAGGGCGTTGACGAAGGGCTCCGAGTGCAGGAGGTCCCAGAGCTTGCGCGAGCCGCGCTGCGCCAGGGTGTGCTCGATGCGGATGCTGTTACGGAGCTTCTGCACGTCCGCGACGCTGTACGTGCGGGTGATGCCGTCGAAGCGACCCGGGGCGGTGTTGCTGACGTACTCGGTGGGGCTGAACTGGTCGTTGCTCATCGGTGTCTCTTCCTTGTTGGGAGGGAGTGTCGGGTCAATGGGTGGAAGGCTCGAATCAGCCGAGCATCTGGTACGCAGGCAGGGTCAGGAATTCCTCGAAGGTGGGCGCCGTCGAAAGCTCCTCGAAGAGCTTGCGGGCGTCGGCGAAGCGACCGCGCTCCATGCGCGCCGCTCCCTGCTCGGTGGCGATGCGGGCCATCTCCTCGTCGATGACCGAGTGAAGCCGCTCGGCGGTCACCACCGAGCCGTCTTCCAGCGCGACGCCGTAGCGCACCCACTGCCACACCTGGGCGCGGGCGATCTCCGCGGTCGCGGCGTCTTCCATCAGGTTGTAGAGCGGCACGCAGCCGTTACCGCGGAGCCACGCCTCGATGTACTGGATGCCCACCCTCACGTTGTGCCGGAGCCCCGCCTCGGAGCGGGTGCCGGTGTGGGGCACCAGGAGGTCGGCGCGGGTGACGTTCACGTCCTCGCGCAGCCGCCCGATCTGGTTGGCCGTGGGCATGTGGGCGTCGAAGATCTCCCTCGCCACCGCCACGAGGCCGGGGTGCGCCACCCAGGTGCCGTCATGGCCGTCGCTCACCTCGCGCAGCTTGTCGGCGCGCACCCGGGCGAGGGCGGCCTCGTTGGCCGCGGGGTCGTCCTTGATCGGGATCTGCGCCGCCATGCCGCCCATCGCGTGTACCCCGCGACGGTGGCAGGTGCGGATGAGGAGCTGCGCGTAGGCCTTGAGGAAGGCCTTGTCCATCGTGACCTGACCGCGGTCGGGGAGCAGCGAGGTCGGGTCCGCCGCGCGCTTCTTGATGAACGAGAAGATGTAGTCCCAGCGGCCGCAGTTGAGGCCCGCGGAGTGCTCTCGCAGCTCATACAGGATCTCGTCCATCTGGAAGGCCGCGGGCAGCGTCTCGATGAGCACCGTGGCCTTGATCGACCCTCGCGGCACCCCGAGTGCCTCCTGCGCAAACAGGAACACGTCGTTCCAGAGGCGGGCCTCGAGGTGGTGCTCCATCTTGGGGAGATAGAAGTAGGGGCCCGTGCCCCGTGCGAGCTGCTCCTTCGCGTTGTGGAAGAAGAAGAGCCCGAAGTCGAAGAGCCCGCCGGGGACGTCCCTCCCGTCGACGAGCAGGTGCCGCTCCCTCAGGTGCCATCCCCTCGGGCGCACGAAGAGCACCGCGGGGTTGGCGTTGAGCCGGTACTCCTTGCCCGACTTCGGATCGGTGAACTCGATGCGACGGCGCACCGCGTCCATGAGGTTGATCTGCCCGGTGATCTGGTTCGACCAGGTGGGGGAGTTGGCGTCCTCGAAGTCGGCCATGAACACGTTCGCCCCGGAATTCAGGGCGTTGATGATCATCTTGCGCTCCACCGGGCCGGTGATCTCCACCCTCCGGTCGAGCAGGTCGGCCGGGAGCTTCGCGACCTTCCAGTCGCCCGCCCTCACTGAGGCCGTCTCCGGGAGGAAGTCCCACCCCTCCGCCGTCTCGAAGCCCTTCGCCCGGGCGCGGCGCGCCGCGAGGAGCTCGTCCACCCGCCCGCTGAAGGTTCTCGCCAGCGACTCGACGAAGGCCAGCGCCCCAGGCGTCAGCACCGTCTCGAAGCCCGGCTCCATCGCTCCCCCGATCGTCACAGCAGCGCTCGTCATGGCGCAAACAGTGTTGGTCAATCGGTCAATATCGACAAGTACCTCGGGGAAAATAGATGGTTCCGCTTGTCAATGTTTGTCAATGACAGGTGTTGACTGGTAAAGATCGCTGACCATCGATGGCCATACGGAAGGCAAGCAGGCAGGGCGATCTGGCGCGGCTCGGGGAGAAGGTGAGGGCGCTTCGCAGGCAGCGGGAGATGTCTCAGGCGCAGCTGGCCGAGCGGCTTGGCATCTCCGGGAGCTACCTGAACCTCATCGAGGCCAACAAGCGGCCGCTGCCGGCGACGATGCTGCTGCGGGTCGCGAGCGAGCTGGGGGTCGACCTGGGGGCCTTCTCGTCGGAGGTCGACACGCGCGCCGAGCAGGCGCTGCGGGAGGTGTTCGGCGATCCGCTCTTCGAGCCCAGCGGGCTCACCAACGCCGACGTGAGAGAGCTGGTGGCCGCGGCGCCCAACGCGGCGCAGGCGGTGCTGTCGCTCTACCGCGCGTACAAGAGCGCGAGGGAGTCGACGGACACGCTCGCCGCGAGGATGCACGACGACGAGGCCGGGGCGATCACGCTGTCTCGCGCTCCCACCGAGGAGGTCAACGACCTCATCCAGGCGAGGATGAACCACTTCCCCGACCTGGAGTCCCAGGCCGAGCGGCTTGTGCGCGAGGCGAGGCTGGAGACCGACGACATGTTCCGCGGCCTGGCCCAGTGGCTCCAGCGGACGCACGGCATCGAGGTGACGGTGGTGCGCTCGGTGGACGAGCGCGGCACGCTGCGCCGCTACGACCCGGCGATGCGTCGGCTCTACCTCTCGGAGCTGCTTCCCACGCGCAGCCGGTCGTTTCAGCTCGCCCATCAGATCGGGCTGCTGGAGGCGCGCCCTGAGCTCGACCGCATCTGCGAAGACCCGCTGCTCACCTCTCCAGAGTCGAGGGCGCTGGCCCGGGTCGCGCTGGCCAACTACGTGGCCTCGGCGGTGCTGATGCCCTACACGAGCTTTCTCCACGCGGCGAAGGACGAGCGCTACGACCTCGACGTGCTGAGCCGCCGCTTCAGGGTGGGCTTCGAGCAGGTGTGCCACCGGGTGACGACGCTGCGGCGGCAGGGGGCGGAGGGCGTGCCCTTCCACATGATGCGCATCGACGTGGCGGGCAACATCTCCAAGCGCTTCTCGGCCTCGGGCATCGGCTTCGCCCGCTTCTCCGGCGCCTGCCCCAAATGGAACGTCTTCGTGGCCTTCAACACCCCAGGGATGATCCGCATCCAGGTGTCGGAGATGCCTGACGGGCAGAAGTACTTCTGCCTCGCCCGCACGGTGCAGAAGGACGCCTCCGGCTACCTGCACCAGCACCCGCTGCAGGCCATCGGCCTGGGGTGCAAGGTCGAGCACGCGAGCGAGCTCGTCTACGCCGACGGCGTCGACCTGAGCAGCGACCGCATCGCCATCGAGGTGGGCGTCACCTGCCGCAGCTGCGAGAGAAACAACTGCGCCCAGCGCGCCCACCCCTCGGTGCGCCACCCGCTGAGCATCGACGAGAACCTGCGAGGGCCGACGATCTACACCTCGGCCCGCAGCCGGGGAGGGTGACTCAGGCGCAGCCGTCGGGGCCGCAGACGGACCCGTCGACGGTCACCGCCTCGGGCGCCTCGGAGAGCTCGCTCCAGGCCTTCTCCAGCACCTCCAGCAACACCTCCGGCGGCTGCGCTCCCGAGACCCCGTAGCGCTCGGCCACCGCGAAGAAGGGGACGCCCGTGATGCCGATCTCACGCGCGTTGCGCTCGTCGGCGCGCACCTCGTCGGCGTAGCGGTCGCTCGCCAGCATCGCTCGCGCCTCGGACTCGTCGACCCCCGCCTCGGCGGCGAGCCTCGCCAGGGTCTCGCGGTCGCTGACGGCCTCGCCCTCGGTGAAGTGGGCGCGGAGCAGGCGCTCCTTCATGGCGCCCTGGACGCCCTTCTCGGCGGCGAGGTGGAGCAGCCGGTGGGCGTCGAAGGTGCTGCCCGTGTGGGCCTTGTCGAAGCGCAGCTCGAGCCCGGCCTCGGCGCCCACCTTCGTCATGCTGTCGAGCATCCCCTGGGCCTGTGCGAGGGAGCGGCCGTACTTCTTCGCGAGCAGCGTGACGTAGCTCGACCCGGCGGGCTGCACCGCAGGCGCCGAGGGGTCGAGCTCGAAGGAGTGCCAGGTGATGCTCACCGCGTCGCGGTGGGGAAATTCCGCGAGGGCGGCTTCGAGCCTGCGCTTGCCGACGTAGCACCAGGGGCACGCGACGTCCGACCAGACATCGAGCTTGAGGTTCTTCATGGGCGGGAAGCTATAGGTGGCGAGGGCAGACGCGCCAGCGAGCCGAGGGGGCGCTTCGAGGGTCGGCGCGCTAGCGCGGGGGGGCTCTCCCGTTTGGGACACGCGCGACGCCCCTCTCCCCGCGGCCGTCGCGGCGTGTCCCAAAGGGGAGAGCCCCCCCGCTCTAGGCGCGGCGGCGGCGACGGAAGCTGGCGACCATGGCCAGCGCGGCGAGGCCAAGGACGCCGCGCGCGCCCGCTCCGCCGCTGGAGGGCGCGGCGTTGCACCCGCCGTCGAGCGAGCCGGACACCTCCGTCAGCTCGTCGCCGAGGACGCCGGCATCGTCACCGGTCGGAGGCTCCACGCCCGCGTCGATGGGCTCAGGGCTCCCGGCGTCGAGGGCCGCGGGGCTGCCTGCGTCGATGGGCTCGGTGCTTCCGGCATCGACGGGCTCCGGGCTCCCTGCGTCGGCGGGCATCGCCGGGGGGACGTCGACGGGCGCGGGGCTGCCGGCGTCGACCACCGGAGGCGGGGGCACGGCGCGGGGGCTCACCCGGACGGAGCAGCGCGCGGAGGTCTCGCCGCCGAACCAGGTGACGCCCTCTTGCACCGGGCCGTAGGTCTCGTTGAGGGTGGTGGCGGCGGTGACCGTCGGGATGCCCAGCACGAAGGAGAAGCGGCCCACCGCGCCGGGCGCCGTGGCGCGGTCGACCCCGGAGGGGCGGTTGCGGGCGACCCAGTTCTCCATGTCGAAGAAGACGCCGTTGTGATCGCGAGGACCCGTCGTGCCGAGGCGGGTGCTCCCCGCCGCCCAGGTGGCGGTGCCCGTGTTGCGGAACTCGAACCAGGCCACCGGGCGGTCACCCGAGGTCGCGGCCGTGGGGCAGCTCGCGCCCACGAAGGTGGCCGCGTAGGCGGGGGTCGCCGGGGGAGGGGGAGTGACGCTGCCGCCGCCGCGGACGAGGTCGAGGTAGTGGTTCCAGTTCCAGCCGCCGCCGCCGTTGCCGGGGTCGGTGTGGCCGCCCGCGCCGCCGCAGTTGGTGGCGCTCGTCGAGCAAGGCGCCCCGCTGCCGCTGCGAGGAACCTGGTAGTGGCCGATGATGTGCGCTCGGTCGATGGGGATGCCGTA
>Ga0207969_100214_pt1 | contig 32603 bp, 29 predicted proteins | sample LakWasMet25_LOW6_2_FD_183869 | JGI IMG/M metagenome (GOLD analysis project Ga0207969, IMG submission 183869) | Freshwater sediment methanotrophic microbial communities from Lake Washington under simulated oxygen tension - Sediment Metagenome... | ecosystem: Environmental > Aquatic > Freshwater >... | reverse complement strand
AATTCGTTGGTGAACGCCACGGAAGTCCGCCGCGGACTTCCATCGAACCCTTGCTCCGCGGGTCTATCGTTGCCGCAGGTTTCAACCTGCGGGCACGGCGGACGATCAACGGTTAACGCTGATGGGAGGAGAGGGGGGCGAAGGAGAGGAACGGCATTCGTGCCGTTCGGACGGCATCGATGCCGTTCGGGGTGCCTTCGCTACGGACGACCGAGCCGTCTTGGCGCAGGGCCGCTGGAGCAGCTCTCCCTGACATCCACGGCGCGCAGGTCGCCCTGATCGTTGCAGAAACTCTGGCGCCCTGTAACGAAAGGCGCCCGCCGGCGAATCTCCTCGACTACGACGGGTTCCCTGCTCCGGAGATCGACGATGTCCCACGCAACCGCCGCCGCCCGAAGCCTCCCCCTCTTCTTCTCCGACCGACCTTCCTTCGAGCAGGCCCTCTCCGATCACGGCGCTGCCCCGCTCCTGCGAGAGCGCCTGCGGACGCTGCAGGTCAACGTCGGCAAGCTCTGCAACATGGCCTGCCACCACTGCCACGTGGACGCCGGCCCCAAGCGCACCGAGGTGATGCCGCGCGAGGTGGCCGAGCGGATCATCGAGCTGCTCGCCCGCCACCCCGAAGTGGAGGTCGTGGACCTCACGGGCGGCGCGCCCGAGCTCAACCCCCACTTCCGGTGGCTCGTTGGGGAGAGCCGCCGCCTCGGTCGCCGGGTGATCGACCGCTGCAACCTGACCGTGCTCCACGAGCCGGGGATGTCCGACCTCCCGGCCTTCCTCGCGGCGAACCAGGTCGAGGTCGTCGCGAGCCTCCCCTGCTACGGCCCCGAGAACGTCGAGAAGCAGCGCGGGCGGGGCGCCTTCGAGAGGAGCATCGAGGCGCTGACGACGCTCAACCGCCTGGGCTATGGTCGTCCGGGCTCGGCCTTGAAGCTGAGCCTGGTCTACAACCCGGTGGGCGCGTCCCTGCCGCCGGCGCAGAGGGGGCTCGAGCTCCGATACAAGGCAGAGCTGTCACGGCTCTTCGGCATCGAGTTCCACGAGCTGCTGACCATCACGAACATGCCCATCAAGCGCTTCGCCCACGCGCTCGAGCGGGACGGGCGGCTCGACGAGTACATGAGCCTGCTGGTGAACCACATCAACGTCGCCACGGTCCCCGGGCTGATGTGCCGCTCGCTCGTCAGCGTGGGCTGGGACGGGAAGCTCTACGACTGCGACTTCAACCAGATGCTCGAATTGCCGCTGGGAGCGGGCGCCCGCTCGATCTGGGAGATCGACTCCTTCGACGACCTCGAGGGCGCGCGAATCGAGACCGACAGCCACTGCTTCGGCTGCACGGCGGGCGCGGGGTCGAGCTGCTCCGGCGCGCTCCGATGAGCAGGCCTCAGGGACCCGGTGCAAAGGACCTCCTGCTCCTGCTGTGGTGGGTCTGCGGCATCGCGGGGATCATCGTCATCAACCGCTACGTGCTCCCTCACCAGGCGGTGTACCGGCACCACCCGCTTCTGGTCAGCATGGCGTCGGTGCTGGCGGGCGCCGTCTTGATCCTCGGCGTCACGGTGCAGGCGACGGCTCGCGGGTCTTCCCGCTCGGTGCGGGCGAAGTTCCTCGGTGCCATTGTGTCGGCCGTCGTGGGCTACTCCGTGGTGGTGCTGGCGATCATGGCCGCCGAGGCGTGGCTCGTTCGGGGCCTCGTCCCGCGCGGATCTCGAAAGCCGGTCGCGCTGACGCTCTTCGGGCTCACCGCCCTGGCGCCGCTGGCGATCCCCTCGCTCATGGACTGGCGACGTCGCCAACGAGAGGCTCGCGAGGTCGCTGCCGTGGCCGCGTACTTCGGCGCCCCTCGGCCTCCGCCGACGGCGGAGCAGCGGCTCCAGACCGCCCTCGCCCAGCACCTCGCTCGGGCCTTCACCGGCTGGTGGCGAGGGCTCGGCGCGCTCTGTCCGGGCTGCGGCGGACGAGCGCTCTCGACCGACCTCTCCGACGAGCGCCGGGTCTACGCGCCGGGTCCGTCGATCTACCACTTCACCGCGGTGACCATCCGCATCCACTGCCCCGACTGCGGCTGGGGCCTTTGCTTTCCGCACACCGACGATCCGCCGCAGCAGTCCGAGTCCGCTCCGACGCTCGCCGAGCACCTGCGCCCGGTGCGCTTGTGGCGGGTCTCCAGGGGAGGCGCGGTCGTAGGCACCGTCATCACCGGACCGCGGCCGATGACGCAGCCCTCTCCCGACGTCGGACCCGACGGGCTCGCCTCGCTCCGCCTCGCTGAGGCGCTGGCGAGCGCGGCCGCGGAGCTCGACCTGTCGGCGGCCGGAGACAGCGCCGAGCCGCTGCTCGCGAGGGCGCTCGGAGGGCACCTCGGGCTCTACGGCGTGACGATCGACCCGGCGGCGTAGCGCCAGACGTAGAGCGCCCGACCGCCAGACGTAGAGCGCCCGAACCGCGGGCGGCGCGCGGGGGTATCTGCGTTGCCGGGTGACCCCCATAGGCCTCGCCGGGTGGGCTACGCTCCGTGGATGTCAGGCGACGCCGCGCGCACCATCGACCCGGAGCTTCCCAACCTCGCGCCCGAGGTCGTGGAGGGCTACCGCAACGCGCCGGAGACGATGGTCGCGGAGATCATCGACGGGCAGCTCTCGCTCATGCCGCGCCCGCGGCTGGAGCACGCGACTGCGGCGGAGGGGCTGTCCGAGGAGCTGGGGCCGCCCTTCCGTCGAGGGCGCGGAGGGCCTGGGGGGTGGGTGATCCTCCCCGAGCCGGAGTTGCGTCTGGGGCCGCTCCCTGACGTCGTGGTCCCCGACCTCGCCGGGTGGCGTCGCGAGCGATTGCCGGAGGGGTTCATCACGAGCGCGTTCGCGAGCGTCGCGCCGGACTGGTGCTGCGAGGTGCTCTCGCCCTCGACGGAGAAGGTCGACCGCGGGCGCAAGCTGGCGATCTACCACCGGGAGGGCGTCGGCCACGTCTGGCTGGTGTCGCCGGTGCTGCGATCCGTGGAGGTGTACCGACGGGCGGACATCGGCTGGCTGTTGCTCGCGACCTTCGAGGGGGACGCGGTCGTGCGCGCGGAGCCCTTCGACGCGGTGCCGCTCGAGCTCGCCGGGCTGTGGGCGCTGTAGCTCCAGGGCGCGCGCGTTCGCGCGAAAACGCGGTACCCCCAGTAGGAGTCGAACCTACGACCTTCGGCTTGGGAAACCCCCGGCGGCAACCGCGGCGGCAGTGAGGGAGTCGCGGGCGGTGGTCCAGGTGACCGCCATGGACCATGGGCAATTCGTCGGAGGGCGCCGGGGGAAGGGCGCGCTCTCAGCCATCGCCGGGCACGTCGAGCGCATCGCTGGCAACGTCCCGCGGGACGTCGCCCGGCGCGCCGGCGTCAGTCGCTGGGGTGGCGCCGCACATCCCAGGGACGCCACCGGAGACCGCCATCGGCGCGATCACCGCGCGCACAGCGCTGAACCCGACGCCGATGCCGATTGCTCCGCGGGGGCTGGCGCAAGACGCCACCGGCTCGCCGGTTGCGACGTCGACGAAGCCTTGGATGAGAGGGCCCGCGGCGTCGCGGAACTGCATCAGCCCCGGGATGCTGGTCAGGTCGGACACGAGCTCGGTCTGCGCCGCGTAGCCCCCGAGATTTCCCGCCGCGCCGTCGGTCTCGCCCATCGTGAATCGGAAGCGGGTCCGGTACAGGCGGAGGCCGAACGTGCTGCCCATGATCGGCAGCGGCAGTAGGAAGCTCGGCGCTGTCGCGATGGCGTCGGCCGGTGTCACCCGCAGTCGCCCGTTGACGATGCTCCCGCTGAACTGCACCCGCGCGGAGTCGAGGTCGCCGGGGATGATCAGGGAGCGGTTGTCGACCGCGTACATCTGGTTGGGCCGGGCGACGTCAGCGCAGTCGGCGAACATGGGCGAGACGAACGGGTAGAGCTGCACCGTCACGGCAGGGTCGTTGAGCGCGGGGCCGAGCGCGCCGTTGACCCCGCTCACCCGGATGAGCACCAGGTCGCGCCCGGCGTTGAGCCGCGTGTTGAGCAGCGCCTGTACGTTGAGCGTCGCCTGGAACTGCATGATGGTCTGGGCGAAGTTCGGGAGCTGGTTGTCGACGCCGCCCTGACAACCGGCGCCGCCGCCAGCTGCGCCAGCCATGCACCTGCCCATGTTCTGGTCGGGGTCGACGGCAGAGAAGTAGTCACCGTGCGAGCAGTCGGCGGCCTGCTGGCTCGCGGTGCGGCTCGGGGAGTAGCGGCCGTCGAGGTTGAAGCCGAAGAACGCGCGGGTGGTGACGCCCGGCTCGGCGCCTTCGTCGAGGGCCATCCGGTTGATGACGTAGTCGTAGGTGCGGGCGGCGGCGTCGGGGGCGCTGGCTGCGGGGATGTCTTCCACGGGGGCCGCGTCGGGCGCTGGCGTTTCGTCCGATACGTCACCAGCGCCAGAGTCCACCGCGAAGCACGCGCACGGACCGTACGTCCCATCGGCGCCGCACGTCTGCGCGCCAGTCCTTCCGTCGGCGCAGGGGCACGCCTTCGTCCGGCCCGTGACACAGAGCGCCGCGGGCTGATCGATCGTCACCGCGGCATCGGCTGTCGCATCGCGTGGGAGATCCGCCGCCGGGACATCGGCCACTGGCGGCGTGACTGTGGTGCTTGAACAAGCGGCGAGAACGAGGACGGAGACCAGGGCGACGCGCATCGCAGGAACCTACGCCGCTCGACGGTCGGTCGTCACCGGGTAGCCAACGGAGAGTCGCTTTGCCGCGGGGCGCTCGCCTCGACGCCGGGGCGCGGGTTGCGGTGCGGTCGCCGGTCGACTGCCGCGCCACGGTGGCGCGCTCGCAACCCCCGATGGATGGAGCCTCGACGCCCGGGGGATGCGATCGCCACCGGCCGTGACTACAGCTCCCGTACGCTCGCCGCGACCATGGCCACGACCCGTAAGCCCACGAAGACCGCCACGGAGCCCGGCGCGCGCCCCTCGACGCGACGGAAGCCGGTCGCGGCGGCGCCCCCGAAGACGTTTGCGGAGGTCGGGCGCGAGGCCGCGCGGGAAGCCCAGCGGAAGGTGTTGCTGGAGGCCCTCGAGGCGCACGCATGGAACATGACCGTGACCGCGGAAGCGCTCGGGATGGGGACCGGCGCGCCACCGTCGCGGTGATGCATCGGGCCATCGTCGAGGCGCTCCCCCCAGAGCCCGACGCCCTCACCCTCGCGGTCTGGGGGAAGACCTGGTTGGAGCGCCGGGAGGAGCTTGGGCAGCTCAAGGGGCAGCTCCGCCACGCCACCGGCGAGGGTTCCAGCGGCAACCCTCCGACGACTTCGGATGGAGCCCCCGGAAGCGTCGGGGCCTCCCGGGACCGGGCTACAGGATCGCCCTGGGGATCGCCCGCCCGGTGCGCTTCCACGACCTCCGCCACACCTGCGCTTCTCACCTGTCCATGGGTACGTGGACGGGTGACGCGTGGACCCTGCAACGGGTGGCGGAGTTCATGGGGCACGGCTCGACCGCGATGGCGGAGCGCTATCAGCACGCCTCGCCGGGGCACCTCCATGAGCTGCTCAAGCCCGCCCGGGCGGAGCGGGGGATAAAAGGTCCGCGGGGGACAGACCCTGTTATCCCACGCCCTCGCGAAAACGCGGTACCCCCAGTAGGAGTCGAACCTACGACCTTCGGCTTAGGAAGAAGAAACCGTCTCCTCGCAGCGCCTTGTGAACCTTCGCCAGCAGTGTTTTTCGCGGAGCCGGCCTTGTCAAGCACCCGTGGGCTCGATGTTCATGTCCAGCCTTTGGCCACGGGCATGGCCACGGACCTTGCTGGCCTTGGTGGACGTCGGCATGGTCCGGGACGATGGCGACAGACACTCCGGGCCCTCCCCCCAAGGATCACTCGGCACCCACGGGGTCGAAGCCCAAGGAGGAGCATTCCAAGTCCTGGCGGCGTGACCTCACGGAGGTCGCCATCGGGGGAGCGTTGCTGCGTGTCGCGGGTGTGGCTGCGTGCGCTGTGGCGCGAAAGACTGGCGCGAGGGACCTCGCAGCCGAGAAGCTCCTGGCCGCTGTGATCGCTGCGGTCGAGAAGCACGACAAGGCGTTGTGGCTGCGATGGCGCGAGCACCAGACTGCGGCGATCGCAGAGCGTGTGGCGGTGGTCTATCAGCAGGTTCGGGATGGCCGGCAGCTCAGCGACGAAGAGTATGACGACCGCCTGAGACACGCCTTCATGAGCGAGCATGGTGAACAGGATCTGGGGGTCCCTGCCGCACGGATGCAGCGGCTACGAATCCCCCCGGAGGAGGTGCTCGCGAAGAAGGGGCCGAAGGAGGCAGCGATGTTCTACGTCGGCTGGGCCCTCGGGACGGCCCCACGCGCTGCGTACCAGGCTCAGGCGGCCGGCTTCCCGTTCGTGGCGTTCGACCGTACAACGGGTGCTCTCGGAGTTCTCCGCTACGTGCTGGCACTCCTCGGGTGGGGGAGCAAAACAGCGCCAAACGTTCCCAGGGGGTGGACCCCGGGAGAGACATGCGCTGCTCTCGCTCTCGTTGGCCTGGGAACGGCTCGCATCGACGAACTGACCGGCCGTCGGTTGAAAGCGAATCCGGCGTCCCTGGATGTTGCTCGGAACGTACGGGCCCTGTTGGCGACGAAGGGGCGCAGCCCTGACGACCTTGCGGCGTCGGTGGGTCTCCGCCGGGACTACCTCGATGATCTGGAGCGCGGGGTGGTGGTTCCGACGCTCGACATCCTCACCCGCCTGGCTGCGGAGCTCGGTGTCGGCGTCTTGGATCTGCTCGCAGGCGAGGGCGTGCGTGACCAGCTCTTCGAGGCGACCCGCGACCTCCCGGACAAGGTTCTGCGACGTCTCCTGGCAAGTGCGCAACGGGCGTCGTTGAGTGGAAGCTGATCCGTCCAGCACGGGCCGTATGGGAGCCATGTTCCCCATCGTCCGGTTGCTGGTGGCGTGTGCGCCGACGCCTCCCGCGCCTAGCCCTGACCTCTTCCGCGTGGCGGTGAGCGGTGTCTCCGGCGGCTCGCTCCCTGGCGTCTGGGGTGATGCCGCCACGTCGACCGCCTACCTCACCGGCGGCTTCGTCGACGTCGAGCGAGGGGGCAGACCAGTGTCGGAGCGACCGTGTGCGCGGGGGGATGCGCGGGCCGCTTCGACGGCCCCGGTAGCTACCACAGCCGCGCGGTGGCCGGCATGGGATTCAATCGTGGGCGAGAGGGGGCGCGCCGGTCAGGCCGTGGGCCGTCAGAGGCCCGTCTGCGCGAAGCGATCCGTGAACGCGCGGTTGAACTTCGCCACGAAGCCATGGCCGTCGGGGGGTACCTCAAAGCACGCCTCGAAGGTGCGCGGAAGCCCCGGGTTCAGGGTGTCCCCCATGCCCAGCGTGTTCACGGCCATGGCGCACGCCGGGGACGGCTCGTAGCTGCTACCTCCGACGAGCACCGCGTCAGCGAAGCTCAGCGCCTGGATGGCCTCATGCGTGGTGTTTCGGACCCGGTACTGGAGGATGAGCAGCGTCGAACCTTCCGGGGCCTCGTGGCGCATGAAGTGGTGCGACACGCGGCGCGTCAGACGCGCGCCCAGGACCGTCGCTTCGAGCCCGGCCACGGAGACTGTGGTGCCCACGGGCACGGCGTCCTCTGCGCTCTCACCCGTCGCGGCCGGCGCTGTCGCCGGAGGAGGCGTTGGCTGCGCTGCGGCCGGAGCAGGTACAACGGCAACGGGCTCCCGCGTAGGCTCCGCAGCCGCCATCGCAGGGGCCGCGGCGTGGGTGGGTGAGGGCGTCGCACTGGCGGCGGCCGGCGTGGCGCTCCCGGCGGGCGGTGTGTCGCCCTTTCCGGCCGCCATGCCGAGGATGCAGACGCCACCGATCAGGCCGACCACGATGAGCATCACCTTGCTCGTGGAACGCTTCGGGGGCGGGGGTGGGACGGCAGGGGGATAGTAGCCAGGGGGTGGTTGCTGGGGTGGGTACATGACTCGGCGCCTCCTCGCGCGGCGCACATCCTTACACAGTGTAAAGGACGCAGGGAAGACGGACCCGTACCCCGCGATGAATGGCTCGTGCGGTCGGATCAGCAGTTCTGGCGCAACGGCTCGGAGCGCGGATCCGGCGATTTCGACGCTGTGTAAACATGTCCCAGCAGGATCTCGCGCTGGCTGCGAACCTCTCCCCGGGCTTCGTGGCGCTGGTCGAGTCTGGCCAACGGCAACCGTCCCTCGGCGCCCTGGTGGCCTTCGCAGGCGCCCTGCACCGGGACCTGTTGGAGTTGATGGTGCTCGACCCCAGCGACGCCCGCGGCGACCTTCTCGACGCCATCCGACGTGAGGACTGGTCCGCCGTAGACGCGGCGTTGGTGAAGCTGGGCCGGCCGCCACCTACCGTTCATGTGCCGCGCAGCGGCTGACTGCTCACGGCGAGGACACCCCCCAGGCCCCGGTGTCATTTATCGGCCGCGCAAACTGACGTTCGCCCACGGGCAGGGCGAGGGACCCGACCTCCACTCGGAGAAGTAGCAGGTCACCTTGAGGGTGAGCATGGTCGCGGGATCGCGCCCTGGCGGAGAGGTTGCGACAGCCGGGGTCGGGGGTTCAGCGGCGCCGTCCACCAGGAGCGGCACCAGCCAGATGATCCCGGTCGAAAGACTACTGGCAGGGCGGCGCAACGAAGCCCGCGGGCCAACGCGTCGTCGCAGAGCACAGCACGCCGCTGAGGGTCGCGCCCCGGAGGTTCGCCCGGGCGAGAATCGCGTTGCGGAGGTTCGTCCGGGTGAGGAGCGCGCCGACGAGGTTTGCACCGGTCAGGTCGGCGCCTTGGAGGTTCGTCTGGGTCAGGTTGGCGCCCTGGAGGCGAGCGCCGCGGAGGTCCCCTTGGGTCAGGTTCGCATTGCTGAGATTCGCCCGGGTGAGGGTCACGCTGTGGAGGTTTGCGTGGAGGACGGGCGCGCGCTGGGCGTTGGCGACCAGATAGGTGATCGCGGGGCCGCTGAAGGTCGCGCTGGTGAGATCGGCGTTGGTCAGGTCGACGCCCATGAGTATCGCGCCGGTGAGCGTGGCGCCTGTGAGGTCAGCGCCCCGAAGGGTCGCGCCGTGAAGGTCGGCATAGGTGAGGTTGGCGCCCGCGAGGGTGGCGCCCACGAGGTCCGCTCGGGCGAGGTTCGAGTAGGTGAGGGTCGCGCCCGTCAGGTTGGCCCGGGACAACCGTGCGCCGGCAAGGTCGGTGTGGGTCAGGTTGGCGCGGCTCAGGTCGGCTCTCGTGAGGTTCCTGTCCCTGGCCGTCGCGCGCGCAAGGTCTGCGGGAGTGAAGGCCATGGCGGTGGACGTGGCCAGCACCGCCGCTCCGAGAAAGGGAGAGCCCCTCCGCAGCGTCGCTGGCCTTGTTGCTGGGGTCCCCATCGTGTTCGGACGCTACCACGGCAGCCCCTCCTCGCTGAGGAGCGGCCAGGACCGTCGCGACCCCCGTCACCCGCGGCCATGGCTGGGCCTCTGGAGCGATGCAAGGCCCCAGGAGGGAGTGCTCTCAGGGAACTCCGTTCAACGTCTTGCTGGCCGCCTCGATCGCCTGGACGACTTCGACAAGTGCGACCACGCGGGGATCCCCAGAGCCGGCGAGCATCTCGATGTCGAAGGCCATCTTGGTGCCGGTCGGCTGGGTAGCGCTCCAGGCCGACCACGGGCCCGCGCACGCCAGTGTGACCGCTGCACCGAAGAACTCCCGGTGCGCGGCTTCCAGGCGCCCGAGAGCGCTCTGGACCCCCTCATTCACGGCTACCTTCTGCGCCTTCACCTCGGCGAGGTCGATCACCTTGGGTGACTTCGACGGGCTCGCAGCCTTCGAGCTGGTGGTCGACGCGTGCCGGGCCCTCGCGAACCGCTGTACGAAAGCCTCTTGCCTCAGATTCTCGATGGCGCCGGGGCGCACGAAGCGCACCGCGCGGAGGGCGATCTCAACGCGTACCCCGAGGGCCACCAAGATACAGGCGGTCACGGTGCCGGAGCGACCCAGGCCGGCCGCGCAGTGCACGGCGATGGACCTCCCCTCGCGCAAGGCAGCGACGACGCGGTCGACCAGCTCTCGCGCCGGTCCCATCCTCGGCACCCCCCCATCGGGGATCGGGAGGTGATCGACCACGAGGCCACGCCGCTCGGCCTCGGCAGTGAGCTGGCGCGCGCCGATGTCGAAGAGCTCGCGGGGCTCGACCAGGCAGACCAGCACGTCGATGCGGTCGACCTCCACCAGGCGTTCGAGGTCGACCGCGAGGTCGCGCTTCCACAGAACCCCCGAGAGCGCGCGTTGGCGCCGGCCCGGGCACATCGTCATGCCCAACCGTCCAGGGAGACCAGGCACGGCGTCAGCCAAGTAGGAGACCCGCAACGGGTCGGTGAAGGTCGTCCTCACCGCTGCTTCCACCCCGCTCAATCGGCCGCCGCGTGCATGGGAGTGCTCATCATCTTGCTCATGTTCATCGTTGACCTTCGCCGTCGTGGCCGCGGGGCCCAGCGACCTTGCGCTGTGGCTGCTGTCGTCGAGTGCCCGCGCCTGCTTGACGATCAGCTTGCAGCGCATCGAAGGTGTGTCCCGAGTGGGCCCCTGTCGAGCTGGTCGCCGATGTCGTGGTGTCGGCGTTGGAGGCGACCACCGCCGCCTCCGAGCGGGGGGGCCAGCGTTCCCGGGCCCGGGGTCACCGCTGTCATTTTTGCGACGCGCGATCTGAAGTTCGCCGGCAAGCGGGTCAGGGAACCCCCGTTCCGCTCGGAGAAGATGACGCTCGCAGACAGTCCACGAGGTGCGCACCCCTTCGCGTCCTGGCACTCCTCTGCCGTCGCAGCGGACCACGTGGTCCGCTCGTCCCCTCCAGATGCCTCGTCGACGTCACGGCGGACATGGCCGCCCATTCAAGCGTTCGCGTGAACGCCTGTCGTACCGATCCGGGGCACGCTGCTGATGCGGAGCCTTGCTCCCTCACCAGTCGAGGCGGGCGATGTCACCAAGCGTGGGGATCCAGGAGGCAGCCGCTCCTGCGCCGGCACCGCGGGCGTCTTGGGCAACCCACGTAGCGGTCCCATTCGGCCTTGCCTGCGAGGTACCAGGCAGCACCCCTGTCGGGATCGTAGGGGTCCATCTTGCTCAGCCCGGCGAGCGGGTCGACCTGCCAGAGGAGCCACGCCGCCCTGGCCGCATCGAGCTCAACACGCTCCACGATCTCGCCGAGGAGAGCGTGGATATGGGGGTCTCCAGACGCGTGGGGATCGATGGCGAACACGGTGACCACGTGGGCACCCGCATCCCGCGCCAGCGCCTGTAGCCACCGCTGGAGCGTCGTGCGCGCATGAGTCTGCGAGACCGGCTTGGTGAAGGTGACCGTGGTCCACAGCCGCCATCTGGCGAGGCCGTGGATGAACTCTCCCTCCCGCTGGATGTCTCCACGGCGCCGCATTCTCAGGCCTCCTAGAAGACGAGGCCATCCGGCGTGCTCAGCCGCGACTGCGGCGACTGCGGCGACTGCGGCGACTGGCCATCGTCCGGTGCGACGCCCGCCGTTCCTCCTCCGATCGGTGCGCTTGGCCCGAGCCCGAGGCGTTCCGGGTCAGCATCCCAGACCCGCACCTTGGTTCTGTCGGGGCCGACGCGGATCTCCGTGGTGTTGTGGCCCTCGTGCAGGCGCCGGACAACGCCGAGGTCAACCAGTGCATCGGAGAGCGCTCGGGCGGAGATCACCTGCGACTCTCCCGTCGAGCGGAGCAGCTCCACCACGAGGTCGCGGGTGAGCGAAGGGCTCAGGTACACGCGAGCGCCGTCCCGGACCCCGATCACGCGGCGGCGCGTACCTCCTTCCGACGCGAGCGGTCGCTCCCGGTCTACGAGGACGGCCCGCCCGGTGGTCAGAGCGTCGCGAAGCACCTCCACGAAGCGCTCGACGGGCGATGCGTCCCTGCGTGCCACGGCCTGGAGGCGCGCCAGCTCCTTGAGGGCGCTCATCGCCTCGGAGACCAGCGTCGCCCGGGTCTCTTCGTCAACGGCACCGACCTGGTGTGCGTGGTTGAGAGCAAGCTCGATCCCCGTGGCCAACACCGCCATCGCGGAGGGTGTGCGAGCGGCCCCGCCCTGCATGGCGAACTCTGTACGCAGCGCGCGCGCCCTGGCTGCCGCTTCCGCCCCAACGCGCTCGACGTCGGGCTGTACCGCGAGGATGTAGCTGGCGAGCGCTTCTCTGAGGCCCTCACGTTGTTCCTGTAGGTGGGTCACCGCCACGCGGTCGAACGTCGCCGAATTGACGGGGACCATGACCAGACGCGCACGCAGGCTCTCGCCGGTGGGGCAGTCTTCGGCGGTCGCAATCACGAGCCCACGGGGTGGTCGCCCCGACACAAGGTCGAGGTTGGAGCTCAGCCGTGACCTCGCAGCGCGGTTACCGATCGCTCGCACGATCCGGGAGAGCAGGCGCTCCAGCTCCACCCGTCGCGCTCGGTCGGCGCCGGGCGCGAAGTCATCGACCACGACGGGGATGTCCTTCGCCAAATGCAGCAGACGCTCCAGCGCGTTGTCGGTGTCGAGGAACGACGCGAGGAGCGTCCGGGGGCCGAACGCGCCAAATAGCGACTGCACCAACGAGGCCACTTCCGTTTTCATCGAACCGGACGGCCCATGAAGCCAGACGGCGAAGTCGGGGTGGAGCCATTCACTGAGCACCGCAACGAACGCCGCGGCGACCAGCGGCACCATCACCGTGGCGGGCCCGGCCCGCAGCAGCGCGACCACGAGGCCCATTGCCGCCCGTGGATCTTCCACCACGGCCGGGAACACAACCTGGTCAAGGGGCGCTGCCAGTCCAGTCTTCCGACGGGTGCCTCCGATCGCTCCGTCCGCGTGCACGAACACCTTGCCAGCTCCTTGCCGGACCCAGCCCGTCGCGGTGTGGACCGTCCTCGCTTCGGGTGTCGAAGAAGTCTGGATCGCCTCGCGGAGCTCTTGCTGCGCCCCCGGTCGGGAGTTCACCACCACGCGGGCTCCCCACTTCGGCAGGAGCCAGGTCATCGCGACGAACTGCTGGGCGCTCACACGGACATCGGGGAGTGCGGTCCCGTCGACCAGTCGCCCTCGGAGGATGAAGGAATGCTGCTCATCTTCTCCATCGATCTCGGAGCAGTCAGCGACGATCCACGCCTCGAAGTTGCAGAGAGCCTCGACCGTCTCGCGGCCGTCATCGCCCAGAAGAATTCGCACGTGCCGTCCGCCCTGGCGATCGAAGCGCCGGCCCGCCGTCCCTCTCTTCGCTCGGGCTCGTGGCGGCTTCGCGGGGGGTAGTCCGGCCTCGTCCTCAGCACGCGCCGTGCGTCTGGCCCGCCGACCTCCGCCAGGTGTTCTGGCATCGTCGCTCGTCTCATTGGGCGTCGAGGCTGGGGACTTCATCGAGTGGCCCCCGCCGCAACCGGCGCGCGCCGCGCTTCGAGCCACCGCTCCAGCTCGTCGAGCCGGAAGCGCACGGTGCGCTCGGCGATGCGGAAGTACGGGATCTTCCCGTCGTGGACCATCGCGTAGAGGGTCCCGACGGGGAGGGAAAGGATGCGCGATGCCTCGGCGTACCCGACGAGCTGGGGGGTGGCCGAGGATGAGGCCGGGGGCGACACGTCGACGGGGCCGATGACGGTGAGGTGGGACTTCTTCGTGGGCATGATCTCCTCCTTGAGCGACGCGCAGGTGCACGTTCGTCGCGAGGGACCATGCGGGACCTTCGTGGGGTCGGCCCTGCAAAGGAGAGGGGGGGTGTTTGCAGGGGTCGGGCGCTACTTCGTCCCGGCGGCGAGCGCCGTCGACGATGCGAAGCCGTCGAACAGGGCAAGGTCGGCGGGGAACGCGTAGGGGCCGAGGTTGGCGTAGTGCTCGGTCATCTCCTTCGTGGTGTGCCCGAGAACCTTCTGGAGCCGCTCCATCGACCCGCCCTTCAGCCGCCACCAGCACGCGAATGTGTGGCGGAGGCTGTGGAAGTGGATCACGTGCACTTCCTGACGCCGACGACCCGTCCGTGCCGGGCGCTCGAAGCCGGCCCGGTCGAGAACCCGGTGGAGGATCTCCTGGAACGCCCGCGACGAGGGCTCCAACATGGTCCCGGCCTCGCTGGGGAACACAAGGTCGTCGTCGGTGACGGGACATCGCTCCTGCCACGCCCGGAACACCGGAACGAGCTGCTTCTGGATGGGCACGTGACGGCGTGAGCCTCGGGTCTTGAGCGGGCCGTCGTAGGACCGCCGCACGTGGATGGTGTTGCTCTCGAAGTTGACGTCCGTCCATCGTAGGCCGGCGAGTTCGCCCTCCCGCATCCCCGTGTAGATCGCGGTGTTGTAGAGCGCGTAGACCATCTCCCCGTCAGCCTTCGCAGCGGTGATGAAGCGGGCGATCTCAGCCTCCGTGCGGAACCAGGGGCGGTCTTCGTCGTCGAGGAGGGTCTCCTGCCGGGGCTTCTCGATGAGTGGTCGGTGGTGAAGCCAGCCAAGCACTTTGACCGCGCGGTCGAGCATGGTGCTCAGGAGGCCCAGGTGGTGCCGTCGGGTCTGCGGCGAGAACCCGGCCTTGGTCCGGTCGTAGTCGTGGACGTGCTTCACCTCGAAGTCGGTGAGCCGCATCGAGCCGAACGCGGGCCGCAGGTGCAGGCCGATCATCGACCGGTCGTCCTTCTCGCTCCGCTTCTTCGGAGCCTTATTCTTGAGCCACTCGTCGAACAGCTCGTCGAAGGTGTGGGGGGGAGCCGCGCGCTTCACCAGGCCGCGTTGGATCTTGTCGACCTCGGCCTTGCGGTGGTGGAGCTCGAGCTCCGCTTCCTTGCGGGACTTGAACACCGCCGACTGACGATGGTTCGTCTCGTCGATCCAGCGGATGCGCCAGTGGCCGTTGGGGAGCTTGCGGGGCGTTGCAGACCTTGCCATGTCGCGCTTTCTAAGCGCGCGGGGAGCGTCCACTCCTGCAACGTTCCTGCACCCATTTGCAGGGCCGTCGGTGCCTCGGTCTGGCGCCCACTGGCCACGGCAGTGGCCACGGAGCCCGGTTGGGGGAGGGGTCCGATCACGGAACCCCTGGAATTTCAGTACCCCCAGTAGGAGTCGAACCTACGACCTTCGGCTTAGGAAGCCGCTGCTCTATCCACTGAGCTATGAGGGCGATCGGAGCGGCGAGCGGTCTGACATGACCACGCGTCGACTGTCAACGATCAGCCCCAGTGGAGCGTTGATCAGCCGTGCGAGGCCCCGGCGGCTGCGCTCTGTGCGGTGGTGGTCGGCGTCTCGTTGGCGCCGCGGACGGCGCCGAGGAGCGAGAGCGAGACGGCGACCAGACCCAGGACCAGGCGAACCGTGTGAACCGACCTGCTACGACGCATGACCGACCTCCGTGTGAGCGCTGCCGTTCGTAACGCTTCAACAAGCGAGCCATTCCCTGCGACCACCGCGGGGCGCGGAGGTTCCATCGAAATGCACGGGCTTTCCTGGCCTGAGGCTTCGTGGGGAGGGCGCGCCACCCTGACGCCGGTGTCGCGCCGTGTACATCGACGGACACACCCGGCCGTGGCCAGGAGTGGACAGCGCCCGTGGAGGAAATGGCTACCTGTGGCGCTAGTGCAGGTCGGCCAGGATCTGGTCGCCGGTGATCTGGTCGGCCGAGCGGCCGTTGTAGTAGCGCAGCAGCCCGGCGCGCTCGTAGTGGGGCATGATGCGCGGAGACATCAGCCCGATCTCCCGCAGGTTGGGCACCAGCCGGCGAAACATCACCTCGCGGAAGTCCACCATCCCTGGTGAGCCCCCCACCAGGTCGCGCCACTGCGGCCGGGTGAGCCTCCCGCTGAACCACTCGTCGTAGACCTCGAAGGCCATGAAGCGGTTGCGCATGAGCAGCGCCACCTCGTAGGCCCAGTCCTCGCGCTCGTGGCGCTCTCGCTCGGTGATGTGCTCGCGAAACTGCTCCCGCAGCGCCACCACCCCGTAGTGGACGTGCCGCGCCTCGTCCTGGATCACGTTGCGCAGCAGCTCCTTCAGCAGCGGCTCCTTCGTCTGCTTGTAGATCACCCCGAAGGCCCCCAGCGCCAGGCCCTCCACCATGATCTGCATCCCCAGGAACTTCATGTCCCAACGCCCATCGGTCATCAGCGAGTCGATGATCACATAGAGGTTGTCATTGATCTGATAGAGCTTGTTGAGCTTCTGATCGATGTACCGATGGAAGACCTCGACGTGGCGGCCCTCGTCCATCACCTGCGTGCTGCCGTAGAGCTTCCCGTCGAAGAACTGCACCGCCTCGGTGACCTGCGCCGCCGCGAAGAGGGCGCCCTGCTCCCCGTGAAGAAACTGGCTGAGCATCCACGCCGCGAGCGAGTACCGCAGCTTGAGCTCCTCGGTCTCGGTGAGGCGCACCCCGAAGGAGGCCAGCTTCTCCGAGTCGATGAAGTTACGGGGGATGAGCGGCACCTCCGGGTCGAGCGGGTCGACGTCGATGTGCCATGGGAGCGAGTCGCCGTTCCACTGGCCCTCCTTGGCGCGGCGGTAGAGGGTCGCCATCTCGGCGTTGTCGTGCGGGTATCGCCAGTCGAAGTGCGCCTGGTGCGCCGCCGGCATCTGCGTCGGCACTCCCTGCTTGCCCCGCTGCAACAGAAGCCCCCGGACGCCCGCCGGGCCGATCGCCGCGAGCACCTTCGGGTCGCGCATCTCCCCGAAGATCTCCGCGGCCTCGAACCACTGCGCCACCTGGTTGCGCATCCGTCCAGGCAGCAGACCCACAAGTCGTTCATTGAACATCATCACACCGCCTCCAGTGACCCTCAGCCCACCGTCGCGAAGAAGTTTCTCGCCTTGGACAGGTGCAGCCGCGAGAGCAGCATCCCCACCATCGGCAGCCCCTGCTCCAGCATCCGCGCCGCGTCGTCCGCCGGCATCTGCGCCACCCGCTCGGCCATCAGCCGCGCCTGCCGGTCGAAGAGCGCGGTGACCGCCTCGTCGTAGATCGCCAGGTCCGCCGGGGTGAAGCCGCGCTCCCTCGTGAAGCCCACCGACTGAAGCTCCCCCCAGAGCTCGATCAGCCACGCGTCGTCGCGCGCGATGAGGTCCCTGCCGCCCTCCTCCAGCACCGCGAGCAGCCCGAGCTCGGCGATCTCGTCGAAGTCCCGGCGGCTCACCCCGGCGCGCTTGCAGAGCTCGTCCACCGCCACCGTGTCAGGGCGGTCGCCGGAGGGCACCACGCTGCGCCCACGGAGCCGCGCCTTCACCTCTCCCAGCAGCATCCTTTGCGACGGGGAGAACACCTCGTCCCGCTGCTCCAGCATCGCCCGGATGGCCTTCAAGGGCAGGAAGCGCTCGTGCTGCAGCTGCCTCACAAGCCGGATGCGCTCGACGTGCGCCTCGCTGTACCAGCCCATGTTGCGGCTGGTCTTGTATCCCTCGGGAACCAACCCCTGCTGGATGTAGAAATGCACCACCTGCCGGGGGACTCCCGTCTTCTCGCAGAGGTCCTTCATCCGATAGGGGAAGTTCTCCCGGTCGTCGCCCTCGGCGCTCATGATGGGTCGGCCTCCAGCACACACGCCTCCGTCGCCCGCCCGACGCAGGTGAGCACGTAGCCCTCCGAGCGCTCCTCCGCCGTGAGGCAATTGGGCTCCTCCAGGGTCATCGCCCCCTCCAGCAGCTTCATCCGACAAGCCCCGCAGCCGCCCATCGTGCACGAATAGGAGACAGGCACCTGCTGCCTCAGCGCCGACTCCAGCACCGTCTCGTGGGCCCGGTTGACCAGCGCATACCGACGCCCCCGCAGCACCGCCGTCACAGGGACGTCGCCGCCCACATCCCCCGCCGCGACGCTGTGCACCGGGGAGGAGAAGCGCTCCTCCCGGATGCGGCCCTCCTCGACGCCCCGAGCCCGCAGCGCCGAGCGCACGGCGTCCATCATGGGAGCAGGGCCGCACACGAAGTACTCCGCAGCGCCCTCGATCGAGGCCCGGTCGAGCTCCCTCGCGGTGGTCGCCTCGTCGAGCATCCCCTCGCCGCCGCCCCACTCCCCCGGCGGGGCGCTCAGCACATGGCGAAGCGTGAGGCGCGCCGGGTGCCGGGCGGCGAGCGCGTCGAGCTCTTCGCGGAAGAGGATGTCCCCAATGGAGCGATTGCCTACAACGAAGACCACCCGGGTGCCGGGGAGGCGGGAGAGCGCGTCTCGGGCGATGGCCATGAGGGGCGTCACCCCCGATCCGCCGCCCAGCAGCACCAGCAGCGGGGGAGCGCCCTCCACCACGAAGCTGCCCGACGGGCCGAAGACGTCGAGGAGGTCGCCCACTGCGGCGTGGTCGTTGAGGTGCTGGCTCACCCTGCCCCCGGAGACCCGCTTGATGGTGAGGCGCACCGAGCCGGGGGGCCGCGCCTCCTCCATCGGGAGCGACGCGGAGTACGCCCTGCGGAGCACCTCGCCGTTCAGCCGAATCGCCAGCGTGAAGAACTGCCCGGGGCGATACGCGACGGCCGCGCCGAGAGGATCGACCAGCGTGAGAGAGACCGCGTCAGGGGTCTCCCGCACGACCGCCGCCACCTTCAAGGGACGCGCCCCCGGGAGCGAGGCCGCCGAAGGGGAGGAGGGCGCCCGGTCGGCCGCGCCCCGCGAGGTGAAGGGCGGCGGAGGGTGACCCGCCAGCCCGTCAAGCACCATCCGCGCGTCGCGGAGCCACTGGGAAGGGATCAACCCCCGCGCCCGCTCGATCCAGGGAGACCGCTTGACCATCGTCGACACCTCCGCACCTCCGCCCGTCGCCTGATCTTCCTGTAGTGGGCACCGGTGTAGAGTGTCAAGTGTCACTTGTCACTTGTTGCGAACGAGCGGGCGGGTGGCCCGGGCGCGGCGCGGGGTCAAGGGCCTCGTGGGGGAGGGGGTGCTTTACAGGGTCAGGTAAGGTCGGCGCAGAGCACGCGGTCGAGGCGCGCGTAGTCGAGGGTGACGCCGACGGTGGGGAAGCCCGCGGCGCGGGCGATGGCGATGGCGGCGGGGCCCTGGTCATGGCCCAGCTCGACCACCAGCGAGCCGCCCGGGAGCAGGTGCTGGGGAGCTCCCGCCACCAGGGAGCGCAGCACGAGGGTGCCGTCGGGGCCTCCGTCGAGGGCGAGGCGGGGCTCGAAGTCGGCGACGTCGGGCATGAGGGCGTCGCACTCCTCGCTGGGGATGTACGGGGGGTTGCTGACGATCAGGTCGTAGCGCGCGTCGCCGACGGGCTTGTAGAGGCTGCCGTGGTGGAGGGTGACGCGGCCCTCCGCGCCGAGCGCGGAGACGTTCTCCCGGGCGAGCGAGAGCGCCGCCTCGCTCAGGTCGACCGCGTCGACGGTCGCCGAGGGGACCTCCAGCGCCAGGGTGACGGCGATGGCCCCGGTGCCGGTGCCAAGGTCGAGCACCCGGAGCGGACCCTCCCCGCGGGCCTTGAGCCGGGCGAGGGCGGCCTCGATCACCAGCTCGGTCTCCGGCCGAGGCACCAGCGCCCGCGCGTCGACCTTGAAGCGACGGTTGTAGAAGTCCCTGTAGCCCAGGATGTACGCGACGGGCTCGCGGCGTCGGCGGCGCTCCACCAGCGCCCGGATCTTCCCCAGCTCGGCCTCGCTCAGCGGCTGATCGATTCGGAGGTAGAGGTCGATGCGGCGCAGCCCGAGGGCGTGGGCGACCAGCAGCTCGGCGTCGAGGCGGGCGCCCTCGATGCCCCGCGAGGCGAGGTCACGGGCGGTCCAGGTCGAGACTCGGCCGATGGTCCATGGGTCATTCACGGGGTTGATGGTCCCCCCTGTGTCCGATCGACCGTCAGCCCGTCAACCCTGTCCCTATGGATTCCCTTCCGTTCCCCCGGTGGGCTCTTCTATGATCTCCTCCAGCGTCTGTCCGGCGAACCATCGATCGCCCCGTACGTCCGCCCAATAGGAGTTCCGCATGCGCTCGTCACCGCTCCGTCTCGGCCTGGGTCTCGCGTTCGGTCTCGGCCTCTCCTCGAGCCTCGCCGCAGCACAGACCCCTCCCAACCTCGGCGCCGCACACGTGCTCGGGTTGCGCGCCCCCGACGGTGACGACGAGATCTCCGCGGCCTTCAGCGCGCAGCTCCGCGTCGCCGCCCGCGGCGCCGGCTACGAGGTGCCCGAGAACTCCCCCGCCATGGAGCAGGAGATGGCCATCGCCGGCTGCTCCTCCTCGGGGCCCGAGTGCCTCCACATGATGGCCGAAGACATCCACGCCACCAAGATCATCTACGGCTCGATCACCCGCATCGGCCGCGGCCGCAACGCGTCGGTCAACGTCGAGATCAGCCTCTGGGACGAGGGCTCCCGCCGCGAGGTGCACCGCGTCTCCCGGGTGCTCACCCGCGCCCAGGCCACCAACCCCACCGAGCTGCGCGAGGCCGCCGTGCGCGCCCTCACGGAGATCGCCGAGCACGACCGGCCCGCGCCCGCCAACCCCGCCACCCCCCTCGTCAACCCCAACCAGGGCTTCCCCGCGCTGCAGGTGCAGCAGGTGGTCATCGAGCGCCCGCCCCCCCCGCGCACCCCGGTGCTCCGCTACATCGGCTTCGGGGCCCTCGGCCTCGGCGGCGCGGTCGCCATCGTCGGCGTCGTCCAGGCGATCATCTCGTCGGGCCAGGCCAGCAGCGCCACCGAGTCGACCCCGCTCTCCGCGGAGCCCTACGGCTCCTGGGCGCGCTTCCAGGCCAACGAGAACTACGCCCGCACCCGCTCCGCCAGCGAGGTCTGCGACCTCGCCCAGCAGCGCTCCGGCGCCGACGCCGCGCAGGTACGCGACCTCTGCTCGTCCAACAGCACCACCCGCGCGCTGGCCCTCGGGCTCGGCATCGGCGGCGCCGTGATCGCCGCCGTCGGCGCCGTGCTCGTGGTGATCGACCGGCCCCGCGCAGAGACCCCGCCGCAGCCGCAGCCGGTCCCCGCGAGCGCCCGCCTGCGCGTCGCGCCGGTCTTCGGCGCCACCAACGGCATGTCGCTGTCTTACACGTTCTAGTAAACCCCACCGGCAACCCCCTCCCATGCGCGTCATCGGCGGAACCTGGGGCGGTCGTCGTCTCCTCGGCCCCCCTCGCGGCGCCGAGACCCGGCCCACCAGCGACCGGGTGCGCGAGGCCATCTTCAACATCACCGCGTCGAGCCTCGAGGGCGCCCGCGTGCTCGACCTCTTCGCGGGCACCGGGGCGCTCGGCGTCGAGGCCCTCTCCCGCGGCGCCGCGCACGCCACCTTCGTCGAGTGCGACCGCGGGCTCTGCCAGACCATCGCCACCAACCTCGAGAACCTCGAGTGCGACGCCTCGCGCTACCTCGTGCTGCTCCGCGACGTGCGCCGCGCCTTCAAGCAGGCCGCCGGCCCCTTCGACCTGGTCTTCATCGACCCGCCCTACGGCCACCTGCTGGAGCGCGAGGCCCTCGCCGCCCTCGCCGCCCCGGGGCTGCTCAGCCCCGACGCGCTCGTCGTGGTCGAGCACGCCTCGAAGGAGACCATCACGCTCCCTCCCGCGGTCGCCTCCGCCTTCGGGGAGCCCGACACCCGCGCCTACGGTGACACCTCCGTGACCCTCCTCCGCCTGAAGTCCGAAGCCCCCGCCCCGGAGCCCGAGGCGCCCGCCGCCGACCCCGCCCCGACCGGGCGCGTGGCCGTGTACGCCGGGTCCTTCGACCCGCCGACCAACGGGCACATCGACATCATCCGCCGCGCGGTCTCCATCTGCGACCGACTCGTCGTCGCCGTCGCGGGCAACCCCCGCAAGAGCTCGCTCTTCACCTCCGACGAGCGCGTCGAGATCCTGCGCGAGCTGCTCTCCGACGATCCCCGCGTCGAGGTCGACCGCATCGACGGGCTGCTCGTGGACTACGCGAAGCAGCGCGGGGCGACGGTGATCATCCGAGGGCTGAGGGCGGTCGCGGACTTCGAGTACGAGTTCCAGATGGCGTGCATGAACCACCACCTCGCGCCGGGCGTCGAGACGGTCTTCCTCATGACCGCGCAGGAGTACTTCTACGTGAGCTCCTCGCTGGTGAAGGAGGTCGCCAGCTTCGGCGGCGACGTGACCCCCTTCCTCCCGCCCAGCGTGCGCACCCGGCTGCTTGAGCGCATCCCGCAGCGCCGCGGCTGAGCGACGGAACTTGCTGGCAGCCACGGCGATGACGGTATAGTCCGCCGGTGATGGGCCGATCGTACGCCGCAGCCTTCGTCGTTGCGCTGCTGTGTCCCGTGGCTGCGTCCGCGCAGCCCGCGGACCCTACCCGCGACGCCGAGGCGCGGCAGCACTTCGCCACCGGCCGCGACGCCTTCTCGCGCGGCGACTTCGCCACCGCCGTCACCGAGTTCGAGCGCTCCTACGCGCTCTCCCGCCGCGCGCAGCTCCTCTACAACATCGGCACCACCTACGAGCGGCTGCACCGCTGGGAGGAGGCCCGCAGCGCGCTCCAGCGCTACCTCGACGCCGTGGCCAACGCGCCCGACCGCGCCGAGGTCGAGGGGCGCATCCGGATCATCGACGTCGAGATCGAGCACCAGAGCGCCCAGGCGGCCCTGCCCGCGCCGACCCCTCCGCCGACGCCTCGCATCGTGGTGGTCGACCGGCCGGTGGTGGTCCAGGGGGTGCGCCCGTGGCAGATCACGGCCTGGGTCGGTGGGGGCCTGACGGTGATCTCCGGCGGGCTCGCGCTGGGCATCGGGCTGCTCGCCAACGACCGCAACAACACCCTCATCAACACCTGCGCGCCGCCGCAGCACTCGGGCTGCAGCGAGGCCGACATCAGCGACATGCGGCTGCGCCAGGGGCTGGTCAACGCCTCCATCGCGAGCGCTGGAGTGTTCGCCGCGCTGACGGTCACCGCGGTGATCCTCGACCGGGTGCTCGACCGCTCGGACTCCCCCTCGCAGGGCCCGACGGTGGCGCCCACCGCGGGCGGCGCGGTGCTCGGCTGGGGAGGCACGCTGTGACGCCTCCGCTGCGCTCCGCCCTCGCGCTCTCGCTCCTGGCCGGGGCGTGCAGCTACGACCTCGACAGGCTGCGCGCCCGCGACGGAGGCCCGGTCGTCGATCGCCCCTCGCCGACCGACATGGGGCCTCGCGTCGACGTCGTGACGCCCGTCGATGTCCCGACGGATGTCCCGGTCGGGAGGGATGTCCCGACGACGGACGCGGGCATGACCCGGATGGGCAGTTGCGACCTCGACGCCGGCGCGCCGCTCAACCTGCTGCCGCCCATCACGTCGCCTCGGCCGGGCTCCGACGCGGGGGCCACGCTCGCCTACGCGATGCTCACCAACAACCTCCAGGGCGCGCCGCTGCTCGCGCTGCCGACGGGCGGCGGCGACGGCAGCGTGGTGCCGGGGTGCCCGACCGCCGACACCGTGCGCTCGCCCCCGACGCGCATCTACCGCTACCAGGTGGTCGAGGGCGGCACCGTCACCGCGACCACCAACACGCAGCACTGCACCAGCTTCGACACCCGCGTCTACGCCATCTGGTCGTGCAAGGCGCAGGACCTCGCGCAGCCCGCCACCTGCGGCGATGACCTCTCCGACAGCACCGACACGCTGCGCTGCCCTGCCTGCGGGATGTCCCCCGACGCTGGGGGCAACTGCTCGACGCTGCTCTCGACCATCGAGACCCCGGCCTCGCAGCCGATGCGCCGTGGCGAGGTCGTCTTCTTCGCGGTCACCGGCTACAACATCTCCCCGGGGCTCTACCCCCACCGGCTCTGGGTCGGGGAGAACGCCGCGCACATCGAGCCCTTCCCCGAGTCGCCTCGGGCGACGCCGGTCAACCGCTGCGCCTGCCAGGAGGGCACCCAGGCGCCGAGGACGGTGTACTTCCCGCACCCGGTCACGGGGGAGAATTTCCCGACGACGGTGAGCACCCAGGGCGGCGGGTCGTCGTCCTTCCTGGGCGTGCGCGAGCAGCTCCCGACCGGCAGCTACTCCGGCGTCTCCATGCAGCTCCGCATCGCGAGCTGGAACCTCTCCACCGCCCCGGGCTGCCCCCGCGACATGGTGCGCGCGGTGTTCGAGCTCATCGTCGGGGGGGCGATGGTGACTACCTTCTCCATCCCCGCGACGCTCGCCCCGCCGGTGACCGTCACGGTGCCCTACACGGCCTTCTCGCCGACGGTGCTCACCCGGGTCACCGCGGGGATGCCCATCGAGCTGCGCCTGCGCGAGGTGCTGCCGCAGCCGGCGTGCCTCACGATCAACCTGGAGTCCACGCCCGGCGCCAGCGCGATCACCCTCTACGGCGGCTGAACCGCTCGGACGGGCGCACGCGCGTCTGGCACCGTGAGGTGAATAACCCTACGATGCAGGGGCTCCCGCTGGAGACGATCAGCGGGGCGCTGAAGGAGAGGGTACCGCCGCAATGGGCCAGATGATCGACTCGATCGCCGCGCTGCAGGACTACAACCAGTACCGTGATCTCCATTGGGAAGGCAGCTTCGAGGCCTACCTGGAGATCGTCAGGGAGCGGCCGGAGGTGACCCGTAACGCGTTTCAGCGCGTGTACGACATGATCATCGCGGCGGGGCAGGAGGAGTACCTCGACAACAAGAAGCGCCTCACGCGCTATCACTTCTTCCGCGACGACAGCGGCGGCGGCCACGACGCCGTCTACGGCCTCGACATCCCGCTGATGCGCCTCGTTCACGTGCTGCGCGCCGCCGCCGAGGGCTACGGCCCCGAGCGCAGGGTCATCCTGCTGCACGGCCCGGTGGGCAGCTCGAAGAGCACCATCGCGCGGCTCTTGAAGAAGGGCATCGAGGACTACTCGCGCAGCCCCGAGGGGGCGCTCTACACATACTCCTGGTGCAACCTCGAGGGCACCGGGCTGGTGATGGGCTCCGAGGGCGGGCTCTTCGCGTCGCCCATGCACGAGGAGCCGCTTCGGCTCATTCCCCCGGAGTGGCGAGAGAAGGCCATCAAGGCCCTCAACCTGGGCAACACGCGCCACAAGGTGGTGGTCGAGGGGGACCTCAACCCGGCGTGCCGCTTCATCTTCAAGAGCCTGATGGAGCGCTACGAGGGCGACTGGTCGAAGCTGGTGGCCAACCACATCAAGGTGCGCCGCCTGCTGCTCTCGGAGAAGGACCGCATCGGCATCGGCACCTTCCAGCCCAAGGACGAGAAGAACCAGGACAGCACCGAGCTCACCGGCGACGTCAACTACCGCAAGATCGCGGAGTACGGCTCGGACAGCGATCCGCGGGCGTTCAACTTCGACGGCGAGTTCAACATCGCCAACCGCGGCATCGTGGAGTTCGTCGAGGTGCTCAAGCTCGACGTGGCCTTCCTCTACGACCTGCTGGGCGCCTCGCAGGAGCACCGCATCAAGCCCAAGAAGTTCGCGCAGACGGACATCGACGAGGTGATCCTCGGGCACACCAACGAGGCCGAGTACAAGAAGCTCCTCGCCAACGAGTTCATGGAGGCGCTGCGCGACCGCACCATCAAGATCGACATCCCGTACATCACCCGGCTGTCGGAGGAGACGCGCATCTACGCCAAGAGCTTCGGCCAGGGGAAGCTCAAGGGGAAGCACGTCGCGCCGCACACGCTGGAGATCGCCGCGATGTGGGCGGTGCTCACGCGCCTCGAAGACCCGAAGAAGCACAACCTCGCGATCATCCAGAAGCTCAAGCTCTACGACGGCCGGATGATCCCCGGGTACACGCAGGACACGGTGAAGGAGCTGCGCAAGGACACGCGCCGCGAGGGCATGGACGGCATCTCGCCGCGCTTCGTGCAGGACATGCTCAGCAACGCCCTGGTGCGCTACGACGAGCCGACGCTCAACCCCTTCATGGTGATGAACGAGATCGAGCGGGGCTTGAAGGCCCACTCGCTGATCACCAACGACGAGCAGCGGAAGAAGTACACCGACCTCATCGCCGTGGTGCGTCGCGAGTACGAGGAGATCATCAAGAACGAGGTGCAGCGGGCGATCAGCGCGGACGAGAGCGAGATCACCAAGCTGGCGGCCAACTACGTCGACAACGTGCGCGCGTACACCCTGAAGGAGAAGGTGAAGAACCGCTTCACGGGCCGCGACGAGGAGCCCGACGAGCGGCTGATGCGCTCCATCGAGGAGAAGATCGACGTGGCCGAGAGCCGGAAGGACGACTTCCGCCGCGAGATCATGAACTTCATCGGGGCGCTCGCGCTGGAGGGCAAGAAGTTCCAGTGGAGCACCAACGACCGGCTCCGGAGGGCGCTGGAGCTGAAGCTCTTCGAGGACAAGAAGGACACCATCAAGTTCACCAGCGTGGTGAGCAACGTGGTCGACCGCGAGACGCAGGAGAAGATCGACGCGGTGAAGACGCGGCTGATGCGCGACTTCGGCTACGACGAGATCTCCGCGCAGAACGTGCTGGAGTACGTGAGCTCGATCTTCGCTCGCGGCGACCTGAAGTAGTCCCTCGTCCCCCCGATCCGCGCTGAACCCGAGATCCCGGGGGCCATACGCTGAGCCCTCGGGGGCTCGACGTATGGCCCTGCGTGCGGGTCAGTGGGTCATCGGAGCGCCCGCGTCGCCCGCGGCCTCGTGGGCGTGGCAGTTGAAGCAGCCGAAGCCCTGGTGGGTCTGCGGGTTGTAGGGCTGCTGCCCGAGGAGCTGCGCCATCGCCGGCACCACGCGGGTTCCCATGAACTCGAACATCCGGCGCTCCCGGGCCATGAGCGCCTGCGAGGCGGGCGTGCCGAAGGCGGGAAGCGGCGCGAGGGTGTTGGGCATGTGGAAGTGCACCGCGCGGGCGTTGGCGCCGTGGCAGGTGGCGCAGGTGACGTTGGAGAAGTGCGCTGGGTCATAGGCCTGGAGCAGCGCCGTCATCACGGGCATCACCGTCTGGTCCATGTAGCGGCCCTTCTCCCGGTCGGTCATGCGGGACCACGGGCGCGTCGGGCCGGTGAGCCCGGTCGGCATCGGAGGCAGCGGGACCTCGGCGACGGCGGGGCCGGCGTCGACCACCGTCGGCTCGACGGCCACGGGCGGGCCGGCGTCGGGCTCGACGGGGGTGGTGACGACCGGCGCGACCGGCGCGGGGTCAGCTGTGCGGGTGCTACCCGAGCAGCCGAGGGCGAGCATGAGGAGAGCGGCGGACCATCGTGTGGAAGTGGGCATGGGCATGGCGGGCCACCTTCAGTCCGAGGCGCGGCGATGCCAAGAGGGAAAACCCCGCCGCCAGGATCTCTGGAAAGGCGAACGTGGGTGACGGTGGGAGGCGCTCGACACCCGCCGGACCTGCCACGCCTCAGACAGCCCGCCCGGCTCCTTGACGTGTTTTCGATTTCCAGGCTTTGATGCGCGGGTTGAGGGGGTGATGGAGAGGTCGCCCGCTCGGCAGGAGCCGCGTGATGCCAACCTTCGTCGTCCAGAGCCTTGGAAAGCCCCCCAGCAAAGTAGTCGTCGAGAAGGACCAGATCCGCATCGGGCGCGAGGAGGCGAACGACATCGTGCTGCCGGAAGACTCCGTCTCCCGCGAGCACGCGGTGGTGAGCCGCGACCCGAGCGGGCGCTGGAGCGTCGGCTGTGTCTCGACGACGAATCCGATCGTGGTGAACGGCAAGCTCACGAGGGAGCGCCTCGATCTCGCCGAGGGGGGCGAGGTGCTCGTGGGGAGCGCGTTCCTGCTGGTCTTCTCCGAAGACCCCGCCAAGGCCGACCAGTACATCAACGTGAAGACGGTCTTCCAGCAGGGCCGTTGCAAGGGCTGCGCGTGGGAGGGCATGGTCTCGCCGACGCGCAAGAACCCGGTCTGCCCGCGGTGCAACGGTACCGACTTCATCGAGGTCGGCGGGTACTCCGGCGAGGCCAGGCGCGCGGCGCCGTCGTCCGAGCCACCGAGCGCGCGCCTGCAGACCACGGCGATGGACCAGGTGGCCGCGCGGAAGGCCTTCCGCTCGCTCAAGGCCGCGAAGGGGAGCCGCATCGAGCGCGTCGACGCGCACGCGGGCGCGTCGCCCCGCAAGGAGTTGACCGAAGACGCTGCGATCGTGCTCCAACGATCCCCGGACCCGCTGCTCAACCTCCACGGGTTCGCGATCGGGCACGCGACCGTGCGCTGGGACGGCGAGCGGTACATCGTCGAGAGCGCGATGTTGTTCCCCTCGCTGAAGGTGAACGACGAGAAGGTGAAGAGCGCCCCGCTCCGCTCGGGCGACGTGATCTCCATCGGCGGCAACACGTTCCGCTTCGTGACGGAGTGAACGTGGTGCGCTTTCTGGCGGTGCGCCCGCGTCGTAGGGTCGCACCGTGAGCCGTCGGACCCTCCTCGCGAACGCCGCCCTCGCGGCGCTGCTCTACGGGGCCGCGCCGCGCCCCGCGCTCGCGCAGACGCCGACGAACCCCCGGGCGAGGGCCGCGTTCACCGAGGGCGTCGCGCTGCTCCGCCGGGAGCGCTTCGTCGAGGCGATGCCGCTGCTCGAGGAGGCCACCCGACTCGACCCGACGCCGACGGCGTGGTTCGACCTCGCGCTGGCGTATCGCGGCGCGGGTCGTATCGCCGCGGCGGCCACCGCCTTCGAGCGTTACCTCGCTGCGCCGGAGCCCGGCGCGCCCGAGGTACGCCTCCGCGCGATCCGCGACGAGCTCTCCACCCTGCTCCGCTCCGTCGCCCGCCTCCGCATCGACGTCACCCCGGCGACGGCCACGGTCCGCGTCGACGGCCGCGAGGCCCAGCTCTCCCAGGGGGAGCTTCGCGTCGACCCCGGCACCCACGTGCTGGAGATCGACGCGCCGGAGCACCTGCCCGCGCGCCGCGAGATCACCCCGCAGGCCGGCATGTCGATGATGCTCGAGGTGCGCCTGCAGCCGCGCGTCGCGGCCGTCACCTCGCCTGCGCCGCTCCCCCCGCACGCGCCGACGCCAGCCGCCCCGCCGCCGCCGAGCACGGGGACCGTAACCATCGAGCCGTCGGTGCCCGGTGCGTCGGTCTCCATCGACGGCGAAGCGCGCGGGAGCGGAGCGGTCACGGTCTCGCTCCCCCCCGGGGCAGCACCGCGTAGCGGTGAGCGCCGCCGGGCACGACCCCTGGACTCGAACGCTCCAGGTCGCGCCGGGCGCCTCGCAGCGCGTTTCCGCGGCGCTCGACGCGCGCCGCGGCAACGGTTGGGTCCTCCCGGTCGCGATCGCAGGTGGCGCGGCGGTCGCCACCGCCGTGATCGTCGGGGTGCTCGTCGCGACCCGGGGCGAGGCCGACCCGACGCCGGGGAGCTGGACCACCGTGCGGGAACCCTGAAAGAGGATGCGCTGTCATGGATGAAGCAGACGATCGGGATGCGCTCCACGCTGGGGACGTGATCGCAGAGCGCTATCGGGTGGTGCGCCTGCTCGGGCGGGGCGGGATGGGCGCGGTCTACGAGGCCGAGAACACCTGGACCACCCGGCGCGTGGCGATCAAGGTGCTGCTCCCATCGCTCTCCGGCGACAACCGTGCGGTGGCGCGCTTCCAGGGAGAGGCGCAGGCGGCGACGCGGCTCCAGCACCCAAACATCGTCGATGTGCTCGACATGGGCAAGGACCCGAAGAGCGGCGCGGTGTTCATCGTGCAGGAGTTCCTTCGCGGCGAGGACCTCCACGCGCACCTGGAGAAGCGTCGGCAGCTCGCTCCGGCCGAAGCCGCCGAGGTCATGGTGCCTGTGATGAGCGCCCTCGCGGTCGCGCACGAGCGCGGGATCATCCACCGCGACATCAAGCCGGAGAACATCTTCCTGGTCGGCTCGTCGAAGGAGCTCACTCCCAAGCTCATCGACTTCGGCCTCGCGAAGGTGCTCGGCGAGGACGCCAGCGCACGCAAGACCAGCACCGGGACCATCATGGGCACGCCCTATTACATGTCCCCCGAGCAGGCCCGCGGCGACCGCGCCGTGGACGCGCGCACGGACGTCTGGGCAGTGGGCGCGGTCCTCTTCGAGCTCCTGACGGGGAACGTCCCCATCGACGCCCCCTCGGCGAACCTGATCTTCGTGAAGCTCCTCACGTCGCCGACGCCCCGGCTCCGCGACGTCATGCCCGAGGCCCCCGCCGACGTCGCCGGGATCGTGGACAAGGCGCTTCAGCCGGACCTCGCGCTCCGCTACGGATCGATGCGCGAGATGCTCGCGGATGTCCTCGTCGCCCGTGGCTTCCAGAACCCCGACCGCGCGGGGAGCCTTCGCGAGCGCTTCGCTCGCTCGCTCGAGCACGAGCCGCCCCCGGACGCTCCTACGCCCGTGGACGCTCCCACGCCCACGGACCACATCGCGAACCTCCCGACGCAGTCCGCCTCGGACCCCTCCCGCGCGACGCGGCCCGTCGGCGGCGCGCTCCCCGAACCGGCGGTGCGGGAGGCCGGGACGCAGGAGTCCTGGCAGCGCGAGAAGGCCACATCGGCCGTCACGCCGCCCCGCCGACGCGGCCCGTGGATCGCGGCGGCGGCCCTCGCCGTCGTCGGGCTCGGCGCTGGTGCCGTGATGCTGCGCGGGTCGCAGCCCGCCGACACCGCCGCGAGGGCCCCTGCCCACGCGACGCCCGTCCACGCGGCCGTCGCCGCGCCGCCGGTCGCCACGGCGGCCGTCGCCCCGCCCGCGACGGCTGACGCCGGTGCGCCCTCCGCTGCGGTCGCCCCCGCCGCCGTCGCCCTCGCCGCCGTCGCCCCCGCCGCCGAGAGCGAACCTGCCGGGGCCGAGCCATCGCCCAGACGCCACCGCCGACGCTCCCGACGCAACACGGCGCACGACGCGCTCGCCCCCGTAGGTCCATGAGCGGCGCCTCCAGGTCGTCACGTCGTCGCTCCTTCGGGGCCCTCACGGCGTTCGCGTTGATCGCGGGCTGCTCCCCGGTGCCGCAGACGGAGATCGTGGTGGTCGTGAGCAGCGACCTCCCCCGCGGCACGGCGCTTCAATCGGTGCGCGTGATCGCCCAGCGTAGCGGCGTCACGGCGCCGATGCTCGACACGACCTACGGGCTCACCGACACGCGCTACCCCCTCCCCGGGGAGGTCACGCTCGTGGCCAGGGACCCCGACGACGCGCGGCCGGTCACCGTGCGGATCGTCGGGCAGGTCGGGGGGCAGCCCCTCCAGCAGGAGTCGGTCGTGCACTTCCGACGCGAGCGCACGCTGTACCTCCAGATGACCCTCTCCTCGATGTGCGTCGGGCGAGAGTGCGGCGTGGGGCAGACGTGTCGGCTGGGGGTGTGCGTCACGCCGGAGCAGCTCCAGCCCACGGAATCGCGCCCCTCGGTGCTGCAACCCGGCGACGCCGCGGTCGTGTCGGACCTCGGCGAGGATGCCCCAGCCGAGGATCGTCCCGACTCTCGGACCGAGGACGTTTCGGACGGCGGGATGGCGCTGGACGTCGCCGACGTCGACGACGCCATGGTCGGCCCCGGGATGGATGCGCCCGACGTCCCGACCCCGGACCTCCCGGGCATCGACGCGCTGGACGCGGCCACTGTCGACGTGCCGGATGTCCCCGCGGCGGATGCCCCCGACGTGCTGGACGTACCTGCCGCGGACCTGGTCGATGTCCCGCCCGCGACAGACGTGGCGGCGGACCTGGTCGATGTCCCGCCCGCGACAGACGCGGCGGCGGACCTGGGGGCACCGGATGCATGTCCGTCGGCGCTCACGCCGTGTGCGGGGGCGTGCGTCGATACATCATCGAGCCCGAACCATTGCGGCGCGTGTGGTCGATCGTGTGGGACAGGGACGTTGTGCACCCGGGGCGTTTGCACAATCACGCGCCAGCGAAGCTGCGCCGCTGGAGTCCCCGGGTGCGGGGAGGTGATCGTACCGGGTGGCACCTTCACGATGGGCGAGGGGTCACCCGCCCTCAACGCGTCGCCCGTGCAGCCGGGTACAACTGTGGGGACATTTGCCATCGACACCTACGAGGTGACGGTGGCGCGCTTTCGGCGCTGGGTGGCCGCGGGGCGTCCCGTGCCAAGCGAACCGGTGTTGTACCCTGGCGGCCCTCTTCCGTTCGAGGGAACGGTGAACACGGAAGCGGAGCTCAACTGCGGATCCGTGAGTTCGTATCCGAACTATCCCCGTACCGACCGCGAGAACCACCCCATGAACTGCGTGAACTGGGCGACGGCTCAGGCGTTCTGCGTATGGGACGGCGGTCGGTTGCCCACGCAGGCAGAATGGGAGTTCGCTGCGCGCGGAACTTCGGGGCGCAGCTATCCCTGGGGCATCGCTCCCCCCGACGACACGCGCGTCTGTTGGAGCGGTTCGGGCGCGATGCGTCCGTCGACTTGTCCGGTCGGCATGTTCGATCCCGGCGCCGTGGATGGCATTCACGACCTGGCGGGGAACCTCTGGGAGTGGAACGCGGACTGGATGAGCCCTTATGAGACCGCGGGCAGCGGATGCTGGAGAGGCAGCTCTTCGACCAATGCGCTGTGCAGCGACCGCGCTTCGGGCGGTCGCGTGTTTCGCGGCGGATCGTGGGTCAACTCCGACGCCACGAGTTTCAGGGCCGCAACACGCAGGGCGGCGTCCTCTAAATCGCTTCATTTCCAGTCATCCCGCGCGTGAGCAGGTGGAGGAGATACTCATCGTCCCAGCCTGCCTTCTTCTGCTTTCCGCGCACGCCTCGGTCGGTGGTGTCGTCTC
>Ga0207969_100213_pt1 | contig 32680 bp, 27 predicted proteins | sample LakWasMet25_LOW6_2_FD_183869 | JGI IMG/M metagenome (GOLD analysis project Ga0207969, IMG submission 183869) | Freshwater sediment methanotrophic microbial communities from Lake Washington under simulated oxygen tension - Sediment Metagenome... | ecosystem: Environmental > Aquatic > Freshwater >... | reverse complement strand
CGTCTGACGGCGCGACGATCGCGTTGTCACACATCAACCCGCTCCGAGAGGAGGACGCCGATGGAGAGGTTTATCGGACTGGATGTGCATGCCGCAAGCCGAACCTCTGCACGAAGGTCACGGCCGCGGCCTCGACCCGCGCGCCCGGCACCGGCTCCGCGCTCGCCCGCAGCCACGCGCGCAGCTCCTCGAAGAACACCCGCGACACCGCGTTGAGCAGCGCCGGGTCGCGCGCCACCGGCAGCCGCAGCTCCCACGGCAGCGAGAGCACCCACTGGCGATACGGCGCCGCGGGCAGCACCCGATCGCACTGCCGCGCGGCGGTCTCGCTCATGCGCCGACCGCCGCAGCTCGAGCACACGCCCCTGTGCTTGCACGAGAACGCCACCAGCCGGTCGTGCCCGCACCCCGCGCACCGCGCTCGCATGAACACGCAGGCCAACACCCCGCACCGGAGGTACGCCTCGAACTCCGCGACGACGTAGCGGGGCAGCGAGCGACCATCCTCCTGGACGCGCTCGACGAACGCGGCGAAGTGGTCGCGCACGAGTCCATGCACGACCCCGTCGCGGACGGGGTCGCGGGCGCCAACGTGGGCGTGTGCACCGCCGTCGGGCATCGATGGCCTCGCGGGTGGAGCGACCGGCGTGCCGTCGCAGATCCGCTACGCCTGCCGATGATCCAGGACCTGCGGGGGGTGGCGGCGGGTGGCGTGCGCCATGGCGGCGACCGGTAGCGAAGTGCATCCAAGCGAAGCTCATTGGCGTCGCCGGCGGGACAGCCGACCGCCCGCTCGATCACAACAATTGTGATCCCCGATCACAACAATTGTGATCCCGCCGGTACGTCGTCCTTCTGACCAGAAACCGATCAAGCCCCCGCCTCGGAGTGGCAGCGACAGGCGGGGGTCCGCGCCGCTGCCAGACGTCGCGAGCGACCTCTGTCAGGGTATGTCCGGCCACGCCGGAAGCCCGCTTGCGCTCCGGCCATGGCTGAGCAAAGTGGCGTCCGTGCTCCGTGTCTACAAGTTCCGCCTCTGCCCGACGAGCGCCCAGGCCGAGGCCCTGGGTGTCCTGATCGGGCGCCTGCGTTACTTCTACAATGCCGCCCTGCAGGAGCGGCGTGATGGGTACCGCGCGGGCGTGAAGGTCACCCGCGCCACGCAGGAGCGGGCCATCACGGCGGTCAAGCGCGACCCCGAGTGCCCCGACTACGCGGGCGTCCACACGCACCTCCTGCAAGACGTCGTGAAGCGGCTCGATCGCGCGTTCCAGGCGTTCTTCGATCGCGTGAAGCGCGGACAGACGCCGGGGTATCCGAGGTTCAAGAGCCGCGATCGCTACGCGACGTTCACCTTCAAGGACGCTGGGAAGGGCAACGGCGCCGCCGTCGTCGCAGGGGGTGCGCGTATCCGTCTGCACGGCATCGGCAACGTGAAGATGAAGCAGCACCGCGAGATGGAGGGCACGCTCAAGACGATCGGCGTCACCCGCGATGGCACGGGCCACTGGTACGCGATCATCGCCCGCGAGCTGCCCGCGCATCCGCTGCCCGCCACCGGGGAGAGCGTCGGGGTCGACGTGGGGATCACGACGTTCGCCGCGCTCTCCGACGGGACGATGGTCGAGAACCCGCGCCCGCTGGCCACGGCGCGAATCCGCATGGAGCGGGCGCAGCGGAAGGTCTCCCGTCGTAAGCGCGGATCGAAGCGCCGCAGGAAGGCACGACGGCTGCTCGCGAAGGCGCACGCGCACGTCGCCAACGTCAGGAAGGACTTCCATCACAAGACGGCGCGGGACCTCGTGCGCCGGTACGACCGCATCGCCATCGAAGACTTGAACGTGAAGGGCCTCGCGCGGGGGATGCTCGCCAAGGCCGTCCACGACGCTGGCTGGGGCCAGTTCGTCGCGATCCTCACCGAGAAAGCGGAAGAAGCTGCTCGGGTGCTGGTCCGTGTCGATCCCAGCGGCACCTCGCAGGAGTGCAGCGGGTGCGGAGAGGTCGTCCGTAAGGGCCTCTCCGAGCGCGTCCACAGGTGCCCGCGATGCGGGCTCGTCTTGGACCGCGACACCAACGCCTCCCGGAACATCAAGGACCGCGCCTTCGGGCCGGTCACACGGCCCGGACGGGGCCTTCGGGGAGGGGCGGCGCATGAAGCGCACCCCTGAGATCCGAGAAGCCTCTGCCTCGCGCGCAAGCGCAGGCAGGGGAGTCGTCACCTGGTTCTTCACGAAGGGCTCGACCACGCTCTCGGGGATCATCCGGCCGAGGTTGGTCAGCGGGTCGAGCGTCGGGGCGGCGCCCTCGTGGGGACGGACCGAGGCGGCCGTATGGGCGGGGCCGAGGAGCTCGTCGAGGTGGCCCTGCCAGCGGGCGCCGGCGTTGAAGGTGTGGGAGACGCCGAGCCCGAGGACGATGGCGACCAGGGCGTTGAGGGAGGAGAGCCCGAAGAGGCGCGCGGCCTGGCGGTCGGGGATCTCCGTGCGGGCGAAGGCGTCGAGCACGCGAAGAGGATGAGCGGCGTCGCGAGCGCCTTGAGCACCCGGATCACCAGCATCCCGACGTTGCCGAGCGCCGCCGCGCGGGGGCCGAGCACCTGGGCCGCGACGATCCCGAGCACCACCGCCAGTACGATGCGCGCCGACAGCGGAAACCGCTCCCTCGCGCTCGCTCCGCTCAACGCGCTCCCCGGTGCTTCGCGAACTCCATCCTCCCGAGCTGGTCGCGGTGCACCTCGTCGGGGCCGTCGGCCACCCGCAGCATCCTGGCGATGGCGTAGGCGTAGGCGAGCCCGTGGTCGTCGCAGAGGCCCGCCGCGCCGTGCGCCTGCATGGCCATGTCGATCACGTCGCAGGCCGTCTTCGGGGCGGCGACCTTGATCATGGCGATCTCCGCGCGGGCCCCCTTGTTGCCGCCGACGTCCATGGCGTGCGCCGCGTGGAGCACCAGCAGCCGCGTCTGGTCGATGGCCACGCGGGCCTCGGCGACGCGCTCCCTCCACACCGACTGCTCGGCGATGGGCTTGCCGAAGGCGACGCGGGAGAGCAGCCGGGCGCAGGCCTTGGAGAGCGCCCGCTCGGCCAGGCCGATGAGACGCATGCAGTGGTGGATGCGGCCCGGACCGAGGCGCCCCTGGGCGATCTCGAAGCCGCGGCCCTCGCCGAGGATCAGGTTCTCGACGGGCACGCGCACGTCGGTGAAGGAGATCTCCGCGTGGCCGTGAGGCGCGTCGTCGTAGCCGAAGACCGGGAGCATCCGCTCGACCTTCACGCCGGGGGCGTCGATGGGCACCAGGATCATCGACTGCTGGCGGTGCCGGTCGGGGTTGGAGGGGTCCGTCTTGCCCATGAAGATCAGCACCCGGCAGCGGGGGTCACCGGCCCCGGAGGTCCACCACTTGCGGCCGTCGAGGACGTACTGGTCGCCCTCGCGACGGATGCTCGCCTGGATGTTGGTCGCGTCGGAGGAGGCCACCGCGGGCTCGGTCATGGAGAAGCCCGAGCGGATCTGCCCGTCGAGCAGCGGGCGCAGCCATCGCTCCTTCTGCGAGGGCGAGCCGTAGCGGGCGAGCACCTCCATGTTGCCCGTGTCGGGGGCGTTGCAGTTGAACACCTCCGGGGCGAAGACGAGCTGCCCCATGAGCTCGGCCATCGGGGCGTACTCCACGTTGGTGAGCCCCGCGCCGCCCTCCAGCTCCGGGAGGAAGAGGTTCCAGAGCCCGGCGCTCCGGGCCTTGCGCTTGAGCTCCTCCATCACCGGCGGAACGCTCCACCGCGACTCCCTCAGCGACGCGGCGAAGGCCTCCTCCGAGGGCAGCACCTCCGTCTCCATGAAGCGAGCGAGGCTCGCGTGAAGGTCCTTCGCCCGCTGTGATCGAGGCAGCCACCCGTCGTGCATGGCCGCGATAGTCGTTGAGCGCCCGGTGCCTGTCACGCCCGCAGGCGGAGGGCGCTCAGCGTCGCCGCCGTCGCAGCCCCAGCAGCGCCACCGCGGCCATCACGGCCGCTCCCCCCCGTGAGGGAGACGGGCCGCCGGGCGTCCTGCAGCCGCAGTTCGGGTCGCTGGGGTCCTCGAAGAGCCCGGCGTCGTTGTCCGCCGCGTCCTTCATCATCCCGGGCACGTCCGCCCTCGGCACGTCCACGCGGGCGTCGGCGACCTGGGCGTCGCGCTCCCCGGCGTCGGTCACCCCGGCGTCCATCCTGGGCGGGCGCACGCACTGGCCCGCGCTGCACACCGAGTCGCTCGGGCAGGTGACGTTGGCGCAGAGGTCGGCCTCGCAGCGGCCCGAGCCCGGCTCGCAGCGAGACCCGAGCGGGCACGTCACCCCGGCGCAGTGGGCCACGCACCGCGGCAGCGGCCCGCTGCAGTCGAGCGTCGCTCCGGGCCCGCAGGTGAGCGCGTTGCACCCCGCCGCCCCGCAGCGCCCGGTGCTCGCGGAGCACACCGTCTCCCCGGTGCATGCCACGCAGGGGCAGTTGGCCACGCAGCGCCCGGCCTCGCAGTGCTGCTGCCCGGGGCACATCACCCCCGAGCACGCGTCGATGCAGGCGCCGCCCCGGCAGACCTGGCCCAGAGGGCAGCGCGCTCCCTCGCACGGGTCCTGACAGCCCGTGGGGCCGCACACCTGACCGGCGGGGCACACGGCGCCCGCGCAGGGCGTGGGGAGGCAGTACGTGACGCCGCCGTCGGCGTTGATGCAGGTCTGCCCCGTGGGGCACGCGCCCTCGACGCACTGCGGGGCGCAGAGCCCGCTCACGCAGGTGGTGTTGGACGGGCACCCGGCGGACACCCCATCGCAGTTGATGTCGCGGTGCGTGGCGCAGGTCTCGATGGCCGCGGGGTTCACCGCGGGGTCGCGGTCGTTGCAGTCGTTGCCGCCGCAGTTGGAGTCGCGGAAGCCGTCGGCGTCGGCGTCGGGGCAGATGCCGGTGTCGTCCTCGTTGAGCCCGGCGACCGCGTCGAGCTCCGCGTCGTAGGACCAGAACGAGCACGCCGGGCTGGGGTTGCCGTTGTTGCCCGCGACCAGCGAGGCGTAGCGGAAGGTGAGCCCGCAGGGGAGCGAGAACACCTGCACGATGCCGTCGCGCTGCGTGGGGTTGCTGAGGTTGGGGTTGAGCCCGGTGCCCACGGGCTGACCGCCGGTGGCGGCGTCGGGAATCCACCCCTGGAGGAAGGCCCGGGTGAGCACCGCGGGGTTCCAGCGCGAGCCGTCGGGGCGGCCGGGCGCGGCGATCTCCGTGGCGTCGGGGCTGTTCGAGAGCCACACGCTGTACTCGAAGGACTCGCAGGGCAGCGGCGCGTGGTCCGTGTACGGAAACACCGCCACGCGGTTGCCCTCTCCGCCGAGGTCGAAGACCGCGCCGTCCTGAGGGAGGAAGCGCGCCTGCTCGCCGTCGCACACCCGCTCGCCGTCTGCGTGCCCGGCCACGCCCACGTAGAACCGGTCGATCTCGCCGTTGTAGCAGTCGAGGTTGTTGAAGGTGTCTTCGTAGGTGTGGTTCCACCCGAAGCGGTACTCCGCGTCGGTAGCGAAGGCGGGCCTCGGGCCGCCCGCGGGGGCGCAGTACCCGTCCGGGGAGCCGGCGCCGTAGTAGAGCCACCCTGAGCCCCCGTAGCCGCGGTTGACCGCGCGCTGGATGTCCGTCGCCGAGGTGGACACCCCCCGGATGATGCGGGCGAAGCGCAGCCTCCGCGCGTCCCTCCCATCGCTGGTCTGGAACACCCCGTCCCGCCGCTCCGCCGCCGGGAGCGAGTCGAAGCAGGCCGTGCCGTTGACGACGCACTGCCCGCACGCCGCGTTGGGCGCGGCGCTGCTGCACGTCGTGCACATCCCCATCACCGGCTGCGCGCTCGCCGCCGAGGGCCCGAGCAGCGCGCACCCCAACACCGCGACCCACGAAGCTACACGCCACCGCATGGCGCGTACGCTCACACGCGCGCTCGCCGCGTGGCAAGGCGTGCGCTCCGCCGCGCCGACCCTTGACCCGCCCCCCGCTCCGCCGCTCTCATTCGCGCCCATCACCCGCTCATGAGACCCACCACCCGCCTCGCCCCGCTCGCCCTCGCGTCCCTCACCGCGCTCGGCGCCTGCACCGAGACCGCACCCGACGCTCCGCGCGACGCCGCCGTGATCACCGACGCCCCCGCCCACGACCTCGGCGACCTGGGCTCGCTCATCGTCGACAGCGGACCGCTGCCCGAGGACGACGCCGGCGCCGCGGCCACGCTCCCCGAGGGCGACTGCGACCCCATCGACCCGAGCCAGTGCGCCTTCCCGTGGCCCTCGAACCTCTACCTCCGCCGCGACTCCGCGCGCCGCACGGGCTACTCGCTCACCTTCGGCGCGACCTCGCTCCCCGCCAACGGCAGCCGCGACCCCATCGACCCGAGGTCCCTCCTGCGCTTCGACGGCTACGGCCTCGGGTCGCCCATCATGACCAGCTTCCCCGACATCGACCTCGCCGCCATGGCCACCGAGGAGCACATGGACCGCTCCATGGCCGCCGACGCCGCGGCGCTGCTCTACGAGGTGCGGGGCAATACCCTCCAGCGTATTCCGTACTTCGTCGAGCTCGACTCGCAGGAGCGGGAGGTCGCGCGAAAGACCCTGTTTCTCCGGCCCGGGGTGATCCTGAAGGAGAGCACCCGCTACGTGGTGGCCTTCCGCAACCTGCGCACCACCGCGGGCGCGGCCATCGCTCCTTCGCCTGCCTTCGCCCGGCTTCGCGAGGGGACCACCGCGGGCGACACGGCCCTCGCTCCCCGGCAGGCGCGCTTCGACGAGGTGTTCACGCTGCTGGAGGGGGCGGGAATCGCCCGCTCGTCGATCACGCTCGCGTGGGACTTCCACACGGCCAGCTCGGAGAGCCTCCACGGGCGGCTGCTCTCGATGCGCGACGACGCGCTGACGAGGGTGGGCCCGACGGGCCCGCGGCTCAGGGTGGACAACGTGACGAGCTTCCTGCCGGCGCGAGACGCCAGCGGCCGCCCCTACGACGAGAACATCGCGCTGGAGATCTCCGGCACCTTCGAGGTGCCCCACTACCTCCGCCCCCGCCGCCTCGGGAGCCTCCAGGGCTGGGAGATGAACTCCGACCCGAGCGGCCGCCCGGTGGCCAACGGGACTCGCCAGCCTCGCTTCTGGATCCGCATCCCCCACTCGGCGCTGCGAGGCGAGGCCCACGGCCTGGTGATGTACGGCCATGGGCTGCTGGGATCAGCCGAGGAGGTGCGCGCCGGGTACAACGGCCGCATCGCCAACGCGAACAACCTCATCTTCTTCGCGTCGAGCCTCACCGGCATGTCCGAGGAGGACCTCTCCGGGGTCTTCGCCACGCTGCGCGACGCCTCGTACTTCACCTCCGTGGGCGAGCGGCTGCACCAGGGGATGGTCGAGTGGGTGCTCCTCGCCCGCGCCGTCCGAGAGCAGCTCGGCGGCCTCTCCGAGGTCGCCTCCCGCAACATCCGGATCAACCCCTCCGAGCTCTACTACTCGGGCATCTCGCAGGGCGGCATCTTCGGCGGAACCTTCATGGCCGTCTCCCCGGACGTCACCCGCGGCCACCTCGGCGTGCCGGGCAACAACTACTTCACCCTGCTGCACCGCTCTCGGGACTTCACCGGCTACCTCGAGGGCCTTCGCCGCAACTACGCCAGCACCGCCGACCAGGCCGTCGCCCTCGCGTTCGTGCAGCTCCTCTGGGACGGCACCGACCCGGTGAGCTACCTCCGGCACATCCACGAGGAGCCCTTCCCCGGCAGCGCTCCTCACGAGGTGCTGATCGCTCCGGCGAAGGGCGACTTCGAGGTGGCTGTGTTCACCAACGAGATCACCGCGCGCTCGGGCCTGGGCGTGGCGCTGATGCAGCACTACGACCGCGAGCGCACGCCCTTCGGCATCACCCAGAGCCCTTATCCCCGGCGAGGCTCCGGGGTGGTGCTCTACGACTTCGGCAACGCGTGGCCCGCGCCCGGCAACGCCCCCCCGGCGGAGGTGGGCACCAACCCCCACGGGCTCCCTCGCGCCCGGGAGTGGCACCAGCGGCAGATGGTGACCTTCTTCCGCACCGGCGAGATCATCGACACCTGCGGCGGCGACGGCTGCCGACCCGATTGAGACTCTGGTAGAACGCCACCCGCTGGCGCCTCGGTCGAAGGAAGCACACCCCTCAATGGCCCTCGAGATATTGAAGTGCCCCAACTGCGGGGCGGGCGTCCCGGCCTCCTTCGCCGGAGCGGTCGCCTCCTGTGAGTTCTGCGGCGTCGCGCTGTCGGGCCTAAAGCTCAAGCCCCCCGCGGCTCCTGCTCAGGCCCCAGCTACTGCGCCTTCGCCGGTCGCTCAGGAGGCCCGCGTCGAGGCGCCTCGCGCCGCCGCCCCGCCGAGCGCCGCGCGCTTCACCGAGGCCGAGCTGGTCGCGCTCGCTCGCCGTCGGCTGGGATCACACGACTCGCTCTACTTCCACGGGAGCATCCCCCGCGGCAAGCTCAAGGCCGCCCACGAGACGCACGGCGACTCGATCGGGCGCGTGCTGGTGCAGTACGACGACACCCTCTTCGGCGGGGCCGACGACGGCTTCGTGCTCACGGCCAGCGCGCTTCACTGGAAGAACCTCACGGAGGACCCGCAGATGCTTCTCTGGGAGGACATCGACCCCTCCTCCGTGGCTCCCTCGGACGGCGCCGTGACCCTGAGCCACCAGAGAATCGATGTGGTGCTCGAGGAGGGAAAGCCAATGCTCGCAGGCATCGCGCGTCTCATCTCCGACCTCGCCGCCTGGGCTCGCGGACACGGCCCTCCCAACGACTGACCACCCTTCACCAACCCCGATGAGGACCCACAGCATGACGACGCGGATCACCGGTCTGGCCATTGCCCTCCTGCTCACGGCTGGCGCCTGCAAGCGTCGCGAGGAGGCGACCGCGCCGACGCCCACGGTCGTTCCGACGGTGGTTCCTCCCGCCGCGCCCGACGTCCCGATGCAGCCGGTGGCGGCGGTCGACGCGGGGCCCACTCAGCCCGGCCCCAACGCGATGGCCCAGCCCGGGACGCTCGCTCCCGGCGCCGCCCCGCCCACCGGCGCCCCGCCCGCCCCGCCCACCGCGCCCGTCGCCGCGCCCGACGCCGCAGCGCCCGTCGCCGCAGCGCCCGCGGCGCCCACGGCGCCCACGACCGCGAGGCCGAGCACCAATACCAACCGCCCGACGGAGATCCGCATCCCCGGCGTGACCAACCAGCCCCCCATCAACATCGACCAGCACAACGGGCAGACCCGGGTGAACGTCGGCGGGGTGCAGATCGTCATCCCCGGGGCAAACCAGTAGCGGCGAAGGTTTCCGCGGCCCCTTACGGCTCCGGCGGGCGGAGCATCGGGCTGATCACTCCGTCGTAGGTGCGCGCGTCGGTGGTGCCGTGGCAGGTGTTGCACCCGACGCCCTCGCCCGTCTCGTAGGGGTCCTCGAGCCCGGTCCTGGGGTTGAGCCCCCGGGCGATGATCACCACACGGCCCTGCGCGTCGAGGCGCAGCCGGAAGAACTCCCAGCCCACGTTGCCTCGGGCGTTGTAGCTCCATCCGCGCTTCACCGAGGCGAAGATCTGCCACTCCGTCGGGGCGCCGCGCTCCCTCGTCCTGATGATGATGGTCCCGGTGTCGTAGAGGCGCGATCCCTCCCGGCGGGGGCGGTTGATGTACGCGTACTGCTGCGGACCCTCGAGGTGACCCCCCGAGGAGAAGCGCCCCAGGTGGGTGCGGGGCCAGCGCTGGAACCCCTGGAAATCCCGGGTGAAGGCGATGAAGGCCTGCTCCCCTGCGTCGGCGCGGGGAGGGCGGGAGCCCCGGCAGGACGCCACCAGCAGCAGCGCCGCGATGAGCGCCGCCCGCCGCACCTCAGAACGCGCCCGCGGAGGGGAACATCCGGGTGCACCGCTCTCGCACCGCAGGCTCGATGGCCCCGGAGGGGGGCAGCGTCGGAGGGGTCATGAAGGGCGGGCTCGCGAAGTCGAACATGTCCGTCGGGATGCTGGCGTTGGCGTCGCGCCGGGTGAGCGCGGGGAGGCCGAAGCGCGCCTCGATGAAGCGCAGGATGGAGGTGTGATCGAAGGTGCGGTGCGACACGAAATGCCGACGCGCGTAGGGGGAGACGACCATGAAGGGCACCCGGATGCCGAGGCGGTCGAAGCGCCCGGGGGCGGGCATGCCGTTGATGCGCGGAGTGAGGTCGTCGGGCTCGCAGGCGGGCGGCGGGGCCACGTGGTCGGCGAAGCCGCCGTGCTCGTCGTAGGTGATGAAGAGCGCGCTGCGCGCCCAGAGGGGCGAGGCCATCAGGGAGCGCACGATGCGCTCGACGTAGCGCTCGCCGTTCATGGGGATGCCCGGCGGGTGCTCGTCGACGCGCTCTCCGCCGTCGCCCACGTAGTTGGGCTCGACGATGGTCACCGCGGGGAGGGTCCCGGCGGCGAGGTCGCGGTGCAGGTCGTCGATGGTGCCGTAGTGCTCGCGCGTCGCCGAGCGGAGGATGCCGTAGTACGAGAAGAACCCGAGCATCCGGGGGCCGCCCGCGTAGTCCTTCCAGCTGATGCCCGCGTCGTCGAGGCGGCTGAAGAGGTGGCTCACCGGCGTGTTGCGGGTGTCCTGCGAGACCAGGGTGTTGTGCGCGAGGCCGAAGGAGGTGCCCGCCATCAGGTAGATGCGGTTGGGGCCCGTCGGGCCGAGCAGCGAGCTGAAGTAGCGGTCGCCGATCGAGAAGGTGGTCGCGAGCGCGTAGTAGAAGGGCAGGTCGGTCTGGTCGAAGTAGGTGAGCGCCCGCTCGCCGTGGGGGTTGTTGGTCAGCACGAAGCCGTCCATGCGGCCGTCGTTGTACTGGCGGTGCGTGGGGTTCCAGCCGTGGGCGACGTCCTCGATGCAGCGCTCGGTGTCGCGGCGGAAGCGCACCGGCATCCCGTCCGCGCCGGGGTTGGACCAGTCATCCGCGGCCACGTCCACGTCCGTCTGCCCCGCCGCGGGAAGGCCCCGGAAGTAGTGGTCGAAGGAGCGGTTCTCCTGCATCACCACGATGATGTGATCGATCGGCATCTGGTCCCCGACGGGAACCTCCCGACCGAGGGTCTCCGCGGCCCAGGCGCCCGTCCGGAAGGTACACGCCAGGCGCTGCGCCGCGCGGGCCTCGTCGGTCTCGGTGCGGGCCACGTCCGGGGGGCGGAGGTAGTCCGGCGGGGGCGCGTCGACGGGCTCCTTCACCACGTCGACCGAGGCGTCGAAGACCGGGGCGTCGACCACCGGCGAGCTGTCGACCGCGGCGTCGGCAGGAGCCGCAGCGGGCTCCTCGGTACAGGCCATCAGGAGCGCCGGGATCACCAGGGCAAGGCTTCGCGAGGGCGACATCGGGGGGCACCATAACAGACCGCCCCGTGGCGAAGGCGTGACAGCCGCCTCGGCCGTGATGTGCGTCGGGACTCAGCGCACCTCGATGCCAAGGCGCTGCCCTGCGCGCACCATCATCGAGGCGAGCGAGTCCTCCCGCTCGAGGTCGGACTCCCCGCCCAGCCAGGTGTAGAGCGCCCCATAGGGGGTGCCGCGCTGCGCCTCGGTGATGGCGTCCGGGTCCCACCCCGCAGGAACCTCCGGGAGCGAGTCGCCCGGCAGCGCCGCGTACATCGCCTCGATGCGCGCCATCCGCCGGTCGATCTCCCCGGCCAGCGCCTCCTGGCCCGCCTCGCGAAACCACGGGCGGAAGCACCCCAGCAGCACCCGACCGCCCTCGAGGTTGGCGCGCATGTCCGCGAGCGTGCGGCCTGCGTAGCGCGACTCCTCCTCGGCGGTGGCCGCGAGGTCGACCTTCTCGTGCTGCTCGCGCACCGAAGACACCACGCCCCGCCATGCCGCCGCGGGGTCGAGCGCCAGCGGACCGAAGGCCCGCCGCATCGCGGCCACGTCGTCGATCATCCGCTGCACCAGGGAGTCGCGAAAGCCCGCCGCCTGCCGCGCGTCCGAGGGATAGGCCGGGGCCGTGTAGACCGTCCCCTCCCTCAGCGAGGCCTCGAAGGAGAGCACCTCGGGCCGCACCCGGTCGGCCCAGAGGATGCGCTCGATGGCGTGCATCCCGGTGACCCCGCGGCCGTCGAAGGGGTCGCGGTCCGGTCCGTCCTCCGCGAAGCCCTCGTAGCGCGCGTCGATGGCGACGTCGGTCTCCGGGAAGAGCACCGTCACCGCGGCCTCGATGTGCTCATAGGCGTCGCGCATCCTTCCCCACGAGGCGCGCATCGAGCGCACCGCGGCCGGGTCGGAGGTCGCGCTCCATCCGTCGGCGTCGGGCGCCGGGGCGGCGCGCTGCAGCTCCCGGGTCGCCGCTTCGAGCGCGGCCATCTCCGCCTCGACGTAGGCCTTCACCTCCAGGGTGACCCGCTGCGACTCCGGCAGCCGCGCGCTCTCTCCGCCGCCGAGGGCGACCAGCCAGAGGGCGATCCAGGCGTAGGCGAGGCGCTTCATAGCCGCCGCACGAAGTCCACCAGCGCCGCCCGGTCGGCGGGGGACATCGCCTCGAAGGCCGCCGCCGCGCCGGCGCCTTCGCCCCCGTGGAGCCTGATCGCCTCCTCGATGGACCGGGCCCTCCCGTCATGGAGGAAGCTGCGGAAGAACCTCATCCCCAGCAGCGGAGCCGTGCGCCACTCGCGCTCCGTGGCGAGGCCCTCCCCGACGATGCCGTCGGCCAGGGCGTCGCCCATGTCATGGAGCAGCAGGTCGGAGTAGAGCGCCGCCTCTCGCCCGGCCATCGCCGCCACGGGGAAGTCCGCCCTCGTGGCCATCGAAGGGACATGGCAGCCCGAGCAGCCCGCCTGCCCGTAGCGCCGCCGCCCCTCGGCGCTGAGCCCCGAGCGCACCGGGATCGCCAGCCGACGCACATAGGCCGCCGTGGCCCTCACCACCTCGTCGCCGAGGTCGACGCCGGGGCGCAGATCGTCGGTGAGCCCGTCGGGGTTGGCGACCTCGGTGGGAGCGCGAGGCGAGGTGAGCCCCATGTCCCCCTGGAAGGCCTCCGCGGAGAAGGTGTCGAGGTCGGCCACGCGGGCCTTCACCCCGAAGCGCCCGATGCGCCCGTCGGCGAGGCGGTTGGCCCTCCCGCTCACCGCTCCTCCAGAGGCCGACTGGCGGGCCTCCTCAGCGAGGATGGCCTCGTCGGAGACGGCCTCCATCCAGCCGCGACCGAACACCGCGGGCCCCACGCGCCGCGACACCAGCAGACGCTCGGGGCCCTCGACCGATGGGGGGATCACCCCGCGGGTGGCGCCCGCCGCGCGCTGCGGTCGGGCGGTGGTCCCGAAGGGCAGCCGGTGGGCGAGGTCGGCCCTCGCGCTCACGCCATCGTCCCCCACAAGGGTCATGCGGGTGACGCTCCCCGGCCCACGGCCGCCGGCGCCGTGGCAGGCCCGACAGCTCGACTGGATGAACACCGGACCGAGGCCCTGCGACGGGCGGTACACCCGCTCGAAGAGCCGGTCGCCCTCGTCGAAGAGGCGCTGGTCCTCCGCCGTCGCCCCATCGATGGGCTGGTCCGACGGATCATCGCGGACCACGGTGAGCCCCGCTCCCCCGCCGCGCTCACCGCATGAGGCGGCGCCGAGCGCGACGGCCAGCGAGAGCAGCACGGAGGGTAGGCCAGACGCCACGCCTCACCCCGCGTCGAGGGCCGCCCGGTAGCGGTTGACCATCCGCGCCTCGAAGCGCTCCCGGTCGACCCCCAGCGCCTCCCTGATCGCCCCGGTCCGAAGCGACGGTCGATCGCGCGCCGCGACCTCGTCGGCGTAGCGCTCCACGCCCCCCGGGGCCGCGCGGTGGAAGCCCGCGATGGCCCGCAGGAAGCCCTGCACCGTAGGCGCCGCGAGGTGGCTCTGCACCAGCGCCGCGAGCGCCGCGCCCCGCCCACCGAGGTCGCCGCCCGGGGCGTCGTCGTCGAGCGAGGGGTGCCTCGCCACGACCTCTCCCCACGCGTCGAAGAAGGGGCCGATCCCCAGCAGCAGGTCGCGGTGAACCCTCAGCGAGCGCGCCGCGCGCATCCCGAGGAAGCGCGGGTTCTCCACGGCCATGGTGCGCTTGTAGATGCGGCCCGCGAGCGAGAAGCGCGGGTCGCCTTCCGTCTCGTGGCCGAGCTTCGCGTAGCGCCTCCGCACCGTGAGCGCCGCCGGGGTCTTCAGCGGCCAGGTCTCCACCACCCGGGAGAGGTCGCCAAGGTTGTGGGCGATGGTGGCCACCACCTCCAGGGCGATGAGCTCACGGCCCTTCGCCCGCTGCACCGCCGCGAAGGCCTCGGCGTGGCGTTCCAGCGAGGCGTCGAGGAAGGCGGTCTGCGCGTCGGCGGTGGCGTCGTCGCCCAGGGCCAGCGCCCGCCCCAGCGCCCCGGCGCGCACGCCGAGCCACTCCCCGTCGTGACCCGAGAGCGGCCCCACGCCTGGGACGGTCACCACGCGCGCCGAGACCTCCGACGGATCCCACGCTGCCGTCTCCTCCAGCACCGCGGCGGCGACGCGCAGCTCGGCGACGGTCTCGCAGCGCTGCCACGCATGAAACCGGATGTGGCTGTCGAAGTCCGTCGGGACGAAGGTCGCCACGGTGGCGTGGTGCGCCGCGAGCAGCAGCCGCAGGTAGGCCCCGTCGCCGTCGTGCCCGTGGGGGATCTCCTCCGCCGACACCAGCGCCTTGCGCCACGAGTGCGCGGCGTCTTCGGTGGGCCCTGTCAGCGCCCATGCGGCGGTGTTGCGAACCTGCGACGAGACCAGCGAGGGCTTTGCTCCACGAAACTTCATGTGCGGCTCAGGGTGCGCGACGGCCGCGCCGGATGTCGATGCGATAGAGGTCGACGCCGGGCTCCGCGGAGGCCACGGGGCGCTCCCGGCGAAGGGAGGTCACGAGGTGATGGTCGGGGCTCCTGGCGCACGCCGGGTCGGTGCGCGTGGCGTCGCCGGTGAGGGCGAAGGCCTGGCAGCGGCAGCCACCGAAGTCGAGCTCGCGCCGGTCGCAGGAGGCGCAGGTCGGGGACATCCAGTCGGTGCCCCGGTAGCGCTCGAAGTCTTCGCCGGCTCGCCAGATGTCCCCGAGGGGCCGGGAGCGGACGCTGTCGAATACCATCCCGGGTAATCCGTGGGCGCCGGGGCAGGGGAGCACCGTGCCGTCGGGGATCACCGTCATCGAGCGCCGTCCCCAGCCGTCCATGCAGGGCTTCGGCGAGTCCTCGTACCAGTCCGGGATCACCCAGATCACGTCCATCTTCCCCCGCAGCCGCTCGCGCTCGGCGAGGGCGAGGGAGCGCGCGCTCTCCAGGGTCTCCCGGTCGGGCAGCAGCGCGTCGCGGTGCACGAGGGCGCTGCCGTGCCACTGGGTGTTGGCGAGCTCCAGCCGCTGCGCCCCGAGCGACTCGGCGAGCGCGATGATCTCCCCGACGAAGGGCAGGTTCTGCTGGTGCAGCACGGCGTTGACCGAGAGCGCCATCCCCAGCGGCTTCACCCACCGGGCGGCCTCCAGCTTGTGGGCGTGCGCGGTCGTCCCGGCGATGCGGTCGGCCCGCCCGGCGTCGCTGTCCTGGAGGCTCACCTGCACGTGGTCGAGGCCCGCGTCGGCCAGCGCGGCGAGGCGCTCGTGGGTGAGGTGCCAGGCCGAGGTGATGAGGTTGGTGTAGAGCCCGGAGTCCCGGGCGGCGCGCACCAGGGACTCCAGGTCGTCGCGCAGCAGCGGCTCTCCCCCGGAGAAGTGAACGTGAAGCACGCCGAGCTCGCCCGCCTCGCGCAGCACCCTGGTCCACCCGGCGGTGTCGAGCTCGTCGCCGTAGTCGCGCCAGTTGGTGGGGTTGGAGCAGTAGGCGCAGCGCAGCGGGCAGCGGTAGGTGAGCTCGGCGAGCAGCGCCACGGGACCTTCGGTCACGGCGCCTCCAGGGTGACGTATCCGCGCTGAACGAGCCGCGCTACGAACTCCCTCACGTCGGCCTCGACGAGCGCCCTCGGGGCCTCGGGGTGCGCCCCGACCACCTCGTCGATCACCGCCGAGAGCGGGCGCTGCCCGTCCAGCAGCGCGGCAATCTCCGCGCCCTCCTCGGTGAGCGCCAGCACCCCCTCGGGGACCACCACCACGTGCCGGGAGCGCGGCGCGTCCCAGCGCAGCCGCGCCCTGCGAGCGAGCACCGGCCTCCGCGCGTCGTCGCTCACCGATCGACCTTCGGGGAGGGGCTCTGTCATGGCGGCGGCACCCTAGCGCACCCCATCCGTCCCGGCGATCGCGTACCGTCGCCCGGGTGACGACCTCATGGCCCTCGGGGCCCCGCGCTCGGGCGCTGCAGGCCGCGCTGGTGGCGGCGCTCCTCCCCTCCGCGGCGGCGCTGCTCTCGCTCCGCTCGGCCACCCGCGAGCCTCCCTCCTCGCTCGCCGAGGCCCGCCGCGCCCAGGCCGAGGCCGCCGCCTACGCCCGCGACGCGCAGGACCTCTCGGCCACCGCGCTGGCCCTCCGCCTCGCGGCCTCCGCCACGCTCGACGACGCCTCGGTGGCCTCCTCCTCGGCGGGCCTCCGCGCGGTGCGGAGCGTCGAGCTGCTGAGCCCGAGCGGGGCCGTTCTCGCCCGAAGCGCACAGCCGTCCGGGCCTCCCGGGCGCTGCCCTCCGAGGGTGCTCTCCCGCCCGGTGGGCGCTCGGGTCACCGCTGTGATCACCGTGGACGACGTGGGCTGCGCGAGGGCTCCGGCGCCTCCTCCGCGAGACCCCTTCGGGGCGGCCCTCCTCCCCACGCTTCTTGCGGCGGCGGTCGGGGTGCTCTCGGCGCTCGGGCTGCTGAGGTCGAGGCGCAGCGGGTCGGCCGCGGCGCTTATCACTGCGGCCGGGAAGGTGGGGCAGGGCGACCTGGGGGTGAGGGTTCCGGCGGGCGATCGGGACGAGCTGGAGGCGCTGAGGGTGGCCTTCAACGAGATGGTCGCGGAGCTCTCGCTCTCCCGAGCGAGGGTGGACTACCTCCAGCGCATCGCCGGGTGGCAGGAGCTCGCCCGGCGCCTCGCCCACGAGATCAAGAACCCCCTCACGCCCATACAGCTCGCGGTGCAGGAGGCGACGAGGCGGTACTCGGGCGACGACGCGGCGTACAAGCGCACGCTCGACACCACGAGGGAGATCGTCGAGGAGGAGGTGGCCACGCTGCGCCGGCTGGTGAGCGCCTTCTCGGAGTTCGCGCGGCTGCCCGACGTGAAGCCCGCCCCGGCCGACCTCGCGGAGTTCGTGCGCGACATGGCGAGCTCCCGGGCGCTGCTCGACGAGCTCGACCCCGGGGTGACCGTGCGCTTCGAGCCGGGCACCGCGGAGGTGCCGGTGAGGCTCGACCGGATCATGTTCCGCCGCGCGGTGGAGAACCTCCTGCGCAACGCCGTGGAGGCGATGGCCTCCACGGGGGGAACGGTCTGGGTGAGGGTGGAGTCCCGGGAGGTGCCCGAGCCCGCGGGGGCGCAGCCCTCGGCGCAGGCGTGGCTGGTGGTCGAGGACGACGGCCCTGGCATCCCTGCCGCACAGCGCGACAAGGTCTTCGATCCGTACTTCACCACCAAGGCGACGGGGACGGGCCTGGGGCTCGCGATCGTGCGAAAGATCGCCCTCGACCATGACGGCGACGTCGGGCTCGAAGACCGCCCCGGAGGCGGCACCCGCTTCGTCCTCACGCTCCCGAGGACCACCGGCGGAACGCCCCCTCGGCGCTCCTTCGTGACCTTCTCTTCGCGGCTTTCCTGACTCCGTCCGGGCGTGCGAGAGTCCGCCGCTGCGATGCGGAGACTACGAATTCAGGCGGTTTGTATGGCGGCGGTGTTGTGCGGTGCGAGCAGCGCGTGGGCGACGCATCCGGACTACGAGGGAGAGCGAGGCATCGAGGCGCACATCGCCATGGGCTACGGGCTCTTCACCTCGTCGAGCGACCGGGTGTTCCTGATGGCGAGCGAGGTGAGCACCGGGGCGCTCGACGCGTTCTCCGGGGGCTTCAACGCGCGCTTCGGGGCGGGCTACCGGATGCTCCCCTACCTGAGCGCGGGCATCACCGCGGGGGTGCAGTACCTGGGCGCCGCGGAGCAGTACACCGCCAGCGAGGCCCGCCTCGGCGCGGCCGACTCCTTCATCGGCTACACCGTCGGGGTCTACGCCCGGCTCTACGTGGGCTCGCTGCTCAACGGCGCCCGCACCGCGCCGAGGGTGTTCTTCCGCAGCGCGAGCGACCCCCGCCGCTTCGACCCCTTCGTGTCGCTGGGGATGGAGTTCGTGCAGGGTATCCAGCGGAGCCGCTCGTACACCGAGCCGCAGAACCTCACCTCCTGGACCACCACGTACATCGGCATCCCGATCGTGCTGGGCGCGGAGTACCGGGTGCTCACGCAGTTCGCGGTGGGCATCAACCTGGGCTTCACCCCGCTGGTCGGAGCGCGCACCAACCGGCTCAGCCAGTCGCGCGACCTGCGCCCCGGCATCGACGAGATCACCCGCACCTCCACCGACTACACGCCCGACGCGGCGGCCAACCTCAACCTCTGGCTCGGCCTCACGGCCCGCTACACGCTCACTTTCTGAGAGGCCCCGCCATGGCTGTTTCGCTGGATGGATTCGCGCTCGTCCTCGGCGCATCGAGCGGCATCGGCGCCGCCACGGCGCGCGCCCTCGCGAGGGCGGGCATGGACATCATCGGGGTTCACCTCGACCGCCGCGCCACGCTGCCGCAGGCCGACGCGGTGCGGGCGGACATCGAGGCCGCCGGGCGCACGGCGTGGTTCTTCAACGTGAACGCGGCCGACGACGCGAAGCGCCGCGCGGTGCTCGCCGACGTCGCCTCGCGGATCGAGGCGCGGGGGAGGGGGGAGACCGTGCGGGTGCTGCTTCACTCGCTGGCCTTCGGCTCGCTGCGACCGCTCGTGGCGGGCGAAGGGGAAGAGACCCTCACCCGGCTGCAGATCGAGATGACCCTCGACGTCATGGCGACCTCCCTCGTCTACTGGACCCAGGACCTGCTCGCCATGGGCGCCCTCCGCCCTCACGGCCGGGTGTTCGCCATGACCAGCGGGGGCAGCACGCAGGCGCTGCCGTCCTACGGGGCGGTCGGGGCGGCCAAGGCAGCGCTGGAGTCGTACGTGCGTCAGCTCGCGGTGGAGGGCGCGTCCCGCGGCTTCACGGCGAACGCGATCTGCGCCGGGGTGACCCGCACGCCCGCGCTGGAGCGCATCCCGGGGCACGAGCTTCTCATCGAGCGGGCCCTCGCGAAGCACCCTCAGGGGAGGCTCACCACCCCGGAGGACGTGGCGAGCTGCATCGCCGCGCTGGCGGTGCCGGAGACCGACTGGATGAACGGCAACGTGGTGAGGGTCGACGGCGGCGAAGGGGCGGCGGGCTGAGGTCCGTGTGGGCCCGTAGAGCCCCCCGCCCATGACATCGGTCAGGTCGGATCGCCCCCCTCCTGCCTTCGATCACGGGTGCAAAAGCAGCGCTACGGCGCCAGAAAGCGCGGACCTATGTCTGGCTCGGAAGGAGTCAGATGTTCCATGCGTCATCCGTTTGAGCTCGTCGCCGTCACCCCAGGGTCGTTGGGCTGTAGGCCCGCCGCGCAGGTCGCTCTCCGCTCACCGATCGGGGGGGCGCGATGATCAGCCGCAGATCGATCCGTTCGCTCGCGCTTCCGCTCTCGCTCGGCGTCGCTCTGGGCTCCTGCGTCCCGCCGCCCTCGCAGCCCGCGGCTCCCGCGCCTGCGACCTCCGCGACGCCTGCTCCTGCGGCTGCCCGTAGCGGTCCGAGGCCCCTCGCGCCGCTCACCCGCGCCGAGGAGAACGCCCTTCCCTCCATCGAGCAGACGCTGGTCCGACCGCCCGGGCTGCCGCCGCCCATCACCCGACGGACCCCCGCCAAGGTCGTGATCCACCTCGAGGTGCGCGAGGTCACGATGCCCCTCGCCGACGGCGCGACCTACACCTTCTGGACCTTCGGCGGCTCGGTGCCGGGCCCGATGATCCGGGTGCGCCGCGGCGACATCGTAGAGCTCCACCTGATGAACCACCCGTCGAGCACGATGCCCCACAACATCGACCTCCACGCGGTCACCGGCCCCGGCGGCGGCGCGGCGAGCACCTTCACGGCGCCAGGCCACCAGACGCAGTTCACCTTCCGCGCGCTCAACGAGGGCCTCTACGTCTACCACTGCGCCACCGCCCCGGTGGGCATGCACATCGCCAACGGCATGTACGGCATGATCGCTGTGGAGCCCGAGGAGGGCTGGGCCCCGGTCGACCGCGAGTACTACCTGATGCAGGGCGAGGTCTACACCACGGGCAACTACCGCGAGCCCGGGCTGCAGCCCTTCGACATGCGCCGCGCCATCAACGAAGACCCCGCCTACGTGGTCTTCAACGGCCGCGACGGCGCGCTCACGGGCACCAGCGCGCTCACGGCCCGCGTCGGCGAGCGGGTGCGCCTCTTCGTCGGCAACGGCGGCCCCAACCTCATCAGCTCCTTCCACGTGATCGGGGAGATCTTCGACCACGTGTACTCGGAGGGCGGCTCGACGGTGAACACCAACGTGCAGACGACCCTCGTGCCCGCAGGCGGCTCGGCCATCGTCGACTTCGGCCTCGAGGTGCCCGGCAGCCTGGTTCTCGTCGACCACTCGATCTTCCGCACCTTCCACAAGGGCACCCTCGGGATGCTCCGCGTCGAGGGCCCGGACAACACCGTGATCTACTCGGGTCGCGAGGTCGACGAGGCCTACCTCGGCGACTACGCCCCGCAGGCCGCCGCCGGGACCGACGGCGCCGCCCTCCAGCCGGGAGAGCAGACCTTCAACGGCGTGTGCTCGGCCTGCCACCAGCGCTCCGGGGCGGGCCTGCCGCCGGTGTTCCCGCCGCTCGCGAACAGCGACTACCTCATGGCCGACAAGACCCGCTCGATCCGAGCGGTCCTCGCTGGCCTGAGCGGCCCGGTGACCGTCAACGGAACGGTCTACAACGGCGCGATGCCCCCGCTCGCGAACCTCACCGACCACGAGGTCGCCGACGTGCTCACCTACGTCCGCAGCCACTTCGGCAACCGCGGCGACGCGGTCACCGTCTCCGAGGTCGCCGCGGTGCGCGCCACCCTCGTCACGCCGACTCCTTCGGGGCACCCGTGATTCCCGCCGCGCGCTGGTCCTCCACGCTCCTGCTCTCCGCGCTCCTCGCGTCGGCGGCGACGGCGTGGGGCCAGCGCGCGCCCCAGCCGGCGCCCGACCTCCGCGTGATCCGCGGCGGCGAGTACCGGCCCTTCTATCGCCTCACGGGGCGCGAGCGGGTCACCGTGCGCGCCTTCGCGCTCGACGCCTGGCCGGTGACCAACGAGCGCTTCCTCGCGTTCGTGCGCGCCAACCCCGCGTGGCAGCGCGCTCGCGTCCGCCGCCTCTTCGCGGACCAGGACTACCTCGCCCACTGGGCCGGCGACGCCGAGCTCGGCACCGCCGCGCGACCGTCCCAGCCGGTCACCCGCGTGTCGTGGTTCGCCGCGAGGGCGTTCTGCGAGGCGCAGGGGCGGCGCCTGCCCACCGAGGCCGAGTGGGAGTACGTGGCCCGCGCCTCCGAGCGCTCGCCCGACGCGCCTCGGGACCCGGCCACCACCGCGCGCATCCTCGCCTGGTACGGCCGCCCCAACGCGACGCTCGCCGACGTCGGCGCGTCGCGCCCCAACTACTGGGGCCTCCACGACCTCCACGCCCTCGTGTGGGAGTGGGTCGAGGACTTCAACTCCGCCCTCGTCGTCACCGACAGCCGCGACAACCAGGGACCAGGGGTCGCCCGCTTCTGCGGCGCGGCCAGCTCTGGCGCGGCCGACGTCGGTGATTACGTGGCCTTCATGCGCTACGCGTTTCGTCAGAGCCTTCGGGGCTCGTACACGGTGCGAAACCTCGGCTTCCGCTGCGCGGCCGACATCGCGCCCGGAGAATGACCATGCGATCCATGACGCTCGGCCTCCTTGCGCTGACGCTCGCCTCGGCGTGCGGGCGCAACACCCCGCGGCCCGCCGCGCGCGCTGGCGCTCCGCCCTGCCACTGCTCGCACGACGCGAGCGCCCCGATGGCTGCGAACCAGCCGCTGCCCGACACCTCCGTCTTCCAGATGGGCGTGCCGTGGACCGACCAGTCCGGTCGGGCCTTCGACCTCACCTCGCTCGCGGGCTCCCCCACCGTCGTGCTGATGTTCTACGGAACCTGCCAGAGCACCTGTCCCCTGCTCGTCCGCGACGTGAAGCGCGTCGAGGCGGCGCTCTCCCCCGCGGCGCGGGCCCGCACCCGCTTCGTCCTGGTGACCTTCGACCCTTCGACGGACACCCCCGAGCGGCTCGCCGCCCTCGCGGCCGAGGACCACCTCGACCTCTCCCGTTGGACCCTGCTGCGCGGTGCCGACCACGACATCCGCACCTTCGCCACGGTGCTCGGCGTTCAGTTCAGCCGCGTGGGCCCGGGCGAGTACACCCACTCGAACCTCATCACCCTGCTCGATCCACAGGGCGTCGTCGCGTCTCAGCTCGAGGGGCTCCAGCAGCCCGTCGAGGAGTTCGCTCGGCGCATCGAAGGCTACACACGATGAACCCCTCAACCCACAGTCTCGCGCTCGCGCTCGCGCTCGCGCTCGGCCTCGCTCCGACGGTCGCCGTCGCCCAGACCGCCGCGCCCTCTGCGCCCCCCGGCCCGATGGCCCGGGCCCGCTACTCGCTCCCCTGGAACCTCCGCCCCGCGATCGCCCCCAACCTCCTCCGCCTCGACGTGGCTGTGGCCTTCAACGCCGCCGGGACCAACACCGCGACCCTCTTCACCGGCGGCGGCAAGCCCATCGCGTCGCTGCCCGACCTTGGCTTCTACGGCCGCGTGGGCGCGGTCACCCTCGGCCCCGACTCGGGCTCGGGCCACGCGACCTTCGTCAACCCGATCGTCTTCGCCCTCTGGACCCCGCAGATCGCCGCGGGCGTCCGCCTCCCGGTCTTCTTCGGCGTCACCGTGCCCGTCGGCACCGGGAGCGCCGCCTCGCCGCTGCAGCGCACGACCTTCGGCTCGGGCATCTACACCCGCCAGGCGATGGACAACGCCCTGTTCGCCGCCAACTACCTCACCGTCACCGCCGGGGCGGGCCTGTCGTGGATGTCCCACGGGCTCACCCTCCAGGCCGAGGTCACGCTGCTGCAGCTCACCCGCGTCTGGGGCGCCTCGGTCGACGCCGACAGCTCCCGAACCAACTTCACCACCGGCTTCCACGCCGGCTACCAGGTGGTGCCCTGGCTCACCGTGAGCGTCGAGGGCCACTACCAGCACTGGCTCTCCACCCCCGCCGCCGTCACCGCCAACGCCCTCACGCGCTCGCAGTTCACCGTGGGCGGCGGCGTCCGGGGCAATATTCCCGCGGGGTCGGTGCTGCTGCGCCCGGGTGTGGCAGTCTTCTTCCCCACAGGGGGGCAGATGAGGGCGACCGACGCCACCATCCTCCAGTTCGACTTCGCCGCTCCTTTCTGACCAAACTCCCTCCCGCGCCTGCAGCTCTCCGGCGGTGGCATCAACCTCGCAGTGAGTGTGAAACACATGAACGTCACCGCGCCTCGTGAGTCCGCTCCCCCCGCGTCGGCCGCCCTCGCTCGCCTCAACGCTCACGCAGCCTCGCGCACGCGATTCGAGGGCCTGCTCCGCCGCAGCCGGGTGCTCTCCTCGCTCGGCGGCGACACCGTGTGCGAGGCCGCGCGCGTGGCGATCGTGCGACAGGCCGCGCGTGGCGAGTGCATCTGGCGCTACGGCGACTCCGCGGCCCACTTCCAGGTAGTGGTCTCCGGGGTGGTGAAGCTCGTCGCCCCGGGGCCTGGCCTGCGCCCGACGATCATCGACGTGTTCGGCCCGGGCGAGGCCCTCGGGTACTGGGTGGCCCTCGACGGCGGCCCCTACATCGGCGACGCGATGCCGGTGACCGAGCGGGTCGAGACCCTTCTCATCCCCGGCGCGGTGCTCCGCGAGGCGGCGGGCACGCGCCCCGAGGCGGCCGGCGCGCTGACGCAAGCGATGCTCGGGCACGCGCAGGCCTTGCGCTCGAAGATCGCGGTGATGTGCGCGGGCTCGGTGCAGCAGCGCCTCGCCATGCTGATGCTCGACCTCAACACCCGCTTCGGCGACGAGCTCGAAGACGGCAGCCTGATCGTGCAGGTGCCGCTCTCCCGGCAAGACCTCGCGATGTGGGTGGGGGCGACCATCGAGACCGTGATCCGGGCGATGTCGCGCTGGCAGAAAGACGGCGTGCTGGAGACCCACCCCTGGGGCTTCGTGCTCCGCGACGTGGCGCTCCTCTCCTCGCTGCTCGAGAACGACTGCCAGCCGCGCTCATGGCACGCAGCGTGACTACCCCGGACGTGACCATGCGACCCACGAACTCCGAGACCCTGACCCGACCGCGGGGTGCTCCCGCGACCCTCGACTTCGACGACCATCCGCTGCTGGCGATCTGGGAGGTGACGCAGGCCTGCGACCTCGTCTGCCAGCACTGCCGCGCCTGCGCCACGCCCTCCCGCTCCGCCGACGAGCTCGACACCGAGGAGGGCTTCCGACTGCTGGCTTCCATCAAGGCCATGGGCACCCCCGTGGTCGTGCTCACCGGCGGCGACCCCGCCAAGCGCCCCGACCTGCCCGCGCTCGTGGCCCACGGCACCGCGCTCGGGCTGGTCATGACGGTCACCCCCTCGGGCACCCCCGTGATGACCGACGCGCTGGTGGCCGAGCTCGCGAAGGCCGGCGTCGCCCGCCTCGCGATCTCCATCGACGGCCCAGACGCCGCCTCCCACGACGCCTTCCGCGGCGTCGAGGGGAGCTTCGCCGAGAGCCTTCGCATCCTGCGCGCCGCCCGGGCCTGCGGGGTCGAGGTGCAGATCAACACCTCCGTCGGCCCGCACAACGCCAGGGCGCTGCGCCCGATGGCCGAGCTCGCGGCCGAGCTCGGGGTCTCGCTCTGGGCGGTCTTCGTGGTGGTGCCCACCGGGCGCGCCGGGGCGTCGCTGCTGCTGCGCGCCCAAGGGGTCGAGCGCCTGCTCGAAGAGCTCGCCGACATCGCGGCCGCGGCGCCCTTCGACGTGAAGACCACCGCCGCGCCGCACTTCCGCAGGGTGATGCTCCAGCGCAAGCAGGGGGGCGGCGCGAGGGGCGTGCTGCGCGACGTCGACGAGCACGGGGTGGTGACCGGGCGGCGGGGCATCACCGACGGGGTGGGCTTCGCGTTCGTGTCGCACACCGGCGAGATCTTCCCCAGCGGCTTCCTCCCGGTGAGCGCGGGCAACGTGCGCCGCGACGAGCTGGCGACGGTCTACCGCACGCACCCGCTCTTCACCCGCCTGCGCGACGCCGACTCGCTCGGCGGCAAGTGCGGCGCCTGCGCGTTTCGTCGCGTGTGCGGCGGCTCTCGCGCCAGGGCCTGGGCGATGAGCGGCGACCCGATGGCCGAAGACCCGCTCTGCGCGTACGTCCCCCCGAACTACGTCGCGCCCGAGAAGACGGTGTCCTGATGGGCCCCAGCGTGCTGGTTCTGGGCGGCGGGCTCGCAGGGCTGGCCACCGCCCACGCGCTCCTGGCGCAGCGGCCCGACGCCGACGTGCTGGTGCTCGAGGCGCGCCCCGAGGTCGGAGGCAACGTCCGCACGCTGCACCGCGAGGGGTGTACCGTGGAGATGGGGCCCGACGCGTTCATGACCATGCCCGGCCACGCCGAGGCGCTCTGCGGGGCGCTGGGGCTCGGCGACACGCTGCTCTCGCCCGACGCGGCCTCCTCGCGGGTGATGGTCGCGCACCGGGGCGAGCTGCTTCCGCTGCCCGAGGGCATGGCGATGGGCGTGCCCCGCAACATGATGCAGCTCGCCGGCACGCGGCTGCTCTCCCCGCTCGGCAAGGCCCGCGCGGCGATGGACCTGGTGCTGCCCGCCCGCCACGAGCCCGACGAGAGCGTCGGTCACCTCGTGGGTCGCCGCTTCGGCCGCGAGGTCAAGGAGCGCATGGTCGAGCCCATCGTGAGCGGCATCTACGGCGCCGACGTCGACGAGCTCGACGCGGCGGCGGTGATGCCCATGTTCGCCAACGTCCGGGGAAGCCTCATCCGCGCGCTCACCCGCGCCCCCCGGCCCGCTGGAGGGCCCGGGATGCGGGCGCCCTCCAACGGCCTCGACAGCGTGGTGAGCGCGCTCGCGGCCTCCGTGGGCGCCGACCGCATCCTCTCTGGCGTGACGGCGCGCTCGCTCACCCGCCGGGGTGAGGGGTGGAGCGTGTCCCTCGACGGCGGGGCTCGCCTCCACGCAGACGAGGTGGTGCTCGCGGTGCCGCCGGGCGCCGCCGCCGAGCTGCTCGCCGCGGAGGTCCCGGAGCTCTCCGACCTGCTGCGCGGCTTCCGGCTGCGCTCGGCGCTCACGGCGGTGCTGGCCTTCGAGCGCGGCGAGTTCACTTCCCCGCTGGCGAGCGGCGCGCTCATCCCCCGCAACGCCCCGGCTCCGCTCGACGTCCTCGGCGCCCTGACCTTCGTCGACCGCAAGTGGCCCTCGCGCGTCGCCGGGCACCTCTCCGTGGTGCGAGCGACCTTCCGCCCCTCGGCCGCCGCGGAGTTCATCCCCCGCAGCGACGACGCCATCATCGCCCTCGCGCTCGAGGCGCTGCGGATGATGCTCCCGCTGCCGGAGCCCCGATGGCACGCGGTGGAGCGCTTCGAGACCGGCACCCCGAGCCCGGTGGTGGGTCACATGCGTCGCGCCGCCGAGGCCCGAGAGCGCGCCCTCTCGCTCGGCGGCATCTCCCTCGTCGGGGCCGCGGTCGACGGGCCGGGCATCGCGGGCTGCGTACGCGGCGCCAACCAGGCCGCCGGGCAGATCGCCGGGCGCTTCGCCTCCGCGAGCCGGGTCGCATGACGCGGGTTTCCATGCCCCTCGCGGGCTCTCTCCCGACGAGCCCAGAGCACTCCGGCTTCGCCCTCGGCCGCAAGGGCTTCCGCCCCTTCTTCCTCCTGAGCGCCGCCTTCGCGGCCACCGTCGTGCCGCTCTGGATGCTGGCGCTCCTCGGAGCCTTCAGCCCCGGCGCCTACCTCGACCCCATCGCCTGGCACGCCCACGAGATGGTCTTCGGCTTCTCGGTGGCCGTCATCGCGGGCTTCCTGCTCACCGCCGTCGGCAACTGGACCCAGCGCGAGACCCTGGTGGGCTGGCCCCTCATGGGTCTCGGCGCCGTGTGGCTCCTCGGGCGCGTGGGCTTCCTCGCCTCCGACCATCTCCCCCGATGGGCGCCCGCGGTGCTCGACCTGGCCTTCCTCCCCGCCCTCGGGGTGGTGCTGGCGAGGCCGCTCATCGCGACCCGCAACCGCCGCAACTTCGTGATGCTCGCGGTGCTCGCGGCGCTCTGGCTCGCCAACCTCTCGATCCACCTCGACGCGCTCGGCGAGGCCCCCGGCTGGCGACGCCGCGGCGTGCTCTCGGCGGTCGACGTGGTGGTGCTGCTCATCGTGATCGTCGCCGGGCGCGTGGTGCCGATGTTCACCAAGAACGGCACCGGCGTTCAGACCGTGCACGGCTCTCCCCGGCTCGACGCCGTGGCGGCCGCGTCGACGGCGCTCCTCGCCGTGCTCATGGCGGCCCTTCCATCGAGCCCGGTGACCCGGGTCGTCGCGGGCGTGGCGGCCGTCGCGACCGCCGCCCGCGCGGTGCCGTGGATGACCGCGAAGGTGCTGCGCGTCCCGCTGCTCTGGGTGCTCCACATCGGCTACGCGTGGATCCCCATCGGCTTCGCGCTCCGGGCCTTCGGCGCTCCCGAGGCCCTCGCGACGCACGCGCTCACCATCGGCGCCATCGGGGGAGTGACCCTCGGGATGATGGCCCGCGTGGGCCTCGGCCACTCGGGCCGCCCCCTGCAGGTGCGCTGGCCGATGGTGCTGTCCTTCGCGCTGCTCGCGCTCGCCGCGCTGGTGCGGGTGGCGGGGGGACTGCTCTTCGCGAGCTCCTACCGCGCCACCCTCTTCGCCGCGGGCACCCTCTGGACCGTCGCCTTCGCGATCCTTCTGGTGGTGTACGCGCCGATCCTCGCGACGCCCCGCGCCGACGACAAGCCCGGCTGAGCCTCAGCCCTTCGGCGCGAGGCTCAGCTCGATGCGGCCGAGCGAGGGGTCCGTCTTCACCACCGTCACCCGCACCGCGTCGCCCACCGCGTAGCGCTTCGTGGGAGAGCGCGCCGCGCCTCCAGAGGGCTCCACGGTGTACGGCCCGTCGGGCAGCGCCTCGAAGGGCAGCGTGCCCTCCACCAGGGTCGTGTCGATCTGCGCGACCACGCCGAACGGCCGCACCTTCACCACGCGCGCGCTGAAGTGCTCGCCGATGTGCCGGGTCATGTAGCCCGCGACGAGCATCCGGTGACGGTCGGTCTCCGCCCTCGCCGCGAGGCGGGCGCGCAGGTTGATGTGCCGCGCCAGCGACTCCAGCAACGGGTCTCGCATCGACCAGGTGCGCGTGCCGTGGAGGTAGGACTTCACCAGCCGGTGCACCGCGAGGTCGGCGTAGCGTCGGATGGGCGAGGTGAAGTGCAGGTAGAGCGGCGCCCCGAGGCCGAAGTGCGTCGAAGGAAACACCGTGTACCTCGCCGGACCGAGCGAGCGCAGCAGCACGCCGCGGATGGCGGGCTCGCTCGGCGAAGAGGCGATCTGGTGGTCGAAGGCCGCGAGCGAGAGCGGCGAGAGCGTCGTGCCGAAGCCCGAGGCGTACCCGAAGCGCTCCGCCACGGCGCTCAGCTCCTTCACCGCGTCCGGCCCCGGAACGTCGTGCACCCGGTACACGCCCGGGACGCCGCGCTCCACGAGCCAGCGCGCCACTGCCTCGTTGGCGGCCACCATGCAGCGCTCGATGAGCACGTGCGCCGAGGTCGGCTGGTGGGCCTCGATGCCCGTGGCGAGCCCGGTCACCGCGTCGAGCACCACGAAGGTCTCGTCGCGCGCCACCTCCACTCCGCCGCGGCGGGTGCGGGCCATGTGCAGCCGCGCGGAGACCGTGCGCCACCACGGCGCGGCCTCGAAGACGGGCTCGATGCCGGGCGAGACGTCCCCGTGGTCGAGGAAGTCCGCCACCTCGTCGTAGGTGAGCCGAGACCACGAGCGGATCAGGCTCTCGTACACGTCCACCGCGACGACGGTGCCCTCCGGGTCGATGCGAAGCTCGGCGGTGAGGCACATCCGGTCGACGCCGGGGAGCAGCGAGATCCACTCCGACGACAGCCCATCGGGCAGCATCGGGATCACCCTCCCGGCGAGGTACACGCTCGTCGCCCGCCCCCGGGCGTCCTGGTCGAGGGCGCCTCCCTCGGGGACGAACGCGCTCACGTCGGCGATGGAGACCAGCAGCCGGACGGCGCCGTCCTCGTCGGCGGGCAGCACGCTGATGGCGTCGTCGATGTCGCGCGTCGAGGCCGCGTCGATGGTGACCGTCGGCACCTCCCTCAGGTCGCGCCTCCCGTTGACCGTGTGAGGGATCTTCCTCGCCCTCTCGGCCTCCGCCTTCGCCGCCGGCGGAACCACCGTGGCGATGCCATGCCGCGCGATCACCTGGGCGAGCGTCTGCGCGTCGGGCGTCTCCAGCACCTCGACCAGCACGACCTTCTCCCCCTCGATGCGGGCCAGCACGTGCGCCCCGGCCGCGGGCGCGGGGCCCTCGTGCACCACCGCCCAGTCGGTGTTGGCCACCTCGCGGTCGACCTTCAGGTGCGCCACGCCCCGGTGGATGACCACCGTGCCGAAGAGCTCGGAGCGGGGCCGGTCGATGAGCCGGAGGTTGGAGGCGGTGGTGCGCCCGTCCTCGCCGACGGTGACCAGCGCCTCGACGACGTCGTCCGCAAGGAAGGCGTTGAGCTCCGGCGGCGCGACGAACGAGCTCCTCGGGGGGTCGGTGTCCTCCTCGGTGAAGAAGCCGAAGCCTCGGGGGTGGACGCTGACCAGGCCTCGGGCGTGGCGGGTGTTCGGGTCGCTCATCGGGGTGTGCTTTCGAGTGCGGAGGTCAGCTTGCCGTGGATGCCGCCGAAGGCTCCGTTGGAGAGCACCGCGACGGTGTCCCCGGGCCGGGCCTCCGCGGCGACTCGGGCGACGATCTCGTCGACGCTCTGCGGCCCTGCGGCGAAGGTCTCGGCGCGGCCTCCGCGGGCGGTGATTTCTCTTACGATGGCGGGTATGTCGAGGCGGTCTTCGGGCGGGATCTCCATCCGACCGACCGGCGCGATGAGGCTGAGGTCGGCGGCGGCGAAGGCCGCGGGGTACTCGTGCTGGTGGGTGCGCCGACACGCGGTGGCGCTGCGCGGCTCGAAGACGGCGATGAGCTTCCCCTCGGGGTGGTGCCCGCGCATGGCCCGCAGGGTCTCGTCGACCGCGGTGGGGTGGTGCGCGAAGTCGTCGTAGATGCGCACACCGTTCACGGTGGCGACGAGGTCCTGCCGGCGCTTGACGCCCTTGAAGTCTCGCAGCGCCCTGGCCATCGCGGGAATCGGCAGGCCCATCCCCTCGGCCAGCAGCGCCATCGCCGCGACGACGTTGCGGAGGTTGTGCTCGCCCATCATCGGCGAGAAGAACCTCCCCGCCATCGACCCCCCGATGAACAGCTCGAAGGGCTGCATCCCCCCGCTCGGCGCGATGGGCGCCGCCGTCCAGGTGGGAGTGACCCCCTCCGGCAACTCGTCTCCTTGCAGGGCGTAGAGCACCGTGCGCGCGCTGCTGCGCCTCGCGATGGCCACCACCTCGGGGTCCCTCGCATGGGCGACCAGCACGCCCTCCGGGGCGATGCGAGAGGCGAAGCCCACGAAGGCGTCGCGGTACGAGTCCGCCGTGGGGTAGATGTCCACGTGGTCGTGCTCGAGGGAGGTCACGATGGCGCCCCACGGGCGGTACGCCCAGAACTTCGGGGTCTTCTCGAAGAAGGCCGAGTCGTACTCGTCGCCCTCCACCACGAAGGCCGCGCCCCGCCCGAGCCGGTAGCTGGCGTCGAAGTTCTTGGCGAGCCCTCCCACAAGGAAGGAAGGGTCGTGACCGCAGGCCTCGAGCAGCCACGAGACCAGCGCCGTGGTGGTGGTCTTGCCGTGCGTTCCGGCGACCACCAGCGAGCGCCGCTGCGAGAGAAAGAGCTCGCCCAGGGCCTTCGGGAAGGAGCGGTAGTTCATCCCCCCGTCGATGGCGGCGCGCGCCTCGGGGTTGTCCTTGCGGCAGACGTTGCCCACCACCACGAGGTCGGGCCTCGGGTCGAGGTGCGCCGGGTCCCAGCCCGTCATGGTCTCGACGCCGTAGGCCTTCAGCGCGTCGCCCATCGGGGGATAGAAGGCCGTGTCGCTCCCGGTGACCCGATGGCCCGCGGCCTTGAGCAGACCCGCGAAGGCGCCCATCCCCGTGCCCGCCACACCGATCAGGTGCACATGCATGCGCGCCTCTCTCGCACGATCGCCCCGCGTCGTCGAGCGATCTGAACCCCCGCGCGCGATCGTGTTAGCGTCCGCGCCCCCTTCATGAAGCGCTTGTCCAACCGTGGTTCGATGATGGCGTTGACCCTCGCGGCGGGGCTCTCGCCCGCGCTCGCCCGGGCGCAGACGCCCCCCGGTTTTCGCGTCGACGGCGGCCCGTGGCGCCCCACCGCGGCGGTCGACGGCGACGCCCTCCCGTGGGCCGAGACCACCCTCGTCCCCGGCCACGGCCGCTGGAACGTCGGGCTGCTCAGCGAGTACGTCCGCTCGCCCCTGGTGCTCACCCTGCCGTCGGGCCACAGCGCCTCCTTCCTCCGCGACCAGCTCTGGACCACCCTCTCGCTCCAGGTGGGCCTCGGGTCACGCTCCGCCCTCGCGGTGCAGCTCCCGATGATGCTCTACCAGGCCTCTGGGACCGTCCCCGCGGGCGTCTCCGAGCCCTCCACGACGGCCCTGGGCGACGCCCGCCTGCTCTTCCGCTGGTCGACCCGCTCCGAGCTCTCCCCCACCGCCGGCCGAGGCGCCACCCTGACCCCCGCGCAGGTCGCCCAGCAGACCCGTGAGCACCGCGAGGGCTTCGGGCTCTCGCTCCAGCTCGCCGCGACCCTGCCCTTGAGCGACGCGACCAGCTACGCCACCGCGGGCGCCCCCACCGCCCACGCCTACGCCGTCTTCGACTACCGCCTCGCCCGCCTGTTCGGATCGTTCTCCCTCGGCTACCGCGCCCGCTTCGCCGGCGACTGGCCCTCTCAGCCCTCGCTCTGCCTCGACCCCACCTCGGGCGCGTGCCTCTTCGACCGCCCCTTGCGAGACGAGCTCACCTTCGCCATCGCCGTGAGGGGCCCGCTCGAGGCGATGCTGGCCGGGGTGTTCCTGCTGGCGAAGCCTGCGTGGGCGAGCGCCGCGGTGCTCTCCGGGTATTACGCCTCCACGTATATGACCCTCGTCGGCTCGTACGACGCCCGCGACCCCTTCGGCGGGCCGAGCGGGACCCCGCTCGAGCTCGGCGCCGGCCTCCAAGGGGTCTTCGGGGAGTTCACGGTGTCGGCGGGCGCGGCCTTCGGGCTCACCCCGGCGCCGGGCGCCTCGGCGGTGCGCGGGGTGCTCTCGGTGCAGTGGGCGCCGCGCTTCCTCGACGACGATCGCGACGGGCTGCGAGACGACCCCAGCGTCGACCACTGCATCGGCCTGCGGGAGGACTTCGACG
>Ga0207969_100211_pt1 | contig 32714 bp, 26 predicted proteins | sample LakWasMet25_LOW6_2_FD_183869 | JGI IMG/M metagenome (GOLD analysis project Ga0207969, IMG submission 183869) | Freshwater sediment methanotrophic microbial communities from Lake Washington under simulated oxygen tension - Sediment Metagenome... | ecosystem: Environmental > Aquatic > Freshwater >... | reverse complement strand
CGACAGATAGCGGTGATTGGCGGCATCCACCTGCTCGACGCCCTGCCCGCCCGGCTCGCCCTGCCACTGACCGAAGGAACAGGAAATCAGGCCCATCGTGTCGAGCACGTTGATCGCCAGGCTGCCGATGAACGGGGTATCGCCGCCGGCCATATTGACCGCGGCGATGTGCGCCTGTTCCACCGCGTTGGGCTGGATGGCGTTGATCTGATACTTGCCATAAAGACGGTCGCGCGACTCCGCCACGTCGCCTGCCGCATAGATCCCGGGAACGTTGGTGCGCAGGTGTTCATCGACGATGATGCCGTGTTCGATGGCGACGCCGCTGCCGGCGAGAAAGTCGATGTCCGGCTTGACGCCGACGACGCTCAGGTAGATGTCCGCCGGCAGCGTTTCGCCGGTGGTCAGCGTCACCTTGAGGGCCGCGCCGTCGCGCTCGATGCGTGCGGTCTGGGTCTTGCCCATGATGCGCACACCCTGCTTCTCGCACCAGCTCGCGATCATCTCGCTGGCCTTCGGCGGCATCATGCGCGACACCATGCGGCCGCTGCGCACCAGGATGGTCAGCTCGGCGCCGCGCGACATCAGGCTCTGGATGATGATGCTGCCGACGAAGCCCGCGCCCATCTGCACGATGCGCGTACCCGGGCGGATTTCGGCGGCAATGGCGCGCGCATCGGCGAGCGTCCAGCAATGGTGCACCCCGGGGAGGTCGATGCCCTCGATGTTCTCGTGGCTCGGCACCGATCCGGTCGCGATCAGCAGGCGGTCGTAGGGAATCGCGCGACCGTCGCCGAGCCGCACGACGCGGGCCGCGGTGTCCACCGCCGCGGCGCGCCCCTTCTCGATGTCGATGCGCAAGCTGCGGTAATGCTGCGGATCGCGCCGCAGGCGCGTACCGTCTTCGCCGATCTTCTTCGACAGCAGATAGGGGATCGCCATGCGCGCATAGGGCGTCTCGCCTTCGCCGTCCAGCACCGTGATGACGGCCTGCGCATCCAGTTTGCGCAGCGTCTCGGCCGCCGCTATGCCGGCCGCGCCGGCGCCGATGATGACGTGCCTCATATGCCTTCCCCTGCCTTCCGCGGAGTTCCCTGCGCCGCCCGTTCAGGCAACTTTCTGCGCCTGCGAGACATAGGCGGCCATGAACTGGGTCGGATCCTTCAGCAGCTTTTCCTTCCAGGGACCGAGGCGCATGCGGCCCTGCACCAGACCGCGCAGGGCGCCGACGTGGTCGGTGCGGCCGATGCTGGTGGCGCCCACCAGCACGTCGTCCTTGAACTGCAGGGAAAGGTAGCGGTAGTTCTTCTCGTCCACCCGCTCGACGCTCTCCCCGCCTTCCACGCCCCACCACTGGCCGAAGGAGGTCGAGATCATGCCCAGCGTATCCAGCACGTTGATCGCCAGCGCGCCCTGGAAGCGCGCTTCGCCGCCGGCCATGTTGATCGCGGCGACGCGCGCCTGGTCGGCTGCGTTCGGCTGGATGGCGTTGAGTTCGCGTTCGCCGGTATGGAAGCCCGATGCCTCGGTGACGTCGCCGGCGGCATAGATGTTGCGCACGTCGGTGCGCATGTGTTCATCGACATGGACGCCGTGGCCCATCGCGATGCCGCTGCCGGCGAGGAAGGCCACGTTGGGCCTGACGCCTGCGGCGCAGATGATCACGTCCGTCTCGACCGTGGCGCCGTCGGAGAGCGTCGCCACCAGCGCATCGCCCTTGGCGACGATCTTCGTCACGCCGGCATTCACATGCACCGCGACGCCCTTCTTTTCCACCCAATGGCGAATCATGGTGCCCGCCTTGGCGGTCATCATGCGCGGCACCATGCGGTCCCCCATCTCGACCACGGTCAGCTTGACGCCGCGGGCGCACAGCGCCTCCATGATGATGCAGCCGATGAAGCCGGCGCCGATCTGCAGCACCCGGCTGCCGGGTGCGGCGCGCTCGGCGATGGCCCGCGCATCTGCCAGCGTCCAGCAGGTATGCACGCCGGGCAGGTCGATGCCCGGCAGGGGCGGACGCACCGGGTGACAGCCGCTGGCGACCAGCAGGCGGTCGTAGCCGAGTTCGCTGTCGTCGGCGAAGACGACGGTCTGGCTTTCCGCCTCGACGCGCACCACGCTGCCCTGCCGCAAGTGGATGCCATGGCGCTCGTAATGGTCGCCGGCCTTGCGCAGGTGGGTGCCCTGATCGGGAATGCTTCCGTTCAGGAAATAGGGTATCGCCATGCGCGAATAAGGCGCCTCGGCTTCGTCGCCGATGAGCGTGATTTCGGCCTGGGGATCGTAGCGGCGCAAGGTCTCGGCGGCGACGACGCCGGCCGGACCGTTGCCGATGATGACGTGTTTCATGGCGGAGTCCTCAAAGAAAAGAACGCCAAGGCAGCTCCTGGGCTGCCTTGGCGCCAGACGGTGAGTCTAGAGTCCCAGACGCGCGAGGGTTTCCTTGTCGGGAACGCCGGCCGTGTCCCAACCGCGCAGCTTGTAGTACTCCGGGACCATCTTGTCGATGCCGCTGACCAGGCCCTTGGCCGGGCCGGACTGGGCCGGCTCGGTCTTCAGCCTTGCCGGCAGATCGTCGTCCTTGGCCGTAAAGCCGGCCGCGTTGTTGAACACGCGCTCCATGTTCCAAATCCGCGCACCGAGTTCGGCCAGCCGCTCGACCGACCAGCCGGCTTCCCCGCCTTCGCAGGCGGCGTCGATCTGCGGCGCCAGGTCGTTGAGCGACCAGGCGAAGGTGGTGAAGATGCAGGTGCCCGAAGAATCGAAGGCGGCCGTCGCGTCCTGGAACGCCATGACCAGCGCCGGCTTGCCTTCGGTCACCAGCGGATCGGTCTTGACCGGAATGCCGAGAACCTCGGACGCCACGGTGTAGGAGCGCAGGTGGCAGGCGCCGCGATTGGAGGTCGCGTAGGTCAGCCCCATGCCCTGGATGCCGCGCGGATCGTAGGCCGGGAACTCCTGGCTCTTGACCGACATCGACAATTCCGGATGGCCGTACTTCGCGGTCAGGCGGGCTGAACCGAGGGCCATTTCCTTGCCGAAGCCGCGTCCCTCCGCCGTCATGTGCGCGATCTCGAGCAGAGCCTGCGCCGAGCCGAAGGGGGCTTCGATGCCGATCTGCTCCTTGGTCAGCACGCCCATGGTGTAGAGCTCCATCACCGCACCGACGGTGGCGCCGAAAGTGATCGGATCGAAGCCGTCTTCGTTGCATATCATGTTGGCGACGGTCAGCGCATCGAGGTCATCCACCCCGTCGGCGGCGCCCAGAGACCAGGCCGCCTCGTACTCGAGCCCGCCCGTGGCGCCCCAGTACTTCGGACTGTTGACCACGCTCCAGTGGTTCTTGTCCACTTGCGAAATGCGCCCGCAGGCAATCGTGCAGCCGAAGCAGGCGGCATTGGTCACCAGGTTGGCCTTGCCGTCTGAAAGCCGCTTCTCGTGCATGGCCTCGGCGGAAATCTTGCGCGCGCCCTCGAACTGCACGTCCTTGGCGTTGCGGGTGGGCAACGCGCCCATTTCGTTGATGACGTTCATCAGCACCTGGGTGCCGTAAGTCGGCAGGCCCTGTCCGGTGACGGCGTTGTCGGCCAGCACCTTCTTCGCCGCCGTGGTCGCGGTCATGAAGGCCTTGAAGTCGCGAATTCCGGAAACGCCGACGGTGCCGCGCACCGCAACCGCCTTGAGGTTCTTCGAGCCCATGACGGTGCCGACGCCGGAACGGCCGGCCGCACGGTGCAGGTCATTGACGATGCAGGCATAGAGGACGCCGTTCTCGCCGGCGCGCCCGATCGAGCAAACACGGACCTGCGGATCGTGGTGGCTGGACTTGATGATCTCTTCGGTATCCCAGGTCGTCTTGCCCCACAGGTGCGCGGCGTCGCGCAATTCCGCGACATCGTCCTGGATCGAGAGGTAGACCGGTTTGGGCGACTTGCCCTCGAAGATGATCATGTCCCAGCCGGCCATCTTGAGTTCGGCGCCGATGTAGCCGCCGGAATTCGAGCAGGCGATGGCGCCGGTGAGCGCCCCCTTGGTGATCACCGAATAGCGTCCGCCGGTCGAGGCCATGGTGCCGGTCAGCGGGCCGGTGGCCATGATCAGCTTGTTGGCAGGCGACAGGGGGTCGACCTTGGGGTCGACTTCCTCGACGAAATACTTGGTGGCCAGACCGCGCTGGCCGAGGTATTGCTGAGCCCACTCCATGTTGAGGGGTTCGGATTTGCAGGTGCCCTTGCTCAGGTCAACGCGGAGGATTTTTCGTGCCCATCCCATGTCAGTCTCCTTAAGCGCTGGCGCGCGATTGAGTGTTGGTCTTGCCGGCCCACTGGCGCATCTTTTCGAGCCCGGTCCAGTCGGCATCGACGTAGGTGATGGCAGCCGTGGGACAGGCCGTGACGCAGGCGGGATCGCCGCCGCACAGGTCGCATTTCTGCACTTTCCCGGAATCGGCCACGTAGTTGATCGTGCCGAACGGGCAGGCGATGGTGCACACCTTGCAGCCGACGCAGACATCCTTGTGCACCACCTTGGCGCCGGTGGCGGCATCGATGCGTATGGCATCGACCGGACAGGCATTCAGGCACCAGGCCTCGGCGCACTGGGTGCAGGTGTAGGGCACCTTGCGTCCTTCGTGCTCGAAATTGAAGACCTTGATGCGCGACTTGGCGATGTTGAACACGCCATGGTTCTCGTAGGAACAGGCCATCTCGCATTGCAGGCAGCCTGTACATTTGCTGGGGTCGATGTGCAACGATTTCTGCATGATGCCTCCTGTCGTGATTGCGGCTACTGCGCTTGGCGTCCGAGGGGCCGACATTGCTCTTGCCTGAAATGCCGTTTGGGTTGCGACCGGTATATGCGAACGCGTTCCTATTCTAGGCTGCGAAAAATCTTGATATGTGAACTTTCGATGCTGCAGAGCAGCATCGATTCCTTCAAGCCAGCAAAAACTCCCGAACCGGCGCCACTTGCGCAGTATCCATGAGCATCGGCGCGTGCCCGACGCCGGGCACTTCGACCAGCTTCGCGCTCGGTCCGCGCCGGCTCATTTGCACCGCTGCCTCATGCGTCAGCAAATCGGATGTCGCCCCGCGCAGCAGCAGGGTCGGACAGGCAATGCCGTCGTAAAGCGGCCACATTTCAACGTCCTTGCCGCCGCCGCTCGCCTGCATCTCGCGAAAAGCCTGGGCAATGCCCGGGTCATAGGCCAACTCGACCTTGCCGTCGCTGGTGGTGCGCGTCACATGCACTGTCAAGTGCCGCCATTGCTCGTCGGAAAAGCGGCCGAAAGTTGCCGAGACGAAGCGAACAAAGGCCTCGGCCTGCTCGATGCTGTCGAAGCGCGGTGCAGTGCCGAGGTAGGTGCCGATCCGCTCCAGCGACACTGCGGTGATCACCGGGCCGACGTCGTTGAGCACCAGCCGCGTGATCGGCGTTTCGGGCTGGCAGGCCAGAGCCATGCCGATCAGCCCGCCCATCGATGTCCCGACCCAATGCACCGCCTCGGCATTCAGCTTGGCCAGCAGCGTCGTCATGTCGGCGCAATACTGCGGGATCGAATACAAGGACTTGTTGCGCAGCCAGTCGCTGCGACCGCGCCCGACCACGTCCGGGCAGACCACCCGATACTTGTCCGCCATCGCCTGCGCGAAAAAATCGAAGTCGCGCGAACAGCGCGTCAGCCCATGCACGCAGACCAGCACCTTCGGATTCGCCGCATCGCCCCACTCCACATAAGCCATGTGATGAAAACCCGCCCCACTGAGACATTTCACTCTTCCTTCACGCATTTCCACGTCTGCCTCTCCTGATTCACGGGCAAGGCCCGCCCAAAATAGTTACCCCCTTCCCCGGGAAGGGGGTTGGGGGGATGGCCGTCAACAGAGCCACGGTAAGGCGTGAGGGCGGAAACCGCCCTCACGCCTTACCGTGGCACCAAAGCCGACTCCTGCATTGCGGCGATCTGCTCGCGCAGCTCGAGTATGCGGTCCTCCCAGTAGCGATTGGTGGCGAACCAGGGAAACGCCGCCGGAAACGCCGGATCGTTCCAGCGCCGCGCCAGCCACGCCGAATGATGCAGCAGGCGCAGCGTGCGCAGCGCTTCGACCAGCTGCAGTTCGCGATCGTCGAATTCGCGGAAGGTCTCGTAGCCGGCCAGCACATGGCCGAACTGCAGTCCCATCTCTTCGGCATCGCCGGAAAGCAGCATCCATAGATCCTGGATCGCCGGACCCATGCGGGCATCGTCGAAGTCGACAAAATGCGGGCCGTCCTGCGTCCATAGCACGTTGCCGGCGTGGCAGTCGCCGTGCAGGCGCAGGTGGGCGACCTGCCCGGCACGCGCGTAGCAATGCCGCACACCCTCCAGCGCCTGGTCGGCGACGCCCTGCCAGACCGTCTCCAGTTCCGGCGGAATCACGTGGTTGGCCAGCAGCCAGTCGCGCGAATCGATGCCGAAGCGCTGTATGTCCAGCGTCTCGCGCACCACGAAGGGCTCACGTGCGCCCACCAGATGGATGCGTGCCATCAAGCGACCCATCCATTCGAGTATCTCCGGCTCGGCGAATTCCGGCGCCCGTCCACCCTGCCGCGGGAAAAGCGAAAAGCGGAAGCCGCCATGGACGAACAGGGTCCTGCCGCCGATCGCCAGGGGCGCTACCACCGGCAGCTCGTCCGCCACCATGGCCGCGCTGAAGGCGTGCTCCTCGGCAATCTGGGCGTCGCTCCAGCGTTCCGGCCGGTAGAACTTGGCGATCAGCGGCGGGCTGTCGTCGATGCCGATCTGCCAGACGCGGTTCTCGTAGCTGTTGAGCGCCATCAGGGCGCCGTCGCAGCGATAGCCGAGGCTTTCCACGGCGTCGAGGATGCGCTCCGGCCTGAGGCCGGCAAAGGGAACGGAATCATCGGGAGTCATGGTCCCGATTATCGTCTACCGGACGTGCCAGTAACGGCGCCGCTCTTCGCGCTGGTGACGAAAGGCAATGCCGGCACCGTCCAGACCGACCCATATCGCGCCGTCGGCATCGGTGCGATGCAGCCGGGCGCCGCTCGCCGCGTAGCGGGCGACCACGTCCTCCTTGGGATGACCGAAGCGGTTGCGGTAGCCGACCGGGAAGATCACGTCGTGCGCCGCCACGGCGGCGATGAAGCCGGGCGTCGACGACGTCCGGCTGCCGTGGTGCGGCACGGTCATCACGTCCGCGGCCAGATCTGCCGCATGACGCTCGAGCAGCGCGCGCTCCGATACCGCCTCGATGTCCGAGGTCAGCAACACCGACTTGCCGGCCGCGGTGACGCGCAGCACGCAGCTCACGTCGTTGGTTTTGCGCGAGAGCGGGTCAGCGCCGGGATGCAGCATGTCGAGGCGCACGCCGTCCCAGTTCCAGCCGTCGCCGTCGCGACAGGGCAGCTGCGGCACAGGCTGCGCCGACAGGGCATGCTCGAAAGGCAGAGAGCTTGTCAGCATCGCCACGGGCAGTGCCGCCAGCACCGATGCCGCGCCGCCCTCGTGATCCTTGTCGGCATGGCTGATCACCAGCGCATCGAGGCCGCGCACGCCCATCGCCCGCAGGTAGGGCGCGATGATGCGATTGCCGCTGTCGGCATCGGCTGAAAAGGCCGGTCCGGCGTCGAACAACAGATCGTGTGTGGCCGTCTGCACATGCACGGACAGTCCCTGGCCGACGTCGAGCACCGTGACTTCCGCCGTGCCGGCCTCGGGGCGTGGCGGCACCACGGTCAGCAGCGGCAGGAACGCGAGCACCCCCAGCCAGCGCGCCGGGAAACCGCGCGGCAGCAGCAGCCAGATGCCTCCCGCCAGCGCGAGCAAGACCGACCACGTCGGCGGCGCGGCCTGCTGCCACATGGCGAGCGGCAAGCCGGCGAGCCAATCGATGAAGGCCATCATCCATGCGGTGACCCAATGCGCCAGCGACAGCAGTGGCGATAGGAAGGGCAGCGTGCCGGCCAGCGCCAATGGCGTGATGACGAAGCTGACCAGCGGAATCGCGACGGCGTTGGCCAGCGGCGAGACCAGCGAGAACTGCTGGAACAGGGCCAGCAGCGCCGGCAGCATGCCCAGCGTGACGGCCCACTGCGCGCGCCCCCATTCCACCAGCCAGTGCGCCGGGCCCAGGCGCCCGCTGCCGATGTGAAACAGCAGCGCCACCGCGCCGAAGGAGAGCCAGAAGCCGGCTGCCAGCACCGCCCAGGGATCGAGCAGCAGTACCAGCAGCAGCGCCAGCAGCAGCACGCGCGAGGCAGCCACTTCGCGGCCCGACAGGCGTGCCGCGGCCACCACACCGAGCATGTAGAGCGTACGCTGCGCCGGCACCGCGAAGCCGGCCAGCAGGCAATAGAGAAAGGCCGCGACGAAGCCGCCGGCTGCGGCCGCATGCTGGGCCGGCAGACGCAAGGGCAGAATCGCCGAACGCCGCCACAGCCAGCCGAGCAGCGCATACGCCAGCCCCGCGAACATGGTCACGTGCAGGCCGGAAATGCTCATCAGATGGGTGATGCCGGTGCGCGCGAAGGTCTGCCACAGGTCGGCATCGATCGCCTGCTGGTCGCCGACCGCCAGCGCGATCAGGATCCCTGCATAAGGCGCATCGGGAAGCGCCGCGCGGAAGCGGTCGCGAATGGTTTCGCGCAGCATTGCGACCGCATAGGCCGGTCGCCATACCTGCTCATCGATCCGCGCGGCACTGTGCGGGCGCACATAGCCGGTGGCTCGGATGCCGCGCTCGAACAGCCATGCCTCATAGTCGAAGCCGTGCGGATTGAGGTTGCCGTGAGGCCGCTTCAGCCGGGCCGTGAAGCGCCAGCGCTCACCGGCGCGGACCGGGACAAGCGCCGAGGCATCGTCGTCCGCTTCGTCGCGACCGCGATACCAGGCCAGCGAGATATGCGGCGGCACGCCGGGCGCCGCCTGTTCGACATCGAACTCGAAGCGCACGCCGCGTTCCAGGGTCTGCGGCAGGCCGGCGACGACGCCGGTGAGCTCGATGTCGCGCCCCTCGCTCGCCGCAGGCAGTTCCTCCGCCAGACGCAGATGCGCGAAGCCGGCCGCCCAGACGAAACCGAGGATCGCCGCGGACACGAGCAGCGCCGCCGCGCCGACTCGCCGCACCGCCAGCGCCGACTGTCCAAGTCGCATGCGCCACACCAGCAACAGAATCAGCAACGCGCCTGCGCCTGGACCGGCAAGCCATGGCACCGACGGCAACGCCGGCTGCTGCTGCAACAGCCAGACCCCGCCAGCAAACCCCAGGACAAAAATGCGCATGGGCGGCATTATGTCCCCGGCGAAGGCTGGGGACGGTATCCCCTTGCGGGGTATGTCCCCGGCGAAGGCTGGGGACGGTATCCCCTTGCGGGGTATGTCCCCGGCGAAGGCTGGGGACGGTATCCCCTTGCGGGGTATGTCCCCGGCGAGAGCCGGCGACGGTATCCCGTTGCGGGATGGACCATGCGCCGGGCATCATCCGCCGGCGCGGACTCATGCCTAGTCCGGCCGGATCAGCCTCAAGTCGCCAGTGCCGCGCTGATCTCGGCGAAGGTCTGGGCAATCTCCGAGGTCTCTACCGGCTCGCCAAGCTGGCGGGAAATCTGCGAGCAGGCGAACAGCCCGCGCAGGATCTGGTGGCCGGAGGCATCCTCGTCCACCACGGCCGCATGCTGCCGCCCCTTGCCCTTGAGTGTCGCCACGACATGCCCGACATGCGCGCACCGCACGTCGTCCATGCTGATGACTTCGAGCTGGCTCTCGGGCGTCATGATGTCGCGCACCAAGGCATCGGCGCGCGGAATGCCGCGCGCCGAGATGCACTTCAAGGTCTTCTCGCCGAGGAGATCGTTCGACGTGATGATCCCGACCACGTGATTCTCCCCGCTCATCACCAGCAGCAGATGCACCTTGCGCCTGCGCATGACGCGCGCGGCGGTATCGACACTGACATCGGGATCGATGGTGAAGGCGGTGACTTTCTGGAAATCGGTCATCACGGCCAGCGCGGGGTCTTCAAGCGTGACGCTGGGCGGCAGTACCTGACAGGGACTATGAACGCCGGTGCGTGGCTGCAGCGGCCGATTGGGCAAAGCGGAATACTGGCGCATCCTGTTTCCTCCTTCGAATCGTTGCGGGCCAGCCTCTGTGGGCAGGTCCGGCACATTCTTCGCTTCCCGGATCGCCACTGTCAAAACCATAATTTCTATGAAGCCATTGATCGCGGCATCAATCGCCCGGAACCGGCAATGGGCCATAATCGTCCCGATACCCACAGGAGCCGCCATGAGCTACGTCGTTCCCCCCGCCCCAATTCCCGCCGTACCCGTCGCCGGCAGCAGCGATAGTTTCCCGGTACGCCGCATCTATTGCGTCGGCCGCAACTATGCGGCGCACGCCCGCGAGATGGGCTCCGACCCCGATCGCGAACCACCCTTCTTCTTCTGCAAGCCGGCAGACGCGATCTTTCCCGTGGCGCAGGGCGTCACAGCGGATCTCCCCTATCCGGCACAGACGGCCAACTACCACCATGAAATCGAACTCGTGGTCGCCATCGGCAAGCGCGGCAGGGACATTCCCGCCGCCAGCGCCAACGAGCATGTCTGGGGCTATGCGGTGGGTCTCGACATGACCCGGCGCGATCTGCAGCTTGCGCTGCGCGACAAGGGCCGGCCCTGGGAACTGGGCAAGGCCTTCGACCAGTCGGCGCCCATCGCGCCGCTCGTTCCGGCCAGCCGCAGCGGCCATCCGACCGGCGGCAGGGTCTGGCTCACCGTGAACGGCAAGACGAAACAGGAAGGCGACCTTGCCGACCTGATCTGGTCTGTGCCGGAAACCATCGCCCACCTTTCGAAGTATTTCGAACTCCTCCCCGGCGATCTGATCTTCACCGGCACGCCGGAAGGAGTCGGCCCCGTGGTCAGGGGCGACGTGGTCGCCGGCGGCGTGGACGGCTTCGGCGAGTTGTCGATCCGCATCGTCTGAGGCACGAAGAAGTCCATCAGGACGACACATGCGCCGTCGCATTCGCAAGATCCTTCCCGATCATGAGGCGATTCGGGGCAACCGCTGGCTGGCGCCGTTCGAGAACACGCTGCTGCATCCGCGGCTGTGGCATCTCAACCGCCGCTCGGCCGCCGGTGCCGTGGCGGCGGGCCTTTTCTGCGGGCTGATTCCGGGGCCGCTGCAGATGCTGGGAGCGGCGATCTGCGCCCTCGTCTTCCGCGTCAATCTGCCGCTGGCGATGCTGACCACGCTATACACCAACCCCTTCACCATCATTCCGCTCTACATCGCCGCCTACGCCATCGGCCAATGGGTGCTGCCCGGGGTACACGAGTACTTCGTCGCGCCGCCGGAACCCAGCGATGCCGGCCTGATTGCCTGGATGCAGGCAATGATCGACTGGATGATCGGCCTCGGCGCGCCACTGGCCGTGGGTCTGGTAACGCTCGCCGCCGGACTGGCGCTGGCCGGCTATCTGGTGATTCGAGTGACCTGGCGGGTGATCCTGGTACGCGCCTGGCATCGGCGACGCCAGCGGCACCGGGCGGCATGAACCTCGGCTGCCGGGTCCGCCGTGCGGGGGATCGCGCTTAAGTCAGCACCCCGTCCTGCAGCCGCATGACCCTGGCGGCCCGCGCCGCGAGATCCAGGTCATGGGTCACCAGCACCAGCGCCGCATGACGCTCGCGACACAGTTCCAGCAGCAGGCCGAACACGGCATTGGCCGCGCTGCGATCCAGGTTGCCCGTCGGCTCGTCGGCCAGCAGGCAAGCCGGCTCGGTGACCAGGGCACGCGCCACCGCGACGCGCTGGCGCTCGCCGCCGGACAGTTCGCCGGGCCGGTGGCTCAGTCGATGCCCGAGACCGACCCGCTCCAATACCGCGGCTGCCTGCCGCTCGGCCTCGGCGCGCGGCAGGCGCCGGATCAGGAGCGGCATGGCGACGTTCTCCACGGCGGTGAATTCCATCAGCAGATGGTGAAACTGATAGACGAAGCCCAGCGACTGGTTGCGCAAAGCCCCGCGCTCCGCCTCGCCGACCTGCGCCAGATCCCTGCCATGCAGCAGGACCCGGCCCGCGGTCGGCTTGTCCAGCCCGCCCAGAAGGTGCAGCAGGGTGCTCTTGCCCGAACCGCTGGTGCCGACGATGGCCACCGTATCGCCGGCGCCGACTATCAGATCGACGCCGGTGAGAACCGGCACCTCGGCCGCGCCTTGCCGGAAGATCTTGCTCAGGCCGCTGCAGGCAAGAACAGCCTTATTCATAGCGCAGCGCCTCCGCGGGCTGGGTGCGCGATGCGCGCCAGCTCGGATACAGCGTCGCCAGCAGGGTGAGGACGAAGGACACCACAGCGATGGTGCCGACGTCCGACCAGTGCAGGTCGGAAGGCAGTTCACTGATGTAATACACGTCCTTGGCGAGGAACTGCATCCCCAGCACGCGCTCGAGCGCCGGCACCAGGACGTCGATGTTGAGCGCCGTGGCTACGCCAGCAGCGACACCGGCAGCAAGCCCAACCGCACCGATCAAGGTGCCCTGGACGATGAAGATCGCCATGATGCTGCGCGGACTCGCGCCGAGGGTGCGCAGGATGGCGATGTCGGCGCGCTTGTCGGTCACCGCCATGACCAGGGTGGAGACGATGTTGAAGGCGGCGACAGCCACGATCAGGAACAGGATCAGGGACATCATGCGTTTTTCGATGTCGACGGCGCGAAAGAAGTTGGCGTGGCTGCGCGTCCAGTCGCTGACCCAGGCGTCGTTGTCGAGATAGCGCAGCAGTTCGCGGCCGATCTGCGGCGCGGCGAAGAGGTCATCGACCTTGAGCCGCACGCCGGAGACCCGGTCATCCATGCGATAGAGCTTTTGCGCATCGCTCATGTGGATCAGGGCGAGGCCGGAGTCGAACTCGAACATGCCGGCTTCGAAGATGCCGACCACGCGGAACTGCTTGACCCGCGGCAGGATCGCCGCCGGCGTCACCAGCCCCTGCGGCGCCAGCAGCGTGACCTTGTCACCGGGTCTGGCGCGCAGCGCGCGGGCCAGTTCGCTGCCGAGCACGATGCCGAACTCGCCGGGGACCAATTGGCCGAGCTTGCCCGATTTCATGTGACGGGCGAAGTCGGCCACCTTGTCTTCGGCTTCGGGCAGGATGCCGCGCACCATGACGCCGCGTACCTGGCCGTCGAAGGTCAGCATGCCTTGGGCCTGGACGTAGGGCGCGGCGGCCTTGACTCGCGGGTGCTGCATCGCGCCCTGTACCACCTTGCTCCAGTCGGCCAGCTCGCCGCTTTCGCTGCTGATCTGGACGTGGGAGACGACGCCAAGGATCCGGTCGCGCAGTTCCTGCTGGAAGCCGTTCATGACCGACAGCACGACGATCAGCGCCCACACGCCGAGCGCCAGCCCGAGCATGGAGATCAGCGCGATGAAGGAGATGAAGCGGTTGGCGACGCCTTCGCGCGGCTGGGCGCGCGTGTAGCGCAGTCCGATGAGGAGTTCGTAGTTCATTCGATAAATTGGGTTGGCGCCGCATGTTAACATGCGCCCATGCTGACGCTCATCGTGCCTGGCCTCATCTGGACGCGCCAGGCGCTCGCGGATCTCACCTACGACCTGCCCCTGCCCGCCTTTTCCACTCTTCTGGGTCGCGGCCGGCTGCGCCACCGCCCCCCCCAGAGCACCGCCGCGCTTCTCGCCGAAATTGCGGGACTGGCCGCGCCGCTGCCCGCGGCGGCCCTGCGCCGGTTCGCGCTACAGGAACATCCCGGCGAAGCGGAATGGCTCTGTCTCGATCCGGTCCAATTGCGTATCCAGGAGCGCTCCCTGATCGTCGACGATCCGCAGCGACTGGAGCTGACCGAAGAAGAGGCTGCGGCGCTCGCCGTCTCGCTGGCGCCGACTCTTGCCGGGCTGGGCCATCTCGAAGTCGTTTCGCCGCAGGCCTGGAATCTGCGCCTGTCTGCGGCTGCGCCGGCTTTTCAGGCCCTCCCCGATGCCGCCGGACGCTACGTCTCTGCGCTGCCGCTCGACGACGCCTACGCGTCCTGGCGTCACGCCATCAACGAGGCGCAGATGATCCTGCACGTCCACCCGGTGAATCAGGCCCGAGCCGCGGCCGGGCGCCCGGTGGTGAATTCGCTTTGGCCCTGGGGCGGCGGCCGCCTGCCCGCGCGCGACAGCGGCGCCGCTGCCCGCCGGCACGACGTGCTCTGGAGCGACGACCCCGTCGCCCGGGGCATCGCGCGACTGCTGGGAATCGACTCCGGCGCCCTGCCGGCCCGCCTCGACAACCCGGGGGCACTCAGCCCGCTGGCGGTCCACGGTGCGCTCGAGCAGCCGGCCCGCACCGGCGACGCGCTGGTCTGGCGCGAGCAAATGGAAGGCCTCGAAGCCGACTGGCTGGCGCCCGCGCTCGAGGCCCTGCGCAGCGGCCGACTCGACGCCCTGCGCCTGTTGGCGCCGGGCGATCTCGCTGCGGTCGAACTCAATGTCAGCCGCCATGATCTGTGGAAGTTCTGGCGCAAGCCGCGCGCATTGACCGAGCTGGGCCCGCCATGACACAAGCGACCCGCATCACCGTGCGCGACATTCCGCCGCGCGCCACCTGGACGCTGGAGCAGGGCGGCCTGCATCCGCTGCTGGCGCGGCTGTATGCCGCACGCGGAATCCGCGCCATGGACGAGCTCGATACGCGCAGCAGCGCCCTGCTCGCGCCCGACAAGCTGAAGGGCACCGGCGAGGCCGCGACACTGCTCGCCGATGCGATCGCTGCCGGCCGCAAGATGCTGATCGTCGCCGACTACGACTGCGACGGGGCAACCGCCTGCGCCGTCGGCCTGCGGGCGCTGCGCATGATGGGTGCCACGGTCGATTACCTGGTGCCCGACCGCTTCACGCTCGGCTACGGGCTCTCGCTCGAGGTCGCGCAACTGGCGGCAGCCCGGCAGCCCGACCTGGTGATCACGGTCGACAACGGCATTGCCAGCGTCGAAGGGGTGGCCGAGCTCAAGCGTCTCGGCATCGCGACGCTGATCACCGATCACCATCTGCCGGCCAATTTGGCAAATGAGGAGATGCCCGACGCCGACGTCATCGTGAACCCCAACCAGCCGGGCTGCGATTTTCCGAGCAAGGCGCTGGCGGGCGTCGGCGTTATGTTCTACGTCGCGCTGGCCTTGCGTGCCGAGTTGCGCCGCCGCGGCGCCTGGGCCGTGCAGCCGGAACCGAACCTGGCCGGCCTGCTCGACCTCGTTGCCTTGGGCACCGTGGCCGACGTGGTGCCGCTCGACCGCAACAACCGGATCCTGGTGGCCCAGGGCCTGGCGCGCATTCGCGGCGGACAGATGCAGGCCGGCGTGCGTGCGCTGTTTTCCGTCGCCGGCCGCGAGCCAGGCCGCGCTGCCACCTTCGATCTCGGCTTTGCCCTCGGCCCGCGCCTGAATGCCGCCGGCCGCCTCGCCGACATGTCGCTGGGCATCGAGTGCCTGGTCACCGACGATCCCGGTCGCGCCATGAATATCGCGCAGCAACTGGACGCCATCAACCGCGAGCGGCGCGTGATCGAAACCGACATGCGCGAGGACGCCGAACTGCTGCTCGCCTCGCTGGACGCCGGCAATCGGGCCAGCCTGACGCTCTTCGACCCCGGCTGGCATCAGGGCGTGATCGGCATCCTCGCCGGGCGCGTCAAGGAGAGGCTGCACCGCCCGACCTTCGCCTTCGCCCGCGGCAATGCCGGGGAACTGAAGGCTTCCGGCCGCTCGATTCCGGGCCTGCATCTGCGCGATGCACTCGATCTCGTGGCCAAGCGACACCCGGGCCTGCTGCTGCGCTTCGGCGGCCATGCAGCGGCGGCGGGGCTGACGCTCGCCGAAGATCGCCTCGCCGAATTCGAAGCCGGCTTCGAACAGGTCTGCCGCGAACTGCTCTCGCCGGCGGAACTCACGCGCACGCTGGAAACCGACGGCCCGCTCGAGTCGGGCTATTTTTCGCTCGAAGCGGTGCGCCTGATGCAACAGGAAGTCTGGGGCCAGGCGTTCCCGGCGCCGATTTTCGCCGACAGCTTCGAGGTGCTCAACCAGCGCATCCTGAAGGACAAGCACCTCAAGCTCAAGCTGCAAAAGGGCGGGCAGCGCTTCGACGCGATCCAGTTCAACTTTTCCGACGGGTTTGCCAACGGGGTGCCGGGGCGCATCCACGCCGCATTCCGGGTCGATATCAACGAATGGAACGGCACGCAGACCGTGCAGCTGATGCTGGAGCATTTCGAAGCAGCCTGAACCCGGGCCGCCTCGCGAACTGCGCTAGACGGCCAGCGGCCTGGCGCCCTGCAGCTTCTCCGCCGGCCCCGGCCTGCCGAACAGATTGCCCTGATAGGCGTGACAGCCGTGCTGCGCGAGAAATTCGCGCTGCCCGCCGGTTTCCACGCCCTCGGCGATCACGTCGAGGCCGAGGCTCTGCCCCAGGGCAATAATGGTGCGGACAATCGCGGCATCGTTGCCGTCGGTGAGCACATCGCGCACGAATGAAGCATCGATCTTCAACTGGGCCAGGGGCAGGCGCTTGAGGTAGGACAATGACGAATAGCCGACGCCGAAATCGTCGAGGGCGAAGGTCACGCCCTCGCCCTTGAGCACCGTCATCTTGCCGATGATGTCCTTCATGTCATGCAGCAGCAGGCTCTCGGTGACTTCCAGCTTGAGTTTCTGCGGATCGGCACCGGTCTCGTCGAGCACCGCGAGCACCTGTTCGACGAAATCCCTCTGGTAGAACTGGCGGCCGCTGACGTTTACCGCGACGCTGAGATGGGCCATCGCGGGCTGCTGTGCCCAGACCAGCAACTGCCGGCAGGCGGCTTCCAGCACCCAGTGGCCCAGCGGCAGGATCAGACCGCTGTCTTCCGCCAGCGGAATGAACTCGCCAGGCAATACCAGGCCGCGTCGCGGATGCTGCCAGCGCACCAGAGCCTCGGCGCCGGTCATGCGGCCTTCGCCGTCGAACTGGGACTGATAGTGGAGCAGAAACTGGCCCTCGCGAATCGCCGTGCGCAGGTCCGACGTCAGCGTGGCGCGCGCAGTGACCACTGCCTGCATGTCGGGGTCGAAGAAGCGCAGCGTGTTGCGGCCCGCCGCCTTGGCCTGGTACATGGCCGTGTCGGCGCGCTTCATCAACTCCTCGACCGACAGCGATTGATCGCGAAACAGCGCAATCCCGATGCTCGCAGTACAGTGGTAGCTGCGCGTGTCGCTGTCTCCGCCGACCAGGCTCAGGTCGAACAGGTAAGGCTGGTTCAGTGCCGCCTGAATCTTCACCGCGACGCTCTCCGCCTGCATCGCCGCGACGGCTTCGGCATCGAGGTCTTCGAGAATCACCACGAACTCGTCGCCACCCAGCCGCGCCACGGTATCCCCTTCGCGGATGCATGACTCGATGCGGGAGGCCACTTCGATCAGGAACTGGTCGCCGACTGCATGCCCCAGGGTGTCGTTGAGCGTCTTGAAGTCGTCCAGATCGAACAGCATCAACGCCCCGTGACGCGTGTGCCGCGCGCTGCCGGTCAGGGCGCGCTCGAGGCGGTCGTGCATCAGCCGCCGGTTGGGAAGCCGCGTCAGCGGATCGTAGAACGCCAGGCTCCTGATTTCGTCCTCCGCCGCCTTGCGCCTCGTAGCGTCGGTAAACGTAACCACCGCGCCGATGATCTTCCCGTCGCGCCGGATCGGATGGGCGCCGTAGCGCACCGGGAAGCTGCTGCCATCGGCGCGGAAAAAGATTTCGTCGTCCGCCCACGACTCGGCGCCCGATTCGAGCACGCTGCAGATCGGACAGGAATCCGCCGGATAGACCGAACCGTCGGGCTTCCGGTAGTGGGTCGTGGCATGCATGTCGCGGCCGAGAAGATCGTCCTCGCTGGCCCAGCCGAGCATGCGCAGCCCGGCAGGATTGCAGAACGTGCAGCGCCCATCGAGGTCGATGCCGTAGATCGCCTCGCCGGTGGAATTCAACAGCAGGCGAAGGCGTTCTTCGCTCTCCCGCTGCGCTGCCTGCTGCCGCGCCAGGACCTCCTCCGCGTTCTTGCGTTCGGTGATGTCGACAAAACTGCCGCGGATCAGTCGATGATCGGCCGAAGGCAGGCGGATCAGCCGCAGTTCGCAGCGCAAGAGCCGGCCTTGAGCGCTGCGCAAGGTGCGTTCAAAAAAGACTTGCTCCCCGGCCAGCGCCCGCTCGAGCATTTCCTGAACGTTCTCCGCTGCGGTTTTTCCGCTGAACTGGCCCGGCGGATAGAACCGTTCAGGCCGGCCCTGCAGCAGTTCCTCGCGCGTGCATCCGAACAATTTCTCGGCCTGTGCATTGGCATCGACGAAGCGGCCCAGGTCCACGTCGTACACCACGATGGCATCCGGCGCCTGCTCGACCAGCGTCCTGAAGCGCGCTTCGCTCTCGCGCAACGAGCCGGTCATCTCGCGTGCCAGGCGCAAGGCACGGTCGCGGGTGGTGGCCAGCGACCAGACGATGCTGAACAGCAGCAGGCTGGTCAGCAGCCCCCCTGCCAACACCTGAAACGAGCGCCCGACGTCGGCCCGTCTTTCGAGCTCCGGCAGGCTGGCAAAGCTCAAGGTCCAGGGTCGACCGCCGACCATCAGGGTCTCGCTGTGGACGAGCTTCGCGGCCACCGGCCCGTCTTGTCGCGTGCTGCGGTAGATGAGACTGTCGGGACCCGGCTCGGTGCCATCGTGGATGTCCATGGAAATGCCGGGGAACCGGTCCCTGAGCAGGTCCTCCATCAGCAGCGGCACGCGAAAGGGACTGAGCACGTAGCCGTAGATCCCGTTGCCCGATTTCGACATCACCCGCTGGTACATGATGAACGCCGGGAGCGGGTTGCCCTGCTCGTCGATCTTCAGCGTGATCCTGCGCGTGATCATCGGCTCGCCGGTGTCGCGCGCCCTTTGCATGGCCTCGCGCCGGTCCGGGTCCTGCCACATGTCGTAGCCGAGCGCCTTGACGTTGAGCCCGGCATAGGGTTCGGCGTAAACATTCACCACATAGCGCTCGCGCCGCCCCGGCGGACGCACGGTGAAATCGGCCGGACCGCCGTTGCGCACTTCACGGATCAGCGCGCCGAGTTCGGCAGCGCTTGCGGCACGCGCAAAAGCCATCGCCTGAATCGCCGGGTAGTCGCGTTCCAGCCGTAGCCCGGCGACATAGTCGCGCCAGTCCTTGCGGGTCACCTGGTCGCTGGCGGAAAACAGCGCAGCGGCGCTGCGCAGGGCCTGCGTATAGCCCGTAATCCGGGTCTTGAGGTCGGCCCGCACCTGGCCGATCTCGGCGTCGAAATCGCGACGCATCTCGCGCTCGACGTCCTGCTGCGTGTAGCGCCAGGCGACCAGCGTCAGCGCCAGCGAACTGGCAAGCGCGATCCAGGCCGGCCAGAGGCCCGCCCTGATCGGAAACAAGCTCGTCTTCGCTGCTGAGGGCGCGGCTGTCGGCATCGATGGGGTATCGCGGAATCGTAGCGAGCGGATGTTACACCGCTACCCCTCGCAAACGGCCGGCGACGACGAATGATTATTGCTGCGCCGCACCAGCCTGACTGATGCGTTAGCCGGTTACTACCCGCCGCGGCCGCACCGCGGCAAGAATGCATCACAGGCGTGCGCTGCATGCCCCCACCATTACAAGGAGAGAGAAATGGCAGCCAAGAAGATCCTGATGCTGGTCGGCGATTACGTCGAGGATTACGAGGTCATGGTGCCCTTCCAGGCACTGCTGGCGGTCGGTCACAGCGTGCATGCGGTCTGCCCCGACAAGAAGGCCGGCGACAGCGTCGCCACGGCGATCCACGATTTCGAAGGGCAGCAGACCTATTCGGAAAAACGCGGCCACAACTTTGGACTGAACGCCGGCTTCGCCGACATCAAGGCGGAGAACTACGATGCGCTGGTGATCCCCGGCGGACGCGCACCGGAATACCTGCGCCTCAATCCCGCGGTGCTCGACATCGTGCGTCACTTCTTCAGTGCCAACAAGCCGGTCGCCGCCATCTGCCACGGCGCACAGATCCTGGCCGCGGCCGGCGTGCTCAAGGGCCGCCGCTGCTCGGCCTATCCGGCCTGCAGCGCCGAGGTCGTCCTGGCGGAGGGAAAATTCGCCGAAATCGCGATCGACGCCGCCGTCACCGACGGCAACCTGGTCACGGCGCCCGCCTGGCCCGCCCATCCGGCCTGGATCAGCCAGTTCCTCAAGCTGCTCGGCACCCGCATCGAACTCTGATTCTTCCGTTGGTCGCGGCAGCGGTGCTACATTGCTGGGCGAGGATGCATCCGCATCCTCGCCGACCTTGAGGAGAAAAGGCGATGTGCAGAATCTTCATAAGCGCCGACCCCGAGCTGTATCGCTGCCGTTCGCGTTCCCTGCGGCTTTCCGGCGTGGCCACCAGCATCCGGCTGGAGAACCTGTTCTGGCAGGTGCTCGAAGAAATCGGCACCCGCGACGGGCTCAGCGTGGCACAGCTGATCAGCCGGCTCTACGACGAACTGGCCGAGGCCGGCAGCCAGGGCATCAACGACAGCGCCAACTTCACCTCCTTCCTGCGCGTCAGTTGCGGCCGCTATCTGGCCTTGCAGCTGGCCGGTCGCATTCCTGCCGACACCGCGGTGCCCATCCGCTCGCTCGACCCGGACTGGGTGCTGGCGGGTGAAGCGGCCGCGCGCCCCGGCGGCTCGCCCGCCTCCGCGCGGCGCATGTCGATCGCACAAGCGGCAAGCTGACCCGCAAGCCCGGCGGACCGCCGCTACCCGCCGGCGAGGCCGAATCCATGATGTGGAGAGCGCGCCGGCGCCGACTCCACCGCGGCGCCAGCGCGCTGCGTCGCTTTGGGAACTTCGAGCCGGCACCGTATAATCGCGGCCCCTCGCATCGATCTCCCCGCCGCCGTGTCCCAGCTCGAACTTGAAACCGCCCGTCGCCGCACCTTCGCCATCATTTCGCACCCCGATGCGGGCAAAACCACGCTGACGGAGAAACTCCTGTGGTTCGGAGGCGCCATCCAGGTCGCCGGGGAAGTCCGCGCACGCAAGGCCTCGCGCCACGCCACCTCGGACTGGATGGAACTCGAAAAGCAGCGCGGCATCTCGGTCACCAGCTCGGTGATGCAGTTCCCCTACCGCGAATGCATGGTCAACCTGCTCGACACGCCGGGCCACGAGGACTTTTCAGAGGACACCTACCGCACGCTGACCGCGGTCGATTCGGCGGTGATGGTGATCGACTCGGTGAACGGCGTCGAAGCCCAGACCATCAAGCTGCTGAACGTCTGCCGCCTGCGCGACACGCCGATCCTGACCTTCATCAACAAGCTCGACCGCGAAGGCCGGCCGCCGATCGAACTGCTCGACGAGATCGAATCGGTGCTCGACATCCAGTGCGCGCCGATGACCTGGCCGATCAGCATGGGCAAGCGCTTTCGCGGCGTCTACCACCTCTACGACGACAGCATCAGCTTCTTCGACCCGCAGGCGGACAAGGGGACCGCGGAAGTGATCAAGGGACTGCACAATCCGCGCCTCGACGAGCTGATCCCGGACCAGGCGGAGGAACTGCGCATGGAAGTCGAACTGGTGCGCGGCGCGTCCCACGCCTTCGACCGCGAGGCCTACCTCGCGGGCAAGCAGACCCCGGTGTTCTTCGGCTCGGCGATCAACAATTTCGGCGTGCAGTCCCTGCTCGACGCCGTGGTCGACCTGTCGCCGCCGCCGCAGCCGCGCGCCACCGAAACGCGCCTGGTGCAGCCCGCGGAACCGAAGTTCTCCGGCTTCGTGTTCAAGATCCAGGCCAACATGGATCCCAAGCACCGCGACCGCATCGCCTTCGTCCGCGTCTGCTCGGGCAAGTTCGAGCGCGGCATCAAGCTCCGCCAGCGCTCCACCGGCAAGACGCTGTCGGTGAACAACGCGATCACCTTCATGGCGCAGGATCGCACCACCACCGACGAGGCGTGGCCGGGCGACATCATCGGCATTCCCAATCACGGCACGGTGCTGCTCGGCGACGCCTTCAGCGAGGGCGAGGACCTGAAATTCACCGGCATCCCCTGCTTCGCGCCGGAACACTTCCGCCGTGCCCAGATCCGCAATCCAATGAAGATGAAGCAGCTGCAAAAAGGCCTGCAGCAACTGGCCGAAGAAGGCGCGACGCAACTCTTCAAGCCGATCCACAGCAACGACCTGATCCTCGGCGCGGTCGGCACGCTGCAGTTCGACGTGGTCGCCCACCGCCTCGAGTTCGAGTACGGCGTCGACGTGATGTTCGAGCCCTACCCTGTCGCCACGGCACGCTGGCTGCGCGGCGACGACCTGGCGATACGCGCCCTCGCCGACAAGGCCGGCGTCAATGTGGCGCTCGACGGCGCCGGCGACTTTGTCTACCTGGCGCCCAACCGCGTCAATCTTCAGATGACTCAGGAACGCCACCCGGACGTGAAGTTCCTCGAAACGCGCGAAATTCATTAAGGCCGGACCCCGCAGCCTAAGGCGGTCCGGCCTCGTTCGGCAGGCTCAGATCACGCCCAGCGAAGACCACAACGCTTGCCCGAGCAGGCGCTGCGGCAACAAGGTGAAGACGCCAGCCACGACGAGGGCGACGAAGAACACGGCCGTCATGATTCGCTGATGGCGCCTGACGTTGCCGGTGATGGCGGAGTACACGGCAAAGGCAAGCGCGACTATCGAGATTGCCGAGAGACCGTGAATCCAGGAGAAACTGCCGCTGGCCCTGATCCAGTAGGTCGAGATTGCCGTCACCAGCATGAGGCCGACCCAGGTGCGGCCCAGCATGCGGTGGCTGAAGCTGCCCTTGCGGCGCAGGAAGACGCCAATGCCCAGCACCAGCGCTGCAACGGCGGAACTGAGGTGGACCAGTATGACCGGGGTAAATTCTTGACTCATGACGACCTCCAGGGAGTTGTGATGGAGGCAGTTTCTGCAATACGGATCCGCAGTGCGAGCGACTTGCGACGAAATGCCTGATTCGCGGGACGAACCGCCGCAAAGCGGGAACGAGGCCGGTACTCAGGCTTTCTTCCGCAGCGCGAAGCCCGCAAAGAAAAGCACCCGCCGCACATAGGCCTCGGTCTCGCGGAACGGCGGAATTCCGCCATGCCGTTCGACCGTGCCTTCCCCGGCGTTGTAGGCGGCGGCGACCAGGGCCCAGTCACCGCCGAAGCGCTCCTTGAGCCATCTCAAATAGGCCAGTCCGCCCTTGATGTTGGCTTCGGCATCGAAGGGATGCCTCACGCCGAAACGCTCCTGCGTGCCCGGCATCAGCTGCATCACGCCCTGCGCATTTTTCGGCGAGACCGCCAGCGAATCGAGATTCGACTCGGCCAGCGCGACCGCTAGGGCGATGCGGACATCGACGCCAAAGCGCGCCGCATGGCGGCGGATCAAGTCCGATACCTTTCGCTTTGCCGGCGAGAGAGCCGACAGATAGGCATCGAGGTCGAAGTGCCCCGCCACCAGGCTGGCCTCGAAGTTTCCGCACTCGTCGCCGAGCGGCGCGCTGCCGATGCTTTCATCGTAGTGATCGACGGCATCGCGATGGCCGAGTTTCGCCGCCAGGGCGAAATAGGCGTTGGCCAGTTCCGGATTGCGGACAAAGACAGGCCCCTTGGCGAGAATGCGGCCGACACGAAAGAATCCCTCGGGGCTCCCCATGACTCCGGCATCGCAATAGAGCGCCAGGGCCAGTCGCGGATTCTTCCTCAGGCCGGCTCCCGATTCGGCCGCCAGTCCCTGTTCCAGCGCCGCCACCACTCGCGGCGCCTCCTCGTGTAACGCTTCGGCACGCACCACAGGCGCCGAAAGCAGCAGCACCAGACCCGACAGCAGGGTCAGCCCAAGCGCCCGCCGGCGCCGGCCGCTCTCAGGCAGCCGACGGCTCACTGCTGCAGCTTGACCTCTTCGACCAGAACCTTGTACGCATAGCCGGAACCGAAGTCGCGGTCGGTGTGCACTACGCCCTTCGCCACAACCACGTCGCCGACCTTTGTCTGATCGGTGGTCGTCACCAGCAGGTCATTCGTATTGTCCGCTGCCGAACCCGACCCGTCACGCAGATGGATCCAGTTCTTCCCCATGATGCCCGGCGAGTACTTCACGACCCTGCCCCGAATCAGTACAGTCTTGTCCTTGAGCTCCGCGCTCTTCGTCACCACTTCCGCGACGGTTCGCGCATCGGGACCACTGGCCTTCGGCACCTTGACGTCGCCGGCATACTCGGCCTTGGGCATGGCCGAGTGCCCCGCAGGCATTCCGCTCGCTGCCCCCGTGCCGGCCAGGGTGCCAAACATGATCTTCGGGAAGCTTCTCTTCAGCGCCTTGCTCTCGAAATTGGTCATCACCATCACATCTTCGATCGTGACCTTGGCCCCCTTTTTCACCGGCGCCTTGTTCACCGCTGCCCACACTTCGCCTTCTGCGGTCTTGAGGCGCAGATAGCTGTAAGCCTCGACATCCCTGACTTCCAGAACCTCACCCTTCAGCGCGGTCGCAGGTGGAAGCGTCGGTTGCTCGGCACTCCAGCCGGCGCTGGCGCAAAGAAGCATAAAAACCGCAACAAAGAATTTCATGACTTACCGTCCCTTCTGGAAAAAGATGCCTGGCGATTCGAATACCCGCATTCTACCGGCAGCCCGGGAATACTCCGGTCCGCCACGAGCAATTCAGACGGGCAGCGCCGTCTCGTACTTCAATTCGCGCAGCACCACGCTGGTGCGCACATTGGCGACTCCCGGCAGGGTGAGCAGCACCTGGTTGAGAAATGCATCGAAAGCCTTGATGTCGGGTGCGACGACCTTCAGCAGGTAGTCCGCCTCGCCTGTTGCGCTGAAACATTCTATGACTTCCGGACATTCGCCGATGGCTGCCTCGAACTCCTGAATGGCACCCGTGACATGGCGCTGCAGGTTGACGCTGACCAGGCAGCAGACATGCAGTCCGAGCTTCTCGCGATCGAGCAGCACCGTGTAACGCCGCACCAGACCGCTCTCCTCCATCTCCCTGACGCGCCGCCAGCAGGGCGTGGCCGACAGGCCGACGCGCGCCGACAATTCCTGCATCGAGCGGCGCGAATCGAGTTGAAGTTCGCGCAGAAGCTTCTTCGAGTAGTTGTCGAGTTGATTCATTTCGCCATTCTCCATTTACGCAAACAAATGTTTCTTTCACAAGGCCAAAGGCAGAACAAAAGGTAACACTTTCTCCCGCCCAGTGCCTAAAGTAGGAGCGGATGGCGGCATCGTATCGCTATCCGCAGGCAGCACCGGAGGAGAGAACATGAACAGCATCGCAGGCATGCCGCTGGCGAACGGCGGCTATCGTCTTGAAGACTCCCTGTCGGCGACCGCCGGCCGCGTATTCCTGACCGGTACCCAGGCGCTGGTGCGCCTGCCGCTGATGCAGCGCCAGCTGGATATGGCCGCCGGACTCGATACCGCCGGCTTCATCAGCGGCTATCGCGGCTCTCCGCTTGGCGCCTATGACCAGGCCCTGTGGCGTGCCGGCGAGCGGCTGGCAGCGGCGAAGATTCATTTTCTGCCGGCGATCAACGAGGAAGCCGGCGCCACCGCCGTGCTCGGCAGCCAGCAGGTCGAAAGCGATCCGCAACGTACGGTGTCCGGCGTATTCGCGCTCTGGTACGGCAAGGGGCCGGGCGTGGACCGCGCCGCCGACGCGCTGCACCACGGCAATGCCTACGGCTCCTCGCCGACGGGCGGCGTGCTCGCGGTGGCCGGCGACGACCATGGCTGCGTCTCGTCCTCGATGCCGCACCAGAGCGACTTCGTCATGCAGGCCTGGAGCATGCCGGTGGTGAACCCGGCCAATGTCGCCGAGATGCTCGAGTTCGGCCTCTACGGCTGGGCGCTGTCCCGCTATTCGGGCGCCTGGGTCGGCTTCAAGGCAATTTCCGAGACCGTCGAAAGTGCAATGACGGTCGATCTCGACGCGATCAAGCCGCAATTCACCACGCCCTCAGGATTCGTCGCGCCGCCCGGCGGGCTGCATTTCCGCCCCAACGACACGCCCAGCCCGGCCATCGAGTTGCGCCTCGCCGCCAAGCTCGATGCCGTACGGCATTTCGCGCGGACCAATTCCATCGACAAGCTCATCTGCGCGAGCCCGGCAGCCGACATCGGCATCGTCACCTGCGGCAAGGCGCATTTCGACCTGATCGAAGCCTTCCGCCGCCTGGGCCTGTCGCTGCCGCATCTCGCTGCGCAGGGTGTGCGCATCTACAAGGTCGGTCTCAGCTTCCCGCTCGAGACGGGGCGCATCGACGAGTTCTGCGCGGGGCTCAAGGAAGTCCTGGTGGTCGAGGAGAAGGGCGCCGTGGTGGAGCAGCAGCTGCGCAGCCTGCTCTACAACCGGCCCGAGGCGCAGCGTCCATGCATCGTCGGCAAGACCGATGCGCATGGCGCCACCTTGCTCGCAGCCACGGGGGAACTGCGGCCGTCGCGGGTCATGCCGGTGGTCGCCGACTGGCTCGCCCGCCACAAACCGGCGCTCGACCGGCGCCAGCTGGTGGTCGATTTCACCGCCCCGGCGGTGCTGTCCAACATCGCCGACGCGGTCAAGCGGATTCCCTACTTCTGCTCGGGCTGCCCGCACAACAGCTCGACCCGTGTCCCCGAAGGTTCGGTTGCCGCCCCGGGCATCGGCTGCCACTACATGGCTTCGTGGATGGACCGCGACACCGCCGGCGCCATCCACATGGGCGGCGAAGGCGTGGACTGGGCCGCGCACAGCCTGTTCACAAAACGCCGCCACATGTTCCAGAACCTAGGCGACGGCACCTATTTCCACTCCGGCATCCTCGCCATCCGCCAGGCCATCGCCGCCAAGGCCGACATCACCTACAAGATCCTTTACAACGACGCGGTGGCGATGACCGGCGGCCAGCCGCCCGACGGCGCCATCTCGGTGGCGCAGATGGCGCGGCAGGTCGAAGCCGAAGGGGCACGGCGCGTCGTCATCGTCAGCGACGCCCCGGAGAATCATCGCGGCCAGGCCGGCGACTTTCCCCGCGGCACGACATTCCATCACCGCGCCGAGCTCGACCGGGTGCAACGCAATCTGCGCGAAGTGCCCGGCGTGACGGTGCTGATCTACGAACAGGTCTGCGCCGCCGAGAATCGCCGGCGGCGCAAGGCTGGAAGGTCGGCGCCGGCGGCACGGCGAATTTTCATCAACGCGGAGGTCTGCGAAGGCTGCGGCGACTGCGGCAAGAAGTCGAACTGCCTGTCGGTGCTGCCGCTGGAAACCCCGCTCGGGCGCAAGCGCATCATCGACCAGGCCGCGTGCAATCAGGACTTCTCCTGCGTCGATGGCTTCTGCCCGAGCTTCGTTTCCGTCATCGGCGGCAAACCGCGCCGCGCCGCGATGAAGAACCTCGAGCAGTTGCAGCAAGCCTCCGCGAGCTTGCCCCTGCCGGAAATACATCTGGCCGACGCGCCCTATGACATCCTGGTCACCGGCGTCGGCGGCACCGGCGTAGTGACCATCGGCGCCCTGATCACCATGGCCGCCCACCTCGACGGCCACAGCGCCTCGGTGCTCGACTTCATGGGCTTCGCGCAGAAGGGCGGCGCCGTGCTGTCCTTCGTGCGCCTCGCCGCGCACCCGGAGCTGCTGAACCAGGCGCGCATCGACACCCAGCAGGCCGACATGATGCTCGCCTGCGACATGGTGGTCGGCGCCAGCGAAGCCGCGCTGCAAACCGTGCGCCGCGGCCGCACCCGGCTGGTGGTCAACAGCCACGAAATTCCGACCGACGTCTTCGTCAGGAATCCGGACGCAAACCTGCATGCCGCCGGACTGCTGGACAAGCTGCGCTTCGCCGCGGGCGCGGAACAGATGAGCGTCTGCGATGCCAATGCGCTCGCGGCGCGACTGCTCGGCGATGCCGTCGGCGCCAACATCCTGCTGATGGGCCATGCGTGGCAGCAGGGCCTGATCCCGGTCTCGCTGGCCGCGATCGAGCGCGCCATCGAACTCAACAACGTGGCGGTGGACATGAACCGCCTCGCTTTCAATATCGGCCGCCTCGCCGCCGCCGGCTCTCCCGCCCTGTCGCGCTTCATCGGAGCTGAGGCCGCCGCGGACGACAGCCTCGCCGTCCTGATCGAAACGCGCGTCGCCCATCTCACGGCCTATCAGGATGCGGCCCATGCGCAGCGCTATCGCCGGCTGGTGGAGCGCGTGATGCAGGCCGAAATGGCCATGATCGGCAGCGACCCCGCACTGCCGCTGAGCCGCACCGTGGCAAGGAACTACGCCAAGCTGCTGAGCCCGAAGGACGAGTACGAAGTTGCCCGCCTGTATACCGACGGCAGCTTCCAAAGATCGCTGGAAGAGGCCTTCGAAGGCGATTACCGGCTCCAGTTCCATCTCGCCCCGCCGCTGCTGGGCGGCCGCGATGCCGGCGGCGCGCCGCGGAAGCGCAGCTACGGGCAATGGCTATTGCCCCTGCTCAAGCTGCTGGCGAAGGGCCGCCGGCTGCGCGGCAGCCGGCTCGATGTATTCGGCTACGGCCGCGAGCGGCGCCTCGAGCGCCAGCTCGCTGCAGATTATGCGTCGGTGATCGAGAATTCCCTGGCGCAGCTCGAGGTGCGAAGACTCCCCTTCCTGCTCGAGCTCGCGGCGCTGCCGGAACAGATCCGCGGCTACGGACACGTCAAGCTGGCCAGCATCGAGCAGACCAAGACGCGCGAAAGGGAGTTGCTGGCGACGCTATGACCCCTTGCCCGAAGCAAGGGCGACGCTCACCGGGAATGTTCGCGCCGCTCGTCCCGCCCGCGAAAGACGGACTGATCGCGACGGTCCTCGTAGCGCACCTGCCGGACGAAGTCGCGCTGCTCGTGGCGCCGCTCCCAATGTCCGGCCGCCTCGCGGTAGTGCGGCTGCGGTCTTTCCCATGCGCCGCCGTGCCAGACATGCCGATGACCATTCCATGCCCGGTAAGCGGGCACCCAGATCCGGCCGGGATAGGCCACCGGCACATACTCGACGACGCGTACCGGCGGCGGCGTCCCGATGGCGACGGCGAACGATCCGTCACCGATGCGGAAGCGAACGTCCGCATTGTCGGCAAAGGATAGCGGCGAAAATAGCGCGCCCGCGACGACGGCAGCGGCTGCAAGATACCTGGCGGTTTTCATGTGATTTCCTTCGTTGATCACGCGCAGTGCAGGAAGCACGCGCTGATGAACAAGGTAACGCACAGGCACGCTGCGGGTCACTGCCGGAAATGTAAGGCGAGGGCGCCGTTTGTAAGCGCATGTGAGCAGCGCCGGAACGCCGTCGGCGTCGAGGCCACGGTGCGGCCGCGGGCACTGATGGCAACCACCGGTCTACGCTGATCCGGCACGCGGCAACGGCAAGCAACCGGTCAAAGGCTTTCGAGGATGTACCCCAGGCCCCGATAGGTCTGGATCCGCATTCCCCAGGTATTGGCCTTGATGCGCAACCGGGAAATAAGGGCTTCGATGGCATTGTCGGAGACACCCGCGGCGCCGGCCATGGCGCGTTTGAGACGCTGCTTGGAAACCGGACGATCAAGGTCGCCGAAGAGCAGCGGGAACACCTTTCGCTCGGTCGGCGAAAGTGTGGTCCATGTCATGCCGTCGCCGATCCGTCCGATTTCGCGATCCAGCACGATGTCTCCACGCCGGATGAATCGTCCGGGCGAACTCTCGCGACGCCGCAGAACGGTGGACACCCGTGCCACCAATTCCTCGGCGGTGAAAGGCCAGATCAGGTAATCGACCGCGCCGCGGTCGAGCGCCGCAATTCGCGTGTCGATGGCTTCGCGTGGCGTTGCGACGAGCCACGGAATTGCCGCCGCCGTTTCGCACATCCGGTCGGGCATGTCGGCCCCGGGCCCGTCCGGCGACAGGAATATCACCGCGATGTCGGTCTCCCCATCGTCCAGCGCCGCGCTCGCGGCGCCGCTTGTGTCACAGCAAACGAATGTACAGGGTGTCCCGGCAAGCATCGACATCAGTGCTTGTCCGGACGCTGCATCCGGTTGGTAAATCAGGATACGATAACCGATACTCATGTAATCCTCACCTGGCTCGCAAGTGTACGTTCATACCGCCCGGCGGAAAACTGGGGTTATCCCTAGTTTGCGAGCCACGCGGGACTCTGCGCAGGCGCATGGGATCGGCTTCGACAACTCAGGGAACGGGCGCTTGGCTCACGTAACACCACGGTTTCTCATCGATCGCCTCGGCCCGCAGCGCGGCCTGCTTCTGGCCGCGGCATTGATCCTTGTCGTGGGCCTGGCGGACTACGCCACCGGCTACGAAGTTCGGCTGTCGATCCTCTATCTGCCGCCGATTGCGATCGCCACCTGGACCGCCGGCGCGCGGATGGGAGTTCTCGCCGCCGCTTGTTCCAGCGTACTGTGGCTGCTGAGCTTCAAGTCGCAGCATTTCTATCTGCAATCGGGCTACTACTACTGGGAAGCGGCCGAGATGCTCTTTGGCTTCCTGGCCTTTGCCTGGCTGATCGCCAGGTTGCGCCATGCCCTGGGCCAGGCGGATGAGCGCTTCTTCAGGGTTCTCGAAGAAATGCACTCGGCGGTATATGTCGCGGACGAAAGCAGCGACGAGATCCTCTATGCCAACTCCGCGATGATCCGCATCGCCGGCGATGCCGCCACCTCGCGCGCGAGCATGCTGGAGCAGGAGTTCCCGCACGATGGCGAAGGCAGTGCGAGCCTGCCGGCGATCACGACCGGCCACGGCTTCTCGTCCCGTACGATCCGCAACTCGCGCACCGGTCGCTGGTATCTGAGCCAGGTCGGCCCGATCCCCTGGGGTCGCAATACGCAGGTCATGTTGAGGGTGCTGAGCGATATCACCGAGGAGAAGGACGCGGAGCTGCTGCGCGAGAAGCACATCGAGATCATGCACCGGTCCGCAAAGCTGATGAGCCTGGCCGAAATCGCATCCACGCTCGCCCACGAGATCAACCAGCCGCTGATGGTCATCGCGACCTACGCCGACGCCTGCCAGCGGCTGCTGAATGCGCCGCAGCCGGACCATGCGGAGATCGCCTCGGCGCTCGCCAAATGCCGCGCCCAGGCCGTGCGGGCGGCATCGATCATCGAACGGCTGAGGGAATTCATCCGCCAGCGCCAGCATCGGCCGGCCCCCTGCGATGCCCGAAGCCTGGTGACCGACGCCATCGACATTGTGCAGCCCTACCTCGACGGACAGAAGATCGCCATCGAGTTGCCGCAGACGGCCTCCGGACCTGCAATCGTCGCCGACCGGATACTGCTGGTGCAGGCCCTTGTGAATCTGATCCGCAATGCCATCGACGCCATGCGCGACACCGCCCCCGAATCGCGCAAGCTGAGGATCGACATTGCGCTGCAGGCATCCGGCGAGGTGCTGTTCTCCGTTGCCGACCGCGGGGCGGGTTTCGGCACCAGATCCGCGGAAGAACTGCTGTCGCCGTTTTTCACGACGAAGGCTGATGGTCTGGGCCTCGGCCTCGCCATCTGCCGTACCGTCGCCACCGCCCACGGCGGCCGACTGTGGGCGGTCGACAACCCCGGGGGCGGTGCCGTCTTCCATCTGTCCATCCCTGCTGGGAGTGCCGCCTGATGAAGAGCGCCCAGCGCAAGACCGTCTTCATCGTCGATGACGACGAAGACCTTCGCGACGCGCTGTCCATGCTGATGCGCGCCGCGGGCCTGGATACGGAGACCTTCGCCACGGCCGGGGAATTCCTGCAGCACTTCGTGCCGCGCAGTTCCTGCTGCCTGGTACTGGATATCCGCATGCCGGGAATGACCGGGCTGGAACTGCAGGCCGAACTCCACCGGCGGCGCATCCACCTGCCCATCATCTTCCTCACCGGCCACGGCGACGTTCCGCTCGCCGTCAAGGCCATGAAGGCAGGCGCAGCCGACTTCATGCAAAAGCCGCTGGACGAGCATCGCCTTGTCGTGGCGGTGAAGAGCGCCCTGCAACCCGCTGTCGGCCACGAAGCAGAAGCGCGAGTGTCCGCGGCTCAGGCGGACAAACTGGCCTCACTATCCAGACGGGAACGGGAAGTGCTGGAACAGCTGGTCAAGGGAAGGCAAAACCGGGAGATCGCGGAGGCTCTCTTCATCACCATCAAGACGGTCGAATTCCACCGGGCGAACATTCGCGAAAAGCTCGGCGCATCCAGTCTTCCCGACCTGTTCCGGATCGTCTTCGGCGACAAGGCGAACTGAACCGGATGGTTCCGCCGGGCGACGGAATATCGGCGCGGCGGGACCATTTCAATCACAATGAATCACTGGGCGACAACTCTTGGAGACTGAGGCATGGGCGGGATGATCATCATCGGGGCCGGACTGGCCGGACTGACCGTAGCGGAAACGCTGCGTGCCGAAGGCTACGACGGCAGCATCACGCTGATCGGCGACGAGCCGCATCCGCCTTACCAGCGTCCGCCGCTGTCCAAGGGTTTCCTGCTGGGCGAAACCAGGGAAGCGCAATTGATGATGCGCCCCGCGGAAGTCATGGCGAAGAAGAACATCGACCTGAGAGTCGGCGCTGGTGCCACGGCGATCGACCGTGGCGCAAAGCGGATCGCACTTGCCGACGGTTCGACCTTGGCCTACGACGGCCTCGCGCTGTGCACCG
>Ga0207969_100208_pt1 | contig 33174 bp, 29 predicted proteins | sample LakWasMet25_LOW6_2_FD_183869 | JGI IMG/M metagenome (GOLD analysis project Ga0207969, IMG submission 183869) | Freshwater sediment methanotrophic microbial communities from Lake Washington under simulated oxygen tension - Sediment Metagenome... | ecosystem: Environmental > Aquatic > Freshwater >... | reverse complement strand
CCCACGCGCCACCGCTCGGGACCGCTCCTAATCCCCCAGCGCCTGCGCCCACCATGCGCCAACGGCCCGGATCCCCACTTCGGGATCCGAGCCGTCGTGCTTTCTGCCCCCCTGCCGGCCCCTCTCGGTCCGACGGCCCCGGCCCGCGGGCTACTCGGTGTTCAGCCGGTAGGCCTGGAGCCCGCCCAGGTTCGTCCCGAAGTAGAACCACGACCCCGACCGCGTCGGCATCCCCGTCACCCCGCCGCGACCGACGCCCTCGAGCACCTCGCCGTCCCGCGCCCTCACCAGCCAGAGCGCCTGCGTGGCCGAAGGAACCATCAGCAACCCGCCGCCGGCATCCATGACCTGCATCGCCCCGGAGCCGTAGTCCCGGGCCCAGAGCACCGATCCATCCGAGGGATCGATCTTCAGCAGACCCAGGGTTGACGACGTTGCATACAGGTAGCGGCCGTCGGATGCGAGCGACGAGACCGCGGTCATCCAGTCGATGCGCCAGCGGATGCCCCCGCCCTCGGGGTCGAGCGCGTAGAGCCCCGTGGACTGCGAGGCCGTGAAGAGCGTTCCGTCGAGCAGCACCGGGGTGGTGTCCACGTCGATCACCCGGTGCGCCTCGGTGGCGTCGCTCTCCTCGGCGTCGGCCGCGGTGTCGCGCTCCCAGCTCGGCGACCCGTCACCCGGATCGATCGCCACCACGGTGCCATCGGCGAACCCGGTGTAGAGCTTTCCGCGCTCGAAGAGCAGCCCGGCGTGCCCGCTCGCGGTGATGCCCCCCGGGGGTTCGCGGTGGTAGCGCCAGCGCTGCTCGCCGGTGCCGCGGTTGAGCGCGAACACCGTGTCGTCGGCGTTGACCACGAAGACCGTGTCGGCCGTCACGATGGGCGCTCGGACGACCTCCGCGGTGGTCGGGAAGCGCCAGCGCTGGACGCCCGTCAGCGCGTCGAGGGCGTACAGGGCGCCGTCGTTGCAGCCGACGAAGAGCGTCCCACGGTCGAGCACCATGGCGCCCTCGACCGCGCCCAGCGTCTGGAAGCGCCAGATCGCGAGGCCATCGTCGGCGCGCAGCGCGTGGACGCCGTGGTCGAGCCCCCCCGCGTAGACCAGCCCTCGCTCGGCATCGACCGCGGGGACGCCCCGGTTGCGGGGGTGGCTCTCCAGGTCGGTGGCAAGCACCAGCGGAACGCGCCACTGGAAGCGCGCGAGGTCGTGCCGGAGGGGGGTCGCGACCTCATTGAGGTCGGGGCGATCGCGCGTGCCCAACCGAAGGCCGGCGCAAGCCGACGAGCCGATCGCTGCCGCGAAGACCGCGGCGCCCAGGAGAGACCGAGGGTTCACGGGGGGCACCGAAGCCTTAACGGCGCCCCTGCTTTCGGAGCGCCTCTTCGAGCTGACGACGAAGGTCCGGCGGCAGCGAGTCGAGCGGGTTGCGACCGCCGCCCTCGTGACCGTGCTCGCCCTCGGCGCCGCCGCCCACCTGGCGCGCCCGATCGTACTCGACGATCTGCGGGTCTTGCGGATCGATCTCCCTGAGCAGCGCCACCGCCTGCTCGCGCAGGCTCTGGATCGACGCCGCGAGCGGGTCGGCCGCGGTCGGGTGCGCGGTGCGCTCGATCACGCCATGGAGCAGCTCCTTGGCGTGGACCCGGTCGTCCCGGCGGGCGAAGAGCCGCGCCTGATAGTACTGCGCGAGGTCTCGGTAGGCGGCGTTCTGCACGGCGCCGAGCTCGCGGTAGCGGGCGGCCGCGCCGTCGAGGTCGTTGAGCGACTCCAGCGTGAACGCCATGCCCTCGAGCACCCTCGCCTCGAGGCCCGCGGTGTCGGCCCCCATCAGGCCCTGGTAGAGCTGGCGCGCCTCCTGGTAGCGGCCGAGCTGGTAGAGCGCAGTCGCCTCGGAGAGGCGAGCGAGCGGCGCCACGCGGCTCTGCGGGAAACGCTGCTCCACCTGGCGGAACTTCTCCACGGACGCACGGAGCCGCGCCTCCATCGAGCGGAACACCGGGCCACGCCGGGTCGGGGCGTCTTCCCGGGCCGGGACGTCTTCGGGCTCGATGTTCGCCGTCGACACCTGCAGCGCCTCGGAGTACGCGTCGGCAGCCTTCGCAGCGGCGGTCGATCGCCACGTCTGCCAGGCGAGCGAGGCGCCCACCACCACCACCACCGCGGCGGCGGCCATGGTCAGGGTGCGACGGTGCTGCCCGAGAGAGTCGCCGATGCTGCGCGCCCACTCGGGCACGCCCTCGGAGTCGCCCGTGCCCTTGGACATGGTGCGGGGCGGAGGCCGTCGGCGACCGGCGCCGGGCGCAGGCTCGGCCAGCGCAGCCGGGTTGCCGCCGAGCGACGTCGTCGGGAGCATCAGCCCGGAGCCGTCGGGGGACACATCGCCGATGGCCTCATCCCCGGTCGGCGTCGTGCCGTCCGCCAGCACCGCGACGCGACCGCGCCGGGCAGCCTTCGCTGCGGCGCGACGCTCGGCCCGGTTCTTCGGAACGTTCGGATCTTCCGCCGACGGCTCCGCTCCGGACGCCTCGCTCGACTCGACCTCTTCGGCCTCGTCGTCCCGCTCCTCATCTCTCTCGGTCGAACTCACGCGCTCTCCTCGAACCTTCTGGACAGTCCTCCGGCGGCGCCAGAGCGGCGCGGACTCTACACGCGAGACCTCTTGAGTCAACCAATGACGGCGGTCCACGGGTGGCGCACTCCATCGCGCGCCGGTGGTCCATCCGCCGTGGTACTTGCTCCCACGCATGCGCGCCTTCATCGCCCCCATCGCCCTCGCCGCGCTGCTCTCCCCTCGCCCGGCGCTCGCCCTCGAGCGCGAGCTCGTGCTGAGTCCCCGCGTCGGATTCGCCGGATCCACCGGCCCCGTCGGAGGCCCAGGGGCGACGGTCGAGCTCGGCGCTCACTACGGCCTCAACGACGCCTTCTCGCTCTACGCCGTCGGCGGGTACCACCTCGCGTTCCCCGATGATCCCCGGGGGCCGAGGCACGGCGCGACGCTCGCCGCCGGGGCCGTGTACGCGCTCGACGTGCTGCGAATCGTCCCCTACGTCGGCGTCGGAGTGCGCGGCGACCTGATGCTGGGCCCGCGCGATCGCTGGATCACCCCCGCGGCCGAGGCGCGGGTGGGCCTCCGGTGGCTCCTGAAGCGGGGGTTCGCGCTGTCATTCGAGGGGGCCTACGCGTTCCCCTTCGTGGGCCGTGACCTCGTGGCGGACCTGGTCACGGTGACGGTCGGCGTGAGCTTCCTGCGAGACCTCTGAGCCCGCCCCGATGCGCAGCCGAGGGCGCAGGCGGGAGAGGGTGCGCTCTCCGATGCCCCGCACCCGGCGCAGGTCGTCGATGCGCTCGTACCCTCTGGGCGAACGGCCCTCGATGATGCGTCGAGCCAGCGTCGGCCCGATGCCTGGCAGCGACTCGAGGGCTTCGAGGGACGCGGTGTTGGGATCGACGACGAGCGCGGGAGGTGGCGCCGCGGGGGGCTCAGAGATGGGAGAGAAGGAGCGCGGTCCGCGCCGCAGGGCGGCGAGGGCGGCGATGAGGACGAGGGCGAGGGCGAGCGCGTGACGGGCAGGGCGATGGACCATCAGGGCGGCGTTGTCGGCGCCGCGCCCGAGGGCGGTTGCCCTGAGGCGACGGTCAGCGCCGGGAGATGCGGATGCGGTCGATCACGACGGCCTCGACGGGCATGTCGCGCGGGTCGCGCTCCACCGCCGTGATGCGGCGCACGAGGTCGGCCGGGGTGCAGCGGCCGAAGATCGAGTAGCTGCCGTCGAGGTGGGGCTTCGCGACCTCGGTGATGAAGAACTGGCCGCCGTTGGTGTTCGGGCCGTGGTTGGCCATGCAGAGCAGGCCCGGGGCGTTGTGGCCCTGGACGTTCTCGTCGGCGAACTCGAAGCCCGGACCGCCCATCCCCGAACGGAGGATGTCGCCGCCCTGGATCATGAAGTCAGGGATCACCCGGTGGAAGATCGAGCCGTCATAGAAGGGGCGGCGCACCCAGCGGCCCGCGGTGGGGTCCCAGAAGTCCCGCAGGCCTCGGGCGAGACCCACGAAATTGGCCACCGTGACGGGCGCCTCGCGGCTGAGCAGCTCGCAGCTGAAGTTGCCCATGCGGGTCTCGATGGTCGCCACCAGCGCGCCCGTCCCGGGGAGGCCCGCAGTGGCCTGCTCCAGGGTGAAGCGGCCGTGCATCGGGTCGGGCTCCGTCGGGTCGGCGTGGGCCGGGGTGACGGTGAGGTCTCGGGAGCGGGGCCTGCCCGCGGCGGGAGCCGCAGGGGCCGCAGGCGCCGGGGGCGCGGCGGGCGCGGGAGCGGGCGTCGGGGCCGAGGGAGGAGGCGTCGCGACGGGGCGAAACGTCGGCTCGGCGGGAGCGGTGAGATTACACCCCGCGGTAAGCGCGAGGGCGAGGAGCGGACGCTGGAGACGGTCGGTGTGCATGGCGGATCACTCGCTGGCGGGCGGGACGTCGGTGAACTCCACCCGGTCGCCCGCGCTCAGGTGGTGCCGGTCGGAGTAGCCGCCGTTGACCTCGAGCACGTAGAGCGAGTCGCCCGGGACCTCGCGCGGGTCGTCGGTCTCGGGCGTGGCGTTCTTCACGATGCCGAGGATGGTGCGGTCGGCGCGGATGAAGATCATGTCGAGCGGAAGGATGGTGTTGTGCATCCAGAAGACCTGATGGTCGGGCCGCGGGAAGACGAAGATCATCCCGTGGTCTTCGTCCATGTCGCGACGGAACATCAGCCCCCGCTCGCGGGTACGCGGCTCGCGCACCACCTCGACGCTGATGTCCACCGGCGCGCCCGACTGGCGGAGCACCCGCACGGAGGGCCCGGTCCTCGCTGGTGGGGTGACCCGGGCCGGCGCCACGTTGCGCGCGGGCGCCCCGGGTTCGACCGGCGCCGAAGAGCTGCGACACGACGCGAACACCAACGAGCCAGCAAGGACGATCCAGCGCACGGTCGGGTGGTAGTCGCAGCCTGCGGTCGGTGTCAAACCGCGTGCGCGACAGCGCCGGACCGGCAGCGTAGAGTGCCGCCGTCGTGCCTGGCTTCGTCTCTCTCGTCGGCGTGGGTCCCGGTGACCCGGGCCTCCTCACCCTCCGCGGTCGCAGGGCCATCGCGGCCGCCGACACGCTGCTCGTCGACGCCCTCGTCCACCCGGGCGTGCTGCGCCACGCCCGCCCCGACGCCGAGCAGCTCTTCGTGGGCAAGCGCGGCGACCAGTCGTCGACGGCGCAGGAGGAGATCAACCACATGCTCCTGCTGCGGGCGAGCCAGGGGCGCAGGGTCGCCCGGCTGAAGGGCGGCGACGCGCTGATCTTCGGGCGCGGCGCCGAGGAGGCGGAGTTCCTGGCGGAGCACGGCATCGCCTTCGAGGTGATCCCCGGGGTGAGCGCGGCGATCGGAGCGACGGCCTACGCGGGCATCCCCCTCACCCACCGCGAGCACTCCTCCTCGGTCGCCCTGGTGACCTCCAGGGAGCGCCCAGGCCGACCAGCCGACGAGGGCCCCCTTCGCGCCGTGGCCTCGGCGGACACCGTCGTGATCTTCATGGGCCTACGGCGCCTCGCGACGGACCTCGCCACCCTCATCGAAAGCGGCCGCGACCCGAGCACCCCCGCCGCCATCATCTCCGCCGGAACCCACCCCGAGCAGGTCGTCGTCACTGGCACCCTCGCCGACCTCCCCGAGCGCGCCGCCACGGCCGACGTGCGCTCTCCCGCGCTGGTGGTCATCGGCGAGGTGGTGCGACTGCGGGAGCGGCTCCGATGGTGGGACGGCCCAGGGCTGCACGGCCGAAGGGTGCTGGTCGCTCGCGCCGCGGAGCAGTCCGCCGAGACCGCGGACGCCTTCGTCGACCTGGGCGCCGCAGTGGTGGAGATCCCGATGATCCGAGTGGGCGACCCGAGCCGCCCGGAGGAGCTCTCCGTCGCGCTGCGCGCCATGGCCGCCGGTCGCTACGACGTGGTGGCCTTCACCTCGGCCAACGGCGTGCGCCGCACCTTCGCCGCGCTGCGCTCGCTGGGCCTCGACGCGAGGGCCTTCGGACGGGCGAGGGTCGCGGCGGTGGGCCCGGAGACGGCCAGGGCGCTCTCGGACTCGGGGATCACGGCCGACGCGGTGGCCGCCGAGCACCGGGGGGTCGCGGTGGTCGACGCTCTCGCCTCGCTCCCGGGCCTCGAGCTCGCCGGGTGTACGGTGCTCCTGCCCCGCGCGGAGGTGGCCTCGCCTGGGCTATCGGAGACGCTCCGGGCGCGCGGCGCCGCGGTCGATGACGTGCCCGCGTACCGAACGCTCGGCCCCAGCGAGGAGGACCGCGAGCGGCTCCGCGGGCTCTGGTCCAGCGGCGGCCTCGACGCGGTGCTGCTCACCTCCGGGTCGACCGCCCGAGGCATCGCCGAGACCCTGGGCGACGCGCTCCTGCCGCTGCCCCCGGGACTCGTCGTCGCCTCCATCGGACCGACCACCTCGGAGGTCGCGCGCTCCCTCGGGATGCCGGTCCACGTCGAGGCGGCGGTGTATACCCTCGACGGTCTCCGGGACGCCCTGCGAGACCACTACCGCCAAGGAGCCTTCGCCCCGCCATGAGCTTTCCCCTCGTACGCCCCCGCCGCCTGCGCCAGACCTCCTCCCTCCGCGCTCTGGTGCGCGAGACCCGGTTGCACACCGACCAGCTCGTCGCCCCGCTCTTCGTCACCCTGGGCGAAGGGCGACGCAAGCCCATCACCTCGATGCCCGGGCACGCCCAGCTCTCGGTCGACCTCGCCGTCGCCGAGGCGCAGGAGCTTACCTCCCTGGGTATTCGCAGCTTCCTGCTCTTCGGCCTGCCCGACCAGAAGGACGACGAGGGCTCCGGCGCGTGGGACCCGAACGGCCCTGTTCCGACGGCGCTACGGGCGCTGCGCGCGGCCCTGCCGCAGAGCGTGCTCATGGCCGACGTATGCGTCGACGAGTACACCTCCCACGGCCACTGCGGCGTGCTTCACACCCGCCGTGACGGAACGGTCGAGGTCGACAACGACGCCACCGTCGAGCGCCTCGCTCGCATCGGGCTCGTGTACGCCCAGGCCGGGGCCGACATCGTGTCGCCGAGCGACATGATGGACGGCCGCATCGGCGCCGTGCGCCGCTCGCTCGACGCCGCGGGCTACGAGGACACGGTGGTGATGTCCTACGCGGTGAAGTACGCGAGCGCGTTCTACGGGCCCTTCCGCGAGGCCGCGGACTGCGCGCCGAAGTTCGGCGACCGCGCGGGCTACCAGATGGACCCGGCCAACACACGCGAGGCGCTGCGGGAGGTGCGCCTCGACATCGAGGAGGGCGCCGACATCGTGATGGTGAAGCCCGCGCTCGCGTACCTCGACGTCATCCGCGCGGTGAAGGAGGAGGTGAGCGTCCCGGTCGCGGCCTACAACGTCTCCGGCGAGTACGCGATGCTGCACGCCGCCGCGCAGAACGGCTGGATCGACCTGCACCGCGCGGTGAGAGAGACGCTGCTGTCGATCCGCCGCGCGGGCGCCGACATCATCGTGACCTACCACGCGCGGGACCTCGCCGAGGTGATGGCGTGAGGGGTGCGGTGCGGCTGGTGACGGCGCTCGGCGCCGTGGCGCTCGGTTGCGCCGAGCCCACCGATCCAGCGCTTTGCGAAGGGGTGATCGAGGTCGGCTGCGACGGAGGTATCCCGGGGTCTTCCCTCGACGACGCGAGCGGCACCTGGGTGAGCTCTCCGTGGGTGGGTCCGCACGTGAGCTACCCCAAGTACACGACCCTCCGGCTCTGCCACGGGCTCGGTCGCCCGCCGGCCTCCGTCGAGGTCTGGGCCGGCTTCGCCCAGACGGGCAGCGTCGCGCAGCAGATCGGCAGCGCGGCCATCGTCATCCCCGCCTGCGGAACCGACCCCGGCGTCACCGACCGCTCGGTGCTCATCCGCAACGGCGGCGGCCAGGACTTCTTCGCGCGCTTCGTCCTCCGCCCCTAAGCGGTCGAAGAGCCCGTCTTCACCCCGTTGAGGAAGCGGGGCAGCACCCTCGCCGCGACCTCGGCGAAGCGGGCGACCTCCGCGTCGGTGGTCTCCGGCGAGAGCGAGACCCTCAGCGCTGACGAGGCCCGCCACGGCTCCGAGGGGTACAGCCTCGCGATGGAGGCCGACGCCCTCGCCCGGCCGCTCGAGCACGCCGACCCCGACGACACCGAGACGCCCTCCACGTCGAAGGCCGCCACCAGCTCTGGCCCGGAGACCTCCGCCGCCCAGCCGACGTGACTCACCGTCGCAACCCGAGGGCGGTGCGCCACCGAGGGCGACGCGCCATGCGCCAGCAGCACCCGCTCGACGGCGTCGCGACGCGCCGCGACCGGGGGCATCGCCGCGAGCCGATCGGCGACCCCAGTGGCCGCCGCGCCGAAGCCCACGATGCCGAGGAGGTTCTCGGTGCCACCGCGGAGGCCGCGCTCCTGGCCGCCCCCGGGCATCACCGTCGCGAGGCTCGCCCCCGCCCTCACCCAGAGCGCCCCGACGCCCTGCGGCCCGCCGATCTTGTGCGCCGAGAAGGCCACCGCGTCGGCCCCGGTGGCCGCAACCTCCACCGCGACCTTCCCCAGCGCCTGCACCCCGTCGAGCGCCCAGCGCGCTCCCCGCTCGGCAAGCAGCGAGCGCAGCGGAGGGAGGTCGAGCACCGCGCCGGTCTCGTGCTGCACCCACGACAGCGCCAGCAGGGCGTCGGGTTCGAGCGCCGACGAGAGGGCCTCGACGTCCATCGCCCCCTCGGGCCCCGTCGGGATCCACCGCAGCGGCAGCGAGCGCTCGACGCCCAGCGCCTCCATCGCCGCGACCACGCAGGGGTGTGCCCCCGGGTCGCACCACAGCGACGAGACCGCCCCTCGGCGGCCGAGGCCGAGTACCGAGAGGTGTAAGGCCTCGGTGCCGCCGGAGGTGAAGGTGAGCGCCGACGCGGAGGCCCCGATCGCCCCCGCGACGGAGCGTCGGGCCTCCTCGATGAGGCCGCGCGCCCGACGCCCGTGATGGTGGGAGCTCGACGCGTTGCCGACGAAGCCCTCCTCCAGCAGCGGCCGCATCGCCGAGAGGGCGCGACCGGAGAGCGGGGTCGTCGCGTGGTGGTCGAGGTACGAGCGCGAGGCCATCGCCTACGGCTCCTCCGGGCGGCGGGTGATCTGGAGGCGCACCAGCAGCCCAGGGAAGGTTCTGCCCGCGACGCGCATCCGCGAGCCGGTCTCCGCCACGACCCCTCCCCCGTGGGCCTCGGCGACGCCCCGCACCACCGCGAGCCCGACGCCCGCGCCTCCGTGGCGGCGGGTGGGCGACCCGTCGACCTGGACGAAGGGCTCGAAGATGCGGGCGAGCCAGCCGGGCGCCACGCCGGCGCCCTCGTCGGCGACCAGCAGCTCGGCGTGCGTCGCGCTGAAGCGCAGCTCGACGCCGATGGCCCCTCCGGTCGGGGCGAACTTCTCGGCGTTGTCGAGCAGGTGATCGACCGCCCGGCCGATGCGGTCGGCGTCGCCGAGCGCGGGCAGCGAGGCGTCGGGGATGCTCACCACAAGCTGCGATCCCTGGGCGGTGAGCGCCGGGCGGCGGAGCTCGATGGCGCGGAGCACCACCTCGCGCAGGTCGTAGGGCGCGAAGGTGAAGCGCAGCCGACCGGTCTCGAGCTGGGTCACGTCGAGGAGGTTGTCGATGGTGTGGCGCAGCCGGCCGAGGGCGCCGTCCATGCTGCGCACTGCCTTGCGCTGCGCCTCGGAGAGGGGCCCGAGCTCCTCGCGGGAGAGCAGGCCCAGGTAGCCCACCAGCGGGGTGAGCGGCGTGGCGAGCTCGTGGCTCACGTTCCGGTAGAACTCCCGGCGCAGGCGGTCGGCCTCCACCAGCCGCTCGTGCGCGTCGCTGAGCTCGTGCACCTTGGCCTCGAGCCTCGCCGCGACCCTCGCCCCCTGCGCCCTGAGCAGCGCCTCGGAGCTGGTCTCCGGCGACGCGGTCGGGGCGCCCTCCGGGGGCCTCGACCCCAGGAAGGACTCCACCGTCTTCACGAAGCTTCGCACCTCGATGGGCTTGGCGATGAAGCCCCGGCATCCGAGGCCCAGCGCCGTCGCCCGGTCGCCCTCGGCGGTCACCGCCACGATGGGCACCTCCGCCAGGCGCTCTCTCAGCAGCATCGCCACCTCGTAGCCGTCGAGGTCGGGGACGTTGATGTCGAGCAGCACCAGGTCAGGCCGGGCGTGCGTCGCGATGCGGATGCCCTCCACGCCGGAGACGGCCTCGAGCACCTCGTGCCCTGAGCGCTGCAGCAGCTTGCGCACCAGCAGTCGGCTCTGCGGGTCGTCTTCGATGTGGAGGATCGTAGCCATCGGGCGTGGATTGATTTATCCGTTGCCTCGCGTCGCTCCGCAACGCGCCCCTCGCGATCCGGTGCCTCGCGGAGGTGTGTCGACGATGAGCAGCGATCCGAGGGTGTCCGAGTCCGTCGCGCGGTGGGAGCGGGAGAGCCTCGCTCCGTTGGAGGCCCGCACGCCCCCGCGGCCCCTGAAGGGTCTCCTCGCGGGCGGAAAGACCCCGCGCACGCTCTACACCCCCGCCGACCTCGAGGACATCGACCCGATCGAGCACATCGGTCTACCCGGCGAGGCGCCCTTCGTGCGGGGCGTGCAGCCCAACATGTACCGCGGCCGACTCTGGACGATGCGCCAGTACGCGGGCTTCGGCAGCGCGAAGGCCTCCAACGAGCGCTACCGTCTGCTGCTCGACCGCGGTCAGACGGGGCTCTCGGTGGCCTTCGACCTTCCGACGCAGATGGGCCGCGACAGCGACCACCCGATGGCCCTCGGAGAGGTCGGCAAGGTGGGCGTCGCCGTCGACACCCTGGAGGACATGGAGACGCTCTTCGACGCGATCCCGCTCGACAAGGTGTCGACCTCGATGACCATCAACTCCACCGCGGGCACGCTGCTGGCGCTCTACGTGGCGGTCGCCCGGCGGCGGGGCATCGACCCGAAGAAGCTCCGCGGCACCATCCAGAACGACCTGCTGAAGGAGTACGTCGCGCGCGGCACGTACATCCATCCGCCGCGCCCCTCGCTGCACCTCATCGGCGACCTCTTCTCCTGGGCGTCGCGCGAGACCCCTCACTGGAACGTCATCTCCGTCTCCGGCTACCACATGCGCGAGGCCGGCTGCGACGCAGCGCAGGAGATCGCCTTCACCCTCGCCAACGGCATCGCCTATGTGGAGACCGCCCTCGCCGCGGGCCTCGACGCCGAGGGCTTCGCCTCGCAGCTCTCGTTCTTCTTCAACGTACACAACAACCTGCTGGAGGAGGTCTCGAAGTTTCGCGCCGCCCGCGGGCTGTGGTCGTCGATCATGGCCAGGCGCTTCGGGGTGACCAGCGCCCGGGGGCGGGCGCTGAAGTTCCACTGCCAGACCGCGGGCGCGACGCTCACCGCGCAGCAGCCGCTCAACAACGTCGTGAGGGTGACCATCCAGGCCATGGCCGCGGTGCTGGGCGGCTGCCAGTCGCTTCACACCAACAGCTTCGACGAGGCCCTGGCGCTGCCCACCGCGCAGAGCGCCACGCTCGCGCTCCGCACCCAGCAGATCATCGGCGCGGAGTCGGGCGTGGCCGACGTGGTCGACCCTTTTGGCGGCAGCTACGTGGTCGAGGCCATGACCCGCGACCTGCGAGAGCGCGCCGAGGAGTACCTCGCCCGGGTCGACCAGCTCGGCGGCATGGTCGCGGCCATCGAGCAGGGCTATGTGCAGCGGGAGATCCAGGACGCCAGCTACCGCTACCAGCTGGAGATCGAGCGCGGCGACCGGCCCATCGTCGGGGTCAACGTGCACCGGGAGGACGCGAGCGAGGCGGTGCCGCTGCAGCGCATCGACGAGGCCCAGGAGCGCGAGCAGGTCGCGAGGCTCCTCGCGTGGCGAGCGCGGCGCGACGGCCCGAGGGCGGAGGCTGCGACGGCGGCGGTCGAGCGCGCGGCCCGCGAGGCGCAGCCGGTGATGCCCAGGGTGCTCGACGCGGTGGAGGCCGGGGTGACGGTCGGCGAGATCTCCGACGCGCTCCGCCGGGTGTACGGCGAGCACTCGGAGTACAAGACCCTGTAAGACCGTCAGCCGGCGAGCAGCGCCGCCACGACCGTCGCCCCGGCGAGGATCAGCAGCAACCCCCCGACGATGGCCACCCAGAGGAGGGTGCGCGACGGCGGGGCCGCGGGCGCGATGGGGGCGGCGGGCGGCGGCGGGAGCGACGAGGCGCGGATCTGGTCGAGCAGGCCTTGGGGAAACTGGGCCTGCACGGTCTGGTCGATGAGCTGCGACGCGGGGGTGGTCGGCGCGGGGGTGCGCTGCGGAGGGGGCGTCGAGCTACGGGGGGGCGGCCCCGAGGGGCGAGGCGGCGCGACCGGGGCCGTCGAGGGCGTGAGGCCCATCTGGCGCATGGCGTCTTCGAGCTGGCCGGAGAGCAGGGTCGGACCGTCGTCGGAGGGCGCGTCGAACTCCGGCGTACGGGTGGAGACGCTCGTGGTGTCAGCGGGTGGGAGGAGCGCCCGCTCGGGGCGGAGGAGTTCCTGCTTGGCGCGGTAGCGGTCGGGGTCGAGGTCACGGACGAAGGCGCCGAGCTGCTCCGTGAGGTCGCCCGCGCCGACGCTACGGAGGTAGCCCCGCAGCGCCCGCTCGACGGCGCCCGCCGTCTGGAAGCGGTCGCCGGGCTCCTTGGTGAGCATCGCCAGGATGATCTGCTCAAGGCCCTCGGGGAACTCCGGGTCGATGCTGCGCGGCGCGACGATGTTGTGCTGCATCACGTTGCGGATGGTGTCCGCGTCGGTCTTCCCCCCGAAGAGCCGCCGCCCCATGGCGAGCTCGTAGAGCACTACGCCGAGGGCATAGACGTCCGAGCGCCGGTCGACGTCCCGACCGAAGGCCTGCTCCGGGGCCATGTAGGCCAGCTTGCCCTTGATCTCCCCGGGCTGCGTGCGCTGGATGCGCCCGGTGGCCTTGGCGACGCCGAAGTCCGTCAGCTTCACCCGGCCGTCGTAGGTGACGATGATGTTCTGCGGCGAGACGTCGCGGTGTACGAGGTCGAGCGGCTCGCCGTGCGGGCCGCGGAGTTCGTGGGCGGCGTGCAGCCCCCCGGCGACGTCGGCCGCGATGCTCGCCGCGAGGCTCGGGCCCAGCCGCTTGCCCCGCGACGCCTGCTTCAGGAACATCGACAGCGTCTCGCCGTCCGCATACTCCATCACGATGTAGTTGCGCCCATCGGCGCGCCCGAGCACGAACTCCCGGATCTCCACCACGTTGGGGTGCCCGATGGACGAGGCGATGCGGGCCTCGTCGGAGAGCATCGCCACGAAGTCGGGGTCGTAGGCCAGGTGCGGGTGCACCACCTTGATGGCCACGATCTCCCGGGGCCGTGCGGCGCCCTCGTAGACGCCCAGGAAGACCGCGGCCATCCCGCCCCGCGCCAGCTCGGCGACGATGCGGTAGTCATCCAGTCGCGAGTTGTCCTGCTTCGCGGAGACGGGGCTCACGGGGATTTCTGAGGGCTCCTTCGTCAGGAGCGCGCCGTTGCATCGACGCGCGGTCCTCTGCGAGCGATCTCTGCCACGGCTGGCGGTGAACCGGCAAGGCATCGACGAGGAGTCGAGGGGCGACCGCTCGCGATTCTTGACACCCACTTTCGCGCCCACCTACAACGTCAACGCGGGCTTACGGGTCGATCCCCACGCGCGAGCGATGGATGACCGATGCTCCGCTGAAGAAGGAGTCGGTCGTGCCCAAATCCGTGTTCGTCATCGATGACAGCGCGACGATGCGAAAGGTCTTCGAGATGACCTTCGCTGGTGAAGACATCGCGGTCGTGACCCATGAGAGCGCCGACGGCGCGGTGGCGCGCGCTCGCGAGCTTCGTCCCAACGCGATCATCGTCGACGTCAACCTCCCCGGCACGAGCAGCTACGACCTCGTGAAGAGCCTGCGCGGCGAGCCCAACCTCTCCGCGGTGCCGGTCTACCTGCTCTACTCCGACCACTCGCCCCTCGACGAGGCCGCGGCGCGAGCTGCCGGCGCCCAGGGGGCGGTGCTCAAGCCCTTCGACTCCCAGGCGATGATCGACCGGGTGCGTCAGTCGGTCAGCGGCGCCACGGCGGCCGCCGCTGCCGCTCCTGCGAGGCCCGCGGCCCCGCCGATGCCTCCCGGCGCTCCGAAGCTCCCGACCGCCGCCCCGGCGGCCGTCGCCCGCCCGGCACCGGCGGCCCCGATGGCGGCCCCTGCCCCGTCGATCCGACCCGCGACGCCTCCAGCCACTCCGGTGAGGCCCGCGCGCGTGACCCCCGACGACCTGCTCCCGGAGCTCAACGAGGCCCCGCGGGTGTCCGCGCGCCCCGCTCCCCTGGCCGAGCCCGTCGCCGCCCCCACCCCGGTCATCCCCGTGCAGGCCTCCGACCTCGCGAAGTCCGTCGCTGATCAGGTCGCCGCGAAGACGGCCTCGCTCGGCCTCACCCCGCAGCAGGCCGAGGCCATCACCGCGCTCACCCGCGAGGTGGTCGAGCGGGTGGTGTGGGAGGTCGTCCCGGTGCTCGCCGAGACGATGATCCGCGAAGAGCTGAAGCGCCTCACCTCCCCGTAGTTCTCTCCCGACATCCGTCGCGCTCGCTGAAGGCGTTGCGACCCGCGCGTCCGCACAGTAGGAAGCAAAGCCTTCCTGCAGCGTGAGGAGCCCCTCGGATGTCGACCAGCGATTTCACCCGCCCCTACGACCCCAACGAAGTCGAGCCCCGGTGGCGCGAGCGGGAGCTCTCGTCGACGTGGTTTCACGCGGTAGACGGCGTCGACAACGCGAAGAGCTTCACCATCGCCCTCCCGCCGCCCAACGTGACGGGCTCGCTGCACATGGGCCACGCGCTCATGCTGACCATCCAGGACAGCATCGCCCGCCACGCCCGCATGACCGGGCAGAACACCCTCTGGCTCCCGGGCATCGACCACGCGGGCATCGCCACGCAGATCGTGGTGGAGCGGGAGCTGAAGCGAGAGGGCAGCGACCGCCACGCGCTCGGCCGCGAGCAGTTCATCGAGCGGGTCTGGGAGTGGAAGGGCCGCTCCGGGGGGCGCATCTTCGAGCAGCTCAAGGTGATGGGCTCGTCCGTCGACTGGACCCGCTCGAAGTTCACCATGGACCCGGACATGTCGCGGGCCGTTCGTGAAGCGTTCGTGCGGCTTTACGAGGAGGGGCTCATCTATCGGGCGAACCGACTGGTGAACTGGTCCATCAAGGCCCAGACGGTGATCTCCGACCTCGAGGTCGACCGTGAAGAGCCCGATCCCGCGAAGCCCAACGCCGAGCTCTTCTCCTTCGCGTACCTGCTCGAAGACGGCTCCGGCGAGATCGTGGTGGCCACCACGCGCCCGGAGACGATGGTGGGCGACACGGCCATCGCGGTGCACCCCGACGACCCTCGCTACCAGGGCCTCGTCGGCAAGCGGGTGAAGCACCCCTTCGTCGACCGCAGCATCCCGATCATCGCCGACGGGCTGCTCGCCGACCCGACCAAGGGCACCGGCGCGGTGAAGGTCACCCCCGCCCACGACTTCAACGACTACGAGTGCGGTCGTCGCAACAACCTCGCGATGATCAACATCCTCAACCTCGACGGCACCCTCAACGCCGAGGCCGGGCCCTTCGCGGGCCTCGACCGCTTCGTCGCGCGCGAGGCCGTGAAGGCCGCCCTCTCGGAGCGCGGACTCGATCGCGGCGCGACCCCGCACTCCATCCCCTACGCGCGCTGCCAGCGCACGCAGGACATCCTCGAGCCGCTGCTGCTGCCGCAGTGGTACGTGCGCATGGCGCCGCTCGCCGAGCCCGCCATCAAGGCCGTGGAGGAGGGCCGCACCACCTTTACCCCCGAGGAGTGGACCAAGACCTTCATGCACTGGATGACCAACATCCAGGACTGGTGCATCTCCCGGCAGCTCTGGTGGGGCCACCAGGTTCCGGCCTGGTACTGCGCCGACTGCGGCGCGACGGTGGTCTCGCGCGAAGACCCCGCGGCATGCACGGGCTGCGGCTCGGCGAAGATCGCCCGCGACCCGGACGTGCTCGACACCTGGTTCAGCTCGGCGCTCTGGCCCTTCGCGACGCTCGGCTGGCCCGAGCAGACCGCGGCGCTCAAGACCTTCTACCCGACCTCGGTGATGGAGACCGGCTTCGACATCATCTTCTTCTGGGTCGCCCGCATGCTGATGATGGGGCTGCACTTCCTCGGAGACGTGCCGTTTCGCCGCGTGCTGCTGCACGGAATGGTCTGCGACGAGACCGGCTCGAAGATGTCCAAGGTGAAGGGCAACGTCATCGACCCGCTCGACCTGGTGAACGGCGCCACCCTCCAGGACATCGTCGCCCACGCCTCGGGAAGCGCGCCCTTCCAGGAGGGGCTGCAGAAGTTCCGCAAGGCCTACCCCAGCGTGTCGACCATGAAGGAGGGCTTCCCCGCCTTCGGCGCCGACGCGGTGCGCTTCTACCTCGCGAGCCACCCCCCGCAGTCGCGCAAGATCAACCTCAACCTCGCCCGCCTCCAGGGGTACCGCGACTTCTGCAACAAGGTCTGGAACGCCACGCGCTTCGCCCTCACCCACATCGCCGACGTCGCGCCGAGGCCCACCGGCCCGTTCCCGCAGCCCGCCTCGGACGCCGAGCGCTGGATCCTCTCCCGCCTCGCCCACGCCGTCGGCGCGGTGAACCAGGGCGTGAAGGAGTTTCGCCTCGATGAGGCCACGGCGGCCGTGTACCAGTTCTTCTGGTACGAGCTCTGCGACTGGTTTCTCGAGCTCTGCAAGCCCGTCTTCGAGGGCGGCGACGAGGCCACCCGCGCCTCCTTCAAGCTCACCCTCGCCCACTGCCTGGAGACCGTGCACCGGCTGCTGCACCCCTTCATGCCGCACCTCACCGCCGAGTGCTGGTCGCACCTCCCGGAGAACATCCGGCGGCGCCGCGCCGACGGGGGGCTCCCCGAGGTGCTCTCGCTCGCGCCCTTCCCCGACGCGGGCGACGCGACGCCCGACCCCGAGGCCGAGCGCCGTATCGCAGCCCTCCAGGGCACCATCGAGGGCGTGCGGCGCATCTGCGCCGAGCTCGGCATCAAGCCCGGCGCGGCCATCACCGTCACCCTCCGCACCGACGACGAGGACACCCGAGGGGTGCTCAAGACCTACGAGGCGCAGATTCGCAGGCTCACCCGCGCCAGGGAGATCGTCCACGGGTCGCCGAGCGAGCCGCGCCCCCGGGGCGTCGGGTACGGCGTGTCGCACGGCGTCGAGGTGCTGATCCCCATCGCCGGGCACATCGACCCCTCCAAGGAGAAGGAGCGCCTGGAGAAGGACATCCTCAAGGCCCAGAAGGAGTCCAGCGGCCTCGCCGGGCGGCTCAACAACCCCGACTACGTGGGCCGCGCCCCGGCCGACGTGGTGGCCAAGGACCGAGAGCGCCTCACCGAGCTGGCCGACAAGGTCGACCGGCTCCGCGCCGCCATCGCCGTCGTCGGAGAGATTACCGGCTGAGGTAAAGCCTCCCCCTGCCCCTCCGTCTCCGCCTCCGCCCTGCTCGTTCTTTGACCAGCCCCCGGGAGCTCTGCGAACCCTCCGGTTCGATGAGCACTCAGCAACTGGTGGCCGCGGACTACACCCGCATCAGCGACGACGCTGCGATCCTCTGCCGACGCCGGGACTTCCCTCGCGCGGTCAACGTGCTCCAGCGGCGCGCCCCGGACCGTCGGCGCTGGCGGCAGGCCTTCCGCTCGCTCGCCGTCGCGGGCGACCGGGGGCTCGAGGGCACCCGCCGGCGCTGGTTCGAGGGGGCCATCCAGGAGCTGGTGCTCGGCGTCCCGGACGGCGGGCTGCGCACCGAGCTCGCCCTGGACGCCGTCGAGTACGACACGAGCTGGGACTTCGCCGAGGCCCTCCCCTGCTGGAGCGCCCGCGACCTCTGGAACCTCGCCGAGTCGGTGCAGCTCCCGATGTCCTACCTCGCGCAGGTCACCACGCTCCCCCGGTCGATCCGGGAGACCATCCACACCGCGCGGGTGGTCGTCGACTGCCGCCGCACCGCCGAGGCCCACCGCTCGCTCGCCCTGGAGCTCTCGCAGAACCTCTCCCCCACCGCCATGATCGACGAGGTGCGCGGCCACGCCGACGCGTCCACGCTGTCGACCCTCGGGGAGGTGCGCTCGCAACAGGACGCCGCGAGGCGCTGGCGCGAGCTCGCCCACCGGCTGCTCTCGCCCGCCTGAGCTGAACTGCGCTCCGGCCCGATGCGGGCTACCATTCGCTGCATGTCCAGCCGAGCGCGCATCGCCCTCCTCACGGCCTTCGCCGCCCTCGTCGGGTGCGGCCCCAATTACCGATACGTGTATGACGGAGAGAGCGCCTTCGAGCGCTGCTACGGGCTCGACTACGACACCGCCGTCGCCGACACCGCGCGCTCGTCGTGCTGGAGCGCGTGGCTCCAGTCGTACAGCTACGGCGCCAACCCCGACCGGGTCGACTTCGCCCGCAACCGGCTCTCGGCCATCGGCGGCGTAGAGCGCCGCGCGGCTGTTCCGTCGTCGGGTGCCCGCGTCGCCACGCCTGGCCCCGTCGCCCCGACCGCGGGCCCACCGGCCGTGATGGCCCCCGCGGCCCCGCCCGCCACCCCGCTGACGGTGGACGTCGACCGCGTCGCCTCGCTCGCCCAGGGCCCCGCCGAGGCCAGCCCGGCGAGCCGCTGGAACGGGCGCATCTCGACCGGCGGCAACCCGGTCAACGCCCCCCCTCCCACGCGCCAGGACAACACCGGCGCCGAGCCTCCTGGCGCGAGCTGCGGACACGACTGCCGGGCCGCCTGGAGCACCTCCACGACGCAGTGCCCGAGGCAGGACGCCGCCTGCGTCGCGCGCAGCGACGAGGCCTACCGGGATTGCATGCGGGGCTGCTTCTGAAGGGTGGACGGTCGACCAGCTCGGGAGAGGGTCGACCGTCCGCAGGGAGGGAGCCGGCGATCAGCCGCCGCGGAGCTGATCGAAGAGGTCGATGTCCAGGTAGGGGAGCGTCACGGTCGAGTGGTTGACCAGCACCTTGTGCTCGTCGAGCAGCCGACCGAGGCCGACGCCGTCCACCAGCGTGATGGGGGCCGTGCCGTCCTGGGAGGCCTCGTCGCGCGCCCCGGAGAGCACCTGCCCCGTGGTCAGCAGCCAGCCAGCGCGGGCGTTGTTGTAGTGATGGAGCGAGCCGCGGAGCTCGATCACGCGCTCGCGACCGACCTCGCCGCCGCGGCGCAGCACGATCGCGACGGGGATCTCTTCCGGGCCCCGACGGGCGATGCCGCAGAGGTGGGCCTCGACCTGCGAGAGCCCCGGCCGACGCGTCGAGCGCAGCGACGAGATGCCCATGCGCTCCAGCAGCAGCGCCGCCGCCTCGACGAAGGAGGCCTGCGGGAGCTCGTTGATGCGCCGGACGACGTAGCGCCGAGAGGCGTCGCGCAGGCGCTCGAGCGCCGCGAGGGCCTCGGCCTCGGCGCGAACCAGGTCGGGAGGCAGGGTCCAGTCGAGCAGGCCCACTCGGCCGCCGGCCAGCCGCAGCCGGCTCCGCTCGCCGCGCAGACCCCGACGCGCGCCGTCGACCCGGATGGCCGCGGACACGGTGGACTGCAACAGCGCCGGGTCGCCCGCGAGCTTGCCAGAGCGGAGCCCCTCCTCGATCAGCGAGCGCAAGCCCACCGGCTGGCGGTCATCGCGCCTCGCCAGGATCGCCACCACCGCGTCGGCCGTGTCGCGCCCGATCTCCTCGTCACGCCCTTCGGGGGCCTCGACGCGCACCTCGGTGCGCTCGTCCCGACGGCCCTCGCCGCGCGCCTCGCGCGGGCCCCGGTCACCCCGGTCGCCCCGGTCACCCCGGTCGCCGCGACGACCCCGGCCGCGCTCCTCGCCACGCTCGCCGCGGGGCTGCTCGGCCCGCTCGCCGGCCTCCCGAGGCGCCTCGCCCTCGACGGCCGCGCCCTCCACCGGGGCCTCCGCCTCGCCGGCCACAACAGCCCCGTCGGCGCCCTCAGCCCCGTCGGCACCCTCGACACGCTCGCCAGCGCGCCCGCGGCGGCGGCGGCGGCGGCGGCGCTTGTTGCCGTCCTGCTTCTCCGCAGAGCCGCCCAGCAGCGGCTCGTCGTCGTCGTCCTCCTCGGAGAGTCCCTCGACCGCGGCGGCCATGCGCGCCTGGACCTCGAGCTCCTCGGCGCTGCGCGGGGCCTCGTCGACCACCGGCGCGGGGGCCGCGGCCTTCACGGCCTGCGGAGCCTCCTCGGCGGTGAGCTCCTCGCCAGCGTGCTCGGGAAGCTCCTCGGCCGCCTCGGCCTCCGGAGCGGCGACGGGCGCAGCGACGGGCGCGGCGACGGCGGCCACCGGGGCGGCGACGGCGGTCTCGACGGCCTCGGTCTCCTCGACCGCGGCGGCGTCGATCGAACCCCACTCGCGCAGACCGAACACTCCCGGGCGGACGCGCACGATGTTCTGCGCGGCGTCGTCACGGCGGGTCAGCGTCGCGAGCCGCGTGCTCATGGTGACCTCAGGGGTCTTGCCCACGTGCGACAGCAGGTTCTCGTCGATCGAGATCTGCGTGATCTTCTTGAAATGCAAGGGCTTGCCGACCTTGCGCAGCACGGCCTCAGCGGCCTCGGTGAACGTCATGGGAATCCTCGGTTCGATGGCCGACCGCCCCTTCGCTTGCGCGCTCGCCCGAACATTCGGGGGCCACGTACGCGGGCTGATCGACTCTATGCGGACATCGCCACGTACCAGGGCCCTATTACCCCTGAACACGCGATGCCGGGCCGAAGCCTACGCCGAAGTACCCTGAGAGGTAAAGCGCCGTCGCAAAGGTTCTCCTCTCGACGGCCGTAGCGCCGCTACCATGGATCGACTACCTACGACTCGACACTCTGGAACACCCCAAGCACCCCCCAATGGCCAACACCACCGACTCCCCGAAGCCCCGCGCGTCTCGCGCCCCCCTCCTGATCAACATCGCCCTCGTCGTGGCCGCCATCGGGATCTTCCTGGCGTGGCGCCACGCGCGAGACCCGCGCCGCCTCTGGGCGAAGCGCGTCGACGAGACCCACCAGCGCTACATCGACACCGCGCTGCGCCGCTGCTTCGGCTCCACCGACTCGGCGGAGATCCGGCGCGTCGCCGACGCCGTCCGCGGGGGGACGCTCCCGAGGCCCTTCAACGAGTGCCACCGCGGCCCGATGGCCGAGCTCCTCGTGGCCCCCAACAGCTTCATCGAGTCGATCCAGAACCCGCCGCTCGAGGTCTACCGGCTGCGAGAGCGGGAGCGCTCGTCGCTGATGCGCCTCACCGCCAGCGCGCGGCTGCTCGAGCAGGACGTTAGCCGCAGCGCAGGCAACCCCCCCGCCGAGCGGCGCGAGCCCATGGCGAGCAAGCTCGAGGAGCTCGCCGTCGCCGTGCAGCAGGAGCGCTCCGCCTTCGACGACCTGGTGCGCGCCGCCCGCGACGCCGCGACCCTCTTCTGATTCCCCTCCATCGCAGCGAGCGCGCCGGCGATGGGCTGAGGAGCCTGTCGCCTTCGAGGCCCCACGCGCTTCATCGGAGCCCAGAAACGACAAAGCCCCGGGAACCTCATCGGTTCACCGGGGCGTTCATCGTTCGATCATCAAGGCGAGGTGGACGGGACTTGAACCCGCGATCTCCGGCGTGACAGGCCAGCGCGATAACCAGCTTCGCTACCACCCCACTCAGTCAGCGGTTTGTCACCGCTTCCCGTCGAAGGGAGACGCTGTGTACTCCCGGCTCTGGCGGACTGTCAAAGAAAAAAACGCACGCGCTCACTTCCCTTCGAAAGTGCGCGGCGCGCGGGGGTTCTCCACGAAGGTTCGCATACCGCTCTTCTGGTCGGCGGTGGCGAAGCAGAGCGCGAAGCCCTGGATCTCGAGCTCCTTGGCGACGCCGAGCGGAACGTTCTCCGCCGCGTACATCACCCGCTTGGCGTGGCCCACCGCGAGCGGCGCGTTCTTCGCGATCGCGTCGGCCAGGGCCTTCACCTCCGCGGCCAGCGACTCCGCGGGCACTACGCGGTCGGCGAGGCCGATGGAGAGCGCCTCGGCGGCGCCGATGACCGAGCCCACCAGCACCAGCTCCCTCGCCTTGCCGACGCCCACGCGCCGCGCGAGGCGCACCGTGCCGCCGAAGCCCGGGATCACCCCGAGGCCCACCTCGGGCTGGCCGAACTTCGCCTTCTCGCTGGCGACGATGAGGTCGCACGCGAGCGCGATCTCCGCCCCCCCGCCGAGCGCGAAGCCGTTGACCGCCGCGATGATGGGGTAGGACACCGCCGCCATCAGCTCGCCCAGCGCGTGGCCCTTGCGGGCGAAGCGCGCCGCCGCCTCGCTGTCGAGCCCGGCCATCTCCGCGATGTCAGCGCCCGCCACGAAGGCCTTTTCGCCGGCGCCGGTGAGCACCGCCACCCGCACCTCGGCCTGCGCCGCCAGCGCCCCGAAGGCGTGCGCGAGCTCCTCGATCACCTTCGCGTTGAGCGCGTTGAGCTTCTCAGGGCGGTGGATGACCACCGTCGCCACGTGACCCTCGACCGCGACCCGGATCGTCTCGTAGTCCATCAGCGCCTCCCTCTCACTTCTTCTCGTAGGAGTAGAACCCGCGGCCGGTCTTGCGGCCGAGCCACCCCGCGGCGACGTAGTTACGCAGCAGCACCGGCGCGCGGTACTTGTCGTCGCCGAACTCGCGCTGCAGCACGTCGGCGATGGCCAGCACCGTGTCGAGCCCGATGAAGTCCGAGAGCTCGAGCGGGCCCATCGGGTGGTTGAGCCCGAGCTTCGCCGCGTGGTCGATGTCGTGGGGCGTGCCGAGGCCGTTCTCCAGCACGAACACCGCCTCCAGCAGCAGCGGGAGCAGCATGCGGTTCACGAGGAAGCCGGGGCTGTCCTTGGCGGTCACGGCGGTCTTGTTGAGCCCCGCGACGGCGGTGAGCGCCCGCTGGTAGGTCTCGTCGCTGGTCTGGAGGGCGCGCACGATCTCCACGAGGCGCATCATCGGGACGGGGTTGAAGAAGTGCAGGCCCACCACGTCGGCCGGACGCCTCGTCGCGGCCGCGATGCGGGTGAGAGAGATCGAGCTGGTGTTGCTCGCCAGCACCGCGCCGGGCTTCACCGCGGCGTCGAGCTTCGCGAAGAGCGCGAGCTTGGTGTCGAGGTGCTCGGTCACCGCCTCGACCACCAGGTCGGCGTCGCCGAGCTCCTCGATGGAGCCCACCGGGACGATGCGCCCCACGAGCGCGCCCGCCTCGTCGGCCGAAACCTTCCCCTTCTCCACCAGCTTGCGGAGCCCGCCGGCGATCTTGTCCCGCGCCGCCGTCGCCCGATCGAGCGAGGCGTCCGCGAGCTTCACCGTCCAGCCCGCGCCGGCCGCGACCTGGGCGATGCCCGACCCCATCTGTCCAGCGCCCAACACACCGAAAATCGCGATGTCACTCATGGCGAAGCGGGTAGTCCACCGCCGTCATGATCGTCAACCCCTCGGCATGCACCAATCCCTTGTGGGCGGCGTAGGGAGGCATATAGCCTCGAAAAACGCGGTCCAGCACCGCGGGGAGAACAAGAGACCCAATGAACCTTCGATGGACCCGTCCGCTCGCCGGCCTCGCGCTCGTCGGTGCCCTCACCACCGGCTGTCCCTCGCCGAGCATCTACGGCACCGCCCGCACGATCCCTCAGGGGACCATCCAGCACACCCTGGCCGTCGAGGTCATCGGTGCTGGAGTCAGCGGCAACACCCTCGTGATGCCGACCGCCCCCACCTACCAGCTCCGCATCGGCGTGGCCGAGAACGTCGACCTCGGCCTGCGCCTCGGCAACCTCTCGATGCCCGGCCTGGACGTGAAGATCAACCTCCTCCGCGGAGCCTTCGACCTCGCCATCGACCCCGGCATCCAGGGCATGTTCATCGCGACCTCCGACGAGGGCGTCGGGTTCATGTACCTCAACCTCCCGGTGGTCCTCGGCTTCAACCTGTCGCGAAACTTCAGCCTGCTGGCGACCCCGGGCCTCGCCTACGCAGTCGCCTTCGGCACCACCACCAGCAGCTCGTCGGGCTCCAGCACCTCCGCGACCAGCTACAACGGCAGCGGCTTCATGCCCCGGCTGGGCCTCGGCGCCAACATCCGCATCAGCAACGCCTTCGCGCTCCAGCCCGAGTTCACCGGCTACTACAACTTCGACAGCGAGGGCGTGGTCTTCACCTTCGGCCTCGGCTTCCTCTTCGGGGCGCAGCCCGACTTCTCCGACATCCAGTAGCGCGAACCCCCCGGCGGGTACAGCCTCGCAGGCCCCCCCCCGCCGGGACGCTCCCTCCCACTCCGCTACCGCTCGATCACCACCGCCACGGCCTCGCCGCCGCCGATGCAGAGCGTCGCCAGGCCCCGCTTCGCGCCCCGCTTCGCCATGGCGTGCGTCAGCGTCGTGAGGATGCGCGCGCCGCTCGCCCCGATCGGGTGCCCGAGCGCCACGGCGCCGCCGTTGACGTTGACCTTCGCCAGGTCGATGCCCGACTTCTGCGCGACGGCGAGGGCCACCACCGCGAAGGCCTCGTTGACCTCGAAGAGGTCGATGTCCGAGACCGAGAGCCCCGTGCGCTTGAGCGTCGCCGAGATCGCCTTGGAGGGCGCCGTGGTGAACCACTCGGGCTCCTGCGCCGCACTTCCGTAGCCGACCACGCGCGCGAGGGGGGTGAGCCCGAGGCGCTTCACCGCGTCGCCGGAGGCCAGCACCAGCGCCGAGGCGCCGTCGTTGATCTTGCTCGCGTTGGCCGCGGTGATCGTCCCGGCCTTGTCGAAGGCCGGCTTGAGCGAGGACATCTTGTCAGCGTCGCCGCGCTTGGGCTCGTCGTCCTCCAGCACCGTGACCGCGCCCTTGCGGCCCTCGATGGTCACCCCGACCATCTCGTCGGCGAAGAGACCCTCGGACTGCGCCGCCAGCGCGCGGCGGTAGCTCTCCTTCGCGAACGCGTCCTGCGCCTCGCGGCTGAAGGACATCTCCTTCGCGCAGAGCTCGCCCGCCACGCCCATGTGGAAGTTCTTGTACGGGTCCCACAGGCCGTCGTGGATCATCCCGTCGATGACCGTCGCGTTGCCCATGCGCATCCCCTTGCGCGCCGTCGGCAGGTAGTACGGCACGTTGGACATGCTCTCCATGCCGCCCACCACCACCACCTCGGCGTCACCAAGCAGGATGCTCTTTGCGCCGAGCATCACCGCCATCAGCCCCGACCCGCAGACCTTGCTCACCGTCGTGCATGGCACGTCCGTCGGCAGCCCCGCGTAGAGGGCCGCCTGCCTCGCCGGCGCCTGCCCCTCGCCCGCGGTCAGCACGTTGCCCATGTAGACCTCGCCCACCTGGTCGGGCGCCACCTTCGCGCGCTCTAGCGCGGCCTTCACTGCCGTCGCCCCGAGCCGCGTCGCCGCCACGTCCGCCAGCGAGCCCTGAAACGCCCCGATGGGCGTGCGCACCGCGCTGCAAATGAACACCTCGGTCTTCGACATCGCCGCTCTCCTTCGCCGCTCTCTCAGCGTCTGTTTGCTGCGCCGCAGCGGCCATCGCCCGGCGCCGGCGCGGATTGTCCCCGCCGCCCCGCCCCCGTCAAGCGCGACTCACTCCGCGCGGCCGGCCTTGCGCTCCCGAGCGCGCCCCGCGAGCTCCGCGGCGGTCTTGCGGTTGCCGCGGTGCTCGAAGCGCTTCACGTCCACCCCGCTCGAGGAGATGAAGCCCTGCACGTCGGCGTTGTCGACCGCGAGCACCTCCGCGGGCGATCCCTGCGCCACGATGCGGCCCTTGATGAGCATCGCGATGCGGTCGGCGATGTCGAAGGCGCTCACCATGTCGTGGGTGATCACCACGGAGGTCACCCCGAAGCGCTCGCGCATCTCCTCGATGAGCGCGTCGACGGTGCGCGAGGTCACCGGGTCGAGGCCGCTCGTGGGCTCGTCGTAGATCAGCAGCTCGGGCTCCATCACCAGCGCCCGCGCGATGCCCACGCGCTTGGCCATGCCGCCGGAGATCTGCGAGGGCATCAGGGCCGCGGCGTGGTCGACCCCGAGCTCCTTCAGCTTGGTCATGGCCTTCTCGCGGATGTCCTTCTCCGAGAGCTTCGTCTGCTCCCTCAGGGGGAAGGCCACGTTGTCGAAGACCGACATCGAGTCGAAGAGAGCGTACTTCTGGAAGACCATACCGAAGCGCCGCCGCGCCTTGGCGAGCTGCACGTCGTTGAGCGAGGCGATGTCCGTCCCGTCGATCACGATGCGCCCCGCCGTCGGCCGCTCGAGCGCGATCAGGTGGCGCACCAGCGTGCTCTTGCCGGCGCCCGATCCGCCGATGACCACCAGGGTCTCCGCGCGACCGATGGTCATGTCGAGCCCGTACAGGATGGTGCGGTCGCCGTACCGCTTGACCAGGCCCTCCACCACCACGTGCGCGTCCGTCGACTCGAGCATCGCGTCCCCGCTCAGACCGTGGTGAGCATCGAGGTGATCACGTAGTCGATCAGGAAGACCGCGACCACGCTCCAGACCACCGCGCGGGTCGTCGCCTGCCCGACGCCCACCGCGCCCCCGGAGGCGTAGTAGCCGTGGCGGCAGGCGATCAGCGTCACCGTGAAGCCGAAGACCAGGGCCTTGATGAGCCCCTGCGTGAGGTCTGCCGGGACCAGCATCGTCTTGATGCGATCGGCGAAGATACCGGGGTCGAGCGACATGCCCCACACCCCGATGGCCCACGAACCACCAATGCCGATCAGGAAGAAGACCAGCGCCAGCACCGGGACCATCACGATGCCCGCCAGGATGCGCGGCACCACCAGGTACTGCACCGGGTTGACGGCCATGGTCTCGAGCGCGTCGATCTGCTCCGACGAGCGCATGTTGCCCAGCTCGGCGGCCATGCCCGAGCCCGCGCGCGCGGCCACCATGATGGCGGTGAGCACCGGCGCCATCTCGCGCGAGAGCGTGAGGGCCACCACGCCGCCCACCATGTTCTCCGCCCCGAAGCGCCGGAAGCCGTAGACCGTCTGCACCGCGAAGACCATCCCGGTGAAGAGCCCCACCAGGCCCACCAGGAAGATCGACTGGACCCCGACGAACTCCATCTGGGTCACCACCAGCGACACCCGGTAGGGCGGGCGGGCGCCCCACACCACCGTGTGAAACGCGAGGTCGGCCAGCGTCCCGACCTCCTCCAGAAGGCCCTTCGCCGGCGCGAAGATCGTGGCCAGCACGCCAGGGCGCTTCGACGCCTCGCCGTCGCTCATCGGCCCGGGGACCGCTCGCGGTAGGAGCGAGGCACCCGGCGGGAGATCGCCGTGAGCACCTCGTAGGGGATCGTTCCGATGCGGCGGGCTATCTCCTCCGCGCGGATGACGTCGAAGCCCCCTGCCCCCCGCTGCGAGCCCAGCAGCACCGCCTCGTCGCCCACCGAGACCCCGAGGGAGCGCGCGAGCTCGGTCACGTCGACGGAGGTCATGTCCATCGAGACGTTGCCCACCACCCGGCAGCGGCGGCCCTGGATCAGCACCTCCGCGTCGGAGGAGAGGCGTCGGAAGAAGCCGTCGGCGTAGCCCACGGGCAGCGTCGCGATCACCGAGGCGCGCCCGGTGCGCCAGGCGCCCCCGTAGCCCACCGGGGAGTTGGGAGGGAGCTCCCGCAGGGCGATGACCTCGGTGCGCAGCCGCATCGCGGGGAGCAGCCCCGGCGCCGCGTGGGGGAAGGGGGCGACCCCGTAGAGGCCGATGCCCACCCGCACCATGTCGAGCCTGGTCTCGGGCATGCGAAACGCCGCCGCGCTCGCCGCCGCGTGCACCAGCTCGGGGTGGATGCCCGCGCTCTCGCACTGCCCGCGCGCCGCCTCGAAGCGGGAGAGCTGCGTGGTCGTGAAGCCCGGGTCGTCGCAGTCGGCGTTGGCGAAGTGGGTCATCAGCCCCTCGACCACCACGTGGCGCATGGCCCCGAGGGCGTCGAGGAAGGCCGGCAGGGCCGCCGGGGTAATGCCCAGCCTCCCCATGCCGGTGTCGACCTTGAGGTGAACCCTCACCGGCGCGTGCGATCGGGCGTCTCGCAGCGCATCGAGCTGCGAGGCGTCGTGGATCACCGGCGTCAGTCGGGCGTCGAGCGCCGCCCCGAGGCCGTGGCCGTAGAGCCCTGACATCACCAGGATGGGCAGCGACACGCCCGCGTCGCGCAGCTCGATGCCCTCCTCGACCAGCGCCACGCAGAGCCCGTCGACCCCGGCCACCTCGAGGGCCCGCGCCACCGGGATCACCCCATGCCCGTACGCGTCGGCCTTCACCACCGCGTACACCTTCGGGGGCGTCGGGCGGTCTTCGGAGACCAGCGCCCGGACGACGTCGAGGTTGTGCGCGATGGCCTCCAGGTTCACCTCGGCGCGCGTCGGGCGGAGCGCGACCCCGGCCTCGGCGCGGGACGAGACCACCACACGTAGCGTCGTCCCCGAGTCGCTCACCCGACCTCGTGGACCTTGTAGCTCGTCACGATGGGAGAGCGCTCCATCACGCGGTGGATCCACTGGGCGTCGCGCATCGCGACCGCCACCAGCCGGACCTCGCCGCCGTCCTTCGCCTCGCTGAACTTCCCGAAGCCCACGGCGCGCGCCTCGTCGGGGGTCATCACCTGCGCCTGCGTCTCCCTCAGCGCCTCCTCGGAGAGCAGGGTCGACGGGTCGCTGCCGGCCACAAGGTGGCACTCGAAGATGTGCATCATGGCCGCGCACTATCGCACGGCGCGGCAGCGCGTTCACCCGTCACGGTTCGCCGTCCCCCCCGCTCCGACCGCGTCTGGACCCTGCTGACGCTCGATCTCTGGTTTCGCGAGCTCATCGACGCGAAGCCCGCGGCGGCCTGACTACGGCGGCCACGCGGCAATCGTCGGCACCAGCGCCGACTGGAGCGCGGCGAGGTCAGAGGGCCACGGGGAGGTCACCACCGACGGCCGCCCTGGGACCTTCACCGCCCTCGCGTGGAGCATCACCCTCGGCACGGCCAGCACCGAGCCGGTCGGGGAGGTGAGCCGCTTCGCCCCGCCATAGGCCACGTCGCCCAGCAGCGGCGCCCCCGCCTTCGCCGCGTGCACCCTGATCTGGTGCGTGCGCCCGGTCACCGGAACGAAGCCCAGCGCCGTCGCCCGCTCCCCGGCTCCGAGCTTCGTCCAGCGGGTGAGCGCCTCGACCGAGCTCGCACCCTCCCCGCAGCGCCGGCGCGTGCGGTCCTTCGGGTCGTCCTCGATGCGCCACGACCACTCGCCCTGGTCTCCCTCGACGCTCGCCCCGACGAGCCCGGCATACCAGCGCTGGTATTCCCCGGCCTCCTTCGCCGCCGCTGCGGTCGCGATGGCCCAGTCGCTCAGCGCGAAGAGCACCACCCCCGTTACCGACGCGTCGAGCCGCGAGAGCGGGTGCCAGTGGGTGCTCTTCGGCCTGAGTCGCTGTGCGACGCCCACCAGCGAGTCTTCGCCCTTCGCCCTCGGCGTCGTGAGCAGCCCCGCGGGCTTGTCGAGCACGATCCAGTCGTCCGCATCGAAGAGAACCGCCGCCGTGGTCACTCGCATTCGAGGCGCTCTACCACGCCGCGGTCGCCGTCGACGCGCACCCGGTCGCCGGTCTTCAGCGCCCTCGTCACGCCCGCCACGTTCACCACCGTCGGAACCCCGTACTCCCGGGCCACGAGCGCCGCGTGAGAGAGCGCTCCGCCGAGCTCCGTCACCACCGCCGCCGCCACGAGGAAGAGCGGCGTCCACCCGACGTCCGCCACCGCCGTCACCAGCACCTCGCCTGGCGTGAGCAGCGCCCCGTCGGCCGGGTCGCGCAGCACCCGCGCCCGCCCGGTGACCACGCCCGGCGACGCGGCGACGCCGGTGAAGCGATCGCCCACGGGCTCCGGCGACGAGGCCACGGAGGGGGGCGACCCCACGAAGGACGCCGGGGGATCGGGCCTCGCGAGGTCCCTCGCCACCTCGGCGCGGCGGATGGCGATGATGGCCTCGGCGTCGGAGAGCTCGCCGCCCAGCCACCCGTCGAGCTCATCGACGGTGAGGTAGAACGCGCCGTCGGCGACGCCTCCAGGCTGCGACAGCCGAGCGCTCGCCGCGAGGGCGATGGTGCGGACGAAGCCCAGCACCTCGGTCACCCGGGAGCGCATCCGCTCGCGCAGCCGGGCGAAGCGCTGGGTGCGCGCCAGCAGGTGGCGGGCGCCGGAGCGGGCGACCGGGGGGAGGCGCCGCTCCAGGTTGTCCTCGGCCTCGGCGCGCAGCCGGAGCTGGCGCTCGACGCGCCCGATGGGCCGGTCGTCGGACTGCTGGAGGTAGGCGCGCATCGCGGCGAAGAGGGTGCCCGGCGCCTCGCGCCAGCGGGGCGTGGAGAGCTCGGCCTCGCGGGGGCAGCGGAACCCGTAGGCCTTCAGAAAGGCCTCGAAGGCCCGCCGCGTCGGCCCCATCGGGAGGTCACCCACCGTGAGCCGAAGCGGCTCGGTCCCCATGATCACGTCGCGCGCCGCGGGCTCCCGTCGGGCGATCTCCGCGATGTGCACGAGCGCGATGCCAGGCGCCGCGCTGTCGAGGTCAGCGAAGCCCGCGAGCAGCTCGCGCTCCAGCCGCTCGCTCTCGCCAGGCAGCACCCGCCGCAAGAGCTCCCGCATCGCCACGATGCTCGCGAGGTAGCCCGAGGCGCAGGTGAGCATCAGCTCGCCGGTGTGGTCGAGGAGCGCGCGCGCGTCCCGGAGGGCCGCCCGGAGCACGACCCTCGACGCCGTCTCCGAGGGCAGCGCCGCGAAGCGGGAGCGAGCGGCGGAGAAGTCCGCCTCGAAGCGGCGCAGCCGGTCTCCCAGGCCGAAGTTCTCCGCGGCGAGGATGCCCGCGGTGCGAGGCAGCCTGCGCACGAAGGGCCACCACGACCCGGGGGGCACCTGCTGCTCGACCGCCTCGAGGCCGCCGCCGCCGCCGAGCTCGATGAGCATCCGCGGGGAGAGCAGCGGCACCTGGCGGGCCACGCGAACGAAGTTGGTGAGGTTGAGGTAGATGCGACCGTGGAAGATGCCGACGAGCTCGAGCTCGGGCGTCACCTCGCAGCCGAGCCCCGCGAAGGCCTTGCGAAACCCGCGCTCGCTGAAGGCCATCGCGATCGACCAGGTGAGCGGCGTCGCCACGCCGGGCAGCGCCTCGCCCACGTTGACGTTGCTCCAGATCCAGCCCCGGCGGTCGTCGAGGCCGCGCGCGGCGGTGGGCGCCCCAGGGAGGCCCACGATGCTGCGCGATTGCAGCAGCCACAGCGACCCGCGCTCCCAGGCCCACTCGATGTCCCGGGGCTCCCCGGACTGCGCCTCGACCCGGTCGGCCAGGGTCATCAGTTCGAGGAGCAGCCCGTCGCCAACCACGGGCGCCTCCCTCGCGCGGTCGGCCAGCACCAGGTCATGGATTCCTCCGTCGGCCGAGAGCACCGTCGCCACCGAGGCTCGGGCCTCCGTGCGATGAAGCACGACGCCGTCGCTCCGGCGGACGCGCAGCACCTCGGGCGTGCTGCGACCGTCGACCACGGCGACGCCGAGGCCGCGCGTCGCCTCGATGACCGCGACGCCCCGCGAGCCGTCGAGCGGATCGGCGGTGAACAGCACCCCCGCGCACTCCGCGTCGACCATCACCTGGACGATGACCGCCATGCCGACCGCGGAGGCCCCGCGCTGCCGGGCGAGGTAGGTGAGCGCGCGCTCGGCGTAGAGCGAGGCCCAGCAGCGGCGCACGGCGTCGACGAGCGCGGCGGACCCGCGCACCCCGAGGAAGCTCTCCTGCAGGCCCGCGGCGCTGGCCATGGTGGCGTCCTCGTGCAGCCCGCTGGAGCGCACCGCGAGCGCCCGGTCGCCGAGGCTCTGCGCGGCCTGGTGCAGCTCGGCCTCGAGCCCCTCGGGCAGCGGCGCGTCGAGCACGCGCTGTCTGATGGCCGCGAGTCGGGCCGCGCGGCGGTCGACCGCGGGCCCGCTGAGGAGGCCGTCGGGCCACTGCGAGGCCGGGAGCGAGGAGCGCAGCACGGCCTCGAAGGCGGACGCATCGATCACGATGCCCTCGGGCACGTGCACGCCGTGGAGGGCGCCGACGACGGCGAGCTCTGCGGCCTTGCGCCCGAAGCGCGCAGCCTCGTGCGCCTCAGCGAGCGGGACCAGCCATCTCATCGCGGCGCATCATAGCGGAACGCCCCTCCTCCGGCGGAGCCCATTCCCTGCCTTGGTGCAGTCGCTGTGGTACGCCAAGCGCCACCAACCCCATGAACATCGACCCCGACCTGCTCCTGGACGCCCCGGACGACGACGACCACTTCCACGACGAGTGCGGCGTGTTCGCGATCTACGGCCACCCCGAGGCGGCCAACCTGACATACCTCGGTCTCCACGCGCTGCAGCACCGGGGGCAGGAGTCCGCCGGCATCGCCACCCTCGACGGCGGCGGCAAGATGCACCTGCACCGCCAGATGGGCCTCGTGCAGGACATCTTCACCCCGACGGTCATCTCCGGGCTGCCGGGCAACATCGCCATCGGCCACGTGCGCTACTCCACCGCCGGGGCCTCGCACGTCCGCAACGCCCAGCCCTTCGCGGTCGAGCACGGCGGCCTCGGCGTGGCCTGCGCCCACAACGGCAACCTCACCAACGTCGAGCAGCTCAAGGCCGCGCTCGACGCCGCGGGCGCCATCTTCCAGACCTCCACGGACACGGAGGTCTTCCTCCACCTCTTCGCGCGCGCCCCGGCCGGTCCCATCGTCGACCGGGTCGTCCACGCGCTGCGGCAGACCCGCGGGGCCTACTCCGTGGTCTTCCTCGTGGGCGACACCCTCATCGCCGCGCGCGACCCGCACGGCTTCCGCCCGCTCTCCCTCGGCATCCTCAACCGGGCCCACGTCGTCGCCAGCGAGCCCACGGCCTTCGACCTCATCGCCGCGGAATTCGTGCGCGACATCGAGCCCGGAGAGGTGCTGGTCATCGGCCCCGAGGGCGTGCGCTCGCTGCGCCCCTTCGACCCGGCGCCCTCGCGCTTCTGCGTCTTCGAGCACGTCTACTTCGCGCGCCCCGACAGCACCGTGAA
>Ga0207969_100207_pt1 | contig 33220 bp, 24 predicted proteins | sample LakWasMet25_LOW6_2_FD_183869 | JGI IMG/M metagenome (GOLD analysis project Ga0207969, IMG submission 183869) | Freshwater sediment methanotrophic microbial communities from Lake Washington under simulated oxygen tension - Sediment Metagenome... | ecosystem: Environmental > Aquatic > Freshwater >... | reverse complement strand
ACGATCCCTACGTGCAGGCGGATGACAACCTGAGCGTGAGCATCAGCGGCACGCCGACCGGAGGCAGCTTTGAAGCCCTGAGCACCAGCGGCACGGTGAGCCACGCGGTGAAGGACGACAGCGACACGACGTATGCAAGTCTCATTGGTCCGACAAATGTATCAGAGGGGGCGACGGCGACAGGTTACACATTGACGCTGGATCACACACCACTCAGCGACGTAACAGTAACTCTCAGCTACAGCGGCACCGCCACGGACGGCAGCGACTTCACAGGCGTTACCACCGTCACCATTCCGGGAGGCAGCGCATCGGCAAGCTTCAACGTCGCGACGATTGATGATGCCTTGGCCGAGGGTGCAGAGAACTTCACCGTCAGCATTGCCGGAGTGACCGGTGGCGGGTTTGAGGCCTTGACCGTCAATCCTGTGGCGAGCGACGTCACCACAACCATTGCCGCCAGTGACAATCCTCCCGTTACGTCCGTTCCCGTTGCACAGACCACCCTGGAAGATGCGGCGAAGGTTTTCAGCAGCGGCAACGGCAACGCCATCACGGTGGCCGATATCGACAGCACGAGTCTGACCACCACCTTAAGCGTGGCTCACGGCAACCTGACAGCCATCGCCTTTGCCGGAGCCACCATCAGTGGCAACGGCACCGGCACCGTGACCATCAGCGGTACGGCGGCGGCGATCAACGGCGCCCTGAACGGATTGAGCTATGCCAATACCGCGGACTACAACGGGGCCGACACTCTCAATGTGTCCACCACCGACGGTACCCTCGTGGGAGCGGGCAGCATCGGCATCACCATCACACCAGTTGTCGACATTGCGGCAGACACGGTGACCACCAACGAAGATACGCCGGTGAACATCAACGTCAATGCCAATGACAGCTTCGAGAGCGCCGGCCACACCATTACCGCCATCAACGGCACCGCCATCGCGGTGGGCGGCAGTGTCGCGTCGGCCCACGGCAGCGTCACCCTCAAGGCCGACGGCACTCTCGATTACATGCCAACGGCCAACTACAACGGGTCCGACAGCTTTACCTATACGGTGAGCAGCGGGGGCATGACCGAGACGGCGACGGCCAACATTACTATCACCCCGGTCAACGACGCGCCAGTCGGCGCTGGCGACACGGCGGCCGTCAATGAAGACGCCACCGCAACGGCCACGGCCGCCACTGGCGTGCTGGCCAACGACACCGACGTCGATAGCGGCGACACCAAGGTCGTCTCGGCGATCAGCGGCGGCACCGTGGGCAGTCCGCTGACGGGCACCTACGGCACGCTGACGCTCAATGCCGACGGCAGCTACAGCTACGTCGCCAACACGGCGACGGCGCAGACGCTGGGGGCGGGGCAGACCGCCAACGACAGCTTCACCTACACCGTGCGCGACACGGCAGGCGCCACCAGCACGGCGACCTTGAGCTTCACCGTGACCGGCACCAATGACGGGCCGGTAGCCAATGCGGTGTCTGCGATCGACTACGAGGATCCGGCGACCCCGATTGCCATTACCCTGACGGGCAGCGATGTGGACGGCGCGGTCACGAGCTTCACGATCTCGTCCTTGCCGCCGACGGGCAGGCTCTACTACGATGCCGCAAGGACCCTCATGGTAGGCGCCAACGACGTCGTCGCGGCAACCGGCAATGCTGTGACGCTCTACTATCAGCCGCTGCCGGAGTGGGCCGGCAGCACCACGTTCAATTACACGGCAACGGACAATTCGGGCGCGGTTTCCTCCGCGGCCACTGCGACGATCAACGTTACCGCAGTCAACGATGGCACGCCGGTAGCCAACGCCGACAGCATTACGCTGCCGACGGGATCAACCTATTTCATCAGCCTCGCATCGCTGCTGGGCAACGACAGCCTGTTCGACGCGGCCGCCATCACCAGTGTCACAAACCCCACGGGCGGCAGCGCGCTGACGCCCGTGTATGATAGTTACGGCGACCTGACGGGTTATAACTACACGCCGCCGGGAACGCCGGGTACCTATACGTTCAGCTACACGATCACCGACAACGATCAGCCGGCTGGCGAGACCGACACGGCGACCGTGACGCTCAACGTCGTCAATGCCGCCGACGACTTCGCCACCGTCTCGGAGTCGGCCCTGGCGACGGGATCGGGCGGTGGCGCAGCGGTGGCCAGCGGCAATCTGTTCAATGCGCCGGAGTCCGTGTCCGCCATCACGCAAATCACGTATAACGCGACCAATTACACGCCTACCGGCGGTGTCATTACCATCAATACCGGGACGGGCACGCTGGTAGTGACCGCCGCGACCGGGGCATACACCTATACGTTGAACAGCGCCGCCGCCAACGGCGCCCCCGGTTCCGCTACCGATACGGGCGTGACGCAAAACTTCACCTACCTCAAGGCGGACAGTACCTCGGCAGTGCTGCATGTCGGGATCGAGGACGACAGACCGGTCGCCACCAACATGACGGTGGAAATTCCGGAAAGCCCGACGCCGAGCTTCAACATGACGCTGGTGCTCGACCTGTCGGGCAGCATGTACAACCAGAATTCCGGCGGCTGGGTCAAACGGACCAACTCGGACGGCAGCAGCGTCGTGACGACGCGCCTGCAGATGGCCCAGGATGCGCTGGATGCGCTTGTTACGGAATACTTCAATCAGTCGCCCGATGTTGCGGTGAGGATCGTGGTGTTCGGCAGCAACGCCTACAACCTCAATGGCGGTAATGCCTACACTGATCTCACCACCACACTGGCCGCCATCAACAACATTACCGCCACTCCCAACACCGGCACCGCGACCACCGTCGGCACGCTCAATGCCACGATCAGCGCAGGCATCGGCGCCGCAAATACCAACTACGAGGCTGCGCTGAGCAATGTTCAATCCGTCATGGGCACGGGGGACAGCAGCAAGCAGAACATGGTGTATTTCCTTTCCGACGGCGAACCGACGACCGGGGTTCTGACCACCGCCCCCGAGCTCGCCTATGCCAACTGGGCGGCACTCAACGACATCAAGTCCTTCGCCGTAGGCATGGGAACCGGCATCGCCAATACCTCCTTCCTCGATCTGATACACAACGTCGATGCGGCCGGCGACGGCGTCGAGGATCCGGCGATCCAGGTGCCGGACATCAACGACCTCGGCCAGCAACTCATCTCCACCGTGCCGCAAGGTTTCGGCGGCAACGTAGTGTCCGGCGGCGGTGCACAGAGCGTGAGTTTTGGGGCCGACGGCGGCTATGTGCAGGAGATAGTCCTGATGCTCGACGATGACGGCACGGGTCCCGGCACAACGATGACGCCGGTGACCTTCACCTACAACGGAACCAATCTCGTGACGGCAAGCAGCAGCGGTTGGCTGGACGGCAGCACCTTCTCCGGACATGTACTGACGCTGGATGCGACAAAGGGCTTCGACTACGGCACGCTGGTATTCGATTTCAGTACCGGGGACTACACCTATTTCACGGGTTCAAGCGCACATGCCGGCGACGAATTCACCCTGACGTCAACCGTAATGGATACGGAAGGCGACCTCGGTACTTCGGTGCAGACCATCTCCGTGGTCAATGGCAAGCCGGTGGCCAATGACGATACCGACACCCTGATGGCCAAGGAAACCTTCCTCGAAGGCAACGTCGTCACGGGCGTCGGCACCGATGCCGGCATCAGGATCGGCCAGCAGTACACCGCCTTTGCCGTGCAGGGCTCCGGCGTAGACAAGATCGTGGACAGTGCCACGGTGACCAAGACCACTTTCCACGGTGTCGACTACACCCTCGGCAGTGTCGGCAGCGACGGGGTGTTCACACCCGTCACCGCCAGTGGCAGCGGCACCGGGGCCGGTTACACCTACACCTGGACGGTAAGCGCCGGCCAACTGACTTGGGTGGCCAGCAACGGCCAGCAGTTGATCTTCGACCATTCGGGCTACTACAACTACACGCCGCCCAGCACCGACGTGCCCAATCTGAACCTGGCGCCGACACTCGGGGTATCGAACGTCGGCGTCGTCGAGGGCACCAACCCCTATGCGGTGTTCACCGTGTTCATCAGCAAGCCGACTACCGCAGCGGTGGGGGTTTCCCTTGCCCTCACCAGCGGCACGGCGACCAGCGGGGCCGACTTTGGCACGGCGCTGCAGGTTTCCACCGACGGCATCAACTGGACCACGGCCAGCGCCGCCACCATCGCCGCCGGCAGTACCAGCGTGCTGGTGCGCGCGCCGCTGACCAATGACGCACTCACCGAGGGTATCGAGAATTTCACCCTGACGGCGACCCGCACTTCCGGTGTCACCATCAACAGCACCGCGATCGGCACGGCGATTGTTTCCGACGACGAGACGGCGCTACCGACAATCAGCATTTGCGATCTCGAGGTCAATGAAGCAGCAGGCACAGCGACTGTCGTGGTCAGCCTTTCCAAGGTGGCCGCCGCGAACGTCACGGTGAACTACACCACTGCCAATGGCACGGCGACCGCCGGTTCGGATTACACGACGACCGCCGGCACCCTGACCATAACGGCCGGTACGACGTACGGCAGCTTCACCGTGCCGATCATCAACGACACAAGCAGCGAAGGACCGGAGACCATTCTGGTCAATCTCTCCGCGCCATCGGCCAATGCGACGATCGCCGACGCTCAGGGCGTGGTCACCATTCGCGACGACGGCAGCTTCCTCACCCTGACGCCGGATCTGACGGTCTCCAGCCTGGGTATCGTGGAAACCGACGCCTATGCCATCTTCAATGTCGGTCTGAGCAAGCCCAGTCCGGTCAACACCGTACTGACCCTTGCCACGAGCGGCACGGCCACCGGCGGCACCGACTACGGCACTCTGCAGGTGTCCACCGACGGCGGCGCCACCTGGGCCAATTACGCCACCAACGTCACCCTGGTTGCCGGCCAGACCAACCTGCTGGCGCGGGTGCCTGTAGTCAATGACGCGGTGCTGGAGCCGACCGAGACCATCATCCTGACGGCTACGCGCTCCAGCGGCTTGACCACGGCTGCATCGGCGGCCGGCACGGCGACGCTGATGGACAATGAAGCCAAGCCGTTCCTGATGATTTCCGACGCACCACCGGTGGTGGAAGGGGGAACCGCTACGTTCACCTGGACCCTGTCCCAGGCCGCAACGTCCAACCTGACGGTCAATTGGAATACCGCCAGCGGCACGGCGGCGAGCGGCGCGGACTTTACCGCCGTCACTGCCGGAAGCTTTACCATCACCGCCGGGACGACGACGGGCACCTTTACCGTCGCGACTCTGGCCAACGCATCGGGCGACTTGCCGGTCGAGACCTTCACTGTGAATGCCTCGCTGGCTGCAGCCTCGACCCAGTATGCGCGTGTGGGCGAAGGACTGGCCACCGGCTACATCATCGACAACAGCGTGAATCCGACCTATGCCGTCACCAATCCGACGGTGGTGGAAGGGGCAGGCTATGCGCAGTTCGGCATCAACCTGAGCAATCCTGCGCTGGTGCCGGTGACCCTGAACCTGGCGCTTGCAGCCGGAACCGCAACGGCGGGCAGCGATTACACCAACAGCATGGCCGTATCCACGGATGGCGGATTGACCTGGAGCGCCCCAGGAGCTACTTCGGTGACGATTGCCGCCGGTGCTACCAGTGCGCTTGCCCGGGTAGCCATCACTAACGACACGGCGATCGAGGCTGCGTCTGAGGCCTTTACCCTGACGGCGACCAATCCGGGTGCTACCACGACCAACCTGACGGCCAGCGGAACGGCGAACATCATGGATGACGAAGTTCGGCCCTTCATGTTCATCGCCGATGCGACGCCCGTACTCGAAGGCAACACCATTACGTTTACCGTCGGCCTATCCCAGACCACGGCAACGGCGATTTCGGCCACGGTGGCCTATGCCAATACCGCCCCGGCCGGCCTGACGGCCGCGACGGGAGGCAACAGCGGCAGCGGCGGCACTACCGACTATTACCGCAACGCGCCGAGCACGCAGGTGACACTCAACATTGCAGCCGGAGCTTCGACCGGAACCTTTACCGTCGGCACCCGCAATTCCGGCACGGATACCGCCACCGAAGCATTCCAAGCGACCCTGTCACTGAACGCGGCCAACAGCCTGCTGGCGAACCTTGTGGATAGCCAGGGATACGGGTTCATTCTCGATCGCACCGCGACAGCAACGCCATCGCTGCTGGTGTCGAGCCCGACGGTGGACGAGTCTGCCGGCTATGCGGTCTTCGATATCTCTCTGGCCACACGCACGGCAACCACCGGTTCGGTGACGCTCGGCCTTGCCTTGGGCGGCACTGCGACGAGCGGGACGGATTACGGCGGCAGCATCGAGGTATCGACTTACAACTTCGCCACTTCCACCTGGTCGGGGTGGTCCACCTATTCCGGCAGCCTGAGCATTGGCGCCGGCGCGATTTACACCAGCCCAGCGGCACGGGCGCGCGTGGCGATTACCGATGACGCGCTGGTCGAGGCCAATGAGACCGTGACCCTCACGGCAGCAAGAACGGCCGGCATCACCTTGCTCAACGCCAGTGCCACCGGGACGGGCACAATCGTGGACAACGACGTCAAGCCCGTCATTACAGTCGATGACGCAACGCCGGTGGTCGAGGGCGGTACGGCGACCTTCACAGTGCATCTTTCCCAGCCGTCGGCCCAGGACATCACGCTCAACTGGTCGACCGCGAGCGGCACGGCCACTACCGGTACCGACTTCACCGCCACGAGCGGCGGCACGCTGTTCATCGCTGCTGGCGCCACCAGCGGCACGATCAACGTACCCGCGCTGACCGATACGGATGGCGAGGCACTCGAGAACTTCACCGTAACTCTCAGCCTGGCGCCGGCCTCGGCCGGCTTGGCTACCTTGGGCGACGCCACGGCGACAGGCTATATCGTCGACCCGATGGTGGCTTTGAGTCCCACTCTCATGATTTCGAACCCTTGCCTTGCCGAGGGCTCGAATGCGGTATTCACCATCACCCTCTCCAAGGCCGGCGCGACCCCGGTGACCCTGGATCTGGCGCTCGCGGGAGTCACCGCGACCAGCGGCAGCGATTTCGGCGCCGGCCTCGAAGTGTCCACCAACGGCGGGGCTTCCTGGGTGGCGGCGTCCTCGGTGACCATCGCCGCGGGCGCGACCAGCGCACTGGTGCGCACGACCACCGCAGTCGATGGCCTGTCGGAGGCGAACGAAAGCTTCCAGCTGACGGCCACGCGGACGGCAGGCACGACTAACAACGACATGGCCAGCGGGACTGCGACCATCGTCGGCGACGTCGTTCCGGTCATCCACATTCTCGATACCGTCGTGAACGAGGAGGCGGGTGTGGCCGTCATAACAGTGACGATGTCGCAGGCACTGAATCAGAGCATTCTGGTCGATTGGACAACCGCAAACGGCACCGCGGCGGCAGGCAGCGACTACGCTACCAGCGCGGGAACGATCACCTTCGCCGCGGGCCAGACGATCAGAACATTCAGCGTCCCGATTACCGATGATTTGCTGGCTGAAGCTACCGAGAACTTTTACGTGAATCTGACCCTGAATACCGGTTCGGTGGGTAGTGCGCTGCTCGGCAGGAGTCAGGGTGTGGTCAGCATTCGCGACGTCGATGCCAACCAGGACGGGTTGACGACGGTTTCGTGCGTCACGAACCCGTCGGCCAGCGGCATCACCTTGTCAGGCAAGAACAGGCTGAACGCCGCTGCCACGGTTCAATACAATGCAGCCGGTGCATCGATTGCCGATACCCTCGGCGGCACGGCGGCCAACATCGACAATCTGGAATCACTCGCGATCAATTTCTCGTCGGCCACCTACGGCCTGGGTGTGCAGAACGTGGTGCTGAATCTTGGCGTCGCGCCGAACGCCACCTATGGCTACACCTACACCGTGTATGCCCGTGACGGGGAGATGCTGGGGCAATTCAGCAGCACCTCGCAGACGGTGATCGTGCCGGTCGAGTTCGGCTACATCGGCGAGATCGTGATGCAGGCGCCAAGTCCGGCGGGCGGAAGTTCGCCTGCCGAACTCGCCAGCGTGAGCTTTGCCACGATCACCAATCCCGTCATGACGCTGATTCCCGAGGAAACGGTGGGCTACACGCTTACCGATGCCAGCGGCGATGCCTCGTCGGCCAGTTTGCATTTGAACATCGTGAGCGACCAGTTCTTCGGTACCGCCGGCGACGACAACCTCAGTGGTTCGGCGGGCAACGACCGCATCGTCGGCGATGTCGGTAACGACGTGCTGACCGGCCTTGCCGGCAACGATATCCTCGAGGGTGGCCTCGGCAACGATACGCTCGACGGTGGTGCCGACAACGACGTGCTCACCGGCGGCGATGGCAGCGACAGCCTGCTGGGCGGCATCGGCGACGATGTCCTGCGCGGCGATGCCGGCGCAGACACACTGGATGGCGGCAGCGGCAGTGACCGGCTCGAAGGTGGTGCCGGCAATGACAGCTTGGTCGGTGGCGACGGCGCCGACACCCTGAGCGGCGGTGCCGGCGACGACATCCTCAGCGGCGGCCTGCTCTCGGATACCTTCGAGTGGACCCTCGCGGATGCGGGTTCCAAAGGTTCGCCGGCGGTGGATACCGTCACCGACTTCAACACCGCTGCCAAGCTCTCCGGCGGCGACGTGCTGGATCTGCGCGATCTCTTGTCGGGCGAGAACCATACGCTGGGGACAGGTAACCTGGCGAATTTCCTGCATTTCGAGAAGTCAGGCAGCGACACTACGGTGCATGTCAGTTCGACCGGTGGCTTTGGCGCGGGATTCACGGCAGGAGCGGAGGATCAAACCGTGATACTGCAGGGCGTCGATCTGATTGGTGTCAATACCACCGACCAGCAGATCATTCAGGATCTGCTGACCAAGGGCAAACTGATTACGGACTGACGCAACTCCGCCGGGACTCGACGAGATCGCCGGCTCCGGCCCCAACAGTCGGCGCTGGCGACACGGCGATTTTCCGGGGGCCGCCAGGGTGGGTGCCGATCTCGACAGGCCTGTCGTTGGGTTTTCTGCAGGCGGACAAGCTTGACCTTGGTCTCGAGTTAAGTCTGGTGTCAGTGCAGCAAGCGGGGTGCGCTCGGGTCCATTGCGTCGGACGTGGCCCCGGCGCCGTTGCCGACGCGCAGGCTAAGCCCCCATTCTGCGGCGGCGGCGGCTTCCTGCAGCAAACGCGCCAGTACATGCACCAGCCTTTCGTCCAGTTCGAGGTTGATCCCCCGACCTTGCTGCGGAAGCAGCATGAGCGTCTGCGTGTTACCTTCCAATGGCTTCACCGTGATGCGGGCGAGGAGGATGGGTTCCTCGCCGAGGGGAAACAGCGTTCCATCCTGATAAGCGCTGCCGAAATCCGCCTTGCTGACCGCCTCGCCGTGAGCCAGTTCGGCCAGCGTGCTTCGCGTAAGAGGATCGCCGGGCGCCTTGCGACTGCTGAACGCATCGGCCATTTTCATCAGCATCGGCCATAACAACACGAGGTAGCGGCGCGTAATCCAGAAGCGGTATTCGGCGTCGTCGCTGCTGCGAACGCGCAGCATCAGCCTGTCCTGCTCGGAAACGAAGCTGGCGCTGAACTGCTCGAGTCGCGGTGGCTTGCTCATGTCGCCTCCGTCTGGCCGTCCCAAGGAGGCGACAAGCCAAGTATCCGGGAGCCGCGTAGCGGCTGAACCAAAGTCACCCTCTTCCTCGGGAAGGGGGTCGGGGGGTATCGATCATCATCTTTGCTCGCTGTCGGCGACCTTCACACCGGGACCGGTCGCGCCGTCGAATCCTACCTCACTCAGCAGCGTGAACTCGGATTCGCTGGCCACACCCTCGGCGATGACCAACAGGCCCATATTGTGAGCGATCGAACTGATTCCCTTGCCGAAGGCCTGGTTGCCGGGATTGGTGTCGAGGCGGCGGGTAAAGCTGGCATCCACCTTGATGTAATTCAGCCCGAGATCATGCAATTGTCCGATCTGGCTGAATTGTCGGCCGAAGTGTTCGACGCCTACCTGGCAGCCGTAGCTCCTGAGTACCTTGCACAAACTGCGGAAGGCTTCGACATTTTTCAGGATGCCTGTCTCGGCGACCTCGACCCAGAGCCGAACCGCAGCCTTGCGGTGCCTCGTCAGAAGGGCTTCGAGTTTTTGCTGGAAGTCTCGCGCAGCCAGGGAACTGGCCGACAGGTTTATGCCCAGACCCTGCAGCGCGGGTTGCTGCTCAAGCTCTGCCAGGCCCAGGGCCAGGGCCGCGAGATCCAGTCCCGGCGAAAGACCAAGGCGCTCGGCAATGGGCAGGAAGCGACCGGCTGCAAGCCACTCACCCGCCGCGTCGCACTTCAGTCGCAGCGGACATTCGACATGCAGCAGGCGACCCTGCATATCCACGACCGGAAACGAGACCAGGCGCAGCCACCGCTGATCGATCGCCCGCGTGATGATTTGCGACCATTGTTCGGCACTCACCGGGGTGCCGGCATCGACTTCGATCGCGGCTTCCCGAATGGCGCTTACGCCTTCGGCCTCTGCCGCAATCAGCGCCGCATCCGTCTGCGACAGAAGTTCGCGCAGTCCGGTGCCCTGTTTGAAGATGCCCATCCCGATATAGGCCGATGGGCTGCCTTCGACAAAGGCGTCCATGGTCTTGACGAGGGCCTGCAGCAGAATCTCCGCGTTTGCGCGGGTTGCCGTCTGTCCGGGCAGCAGCAACGCAAAGTCTGCTCCGTTCATGCGCGCAGCGAGGCTTTCCGCGTTCCCGGCACAGCCGTCGCCGACTGTCTCGCCAAACCGTCGCAGCAGATCGTCCGTGACCTCCCGCCCGAGCCGCTTGTTGATCCCGACCAGATCAGCGACACGTATGAGGAACAGAGTGCCGCCGGTCGAGGTCTCGCCTTCCAGCGAAGTGCGCAACCGGGAGATGAAGAACTCGCGGTTCGCCAGGCCCGTCAGGCGATCGCAATTGGCTTCGCGACGCAGGATCTCCAGTCGCGCGGCTTCCTCGTCGAACATCACATTGAGCCGCGCGACGGTCGCGTTCATCGCAATCGCCAGTTGACGCAACTCGGGAACGTTCGGCTCAGGGATAGTGATGAAGCGCCGGTCGGCGATGGCCTTCGCCTGGTCGATGACGGCCTGCAGGGGGCGGCGCAGACGCCGCAGGATCAGGCTGCCAAGGTAACCGGCGATGATGCTTGCCAGCGTGAGGGCGACAACTATGTTCTTGGTGCTCTGCCAAAGGGCCTCGTAGCCAAAGCGGCTGTTGCTGAGCAGCGTGACGGTGCCGAATTGTTTCCAGCCGCTGGTGATTTGCGCGACGCCCGGATCAGGGTCGATCGGCAGGTTGCGCACGAACCATGCAGGGGCGTTCGGCCTTCCCGCCGGACTCGCAAATGCGATCATCGGCTTGCCATTGGGGTCGTCAATCCGGATCGAGTCGTAATGACCCTTGTCGAACAGTGCCGCAACCGTCAGTTCGACCGCTACCGCATCGAGATTCTGCTGGCTCAGGGACAGCGCCAGGGCCGATGCATTGTCGGCATTCTTGACACTCAATTGTTGTTCGATATAGGCGCGGGCTGCCAGCAACGAGGTAATCAGGCTTCCTGCCAGCGCCAGCGACATGCTGAGGATGATGGCGAGCCAAAGTTGACGGTACATGGACATGAGCTGGTTCCTTCCTTAATTTCTCGTTTGCTGCCTGATCAATCCGATCCTTCGTTTCGCGCTCGCTGCAGCAGGTCTTGCCAGCGCGAAAGCTGAACTGTTCCGCCGTATCCCCGCGCGGCATTTCCGGCAACCCCATTCCAGATGGCCTCGCTGTTGAAGCTGAATATCGGTTGCAGTTCGGTGCGCTGCGAGGCTGGTTTGATCTCTGCCAACAGGCTATCAAGCACAAGCGGCTCCGCGGTCGGCGTCGCGTAATACGCCAGCACCATGTGCGGTTGCAGAAAGGGGCCGTGGGGCCCGCTTAGCCTTGCTTTAACGTATACGAGGCGCAATTTGGCTATGGGAACTCCTGCATCCCTTAAAGAGTAGTACTTGATGATCGCAAAATCTTCGCAGTCGCCACGGCCTTGGCCTATGGTCTCCAGTGGAGTGGCCCAGTACTCGCTCTGGCCCCAGATCGACATGTCATCGTCGAACGCGATGCGTCGATTGATGAAGTCATTTACCTTCCTGAGCTTGTCGCTTTCGGCCAGGGACCTCGACCCGATCAGCATCTCCTGCCAGTCGCGCAGCAGGGATACCCGTGCCGGACCAAAGCGTGCCATGAGTTGCTGCTGCTGTCGATCGAAGTCAAAGGCCGACACTGCCGTTGCGGCCAAGGCAAGCACCAGGCATCGCAGGAGGCAGCGATACCAAGGCTCGGGCCTGAGGTGGGCAGGTTTGTGGGTTATGATTCGCGGCTTGCGAATGGACTGACGGTTACTATAATCGCACGACTGAAGTCATGCATTGGGATTGAAATAAACGGGATGGGAGTGTCACAAAAGGCCTTCTTGCTGGCGATTGCGTTGCTTTTCCTTCGAGCCGGGGAAGCGGCCGCAGCGCCTGCCGCTCATTTGACCCTGAAGGAAGTCGCGCAGAAGGTTGTGCTGACCAATCCCGAAGTGCTGTCGAAATGGCACGCGTTCAAGGCGGCAGGCGGCGAAGTCGATGTCGCACGGGCCGGCTTTTTCCCTCGCCTCGATTACACCACCGCCGCTGCGAGAGAAACGCTGAAGCAGCCGGGAGTCACCGACCGCGACTACAACCGCAATGGCTACACGCTCACCCTGAATCAGATGTTGTACGACGGTTTTGCGACGTCGAGCGACGTCAAGCGTCTCGACAAGGCGCGGCTGACGCGCTATTACGAACTGCTCGATGCGGCGGAAAGCGCAGCCCTCGAGGCCGCGCGCGTTTACTACGACGTGATCCGCTATCGCCAATTGATGTTCCTGGCCGAAAACAACTTTGTCGAGCATCGCGCCAGCTATGAGCAGTTGCTGCGCCGCGCACAGGCCGGAGCGGGGCGGCGGGTGGACGTGGAGCACGCCGCGGGCCGTCTGGCCCTTGCGGAATTGAATCTGAGCACCGAGGCGGCCAATCTGCACGACGTCATGGCGCGTTTCCTGCGCCTTGTCGGCGACCGGCCGCCACCGGTGATGTTCGGGCCCGCTCGCCTGGGAAGGGACTATCCCGCCAGCGAACCGGAGGCCTTGAGTGCGGCACTGCGGAACAATCCTTCCTTGCGTGCGTCGGTGGAAAATGTCGAGTCCGCCCAACACGATGTCGAGGTGCGCCGCAGCGCGTTTCATCCCAAGCTGGACCTGCGCATGCGCAACGATAACATCGGCAACTATCAGGGGGTGACCGGTACCCGCCAGAACAATGTCGCTGAAGTTGTCCTCAGTTACAACCTATTCAATGGCGGGGCCGATGTCGCGCGACAGCGGGTCTATGTCGAACGCAAGGGTCTGGCCGTCGACCTTCGTGACAAGGCCTGCCGCGACGTTCGGCAGACGATTTCCATTGCGTACAACGATGTGCTGCGATTGAGGTCCCAACTGGCCAATCTTGATCTTCAGGTCAGTGCAATCGAAAAGACACGCGACGCCTACAAGGCCCAGTTCAACATCGGGCAGCGCTCGCTGCTCGACTTGCTGGATACCGAAAACGAACTCCTCAACGCCCGCCGCACGGCAGTCAATGCCGACGTGGACCTGGCGCTTGCGTATGTGCGCACCCAGGCCGGAATGGGTCATCTGCTCGAGTTTCTCGAGCTGAAGCGGCTGGCGAGCGAGGAAACTCCGAAGCCCAGCGAACTGGCGACGATTGTCGAGTCCGACATCTGTCCGCCGGAGGCTCCCAATAGCTATCTGGTCGATTTCGACGCGCTGACGGCAAGGGCGCTGGCGCTGCTGGACGTCCCTGCACCGGCCGCGGATGCGGTGATCCCGCGTCCGGTTGCGCCGCCGCCCGCTGAGCCGTCAGCGGCACCGGCACCATTGTCCTATCCGCCACCCATGCCCAGGCCGGGGGCAACAGGCGGGCCGCTACAGACGCCTTCGCCCCTCGTCCTGTCGTCCCTGGTGGCGTCGCGTGCATCGTCGGTCGCGGACGAGGCACCAATGCAACGGTCAGCTGCACCCGAGGCGGCAATGCCACCGCTCGCGGTCTCCACGTCGCTGGGACTCGCCGCCGGCGATGAGAGAAATGCCTCTTCGGCGGCGCTCGCACCGTCACAGGGGAAGGTTCTCACCGACCGCGTGAAGGCATGGGCCGCAGCCTGGTCGGCCAAGGCCTACGACGCGTATACGGGTTTCTACGCACCCTCGTTCGTGCCCGCGGATGGTTCGAGTCGGACGAGCTGGGCGAGGCAGCGGGCGCAGCGCCTCGCCAAACCGGATCGCATCCAGGTCGAGGTGCGGAACTTCCGCCTGAATGAAGTGGCAAAGGACGTTTTTATCGCTGAATTCGAGCAGCATTACAGTTCCGACAGTTACAGCGATACAACGCTCAAAGCGCTGCAGTGGGTCAAGACGGGAGGGGAGTGGCTGATCGAGAGGGAGGTCGCCCGGCCCGTTTCCTCGGCTACCCCGGATCGGGGCAGGTCAGCGAAATGAATACCATGACCTGTTGGCGTCTGGCCATCGCCTTGCTCGCTGCATTGATGTCAGTCCCCGCGGTTCAGGCGCAGGGCTATAGCGGTCCGACGCTCGAGAAGATCCGCGAATACGGTGCGATCTATGTCGGTCATCGCGAAGCTTCGATTCCATTTTCCTACTTCGCCGGCGACGAAGTGGTGGGCTACTCGAAGGATATTTGCGACCGGATCGTCAACGCCATCAAGGAGCAACTCGACGATCCGACCCTGAAGGTCGTCCTGGTGCCGGTAACGAGTTCTTCACGGCTGCTGATGTTGATGACAGGCGTTATCGACCTCGAATGCGGGTCGACGACCAACACGAAGATACGCCAGCAGCAGGTTGCCTTCGGCGTTACGACTTTTGTATCCGGGGTCAAGGCGGTTACGCGCAACGACGTCGGCATCGACCGGATTGCCGACCTCAATGGCAAGGTGGTGGTGACCACTGCCGGAACGACCACTGAACGCCTCGTCAAGACGGTACTTGCGGCGCGCAATGCTTCAGTGCGGCCCAAGACTGCCCGGACCCATCCGGAGTCGTTGTCCATGGTGGTGTCGAGGCAGGCAGACGCTTTCGTGCTCGACGATGCCATGCTGGCCGGATTGTTGGCGGATTCGCCCGATAGCGGAAAGTTGAAGATGCTCGAGGAAAACTTCGGATTCGAACCCTACGGCATTGCGTTGCGCAAGGGCGACCCGGAATTCAAGAGACTGGTAGACACCACCCTGATCCGGATGATGAAGGATGGCGAGATCGAGAAGCTCTACACCAAGTGGTTCATGTCGCCGATTCCGCCGAAAGGTGTCAATCTGCAGATTCCGATGAGCGGCATGCTCAGGGACCTTTTGAGCAATCCCAGCGACAGCGGGATCTAGAACCCCTGCGCAGCCGGCCTGATGGCGCGGGTCCTGGATGAAATGACCGTCGGCGCCCGGTGCAAAGCGGAAACTGTTTGACCGAAGCCGCGATTCGGGTAAAATTCGCGCCTCTTTTGAAGGCAGCAGGCGCGTAGCTCAGCTGGTTAGAGCACCACCTTGACATGGTGGGGGTCGTTGGTTCGAGTCCAATCGCGCCTACCAACACCACGAAACGGCCGCAGGATCATTCCTGCGGCCGTTTCGTTTTGTATCAGTCGTCGATCCGGCTGTGCCACCAGAGGCGGAAGTCGCGACACAGTCCGCCACCATCGAATTCCGCCACAGCCATGCCATCCAGCGCCAGACGTGGCAAAGGGTCGCCGGGCTTGCGCGCGAGCATGTTGGTTCCGGTCGATGCGGCCCACATCTTGAACATGTCTTCCGAGGTCACCTGGTAAGTGGTGTGCCAATGGGCAATGCCGCCCGTCGCGTGACGCTGCAGGACTTCGTAGGTGAGCTTGATGTCGGTCTGCAGCTTGGTGCGTTGCCAGTACTGCTTGATCGCTTCATGCCCCTGCTGGACGGCGAAGGGGGTGTTGCGATAGGTACCGTCCGGCGTGAACAGCGATGCCAGCAGGTTCTCGTCACTGGTCTCCCAGGCGCGCTTGTAGTTCTCCATGAAGCAGTCGATATCCATAAATCCCCCTTTTGCGTGTCGCGAGAGCGGAATCATGCCGTAACGCAATGAAACGCTGTGATAAAATTTCTCCAAACTGAATTGCAGGGCGCACCGCGTGATTTCCGCGTGAACCGTGCGCCCTGTTGCTTTTCTGGAGCTAGCGAAAATGCCGGTGATCACTCTGCCTGATGGATCGAAACGCGAATACCCGCAAGCGCTGACGGTGGCGGAAGTCGCGGCCTCGATCGGCGCCGGTCTGGCCAAGGCGGCGCTGGCCGGTCGTGTCGACGGCGCGCTGGTCGATACGTCCTTCCTGATCGAGCGCGACGCGCAGGTCGCCATTGTCACCGACAAGGATGCCGACGGTCTGGACATACTGCGTCATTCGACCTCGCACCTGCTGGCTTACGCGGTAAAGGAACTGTTTCCCGAGGCGCAGGTGACGATCGGCCCGGTGATAGAAAACGGTTTCTACTACGACTTTGCCTGCAAGCGCCCCTTTACTCCGGAAGATCTGGAGGCGATCGAAAAGCGCATGGCCGAGCTGGCGAAGAAGGACATTCCGGTCAGCCGCGAAGTCTGGTCACGCGACAAGGCGGTGGAGTTCTTCAAGTCCATCGGCGAGCACTACAAGGCGGAGCTGATCGCGGCGATTCCGCAGGGCGAAGACGTATCGCTCTATCGCGAGGGTGATTTCATCGATCTTTGCCGCGGTCCGCACGTTCCCTCCACCGGCAAGCTCAAGGTCTTCAAGCTGATGAAGGTCGCCGGTGCCTACTGGCGCGGCGACCAGAAGAACGAGCAGCTGCAGCGCATCTACGGCACCGCCTGGGCGAAGAAGGACGAGCTGGAAGCCTATCTGCACATGCTGGAAGAAGCCGAGAAGCGCGATCATCGCAAGCTTGGCCGGCAACTCGATCTCTTCCACCTGCAGGAGGAAGCGCCCGGGATGGTGTTCTGGCATCCGCATGGCTGGACCGTGTGGCAGGAGGTCGAGCAATACATGCGCCGCGTCTATCGCGACAACGGCTATCAGGAGGTGCGCTGTCCGCAGATCCTCGATCGCAGCCTGTGGGAACGCTCCGGACATTGGGAACATTTCAAGCACAACATGTTCACCACCGAGTCGGAGAACCGGGATTACGCGGTGAAGCCGATGAATTGCCCGGGCCACGTGCAGATCTTCAATACCGGCGTGCGTTCCTATCGCGAATTGCCGCTGCGCTACGGCGAGTTCGGTTCCTGCCACCGCAACGAGCCCTCCGGCGCGTTGCATGGCGTGATGCGCGTGCGCGCCTTCACGCAGGATGACGGGCACATATTCTGCACCGAAGACCAGATCCAATCCGAGGTTACGGCCTTCAACGATCTGCTGCGCAAGGTGTATGGCGATTTCGGCTTCCACGATGTCGCCGTCAAGCTTGCCCTGCGCCCCGATGGGCGGGTGGGCGAGGATCATCTCTGGGACAAGGCGGAGAACTCGTTGCGCGCGGCGCTGACGGCCAGCGGCCTGAGCTGGGACGAACTGCCCGGCGAAGGCGCTTTTTACGGGCCGAAGATCGAATTCCACATCAAGGACGCCATCGGCCGTTCCTGGCAATGCGGTACGGTGCAGGTGGACTTCTCCATGCCCGGGCGTCTCGGTGCCGAGTACGTCGGCGAAGACAACAGCCGCCATACGCCGGTGATGCTGCATCGGGCGATCCTGGGCTCGCTGGAGCGATTCATCGGCATTCTGCTCGAAAACCACGCCGGAGCCTTCCCGCTCTGGCTGGCTCCTGTGCAGGTGGTCGTCATGAATATCTCGGAGGCCCAGACGGATTACGCCGAAGATGTGGCAAAAATGCTGCGCGAAGCCGGCCTGCGCATCGAGAGCGATTTGCGCGGAGAGAAAATAAACTATAAAATACGCGAACATAGCTTGTTGAAGCGGCCTTACATCGTTGTCGTTGGTGACAAGGAAAAGGCCGCTGGGTTGGTCGCTTTACGTGCCCGCGGCAATCAGGATCTCGGGCAGATGTCCCCCCAGGCCTTGATCGAACGTCTGCTGCATGAACAATGCAACAGAAGCGTAACGGTCTGATTTTTTTAATTGTTTGGAGATACGAACCATCGCTCAGGATAAATCGCAGCGTCTCAACGAAGAGATCACCACCCCCGAGGTTCGTCTGGTCGGGGAAGACGGAGAACAACTGGGTATCGTCCCGATTCGTCAGGCGCTGGCACTGGCTGAAGAAGCCGGTGTGGATCTGGTGGAAATCGCTCCAACGGCTGTGCCGCCTGTCTGCAAGATCATGGACATCGGCAAGTTCAAGTATCAAGAGGCAAAGCGCCAGCACGAGGCCAAGCTGAAGCAGAAGCAGGTGGTGGTGAAGGAAGTCAAGTTTCGCCCGGGTACGGACGAGAACGATTACCAGATCAAGCTGCGCAATGTGATCAAGTTTCTGAGCGAGGGCGACAAGGCAAAAATTACCTTGCGTTTTCGTGGACGTGAAATGGCGCACCAGGAAATCGGCATGCGCATGCTGGAACGGATAAAGACGGACCTCGAGCAGCAGGCGATGGTTGAGCAGTGGCCGAAAATGGAAGGGCGTCAGCTGATCATGGTGCTGGCCGCTTCGAAGAAAAAGCCGCACTGAGTATTTGCATATTTGGAATTTGTTCCGCGTGCCCGGCATGCGGAAACAAGAAGTGGTTGCAGGTCACCAAGCATTCCCGAGGCGGGAAACACCTGGCAGCCATGTAATAGGGAGATCTTCGATGCCGAAGATGAAGACCAAGAGCGGTGCCAAGAAGCGCTTTGTCGTGCGCGCTTCCGGCGGCATCAAGCGCGGGAGTGCGTTCAAGCGCCACATCCTGACCAAGAAAACCACCAAGAGCAAGCGCCAGTTGCGCGGTGTTCACACGGTGCATGCGTCCGACGCCAAGTCCGTGCGCGCCATGCTGCCCAACGGTTAAGGAGAGGCACCATGCCAAGAGTAAAACGTGGTGTAACGGCGCGCGCGCGCCACAAGAAGGTCCTCGACCTGGCCAAGGGTTATCGCGGCCGTCGCAGCAAGGTCTATCGCATCGCCAAGGAAGCGGTGATGAAGGCCGGGCAATATGCCTATCGCGACCGTCGTCAGCGGAAGCGTCAGTTCCGTGTTCTGTGGATCGCCCGTATCAACGCGGCGGCCCGCGAACTGGGCATGAAGTACAGCACCTTCATGAACGGCCTGAAGAAGGCCTCGATCGAGGTTGATCGCAAGGTGCTGGCCGACCTCGCCGTGTTCGACAAGCCGGCATTCGCCGCCCTGGCCGAACAGGCCAAGGCAAAGCTGACGGCCTGAGGCTGGCTGTACCCGGAGAAGGAGGCCCAGGGTTGTTCGGGGTCTCCTTTTTTATTGCTGTCATTTTGTTCTGATCAATGGATAACCTGGATCAACTCGTAGCGTCCGCGACGTCCGACTTCGCCGCCGCCACCGAGCCGGCCAAGCTGGAAGACGCCAAGGCGCGCTATCTGGGCAAGGAAGGCTTGCTTACCGCGCTGCTCAAGGGTCTCGGCAAACTGCCGGCAGAAGAGCGCAAGAGCGCCGGCGTGGCGATCAATATCGCCAAGGAACGCATAGAGTCTCTGCTTGCGACGCGGCGCGAAGCCTTGAAGAATGCCCAGCTCGAAGCCCAACTGGCGACCGAGGCGCTGGACGTGACGCTGCCCGGCCGCGGCCTGCCGCGCGGCAGCCTGCATCCGGTCATCATCAGCCTCGACCGCATCGAACAGTTGTTCCGCTCCATCGGTTTCGAAGTCGCCGACGGCCCCGAGATCGAGACCGACTGGCACAACTTCACGGCGCTGAACACGCCGGAGAATCATCCGGCGCGTTCGATGCATGACACTTTCTATCTGCAGGGCGAGGACGGCAAGGTGGAGGACGACGTGCTGTTGCGCACCCACACCAGCCCCGTACAGATCCGTTCCATGCTGGCGCACACGGAGCGCCACAAACACCTGGAAACCATGCCCGAGTTGCGCGTGATCTGTCCCGGACGCGTCTATCGCGTCGATTCCGATGCCACGCATTCGCCGATGTTTCATCAAGTCGAAGGGCTCTGGGTGGGCGAGAGCGTCAGCTTTGCCGACCTGAAGGGCGTGGTTGCGGATTTCCTGCGGCGCTTCTTCGAATCCGACGACCTCAAGGTGCGTTTCCGCCCCTCTTTCTTTCCCTTCACCGAGCCGTCGGCGGAAATCGATGTCGCTTTCATGGGCGGCGAGCTGGAAGGCCGCTGGCTGGAAATCGCCGGCTGCGGCATGGTCCATCCCAATGTAATGCGCTTCGGCGGCTTCGATCCGGAGAAGTACACGGGATTCGCCTTCGGCATGGGGCCGGACCGGCTGACCATGCTGCGTTATTCGATCCCCGATCTGCGCCTGTTCTTCGAAGGCGATCTGCGTTTCCTGGCGCAATTCCAATAGACCATGCAATTCTCCGAATCCTGGCTGCGCAGCCTCTGCAATCCATCCCTCTCGAGCGAGGAGCTCTGCCATGTGCTGACCATGGCGGGCCTCGAGGTCGAGGAACGCCGTGCCGCCGGCGCCGACTTTTCGAATGTGGTCGTGGCGCAGGTCCTGACAGTCGAAAAACACCCCGACGCGGACAAGCTCAAGCTCTGCTCCGTCGACGTCGGCGAAACCAGTCCGCTGCAGATCGTCTGCGGTGCCCCGAATGTCGCTGCCGGCATGAAGGTGCCGTGCGCGCGGGTCGGCGCCAGGCTGCCGGGCATCGAAATCAGGAAAGCCAAGGTGCGCGGCGTCGAGAGCTCCGGCATGCTGTGCTCGGCGCGCGAACTCGGCCTGTCCGACGACCACGGCGGCCTGCTGCCGCTGGCCGCCGATGCCAAGGTCGGCGAGGACATCCGCCGCCATCTCGATCTCGACGATCACCTGATCACCCTCAAGCTCACGCCGAACCGCGCCGACTGCCTCTCCCTGCTCGGCATCGCGCGCGAACTTTCGGCGCTGACCGGCGCGCCGCTGCTGATGCCCGAAGTCAAGCCGGTCGCCGCAGCGGTGGCCGATATCCGCGAGGTGGTGCTCGACGCTCCGGCGTCATGCCCGCGCTACTGCGGCCGCATCATCCGCGGCGTCAATGCCAACGCGCCGACGCCGGAATGGATGAGGCGCCGCATCGAACGCAGCGGCATCCGCTCGATATCCTTCCTGGTCGACGTCACCAACTACGTGATGCTCGAACTCGGCCAGCCGCTGCATGCCTTCGACGATGCCGAACTCTCGGGCGCGATCCATGTACGCCTGCCGAAACCCGGCGAGCAACTCCTGCTGTTGAACGAACAGACCGTCACGCCCTCGGCGGACACGGCCTTGATCGCCGACGACGAAAAGCCGTTGGCCATGGCCGGCATCATGGGCGGCGAGCATTCGGGCATCAATGATTCGACCCGCGACCTGTTTCTCGAAAGCGCCTTTTTCCCGCCCGCTGCAATCGCCGGCAAAGCCCGCGCGCTGGGCTTCAGCTCGGATGCATCGCACCGTTACGAACGCGGCGTCGACTTTGAACTGCAGCGCAAGGCCATCGAGCGCGCGACGCAACTGATCCTCGAAACCTGCGGCGGCCAACCGGGGCCGGTGACGGAAGCGGTTTCCGCCGCGCATCTGCCCGCGCGCACGCCGGTGCGGCTGCGCACGGCGCGGGCCGCCAGGGTGCTGGGCATCAGCCTCGGCGCGGAGCGCATCGAAGCCATGCTCAAGGGTCTGGGTCTTGCGCCGGAGCGCCAGGGCGACGACTTCCTTGTTACGCCGCCGTCCTTCCGCTTCGACATCGAAATCGAGGAAGACCTGATCGAGGAAATCGCCCGCATTCATGGCTATGACAATGTTCCGTCGCGGCCGCCGGTGGCCCTGATGGCCATGATGCCGGCGACCGAGACGAGCCGCCGGCCGATGGCGCTGCGTCGCATGGTGGCCGAGCGCGACTATCACGAGGTGGTGACCTACAGCTTCGTCGATGCTGCCTGGGAAGCCGATTTCGCCGCCAATGCAGCGCCCGTGATGCTCGCCAATCCGATCGCCAGCCAGATGGGAGTGATGCGCTCCTCGCTGATCGGCGGACTGGTCGGAAGCCTGATCGCCAATCGCAAGCGGCAGACTGAGCGGGTGCGCATTTTCGAACTTGGCCGCTGCTTCAAGCGCGATCCGGCTTCAGGCCCGGTTCCGGGCTTTGCCCAGCCGCTACGGCTGGCCGGCCTCGCCTCAGGCCCGGCCTTGCCCGAACAATGGGGTGCGTCCGCCAGCCGGGTGGATTTCTACGACGTCAAGGGTGACGTCGAGGCCCTGTTCGCGCCGCGTCGCCTCGAGTTCATCAAGGTCGGGCATCCGGCCCTGCACCCGGGCCGTTGCGCCACGGTAAGTCTCGATGGCCAGCCCGTGGGCGTCATCGGCGAATTGCACCCGCGCTGGGTCCAGAAGTACGAACTGGGCGGTGCTCCGGTCGTCTTTGAGCTGCAACTCGACGCCTTGCTGGCAACGCCTTTCCCCGCCTATGTCGAGGTTTCGCGCTTTCCCGCCGTGATCCGCGATCTGGCCCTGGTGATGCCCCAGACCCAGCCGCTGGCACCCTTGCTGGCGTCCCTGCGTGCCGCCGCGCCGGCCATCGTGCGCGACGTGGCATTGTTCGATGTATATCAGGGCAAGGGCTTGGCCGAAAACGAAAAGAGCCTTGCGTTTCGTATAGTTATACAAGATACTCAACGTACTCTCGAGGATGCTGAAGTCGAGGCGGTGATCGCCAGTCTGCTGGAAGTCGCCCGTCGCGACTTCAATGCGTCCTTGCGCGGATAAATGCAGTCGGAGCTGATATGACATTGACCAAGGCGGAACTCGCCGATCTCCTGTTCGAAAAAGTCGGACTGAACAAGCGCGAAGCCAAGGATATGGTGGAAGCCTTCTTCGACGAAGTGCGCCTTGCGCTGGAGAAGGGCGACAGCGTAAAGCTTTCCGGTTTCGGCAATTTTCAGCTGCGCGAAAAACCGCAGCGGCCCGGGCGCAATCCCAAGACTGGCGAGGAGATCCCCATCACGGCTCGCCGCGTCGTCACCTTTCACGCCAGCCAGAAACTGAAGGCAGCGGTGGAGGCTTTCCCACGTGACAGCGGCCAGCCATAGCCGGGACGAGCTTCCGCCGATTCCCGCCAAGCGCTACTTCACCATCGGCGAAGTGAGCGAACTGTGCGGTGTCAAGCCGCATGTGCTGCGCTACTGGGAGCAGGAATTCACGCAACTGCGGCCCGTCAAGCGGCGCGGCAACCGCCGCTATTACCAGCATCATGAAGTCCTGCTGGTGCGGCGCATCCGCGAGCTGCTGTATCAGGAAGGTTTCACCATCAGCGGTGCGCGCAACCGTCTCGAGGATGGCCCCGGCAAGCTGCATGACGTGCCGGATGCGCCGCTCGGGGGGAATCAGGCATCTCTGCGTGCCGAACTCGCTGCCATTGTCGAATTCCTCAACGCCGCCTGACCCCCGTGCCCTGCATGTGGGGGGTTGCGCTTCGCGCGCCGGCAATGCGGAATTCCTGGCGCGCAAAGCGATGCCGGGCATTTCCTTTGATATAATTCGACATGTCGGGGCGTGGCGCAGCCTGGTAGCGCACTTGCATGGGGTGCAAGGGGTCGCGAGTTCGAATCCCGCCGCCCCGACCAGTAATACCAAGGGTTTCCGGTTAATCGCCGGAAACCCTTTTTCCTTGGCGAGTCCTTAGCCAGTCCGGTTTTCTTTCTCACTCACGTTTCCGCGTATGACGAATCAAACCAAGTTCTGCTATCACTGCGGCGCACATCATCCGGTCGGGGAGATGCGTCAGATTGAAACCAAGGCGGGCAAGCGCTGGCGCTGCGTCCGCAGTATCCAGGCCACGCAGAAGACCACGGAGGCCCGCGATGCCTTCGGCCGCCAGGTGTCCGCAATGAATACGGCCGAGGCCAGAAGCCACGCGCGGCGCATGAACGAACTTCGTCAGGACAAGTGACGGGGGCGCAGCCGGCGCAGTCGGTGCGCCGCGATTCCTGGCCTTGATCGCGTTCAGGGCCATTTGGGAAGTGGAAACAAGAGGACATTCCCTGCCAATTTCCCGATTACAGCATGGCAATCCCGGGAGCAGGATGATGGAAAACACTGACCTCAAGAGGAAACATCCCATGCGCATCGAATCCGTCGAACTGGTTGCCCTGCCCAACGCGCCGACCTGGCAGGAGAAGGTCTACAGGGCGCACCTCGACACCGGCGAGGATATGGATCTCTTCCAGCAGCACTGGGACGTACCGCTGCCGCCGGAAAGCCTGGTCGGCCTCACCGTCGAAGAGGCGAGGAAGAAGCGCAACGAACGGATGTTTGCCATCGCCTCCGGGAATCACTGACAGCTCCCCGGGGGACGACGACGTCAGCCGGCCGCCTTGAACGGCAGGTGGCTCGCGGTCTCTTCGGCATAGTCCTGCATGGCCGAGTCTTCGCGCGCAATGAAGTCGGCAACGGCGCTGCGCATGGCCGGGTGGGCAATCCAGAACGCTGACCAGGTTGGCACCGGTTCGAAGCCGCGAGCCAGTTTGTGTTCACCTTGTGCGCCGGGCTCGAAGCCTTGCAGGCCATGGCGGATGCAATATTCGATACCCTGGTAGTAGCACAGTTCGAAGTGGAGGCCGGGCATGTCGATCTCGCTGCCCCAGTGGCGGCCATAGAGCGTCCGGTCATCGCGGTAGCAGATGGCCGAGGCGACAGGCGTTTCGTCGCGGAACGCGATGAAGACCACCAGCCGCCGGGCGAGCAGGGCGCCCGCTTCGATGAAGAACTCCACGGGGAAGGCCGGGTGATTGCCGTAGCGGGCAAAGGTGTCGCGATACTGGCGGTGAATGACGTGCCAGAGCGCTGCATCGATCTCCTCCCCATGCATGGCTTCCAGCCTCAGGCCGGATTCGCGTACCAGGCGGCGCTCGCGCTTGAGTTTCTTGCGCTTGTCGGCCGTGAAGCCGGCAAGGAAGTCGTCGAAATCGCGGTATCCCCGATTGAACCAGTGGAATTGCACGCCGCGCCGCATCAGGAGTCCGGCAGCAGCCAGCCGGGCGCGATCATCTTCCTCGACAAACAGTACCTGCCACGAGGACGCGCCGAGCTGATGCGTGACCTCGAGGGCCGCCTCGATCAGCGCCGTCGCCACCGCTTCCCGATCGATGCCCTGCCGCACCAGCAGACGCGGCCCCGGCGAGGGGGTATAGGGTATGCCGCTGACCAGCTTCGGGTAATAGTCGAGTCCGGCGCGGTGCCAGGCCGACGGCCAGTTCCAGTCCCGGGAGAAGTCGCCGAAGGAGTGGGTGCGCAGGTAGAGCGGCAGCAGCCCCAGCAGCAGGTCGCCGTCGTAAAGGGCCAGATGCTGCGCCTGCCAGCCCATCGCCGTGCCGCCAGCGCCGACTTTCTCTGCGGTGCCAAGAAAGGCACGGCTCGCGAAAGGGTCGTTGCCGTGGTCGAGGAGACTCCACTCGGCCTCGGGAATATCGGTAGCGGCGCTATGCAGGACTATATTCATTATCCGCAATGCTACCCCGCGCCCGGCTCAATCGCGTCCCGGGACGATCCCGATTGCCGTTTGCCGCAGGGGGGCTTCGGGCTTGCAGTCAAATTCGGGATGGAGGCGTAGTCCTATTCTTTTCCGGCCATCGGCTGCAGGCTGCGATGGGCTAAAATGAACACCGGTTTTTCGACCTTCGCGACTCAGACCCCCATGCGCATATTGCTCAGCAACGACGACGGCTATTTCGCGCCGGGGCTCGCCCAACTTGCGACCAGCCTCGCCGATCTCGGCGACATTACGGTGGTGGCGCCCGAGCTCAACCGCAGCGGTGCAAGCAATTCGCTGACGCTCGACCGTCCGATGCATTTGCGGCGGGCGTCCAACGGCTACATGTATGTCAGCGGCACGCCATCGGACTGCGTGCATCTGGCGGTCACCGGCGTGCTGGATCACCAGCCCGACATGGTGGTGTCGGGGATCAATCTCGGCGCCAACATGGGCGACGACACGATCTATTCCGGCACCGTGGCGGCGGCGACAGAAGGATATCTGCTCGGCGTGCCTTCGATCGCGATTTCACTGGGAAGCTTCGAGGGAAGGAATTTCGCCACCGCGGGACGTGTCGCGCGCGAACTGGTGCAGCGTTTCAGCAAGACGCCGTTCGCCGAGCCGATCCTGCTGAACGTCAACGTGCCGGACGTCCCTTACGAGAAATTGCGCGGCATTCAGGTTACGCGCCTGGGACGCCGCCACAAGGCGGAGCCGGCGGTGAAATCGGTCAGCCCGCGCGGCGAGACGCTGTACTGGATCGGTGCCGCCGGTCCGGCCGCCGACGCCGGCGAAGGGACGGATTTCCATGCGGTGGAGCACGGCTGGGTGTCGGTCACTCCGCTGCAGATCGATCTCACCCATGGCGCGCAGCTTGCCGGCGTGCGTAGCTGGATTGCAGCGGATCAATGAACGCTGCCGCACTCACCGGCATCGGCATGACGTCGCAGCGCACACGCTCGCGCATGGTCGAGCGCCTGCGCGCGCAGGGCATCAGCGATACCCGCGTGCTGCATGCGATGGGTCTGGTGCCGCGCCATATCTTCATCGAGCAGGCACTCGCGAATCGCGCCTACGACGATACCGCCCTGCCGCTGGGCTTCGGCCAGACCATATCGCAACCCTATGTGGTCGCGCGCATGATCGAGATCCTGATTGCCGGGCGCGAACTGGGCAAGACGCTGGAGATCGGGGCCGGTTGCGGCTACCAGGCGGCGATCCTCGGCGTGCTCTCGAAGCAGGTATTCGCCGTCGAGCGCATCGCGCCCTTGCTGGCCCGGGCGCGGGGCAATCTGAAGCAGCTCAAGCTGTCGCATATCCGCCTCAAGCACGCCGATGGCAATCTCGGGCTGCCGGAAGCGGCGCCATTTGATACCATCATTTTGGCTGCAGCTGCGGCCGCCGTGCCGCAGACCCTGCTCGGGCAGCTGGCGCCGGGCGGCCGGTTGGTGATGCCGTTGGGCAGTTCGGAACAGGTGATCAGCCTGGTCGAGCGCAGCGCTGGCGGCTTTGTGGAAACTCGATTCGATGCGGTGCGCTTCGTGCCGCTGTTGCCGGGGGTGGAATGAGCAATGCGCGTCTGATTCTCGCTTTGCTGCTGCCGATCATCGGCGGCTGCGCCAGCCATGCACCGGCGCCGGTGGAGGACCGTGGCGCCGCGCCGGCAACGGCAAAGCCTGCGGCAGAGGCGGCGAAGGGAGCGGCGCCGGCAGTCGACCAGGGCGTCTATCACACCGTCAGGAAGGGTGAGACGCTCTACAGCATCGCACTCGACAACGGTCAGGACTACAAGGATGTGGCCGCCTGGAACAATCTGGACAACCCGAATCGAATCAGGGTCGGCCAGCAGTTGCGCGTCAGCCCGCCTGACAATGGCGCTCCGGTGGCCGTCGCGAAGCCGGTAAGTTTCGGCGCGCCGGTCGAGGTCAAGGCGGCGCCGACGCAGGGGCAAGCTCAGGCGGTCGCGCCGTCCGCTGCGAATACCGAATCTCTCAAGCGCGAGCCGAAGGGCGGCAAGCTGGCCTATTCCGAGGAGGCGCTGGCGAAGGCGCAGCAGACGGATGCGGTGGAAAAGCCGGCGGAAGTCAAACCCGAGCCCCGGCCCGCGGAGCCCGCGCCCGCCGAGAAGCCGATCGCTGCCGGCGATGATGTCGATTGGATGTGGCCATCAAATGGTAAGCTGGTCGCAAAATACGCTGAAGAAAGAAATAAAGGCATTGACTTCGCTGGACGGCTTGGAGACCCAATACTTGCAGCAGCGGCGGGAACCGTTAAGTATGTCGGGGTACTCCGGGGATACGGAAATTTCTTAGTCATTCGGCATAACAAGAGCTATATTTCCGTTTATGCGCATGCATCCAAGATATTGGTCAAGGAAGAGCAATCGATCACAAAGGGCCAGAAGGTTGCTGAGGTTGGCAGTAGCGACACCGATAGTCCTAAGCTGCACTTTGAGATTCGCTACCAGGGCAAGCCCGCCGACCCGCAGAAGTTTCTCCCCGCCCGCTGATCTGCCATGAGCGGCGACGCTTTTCTCCCGGAACGCGAGGATGCCGACGCTGTTCCGGACTCGCACGAGTCCGGCTTCATCGAAGACATCACGCAGGTCTATCTGCACGAGATCGGCGCGACGCCGCTCCTGACTGCCGCAGAGGAAGTCAGGCTGGCGCGCGCTGCGCGCGATGGCGACTTCGTTTCGCGCCAGCACATGATCGAGGCCAATTTGCGCCTGGTAGTCAGTATCGCGCGCCACTACCAGCATCGCGGCCTGCCGCTCGACGACCTGATCGAGGAGGGCAATCTCGGCCTCATCCATGCGCTGGAAAAGTTCGATGCGGAACGCGGCTTTCGCTTCTCGACCTACGCCACCTGGTGGATTCGCCAACATGTCGAGCGCGCGATCATGAATCAATCGCGTACCGTGCGGCTGCCGATCTATGTGATCAAGGAACTCAATATCGTATTGCGCGCGATGCGCCAGCTGGACCGCGAACGCGGCGCGCAAGACGATCCCCCCGGCGCCATGCTGGAAGATGTGGCGCGCCTGCTCGATCGCCCGGTAGACGAAATCCGCCAGTTGCTGGTGCTCAACGAGCGCTCCTCCTCGCTCGACTCGCCGCTCGACGTCGACCCCGAGTTGTCGATGTCCGATTCGCTGGCCGATGACGGGGCGGAAGACCCCGCCACCCACCTCGCCCAGCAGGAAGCCGAACTGCTGGTCGCCGACTGGGTGGCGCAGCTCACCGAGCGGCAACGCATGGTCGTCGAGCGCCGCTATGGTCTCGGCGGGCAGGATGCGACCACGCTGGAGGTCATCGCAACGAATCTGGGCCTGACCCGCGAACGCGTGCGCCAGATCCAGATGGAAGCCCTGTCCAAGCTCAGAAAGCGCATTGCCCGGGACGGGCTGACGCCCGACGCGCTACTCTGAGGCGCGCAGCTCGGCGGCCAGGTCCATGACCGCTGCCGCATAGAAGCTGCTGCGGTTGTAGCGCGTGATGGCGTAGAAGTTGCCATAGCCGAGGCGGTATTCGGTGGCGGCGCCTGGAGTGATCAGGTCGATCAAGGCGGCCGGGCGGTCGGCAATCGCCGTGTCGCCGGCGCCGACTCCCGCAAAAGTGACATTGGCTGCCTCCAGCTGCCATGGCCTGCGTTGCGGCGCGATGCCTTCCTCGATCAGCGCCTGCACGCCGGCGCCGGCCACATTGACGCTGACGGCGATCGGGCCATCCTTTTCCCAGCCGTGTGCGGCCATGAAATTCGCCACGCTGCCGATCGCGTCCGCAGCGCTTGTCGCCAGGTCGATGCGGCCGTCGTCGTCGAAGTCGATGGCAAAGCGTCGGCGGGAGGATGGCAGGAACTGCGGCAGGCCCAGGGCGCCGGCGTAGGAACCGGTATAGGCCAAGGGGCTGCGGTTTTCCTCGCGAGCCAGCAGCAGCAATTCCTCCAGTTCCCTGCGAAACAGTTCGGCGCGCGGCGGATAGTCGAAAGCCAGCGTGGTCAGCGCGGCAAAGGTGCCGAAGCGGCCCATCTGCCTGCCGTAGATGGTTTCGACGCCGATGATGGCGGCAATGATTTCGCTCGGGACGCCGAAGCGCGCCTCGGCGGCCGCGAGTTCCGCGGCATGGGCGCGCATGAAGCGGCGCCCGGCGGCGATCCGCTTCGCCTCGACAAAGCGTCCGCGGTAGTTGTGCCAGGAGCGCACCGCAGGATCCTTGGGCGGCATGATGGCCTTGATCACTGCGGCGATCGGCTTGGTCCGGCGGAAGAACTCCTGCAGACGCCCGGCGTCGAAGCCGTGCTTGTCGTGCATTTCCTCGACGAAGGCCCTCACATCATCGCGATCCCCATAGGTCTCCGCTCGCGGACTCGACGCGAAGAGCAGCAGCAATGACATCAGGAGCAGGGGTTTCATGGATGGAAGGCGGCGATCTTCTGCTTGAGGCGGAGCAAGTCCCCTTCCTGCGGGCTGGCCCCATAGCGCATCCGGGCATAAAGCGTGGCAATTTCATTGATGCTCTGTGCGTGACGCGGCGCCTGCCCGGCGGCGCGCGCGGCAAATGCCAGCGGGCCTTCCCAAGGCTGCCAGACTATGCCGTGTCTGGCCAGCCTGGCAGTAAAGCGCCGCCATGCGACAAGCGCCGGATCGACCCGCAGGCGATTGCGCAATACCCAGATGGTGAGGCCGAGCATCACGACGCCGCAGAGAACGGACAGAACCGCGGTCATGCTGCGCCAATCGGGTTCTTTCATGCCGAGGCCGGCCAGCAGGTCCCGCTGGCGCTGCGGGTTGTAGCCCAGCACCCATTGATTCCAGCCGTTGGTCACGGCATCCAGCCGATAGCGCAATTCCCGGAGCCAGGCCAGATCACCGCGGGCCAGGAAGGGCAAGCCTTCGCCGGCCGGCACGGCGGCTGCCAGGTTGAGGTTGATCCGGCTGGGCGCGGAAATCGCGGTCGGATCGATGCGGATCCAGCCGCGTCCCGCAATCCAGACTTCGGTCCAGGCGTGGGCATCGTACTGGCGCACCACCAGATAGCCGTCCACCGGATTTACTTCGCCGCCCTGATAGCCGGCCACCACGCGGGCCGGCACGCCGGCGGCGCGCAAGGCGAAGACAAAGGCCGAGGCAAAGTGTTCGCAAAATCCGCGTTTGGTATCGAACAGAAACTCATCGACGATGTCGGCGCCCAGCAGCGGCGGATTCAGCGTGTAGCTCAGCAATTGCTGGTTGAAGAAATTTTCCGCGGCAGCGAGGATCGCAGTACCGTCATTGCCATGTTGCGCTCTCCAGCCTGCGGCGACGGCACGCGTGCGCGGGTTGCCGTCCTTGGGCAGCGCCAGTGCGTCGCGCAGGACCCCCTGCTTTTCATCCACGCCGGCATTGGCCCCGGGCCAGGCGCGTTGCGTGTAGCGCAAGCGGTTGCGCACGCGCTGGCGGCTGATGGGCTGATAGTCGCTGGTCAATGCGCTGTTTGCCGGCAATGTGGCCGGCAGTTCCAGCGCGAACAGCCAGAATTGTCCATGCGGCTCCAGCGTCACTTCGTAATCCACCGTCGCGCCTGGTGCCGCGTACGGAACCTCGGCGTAGGCGCCCAGAGTCTGTCGGACGTGCCAACTGCGGCCGTCGAACGCCGGCATCACCGGGCCGCGCCAGTAGAGTTGCGACTGTGGCGGCACCTCGCCCTCGAACTTCACGCGGAATGCGATCGCGTCCGATTGCGAGAGCAGCGCGATCGAGCCGGGCGACATGGTGTTGGACAATCCCGAGACCGCAGAAAAACGATCCTGCGGGATGCCCCACAGCGGTCCCTGCACCCGGGGAAACAGCAGGAACAGCAGCAACATGAAGGGCAGTGACTGCGCCAGCATCAGGCCGGCGCGGCGCAACTGCAGCAGCGGATGCGGGCGATCGTCGCTGGCCGCCAGCAGCGCGGCGGTGGTGATCAGGACGGTCAGGCAGGCCAGCAAGGCAGTGGGTATGGTCTGCGTAAACAGGAACTGGCCGAGGACCAGAAAATAGCACAGCAGCGCAGTGACCACGGCATCGCGCGCGGCGCGCAATTCGAGCAGTTTGAGCGCGAGAAAGACCACCAGCAACGCGATTCCGGGCGTGCGGCCCAGCGTAGTCCGGTATTGCAGGAAGACCGCCACCGTGCCGCCGATGACCAGCAGGACCAGCAGCCAGCGCGGCGGCAAGTGCCATTGCCGCCATGTCAGCGCCGCGCGCCAGATGAACGCAGCTCCAGCAGCAAGTGAGAGCCACAGCGGCACTTGTGGCGCCAGCGGCAAGGAGGCCGCCAGGGCGCTGGCAAGCAGCCACCAGGCTTGGCGTTGACTGACGGGCCGGTTACTGCGCGCCATGACTGTGGAGCGCCAGCGCGCGCAGGCCGGCATTTCGTTGCGCCGGCCCGTTGTCGGGGGCGAGGCGGAGCGCGGGCAGCCGCAGACCCCAGGCGAGTCCCGCCGCGTCGGCATCGAGAATCCAGCGCGCCAGAATGGACAGGCGCTGTTCGGTGTCGATCGTGTCCGGCAGCGCATCCCAGTCCAGCCAGACCTGCTGCGCCGCTGCTCCCGAAAACAGCTTGGTCAGCAGCGGGCCATCCTGCTGGCGTGCCACGGCCTTCCATGCAACGTGGCGCGGAGCGTCGGCCATCTGATGCTCGCGCAGGCCGGAAAAGTCGTCCGCCCCGCGTCCGTCCTTGGCCGACCCGCGTGCCGAGTCGCCGTTCCAGGGCAGCGGCGGCGCCTTGGCTGCCGGTGCCGGATAGACCAGGCAATTGAGTTCGGGAACGGCATAACTCCAGGCGCGGATCAGGCCCAGCGGCCAGGTCGTCTCGACGGTGAAGCGCGGCATGGGCAGCCAGCCGCGCCTTGCCGCACGGACACCCAGTGTCGTCGCCGTGCTGGCATGGGGACCGATGTCGACTTCAATCGGATCAGCGTCGTCGATGAACAGGCGCAGGCTGGTGCGCGCATCGGGGCGCCGGTTCTCCAGCAACAGACCGAATTGCGCCAGTCCGCCGGCGAATACGGGTTCACAGCGGCCCGGGCGGATCGAGAGGAGCACCAGATTGCGGAAGGTGTGCAGTATGTCGACGATGCCCAGTCCCGCCAGCAGGAACACCAGGGCGTGCCCCAGGCTGAGGTTGTAGTTCATCGCGCCGAGCAGCATTACCCCGAGTGCGGCTGCGTAAGCCAGCCCCGCGCGCGTCGGCAAGACATAAACGCGGCGCTGGGTAAGGACGATCGGCGCCGGTTCCGGCGGACGAACGCGCAGGGCCCAGCGGACGAAAGTCTCGTGCAGCCGGCGGCGCAGTTTTCGGAGCATGGGAGCCTCTCAGGGCAGCGGGACTGCCTCGATCAAGGCGGCGGCGACCGCCTCCGCGTCTCTGCGGGTCGTATCATCGGTCGGCCTCAGGCGG
>Ga0207969_100206_pt1 | contig 33265 bp, 28 predicted proteins | sample LakWasMet25_LOW6_2_FD_183869 | JGI IMG/M metagenome (GOLD analysis project Ga0207969, IMG submission 183869) | Freshwater sediment methanotrophic microbial communities from Lake Washington under simulated oxygen tension - Sediment Metagenome... | ecosystem: Environmental > Aquatic > Freshwater >... | reverse complement strand
TAAGAAGAAAAATCGGGAAAACCGGTTAACAATGCTATTTATTGGGTGTTGCCAAGTGGCTATTTTTCAAAAAAATCAGCTTGTCTGGCAATTGTGGCTGGAATACGATTTGTTCAGCGCTTCCCTAGAGCTTCCAAGACTGCGTTCCCAAGCTGGAGCTTGGAAACGAGCAAACAAGCATACCTACGGTTAGCAAATCGCACTCTCATCACCCTTTATCCCTTGCGTTTGCCGCGTGACCGGCGTTTTTTCTCTACGGATTTGGTAACACTGGGCTCAACGGATTGTAATGCTGCCGGAGCCGGTTGTTCGACTTCGCTCAGATCAGGCTCATTGACTTCGTTCGGAGCAGGCTCATCAACTTCACCATGACCAAGTTCAGCGAACGGCGCAGGTAAGTCGACTTCATCCATCTGCTCCATGAACACCTCCGCATCCAGAGGCCGACGCAAGTGATAAAGCTGGGCTTCTGCCTCGTTATCTAAAAAGACACCGTCGAACAGACGCATTACCCGCTTCGGCACTAACGGCAAGGGCCGCAGGCCCATCTCATTAAGATGGTGCAACCGCGCAACATAGTCAAACTCCAGCATCAACGGCGTAGTGTCGGCATCGCTGCTATAAACAACGCCCGCCCGTTCGCGCGGCAGGACATCATCCTTCATGCCAAGTAAGGTACGCCCGTTGATGACGGTCAACGCTTGCCCGCGCCAGTCACGGCGCTCGGCAGACTCAGCGCCATCGTCGCCATCCAGATCGAGAATTTCATGAATGCCGTCGGCGTCCAGCAGTATCTGGTAAGGTCCGGCGCAGACTTGCAGGTAGTGGCTCATACCGCCTCCTGACGAACACTTTCGGCCAGGCGCAATAGCACTTCGCCATCAAGGATTAACACCACTTTGCCGTCGCCCATAATGGATGCGCCGCCCACACCGGGCAACGCTGCCAGACGCGCGTGGATATCCTTGACGAATAGCTCGCGTCGCCCAATCATTCGATCCACCACAATACCGATCATCTGCGAACCATTGGACACGACCACGGCGGCACAGCTCTTGGTGCTGTTATCCATTCCTCCGCCGAAACCGAGTAGATCGCCCATGTACGCTAAAGGCAGGAACGCGCCGCGTAACAGCACAGACTGTCGCCCCTTGATAGTCTGAATTTCATCCGGTTCGATTTCCACCACTTCCGCCACATAGCGGCCCGGTAGCGCCAAGGTCTGATCGGCCACACCGACCAGCATGACATCCTGTACCGCCACCGATAACGGCATTTCCAGGGTGAAGGTCGAACCTTTACCAACCTCCGACTTAATGTGGATAGAGCCGCCCAAACGCATTACATTGGTACGCACTACATCCATACCGACGCCACGCCCTGAAGTCTCGGTAATTTTTTCGGCAGTGGAAAAACCGGGTATGAACAGGAAGTTATAAATATCCTCTTTACTCAAATGACGGCTTTCCTCCTCCTTGATCAAACCGCGTTCAACCGCTTTTTGCCGCACTTTTTCCGGATCGATACCGCTACCGTCATCGATCACCTGAACAATCACCCGACTACCCTGCTGAATGGCTTTAATAAGAATTTGCGCTTCCTCGCTCTTACCCGCCGCCTTGCGGATCTCGGGTAGTTCGATGCCGTGGTCGGCGCTGTTGCGTACCATGTGCATCAGTGGATCGGACAGCACTTCGACCATGGCCTTATCGATACGCACCTCTTGCCCGGCCATGTCGAGCCGGATGCGCTTACCCTGTGCCTGCGCCAAATCTCGCACTACACGAGGGAAGCGTTTGAAGACCATTTCCACCGGCACCACGCGCAAACTCATGGCGCTGTCCTGCAAGCGAGACAGGGCGCTCTGGATCAGTGCATCCACTTCCACCAGCTTGCGACTTTGCTCATCCAGCGCCTCGTGTATTTCCGACAGGGCATTGTCCCCACTCACTAAGTCCTTGAGCTTTTGCAACGCCTCGCGGGCACGCGAATCGATAACGATGTGATTGAGTTGCGCCCGCACCAGCACCATTTCACCGATTTGGTTCATGAAACTATCGAGCGTTTCCCCTGCCACGCGAATGGCATTGGAAGCCGCCGCGCCGCCTGCCTGCGCAGCAGCTCTGGCCGTCGGTGCGGCAGCCTTGGATGCGACTACAACGGCCTGATCGGATGAGGTTTTCAGTTCGACCATACGTTCGTCGGGGTCGATAACGCGCAGCTCCGCCTCCACCTCTTCGCGCGGCGCTTTCGACACCAGCAGCATTTCGTACCAGCTCTGGCCGTCGATGAACACCGAACGGTTGGTAATGACCCTACCGCGCTTGTCCACCCAAGTCAGGAAAGCGGCAGCGAGCTCCTCGGAGGATTCGAGATGCGCCATCACCTCGTACAAATGCTCTCCCCCTTTCAGCGCCTCGATCAGGTCGCGCACGTTCTCGGGTGAAAGAATCTCTGCCAGTTCGGGGTTAATATTAAGACTCTTAATGAAATCGCGGAAAGCCCCTACCGGATTGTCGCCGTCCACGCCCGCTTCGTAAGTCCATGCGTACTCGCGAATGCGTTTCGCCAAATCGTCGCACTTGGCCATCTGCTCCGGCTGGTCGTACGCTTTGCCGTCCACGGCGTCGCGGTACACTTGTTGCGTTATCAACATGCACTCACGCGACAAATGGATGATCTCGCCAAAAATATTCAGTTCCCCGCGCGCCGCGCGTCCGAAAACGTCTTCCAGTAAGAGCAGCAAATCGTAGCGCGAGCCGGGCAAGAGAAAAGAAAAAAACGAATTCGCCGCAGCCAGATGTTTGAACAACGCATCCGCCACCATCTCGTCATCCATTGCCGTGTCGCTGGAGTCGGTATCCAAGGCGTCAAGATCATTGACAATGGCCTGGAACAAGCGGTCAAAATTGACCTGCATTGTCGCACTCAGGCTCTGTGCCAAAGTAACGGAACCGGCGTTGCCGCCGGACTCCTGTTCAAGGTGCTGGAGCAGCCCCTGAAACTGCAACAGCAAACCAATGACTGCTTCGCGCTCTTCCGGTAAAACCGGGTTGGCTTCGGGGATTTTCGCCAAGATAGCGTCGGCCACCTCGCTAATGCGCGTAAAACCCATTATATCGGCGGCATGACCAATCGTGCAGAGCGCCTCAACCATGGACGCCTGACCTTCGAAGGCCACACAATTTTCCTGTGGCGCGTATTTCTCATCCAGTAACGCCGCCATGGAGGGAACGTTCTCTCGCACCAACTCCATAAAGAACTTAAGCATTTCCGGGTCGTCATGGAGCGCCGTCGACTTCGACGCCTCGGCAACCGCACCTACGTCGCCTTCTTGCGATACTCCAGGCAACGACTCCCTACGTTGCTCTACCGCCCCCGTCGCGGCCGTGCCGTCGTCCGGCTGGTGTTTAATGTCCGGCTCCGCGCCCACCCCGCGTGCAACCGCGAAAGCATGCTGCAACCGTGAAAGTAGCGCTTGCGATGCTTCGCCGTCGCTACGTTCCGCTATCGCTTGCTCGCGCAGCACTTTCAATTCGTCCACAGTTTCCAGCAACAATGCGCTAGTAGCCCCATCCAGCGCCGCAGTACCATCGCGCACCAACCCCAACAAATCCTCGGCATAATGGGACAGTTGCTCCATCCCCAGCATATCCAGCGCCTTGGATATGCCTTTGATCGAATGGAACGAGCGAAACAGACGCGCCACTTCTTCTACCCAGATGCCATCGCTTTCCGCAGCGACCAGAATATGCTCCATAATTTCAAGATGCTCTTCCGTTTCGATGGCAAACTGCGCCCAGATATTTTCAATAAATTCGTCATTCATGTTTTTAAACCCGATTCTGTTTCAGCGGTCAAGCCGCCGGTAAATCAATCATTAACAATCCGCCTTCAGTTGCTTATTGGGCGGCATATAAGTACCTGAATATAAGTTTCCAGCTCTTGTTTAAAGCCGGAGTGCAGGCTTTGCCTGCTTTGCAAGCAGAGCTTGCACTCCAAAATATCCGAAAACTTTAGCTCGATTACTTAGCTATCTCGCTGACTCTCAAGCTCCAGCTTGTCGCTGGTTCCCAAGCTGGAGCTCTCATCGTTATACACATCATACACATCTCAAAGTAGGCCGGAATAAGCCGGTTCAAGCGATAGCGAGAACTGGCGTTGCCTACATGGATGTAGGTAAGGGGCGTGAGCAGGAGCGGAAGCTTTTCCGGCAAACACCTCCCGACCTCGCCGGAAACGCCACCTCGCGCTACGCGCTTGGATGGCCTTATTCCGGCCTACATCCTCAACGTCCCGCTTGTTCAGAACATCGCAAGTTAGACCTTCCAGGTTTTAAAAACCTGGAAGGTCTGCATATCAGTATGACGCTAGCCCGTAGACATTTGTGTATAACGATGAGAGCTGGAGCTTGGGAACCCGCGAAACCAACCAGCAAAATCCGCAAGGTGTCAAAAATTAACATTTCCCTGTACCCAGATTTTTTGAGTATCGGTAGCGAATCTATCTGCATCGTAATTAGCATATTTAGCCAGCAACGAATAATGCTTGCCGAATTTTTTGACCGCCTGAAAATTCCATTCCTTGCCGTAATGAACACGCCCGGTATCATCGGTAAAATCATGATAAATACCTGATAACACAAGACTATCGTTGTCCATAAACTTTGCGCTAACGGTGCCGAACACATCACGAATACCGTTATTAGGCGTAATCAGAAATAAATCCGCCCAGCCTTGGAACGCGTGGTTGGTACCCAGCGGTGTATCAAAAGTCCGATTCAGGCCGGAACCGTTAAGCTGCTCCATAGCGCCTTGAAAGCTGAAGTTATAGGCCGTAAAACCACTCATTAGATTGAAACGGTTGGCCTGATAGGGGCTTGAGTGTTGGTAATCCTGTTGGTAGCTCCATTCAGCCGTGTACAGCAAGCTGTAGTGATCATAGAATTTCTTCGGTTTGTCACTATTAATAAAGCGCAGGCCGTAAGTCTGGCTTGATTTTTGATAATTTTCACTTTCGGTATAATCGAGCCAATAGCCGTAACCGATCAGGTTGCCGTAGTCGCCAAGGTTATAGTTGGCATTGACTATCGGTGCATTGATATTTTCGGTCGTGGCGGTGAAGGTTTGTACGTTGCCTATATAGCCGATATTAACGGTCAAGCCTTTAAGCGATTTATTGGTGATTAAAACCGAATCGAATGTTGTTTCCAGTTGTCTCCAGCCTACGTTGCCGATAAAGCGGTCATCATCCAGCTTGATGCGTTGCCGCCCGCCTTTAATAACCGTATCAGGAACACCTGCATAACTGAGCCACATCTGGTTAAGTTCATTGTAGCCGGGGTCTGCGACGGTTGAATATCCCGGCTTATTGCCTCGGCCATTGTTGTAATCCGATTGCAAGGCGTGGGTACCTTCGTATTCCACATAGCCTTGCAGTCCATGAAATACAGGGGAAAGCAAACCTAAACGGGTGCGTAGAGTGTTGGCGTTGGCGGTTTTTGCCACGCCTTGGTCCTGATCAACGTTTTCATAACGATAATTGGTGTCAATCTTGACCGCGCCGCCATTGCCAAACTTAAGCGCATCTTCAATGGCTTGAGTAGTATCGGCAGATACCTGGCTACCGGCTGTAACTAATGTTAACAGCACTACAGATAAGGCTCTTGATGGTTTTTGTTGTTGTGGCATGTAGCCCCCTTTTGTATAGATAAAATAATTGCTAGTTTCGCTCGTTCCCAAGCTCCAGCTTGGGAATGCAGTCTTGGAAGCTCCAGCTTCCTCCGAGCGGGACGGGGGTTTGCAACCCCGTTCCTAACGTTTCAATAACTATTGCAATCGCTTTGTCCGTCAAACGTTTCGGACGGGGTTGCAAACCCCGTCCGGCATGGGCAGGAGTGCAAGCTTTGCTTGCGCATGCAGGCGAAGCCTGCACTCCTGCTATTGGCAACTTGCCTAAGTTATTTCGTGTTCATCCCGAGCGGAACGGGGGTTGCAAACCCCGTCCGGCATGGGACCGACTCGCGAAGCTGGAGCTTCGTTCCCTGGGTTCCCTGGGTTCCCTGGGTTCCCTGGGTTCCCTGGGTTCCCAAGCTGGAGCTTGGGAACCCGCGCGCAACTAGCGCGACCCGCGCTGAACCCCTTACACGCTGAACTTCTCCACCTCACGCCGAGTGTTATCGGCGATCTTGGATAGCTCCACTACGGTCGCGGTAATTTCCTCAGATGCTGCCGCATTGCTTTCGGCAATCTTGTTCAGGTTCGCCACATTCGCATTGATCTCCTGCACCGCCGCGCTTTGCTGTTCCAATGCCGCAGAAATACGTTGCAGCATGGCATCCGCCTGCATCGAACCTTCTTCGATGCGGTTCATGTCGAGGCTGACTTCCTTGACCGTCTCCACCGCACGATTGGCATCACTAACGGCTTGATGCACCAATTGGGCAATCTCTTGGGTGCTTTCGGCGCTATTGGCGGCGAGTTTGCCGACTTCTTCCGCGACGACCGCAAAGCCTTTACCGTGCTCTCCTGCCCGCGCCGCTTCAATCGCCGCATTAAGACTCAGCAGGTTGGTTTTGTTGGCAATTTTTTCAATCACTTCGGTGATCTTGTTGATCTTCTCCGAGTTGACGGCAATGCTGTTGACCACTTCGACCATGCGTTCCATCTTGACTTTACCGTCGCGAACAATAACCACCGATTCTTGCGATTTTTTGCTGGCGGCTTCAGTGTTGTTAGAAACGTCGGTGACCGAGGTCGCAGTTTGCCGCACCGCCGTGGCAACTTGATTGATGGCATGCATCTGGTTTTGCGCGCCGTCACTAATCTGACCAATGGCCGTGCTGGATTGGCTGGCGGCTGCCGCTACCTGACGGGTGTTGTCGTTAATCGTTTTCATCGCACCGGATAAGCCGTCGAGCGAGGTGTTGATGTTGTCTTTCAGCTTCAACAAATCGCCACGGCCTTCCGCCTTAACGCGCCCGGTCAGGTTGCCTTGCGCTACGCCATTCATCACATTACCCACGTCGCCCAACATCGCCTGCATCGCCTGCATCGCCTGATCAACAGTCGACTTGAACTCGCCTTCTACCTTGGCGTCAACTCTTTTGTTGAAGTCGCCTTCACGTAAAGCTTTCATCACTTCGGTCAACGCACTCATGGTCAGTTCCAACTTGTCTACGCTACCGTTGACACCTTGCTGCAGTTTCGCCAAGTCACCGCTCATGGTCGCCACTACCCGGCGGCTGAAATCACCTACGGCAATCGCCGCTACCACCTGGGAAATATCTCCCACCGAGGTTTCCAACATATCCGCACCTCGATTGAACAGACCCGAAATCTTTCCCAACCGGTCATCGCCGTGATAATCGATACGCGCCGATATGTCCCCGTTATCGAAAGCACGCACGGCGCATTCCATCTTGGTCAGCGTATCGCCGGTTCGGGCTCCCATCCAGGCAGTCAGTAACAGCGTCGTCAATACGACACCGGCTGCGACCATCATGACGGTCGTATTGCTGCTACCTGTCATCGCCAGCGCCGCAACTCCCAGTATGCCGAGGACTGAAACCGCTTGCGGCGCCCACCAGCGTAGCGCAAGCGGCAGGCGACCGAGCCGGCCCGCAGCTTTCCGGCGTTGTGCCAGCGTGTCCAGCGGAATCTTCTCCCCGTTCTTTAGCCGCTGATATAACCTGTCCGCCGCCGATACCTCGTCTCGCGACGGTTGCTTGCGCACCGACCGGTAACCCAGCAGGTTCGAACCGTCGTACACCGGTGTCACCGCAGCTTTCACCCAGTAATAATCACCGTTTGCACAACGGTTCTTGACCAGCCCCGTCCATTGCTGGCCCGCCTTGACGGTACGCCACAAATCCGCAAACGCCTCGGGCGGCATGTCGGGATGGCGCACCCAGTTATGGTGTTTACCGACCAGTTCCGCTTTGGTAAAGCCCGCTATCTTGCAAAAGGCGGCATTGGCCGTCTTGATGATGCCTTTGGTATCGGTCTCCGAAACCAGAATTTCGTGCGCAGGATAAAACTGCTCCACTTGTGTAATCGGGAGATTAACCTTCATAACCGTTCTTCCATGCAGAACTTCATAGGAACAAAGGCACTGCCGCCATGGTTACCGGCCTTTCGCCCCCAAAAAAACCTTGACAACCCGCCGCTTTTTCGGGGGGGGGGGGGGGGGGGGGGGGGGGGGGGGGTAACTCAACAAACCATCACCGTCAACCTTTAAATTCATTGTTATCACTCTATTTTTCATTTTCTTTTCCTTTTATTCATTCAAATATAAGAATCATGTTCTCGTTCCCAACCTCGCGCCCACTGCCATTCAGTTAAGCGCCGCAGGAGCGGGCCATGCCCGCGATGAGACGGCACTGCTGCCTAAATGTCGCGGGCGCGGCCCGCTCCTACGATGTCGTTGTGCTTACCGAGCGGGACGGGGTTTGCAACCCCGTTCCTAACGTTTCAACAACTATTGCAATCGCTTTGTCCGTCAAACGTTTCGGACGGGGTTGCAAACCCCGTCCGGCATGGAGCCCCGTCCGGCATGGTTCCCAAGCTGGAGCTTGGGAACCAGCGCTTATGAGCGTCACCCCTTACACGCTGAACTTCTCCACCTCGCGCCGAGTGTTATCGGCAATCTTGGATAGCTCCACTACGGTGGCGGTAATTTCCTCTGACGCCGCCGCGTTGCTTTCGGCAATCTTGTTCAAGTTCGCCACATTTGCATTAATCTCCTGCACTGCTGCGCTTTGCTGTTCCAATGCCGCAGAAATGCGTTGCAACATGGCATCGGACTGCATCGAACCTTCTTCGATGCGGTTCATGTCGGCGCTGACTTCCTTGACCGTCTCCACCGCACGGTTAGCCTCGCTAACCGCTTGCTGCACCAGCAGGGCAATCTCTTGGGTACTTTCAGCGCTGTTGGCGGCGAGTTTACCGACCTCTTCCGCCACCACCGCAAAGCCCTTGCCGTGTTCCCCGGCCCGCGCCGCTTCGATAGCGGCATTGAGGCTCAAGAGGTTGGTTTTATTGGCAATCTTTTCGATCACTTCAGTGATTTTGTTGATCTTCTCCGAGTTGGTGGCAATGCTGTTGACCACTTCGATCATACGTTCCATCTTGACTTTGCCGTCACGGACGATAGCGACCGATTCTTGCGATTTTTTGCTGGCGGCTTCGGTGTTGCCGGACACATCCGTTACCGAGGTAGCCGTCTGGCGCACTGCGGTGGCAACCTGGTTAATGGCATGCATTTGGTTTTGCGCGCCGTCGCTGATCTGACCAATGGCAGTACTGGACTGGTTGGCGGCGGCCGCAACTTGACGCGTGTTGTTGTTAATGGTGCGCATAGCGCTACCGAGCGCTTCCAGACTGCGGTTGATGTTATCCTTGAGTATGGCTAGGTCGCCACGCCCTTCGGCACGGACGCGCTGAGTCAAATCGCCTTGCGCAACGCTATTCATAACCTGCCCTACATCGCCCAGCATCGCCTGCATCGCCTGATCAACAGTCAGCTTGAACTCGCCTTCCACCTTGGCGTCAACTCTTTTATCGAAATTACCTTCACGTAAGGCTTTCATGACATCAGTCAACGCGGTCATGGTGAGTTCAAGTTTGTCAACACTGGTGTTGACGCTTTGCTTCAGTTGCGCCAGATCGCCTCGCACATCCACGCTGACGCGCTGGCTGAAATCGCCTTTGGCGACTGCATCCATAACGGCGTTAGTGTTCGAGAGTGCATTCTGCAATCCCCTCATCATGCTGTTGAAGGCTAGCGCCGTTTGGCCTATCTCATCTTCGGATTGGTAATCCAGTTTCTTCGAGTAGTCGCCGGTACGTTCAACTTCGGACATCACACCCTGCATCAGGTTCATCGGACGGGTGACTGAGCGAATAATCCAGATAGCAAACCCAAAACCCAGCAAAAGACCTAGGGAAGCGCTGATTAAATCCCCCGGTATGGGATAATATTGCCATTACTCAAAACAATGCCAATACCCCTATGTCATATCAAACCAGTTTTGCTGAACTCGACTATAACCATAAAAAACGGCTTACCAGAAGAGAAGCTTTTCTGAACGAAATGGAGCAAACAGTTCCCTGATCGAAGTTAATAGCTTTGATAGAGCCTACTTACCCCACCACAGGGCGACGCGGTCGCCAGCCGATGCCACTGGCCAGTATGCTGCGCATTCACTGCATGCAGAACTGGTTCAGTTTTTCCGACCGGCAGATGGAAGATGCCCTTTACGAAATTGAGAGTATCCGCCGCGTTGCCGGATGAAACCACGATTCTCAACTTCCGTCATTTGTTGGAGAAGCATCAACTGACCCAAAAACTGTTAGAGGCCATTAATGGTTATCTGAAAGAACAAGGACTTTTAGTCTCTCAAGGCACGATGATCGATGCCACGATTATTCACGCGCCCAGTTCGACCAAAAACAAGGATAAATCGCGCGACCCGGACATGCATCAAACCCGAAAGGGCCAGCAGTGGTATTTCGGCATGAAAATCCATATCGGCGCCGATGTGAATTCCGGCGCTGTTCACACGGTGACGACAACGGCTGCCAATGTCGCTGACATTACTGAATTGCCCAAACTGTTGCGAGAGAATGATCGAGTCATCTTTGCGGGCGCTGGTTATACCCGCGATGAATACAGGCGTGGAGCCCGGCATCTGGGCATACGCTGGTGTGTCAATGACAAACGCAAGCCCGGCAAAAACCTGTCGTCCAGTCAGAAAAAGCGTAACCGGAAACAGTCCTCGGTTCGAGCTCGGGTGGAACACGTTTTCCGGGTGATCAAACAGCAATTCGGCTTTCAAAAGACCCGCTTCGGGGAGTCGCTATTTTTGCGAAAGCTTTTATGGGCATCCCTGCCCAACAAGCGGCAAAAGCTACGCGACCGCTAATGCCTGCGGCTGCCCCAGCCGTCCTGCTTCATTCGTTGGATACCCAGCAAGGGGTATCCAACATCATTCTCGCAATGACTCGACGCGATGTCGGAAAGCCTGCATTTTCACTACGCAAAAAGCGCTTCGTGAAAACACATGCGCTATCGCTTCTGGGGACTACTCGACTCCTGTCTCGCAGCGATCGTGGTCTGGAGAAAAATGCATCACAGGTCAACTTGCTGGTGGGGCTGGCAAATCTTTACATGCTCAGGCGGCAGCTGATGGCTGCCTGAGGGCAAAATGCGTCTGTCGTTTCCCGAAAACGACAGATTAAGAAGAAAAATCGGGAAAAATGGTTAAAAATGCCATTTATTGCGCGTTGCCAATGCGGTGATTTTTGAAAAAATCAGCCTGCCCGGCAATTGTGGCTGAAATGCAATTTGTTCAGCGCTTCCCTAGGTGCTACCTTTTTTAAAAAAACCTGTTGTAGTGAATTTTCGCCGCCAGGCAATCCACCGCGTCGCCTAAAGCGTCTACTTTTGGTGATTGGCAGTTTGCTGAGCGAAACCGCCCTACCCGTTACGGACTTGGATTGATGCGGTTCACTTTGTTCACCGCATCAATCCAACTGCTCGAAATAATTTCCTGTTACGTTGAAAAGACTACCTTTTCCCCTGTCAAAAGCGGAGGGTAGTTAACTATTATCTTGCACCCTTAACACCAGTTTACTCAGTGCCGGAAGAACAATAAACGTACAGACCATGATCCAGAATATGCCGATGGTGATGATCAAACCCATGCTGGCGATGCCCTGATGCGGCGAGAACGCCAATCCGGCAAAGCTGGAAGCGGTGGTCAGTGCGCCGTAGAACATGGCTCTGGCGGTGCTCGATTGATAGATATTCTGCTCTTCGGAAAGCGAATGGTGCAGCTTTTCAACCATGTGGATGCCATTGTCAACGCCCAGCCCCAATAACAGCGGCAGGGCGATAATATTGGCAAAATTAATCGGCGTGTTGGTGAGAACCGCACTCGCCATGGTAAACAGCCCCGCCAATATCAGCGGCGTCATGACCAGCGCCGTATCGACAATATTGCGCCTAATGGCAAACAACAGCAGCGCGATGGTGATCAGCGCAATCACAATAGCTTCCTGAAAGGCGGAGATGACTTCTTTCATCGATTCCCAATACATGATCGGCAAGTCGGTGGTTTCAGGCGCAACGGATTGCACTTCGGTAATAAATTCTTCCAGGCTGCCTAAATCGTTCAGGTCTTTTTTGGGAAATATCTGGATACGATAAGAACCGTTCTTGCTCAGCCATTTGTCCTTGATTTCGGGAGGCAGGTCGGCCAAGGTGACTTTCCTGGCATTAAAGCCTGCCGATAGCTCATTCATTAGACTCGGCAGTGTACCGAGCAATGTGGTCTGGACTTTTTCAATAAACATACGCCGACTGGTTTCTTGCCGCGCATCAAGCTCGATCAAAATATCCTGCAATTCTTTCTTAAAATTGGTTAACGCGGTGCGCTCATGGGCATCGGTTTTTTGAGGCAGGATGGTGTCGATAGCTTTTATCAGGCGATTAATGCCTGGAACCGGATCGGTGTCGGTTTTTAGCGCTGGGAAATTCTGCGTCTGCGCGCCCAGCATCAGGCCCATTTCCTCAATCAAGGCCAGTTTATCGTCCTGGTCGGTGGGTTGGAAGTCGAAAAGACTGACGGTTTTATCAACCGAGGCTAATGTCGAAAGCTTTTGCTCCAAAGTTTTGGCGCTGTTTTCATCCTTGGCCAGAACGGTCAAGGTCATCGGCGTGGTTTCCTTGTCTTTCATCAAATTTTTGAAAGCAATAACCGATTCGGTATTAGGGTCGCGAAGGTTAATCGGATTGAAATCAGTCTTCACGTTAAAGGTCAGCGCGACGGAGATAATGGCTATAGCCAAGGTCGCAATGGAAATCGGTTTGGCGTAATGAAGCGGCAAGATCGCCAGTTTTTCCGACAGTTTTGCCAGTCCATTTTGTACTTCATCCTTCTCGAACTTTGCCGGAGCCGGAAGGATTCTTAACAACGCAGGCAAGGCGATCAAGGTAATTAACAGGCAGATAAACAGACTGGTGCCTGCCAGCAGGCCGAGTTCGGATACGCCTTTGTAATCGGTCGGTATAAACGCATAAAGCCCGATGGAGGTGGTGCCTGCGCATAATAACAGCGAGGGCGCCGTGCTTATCAACGTGCTTCGCAGCGCCAGATCCTTATGAATATGATGAGTCAGGTTGTCCCGGTAGCGCAAACAAAAATGAATAGCATATTCCACGCCCAAGCCGATGTTGGAGACCGCAAAAGCCACTGAAATCAGGTTTAACTCCCTTACGGAAAAGGCTGCGAACGCCCCGCAAAAAAGCATGCCCAAGGCAAGCGTAATCAACGTGGCTATGGTGAGTAAAATAGAGCGATAGGCCACTAACAGGATAAACAACACCAGCACAATGGAGAAAATACTGGCGGTAAAAGTGCCGGTACTCATGCCTGACAATTCATCATCTTCAAGGCCGACTTCGCCGGTCACCCAAACTTTAACGGCGGGCAGATTGGGGTCCTGAACCTCAGCAACGGCTTTGCGGATAGAATCAATCGCATTTTCCGCAGGACGGATTTGCGTAAAATCGAACTTGGGCGAGACAATAATAAAGCCGTTATTGGAATTAGTTTTCTTTTCCGCAATCATCGACTCCCAAGAGAGCAAAGCGTTTTCGCCATTGATCGTTTTATGCAAGGCCGACGCAACCTTGTCAATCAGCGAGGTTAAATCAATAGGCACAACCTGGGTCTTGTCGGTGGAGGTCAGGGCATCTTCAAAAATTGAAAAAAAGCCGGTCAGATTGGGTTCCTGGGCAATCCTGCCGATAAACGGCTGGGCCAGCGACAAGTTGTTGGATAAAGTCTGCAGCTCATCGCTACTGAGATATAGCAAGCCGTTCTGACGAAAAAATTCGTTGTCGTTAGGAATGTAGGCCGAATTAAAACAATCTTTATTGGCACTGAGCAGGCGCAGCAATCTTTTAGTGGCCGATTTGGTCAGTTCGGGGGTATCCGATTCAACCACCAGTAACAGCGTATGCATGTCCTGCGAAAAGGCTTTTTCATAATTGCGGCGGTTTTTCTGGAAAGGCGCATCGGGAGCGACCAGTTCGGCGGTGTCGGTATTAATGCTCAAATGATCTGCTGTGTATTGCAAGGCCAAAATACTGAGTAGAACCACTATTGACAACACCACAAACGGTCTGCCTAGAGTGAAGTTTCCCCAACGTGAAAAAATAGTATGACTACGGGTTTTTAACGACATAACTTAGGATTCAGGCATTAATGTATGGTGAGAGTGTTCAAAGTGCTTAAAGCATCACTTCGGGATTCGGTCAGCTCGCTGCCCTGCAGTTCGATGAACAGGGCGGGGATTTTTGCCTCATTCGCCGCTTTCATGCCGTCTTTTTGGCCCAGACACAGCAGCGCGGTAGACCAGGCGTCGGCAACTGAAGGATCGCTGATCAAAACAGTGACGGAAACCAGGTTATGGGTAACCGGTCTGCCGTTACGGGCGTCGAGGATATGTCCATAACGCTGCCCCTGGTCATCGAAATAATGCCGGTAAGTGCCTGAAGTCATCACCGCAATCGGCGAGTCCTTGGGCATGGTAACGACTTTGTGCATCGTCCGTTCTTCCGGCAGCGGCCTTTCCACGGCGATGCGCCAAGGTTGAAGACCCGGTTTATAGCCGTTGGTTTTCAGTTCGCCGCCAATCTCGACCAGATAATTGCTTATGCCTTTTTGCGCCAGAACCTTGCTGATCCGTTCCACGCTATAGCCTTGGGCAATGGATGATAAATCGACTTTCAGGTCCGCCTGTTTTTTCCGCAGATGCGTGTCATCCACGACTTCCAGTTTTTCCATGCCGATTTGTTTCAGCGTGGTAACAATGGTCGAATCTGTAGGAATTGTCAGCGCGTCGCCTCGAAAGCCCCATAAGTCGAACAACGGTTTGATGGTCAAATCATAGCAACCCTGGCTGGCCTGATTGACGACTTGCGCGATTTTAACCAAGGATACGATTTCGCCGCCGACTTCCTGGCTTTCAGTATTCTCGATGCTGTTGAAGGTTTCTATGGTCGAATCGGGCCGGTAATTGGACAACAGCTTATCGATGACCGCGAATTCGTTTTCGACACCGGCTTTGATGTCTTTAGTGTCCACCGGTGATTCGGACCAGTAACTGATATGGTAGGTCGTGCCCTGAGCCGGGCCTTCAAGTTTTTGAATGGTCGGTTCCGAGCAGCCTGCCAGCATGATTATTAAAAACAGGCCGGAGATAAAGCCATTGCCGAGAGTTAAACGGGGGGGTGTTTTTATAGTGTTTGGGTTAGTCATCCATGTCTGCCGTTTTTTTATCATCACAAGCTATCAATAATAAACTTCATAAAAAACGCGGTGCATCTTAACAATCGCGGCTGGAAAAGATGAACACTGCGCCATAACTGCACTCTTAAATGTCGTATTCAAAAGCGCCGCTTATTATAATCCCAAAGACGTGAAGGTTTTTTAAAAAATAAAATTTGACTCAATAACGCTGCGTAAGACAATAGCTTTCCTGATTTACCGCCAAACCGGCAGCATGGCAATAAGCGGGACGGGGTTTGCAACCCCGTTCCTAACGTTTTTGTGACATCTAAGCCAAATGGCTACACTTAACCATCTCAAAACGTTTCGGACGGGGCAACATGCCCCGTCCAGCAGTCTCCGGCAACAATCAGCGCAGCACCCGCCCCATCTTAGCAACTACCGACGTAAATTAAAGTCAATCCCAACGATTGTCCCTAACCTGCACTTTGCCGTTTTCTATTCTGACCGGAAAACAATCGATATTTTCATAGGCGGGAGGGGATTTTACTTCGCCGGTTTTCACGCAAAAACGCGCGCCATGGCGGGGGCAGATAATCTCGTCGCCTTCCAGCCTGCCGCTGGCGATTTCCGCGCCGTCGTGGGTGCAGACATCTTCAATCGCATAAAACTGGCCGTCGATTTTAAAGATAGCGACATCCGTACCGTCAACATCCATGACGATGTTCTCGCCGTTCGCCAAGGCATTTTCATCTACTGCATCTATCCAGTCCGACATTTTCTATCCGTTATCGTAGTGTTTAAAAACTGACGACTTGCCTCCAGCTCCACATGAGCTTTGTGCCTTTCGCCTGTATCTTTAGCCTTTCAAATAAACATCATAACGCAACAGCTTGCCCTGAAAACTTTGGCTAGGCTTGCCGCCCAAAGGTTCGGCGTAATCCGGACTTTTTACCACCACCCGCTTTCCGGCTGCGCTTAAAGCGGCCTCGAAAAGCAGCTCCTTATCCTGATCATCGCCCAGCAGGTCGCGCAGCACCATCATTGATTTCTTGGCGAGTGCGGATTTTTTGCGCTTGGGCGGGAACATCGGATCAAGATAAATACAATCAGGCGGGCTTTCCACATTGGCTAACAGTTCGATCGCATTACCCTGTAGCAACCGGGGAGACTCAAGATTAAGTCGCAGCATCCAGTCTTGTTGCGCCAATCGGGCAAAGCCGTCTACCAACAATTCCGCCATCACGGGCGAACGCTCGATACAGAGTAACTCGTAGCCCATGCGAAAAATATGCAGACTGTCCTGGCCCCAGCCGGTAGTGGCATCGACAACGGTTCTGGTTTTGCGACCCAGCGCCTGAGCCAAAGCGCCGTCTTTGGGCGCAGGCCATGACCGCTGCTCGCCGTTGCGCGGTTCTATATCGACAGCCAAGCCGCCTTTCTTAAGCAGCTCTTTATCGCCATGGATGGTGTGTATGCCGCGAGCCTGCCGGGAGCAGGCGCGGCAGTCGAGCAGTTTTAAACAGCCGTCACGCCAACTTAAAAAAAAATCTTCAGGACTATCGCTATTGAGCGATTGGTACAAAGGAACGCCCAACCTTTCCGCAAGCTGTTGGAACGGCAGACTATCGCCCTGCCCTTGGTAAAGTACAGCCAGTTTTCCGGCGTATTTTTGCGATAAAGCTTCTGTGGTCATGGCTTAATTACCGACAAAGAGCTTCGTGCTCTTCGTGCCTTCGTGCCTTCGTGGTGAATTATTATTCTGTAGAAATCGATTTTTGTTCGTTTTTCAACGCCGCATCCAACGTGTGCCAAGCCAGTGTCGCACATTTAACCCGCGCCGGATACTCACGTACACCGGCTAATACCGCCAGCTTGCCGACCGCCTCAAGATTGATTTGTTCATCTTTGCCGGTGGTCATTTCGTGAAATTTTTTAAATAGATCTTCGGCTTCCTGTTCGGTTTTGCCTTTGACTATCTCGGTCATTAACGAAACGGACGCAGTGGAAATGGCACAACCTGAACCCTGAAAACTGGCGTCAGTAATCAGATCGCCATCCATTTTCAAATATAAGGTCAGGCGGTCGCCGCACAGCGGGTTAAAACCTTCCACTTTCCGGTCGGCATTGTCCATGACGCGAAAATTGCGCGGGTTACGGTTGTGGTCGAATATAACCTCTTGATAGAGGTCGCGTAAATCATCAAACATTAGCCAAATACCTCAATCAAGGACACGATGCCTTTCATTAAAACGTCAATTTCTTCTTTGGTGTTATACATTGCGAAGGAGGCTCTCGCCGTCGCGGGAACCTGATAAAAATCCATGACCGGCATCGCGCAATGGTGTCCCGCCCTGATGGCAATGCCTAAGCTATCCAGCATGGTGCCAATATCATGCGGATGGATTTTATCCAGCACAAAAGACAAAATTGCGCCTTTATGTTCGGCCTCGCCGATAATTCTAAGCCCTTTAATTTGTTTGGCTTTTTCGGTTGCATAGTCGAGCAACTCGGCTTCATAGGCGGCGATCTTATCCATGCCGATGGCATTCAGATAATCGATTGCCGCGCCCAAGCCAACCACATCGGCAATGTTGGGTGTGCCTGCTTCAAACTTGTAGGGCAGCGTATTATATTCGGTTTCTTCAAAGGTGACTTTGCGGATCATATCGCCGCCGCCCTGATACGGAGGCATAGCTTCCAGCAAGGCTTGCTTGCCGTAAAGCACGCCTATGCCCGAAGGCGCATAGAGCTTATGGCCTGAAAAAACATAAAAATCGCAATCCAAGCCCTGCACGTCCACTGCCATGTGCGGAATCGCCTGCGCACCATCCAGCATAACGGGTATATTTTTGGCATGCGCCGCTGCAATAATCTTTTCAACCGGATTGATCGTGCCCAACGCATTGGACATATGCACCACGGAAACCAGCTTGGTTTTGTCGCTGATCAGTTTTTCAAACTCATCATAGATCAGTTCGCCTTGCAGATTAATCGGCGCAACTTTTAAGATTGCCCCGGTCTGCTGGCACAGCATTTGCCAGGGAACGATATTGGAATGATGCTCCATCGCGGTAATCAAAATCTCGTCACCGGCTTTAATATTGGCTTTGCCGTAGGTCTGCGCGACCAGATTGATGGCTTCCGTAGCGCCCCTTACGAAAATAATCTCTTTTTCGCTGGCCGCATTAATGAAGTCTTTAACCTTGGTACGCGCGCCTTCAAACTTATCGGTAGAACGTACGCTTAAGGTATGTACGCCGCGATGCACGTTGGCATAATCATGGCTGTACAAATGCACGATGCTGTCGATAACTGCCTGCGGCTTTTGGCAAGAGGCCGCGTTATCCAGATAAACCAGCGGCTTGTTGCGTATAAGTTCAGCCAATATGGGGAAATCGGCGCGGATTTTTTCTACGGGAAAGTTTGTCATATTAATTAAAGTATTACTTCCGATAACATTGATTCTTAAATTACAACGTATTATATTCCAATCATTCTTACCTGACTCTGATTAAGAACATGGCTATAGCAACTACGAATGTACGTAAACACCTGACCGACATCAAAGAATGGCAAAAATTAGGTGAAGCTAATATTTTTCCGCCTGACAGCCGTCTTGAGCTCATCGAAGGAGAAATCTTGGAAATGGCACCTATAGGTTATAACCACTCAGGTCATGTAATGCGTTTAATGAATTTTTTTGCTCCATTGCTTAATCAAAAAGCCATTATTAACGCCCAAAATCCCTTGCAACTCGGAGATCTTTCAGAACCCGAACCCGACTTTATGTTGTTAAAGCCGAATGATGATTTCTACTGCTCCCGTCATCCTAATGCCGATGACGTATTGCTGCTGATCGAAGTCGCCGACAGTTCTCCCAGTTTCGACCAAAACCAGAAACTGCGTTTATACGCCAGCCATAACATCCCTGAATACTGGCTGATGAACCTGAACGACGCCTGCCTTGAGGTATACCGCCAACCGCATGGTGATTGTTATGGTGAAAAAACCACGCTGCGGGTCGGCGATACCGCCACCCTGTCTCAATTAGAGCAGATCACCATCGATATTGCCGATATTTTATAGCCATTCCTTGTTGACGCCTTCCTGCGGAAAGCGCGCCAATACCTGCTCTAAAACTATATCGTGCAAGCTTCTAATCTTGATCTTATCGACCATTTCGTTAGCAAAGGCAAAGGTCAGCATGTTACGCGCCGTTTCTTCATCGACGCAGCGTGATTGCAGGTAGAAAATGGATTTCTCATCCAGCTGACCCACTGTTACACCATGTCCGCATTTGACGTCATCGGCATAAATTTCCAGCTGCGGCTTGGTATCCACTTCGGCATCATCCGATAACAGCAGATTACGATTGTTCATTTGCGAATCGGTTTTCTGTGCATCAATAGCCACAATCACCCGTCCCTGAAACACGCCTCTGGCTCTGTCGTCCAGCACGCCTTTATACAACTCGCGGCTGATGGCATAAGGCTTTAAATGATTGATGCGGGTATGGTTGTCGATATGCTGACGCTTGACGCCCAAGTACAAACCATTCAGTTCGCATTCCGAGGCATGATCCAGATCAGCATGAATATCGCTACGCGCCAGCAGGCCGCCAAAGGCGAAATTGTGATGAGTAAACCGCGCGTCTCTCGCTTGTTTAATGTAGCTGCCGCCAAAATGATAGGCTTTGTCAGACTCGCCCTGCATTTTATACAGCGTCAGATCGGCATTAGAGCCAACAAAAACCTCGGTGACAGCGGCCGTTAGATAGGCATTATCTATACCGACAAAAGTCTCTATTACCTTAGCTTCGGCCATTTCGTCGGCAATGATGATATTGCGGGTCGTAGCCATTGCATCGCTGCCAGTCACAATATGCAGCAACTGTATCGGTTTGTCCAAAACCTGCTTGGCCGGTACATGAACAAACAAGCCGTCGGTAAACCATGCGGTATTGAAAGCGATGAAGCTGTGCTCTGATTGGTCGGCAGCCGCTCCCAGGTATTTTTCTACTTTGTCAGACTGCTTTGCCAGCGCATCAGCCATACTCATCACTGAAACAGTTGCCGGCAAATCAGTTAAATTTGAAAGCTCTGCTGAAAAGTGACCGTTTACTAAAACTACAGACCAGGTATCTTCTAGCTGATACGATTTCAACCACTCGGAATCGAGATCACCGGCGGTTAAACTTAGCGATGGTGAAAACAGTTTCTTCTCAATGCCGGACACATTGGTATAGCGCCATTCTTCTTCACGCGGCGATGGAAAACCGTGCGCTGAAAATGCCATCAATGCCTCAGCCCTTAACGCCTTCAACCAAGGCAAGGCTTGCCCCGGCAATACTGGAGCTATCGTTTGATATTCAGCCGCATAACGGCTTGCTGTTGCCGTATTCATTACGCTGCCGCCTGATTATCTTCGACCCAACTGTAACCTTTTTCTTCCAGCTCCAATGCCAAATCGGCACTGCCGGATTTGACGATTTGACCGTGCGCCAAAACGTGGACAAAATCCGGTTTGATGTAATCCAGCAAGCGCTGGTAATGCGTCACCATCACAAACGCGCGCTCCGGCGAACGCAGTGAATTAACACCTTCCGAGACGATTTTTAACGCGTCGATGTCCAGGCCTGAATCGGTTTCGTCCATGATGCACAGCTTGGGTTCCAAGATAGCCATTTGCAGGATTTCGTTACGTTTCTTTTCGCCGCCGGAAAAGCCTTCGTTAACCGCACGGTAGAGAAATTTCTCATCCATTTCCAGCAAACGCACTTTGTCTTTAACCAGCGTTAAAAAATCCATCGCATCGACTTCAGGCTGTCCATTATGTTTGCGTATGGAGTTCAGCGCCGCTTTCAATAAATAGATGTTGCTGACACCGGGAATTTCCACCGGATACTGGAATGCCAAAAACACGCCTTCACGCGCCCTGATTTCAGGTGCCATTTCCAGTAAATCTTTGCCCTGATAAGTCGCCGAGCCTTCGGTGACAGTGTAGCCGCCCTTGCCTGACAACACATGCGACAAGGTGCTTTTACCGGAACCGTTCGGTCCCATAATCGCATGGATTTCACCGGCTTTAATCTCAAGGTTAATGCCTTTAAGAATAGGCTTATCGCCAACGCTGACGTGAAGATTTTTTATGCTGAGCATACTTGGTTACCTGACTGGTCAAAATTGAAAACGTGTTCGACTTGCGACTGCTCTAACAATGCCAGGCATTGAAGTTTGATCGTGTCGCAAATAATATGTAAGGGTAAATGGCTTAAGTTTTTTATATCAAATGGACTCTGTAGCTCAATACCGATTCTGTCCAAAGACAGCAAGGGATAAGCGACTAGAGCAAAAACAAGCACCGTACTAAATCCGGCCTTTTCTATTAAAGAAAACGGCAGCAATAATAAAAAAATCAAGATAAAGCGGCGGGTCTTAATTGCATAAACCAATGGCATTGGCGTTTTTAAGATTCCTTCACAGCTACCGATGAAATCAATCAGCAAAATCCGCTGGCCTTCCAATGCCCAAAACTCAAAACCATCGATATGCTGATGCCCCATCCGCGCTTTTTTTATTAAAAAAGCCAGTTTACTGGCAACAAACAGTGGCATATGTTCAGCGGATTTTAGCTCATCAATTTCCTGTTCGTTGAGCAAACCGGCCAGGCTTTCAAAATCTTTACTGTTGCGAAGAGATTCTTTAGCCGCAACAGAAAAAGCTATCGTCCACTTCACCATTGCTTCCCGCCAGGCGAAATCCTGAGGTCCATATTGCAAAGCCTCAACGACTATGTTTCTACTCTGGTTAACAATGCCTCCCCATAATTTTCGAGCCTCCCACCAGCGCTCGTGACCGGCATTGGTACGAAACACCAGCACCAAACCCAGCACAACCCCGGTATATTCAAACGGAGTCACATCAAGATGTGGCAAGGGTTGCCAATAATGATCAGTCAGCACTAACAATAATGAGTAACAAGACATGATCAGCAGAGTGGGCATAATACGCGGTGTAACTGATCCTCGCCACATTAGGGCGCCACGAAAAAACCCTGGCGATTCGTCCTGATTACTATGCAAATGTACCGACTTTGCCATTTTGATAACTCTCATTAGTTAAACCAACTAACCGACCGAACCTTCCAGACTCAACCCCAACAACGCCTGAGCCTCCACCGCAAACTCCATCGGCAGCTCCCTGAATACTTCCTTACAAAAACCGTTAACGATCATCGACACCGCATCTTCCGCCGACAGTCCGCGTTGCTGGCAAAAGAACAACTGATCTTCGCTGATTTTGGAGGTCGTCGCTTCATGTTCGACCTGGGCCGAAGGCTGCTTGACTTCCACATAAGGGAAGGTATGCGCGCCGCATTTATCGCCGATCAACAGCGAATCGCACTGGGTATAGTTACGGGCATTTTCCGCACTTTTTAACACCTTGACCAAACCACGGTAAGTGTTCTGCGCACGACCCGCTGAAATACCTTTGGAAATAATGGTACTGCTGGTGTTTTTGCCGATATGGATCATCTTGGTGCCGGTATCGGCCTGCTGATAATTATTGGTCAGCGCTACCGAATAAAACTCGCCGGTGGAATTGTCGCCGGTCAGGATGCAGCTTGGATATTTCCAGGTAATCGCCGAACCGGTTTCCACCTGCGTCCAGGACACTTTGGAATTTTCGCCGCGACAATCGGCACGTTTGGTCACAAAGTTATAGATGCCGCCCAAGCCATTTTTATCGCCCGGATACCAGTTTTGCACGGTCGAATATTTGATCACCGCATCTTTCATCGCGATTAACTCGACCACCGCCGCATGCAGCTGATTTTCGTCACGCATCGGCGCGGTGCAGCCTTCCAAATAACTGACATGACTGCCTTCGTCGGCGATAATCAAAGTCCTCTCGAACTGCCCGGTATTCGCGGCGTTGATCCTGAAATAGGTCGACAATTCCATAGGGCAACGCACGCCTTTGGGAATATAGACAAACGACCCGTCGGTAAATACGGCGGCATTTAACGCGGCAAAGTAATTGTCGGTATGCGGCACGACCGAGCCCAGATATTGCTTGATCAGTTCGGGATGCTCACGCAAGGCTTCCGAAATCGGGCAGAAAATAACGCCCGCTTCGTGCAGCTTACCTTTAAACGTCGTCGCTACCGACACGCTGTCGAACACCGCATCGACCGCAACACCGGCCAAACGCTCCTGCTCATCCAGCGGAATACCCAGTTTTTTGTAAGCTTCCAAGACTTGCGGATCGATTTCATCCAGGCTTTTCGGCCCGTCTTCTTTACGTTTAGGCGCAGAATAGTAACTGATCGCCTGATAATCGATAGGATCGAACTTAACGAACGCCCATTTCGGCGTCTTCATGGTTTGCCAATGGCGAAACGCTTTCAGCCGGTATTCCAGCATAAACTCAGGCTCATTCTTGACCTTCGATAACCTGTGAATAACCTCTTCATCCAATCCGGGCGGGAAAGTGTCGGTTTCCAATTCAGTCACAAACCCCTGTTTGTATTCCTTACCGATCAGATTCTTGATTTCTTGTTCACTTGCTGACATAAAATTTTCTACCTATATAAACTGGAGACCGGAATCAACACTTCTTCCGGTACAACAACGGGTCTGATTAAATCGGCCAAGGTCACCGACTCTAATGCGTTATGAATGGTCTGGTTAATCAAACTCCAGTTCCCCAAAATATCACAGCCCGAAGCCTGTTCGCAGCCTTGATGGGAAATACTGCATTCGGTGAGGGCAATCGGTCCTTCCAGCGCGCTGATAACAGCCGCAACGCTGATTTCTTCCGGCATTCTGGCTAAAACGTAGCCACCCTTGGCGCCGCGTGTGGAAATCAGCACGTCTGCGTTAACCAGCAGCTTAAGGATTTTACTGACTGTAGGCAGAGCGATGCCGGTCACCGTCGATATTTCCATAGCCGCACGCACCTGCGCTTTTTCTCTGGCCATAAAACTTAAAATGACCGTTGCATAATCAGTTAACTTACTCAGCCGTAACATACCTTGCCCCTAATAATTGAGGACTATTCTAGTCCTATTTAATTACAGAGTAAAGTCATTGGTAATTATCATTTAATATTCCAATATTTACTTTCCGTCTGCCGCATTCCCTGCACTGCAAATACATTATTTTTAACATTAACGACAATAGCCCCGCTGTCGGCGTTATTCAGCCAAAGAGAATGGACTTGCCGATAGCGCGCCAAAACATCTTTATGCGGATGGCCGAATTGATTCCGGTAACCCGCAGGAATCAACACGTAGCCAGGTTGGACGGCCTGCAAAAAACCGGCGGTTGATGAGGTCTTGCTGCCGTGATGCGGAGCAACCAACACATCGGCTTTTAATGCTTCGCCGTAGGTCTCAACCAACCAGGACTCCGCCGCTGCCTCTATGTCGCCGGTCAGCAATGCCGTGCCGTGTTTCGACTGGATTTTCAGCACGCAGGAATTGTCGTTTTCCGACACAAACGCTTGCTGAGGAGCCAGTATAGTGAACTTGACCTCATCCCATAACCACGATTGCCCGGCGACACACTCGATTGGCGCATACTCGCTTAACTGTTGCGGAACACTGGTCAAAATTTTTTCAGTCGGCATGCCGCGCATTAGCGATACAGCGCCGCCGATATGGTCGTTATCGCCATGACTGATAATTAAGCTGTCGATTTTAGCTACACCTTGCGAGCGCAAAAAAGGCAGCAGCACACTCTGCCCCATATCGCTGTGTTCAGAAAATTTAGCCCCGGTATCGTAAACCAGCAGATGATGAGTGGTTTGCACAATGGCCGACAAGCCTTGCCCGACATCCAACAGAGTCATGCTGATGCCGCCTGTTTCAGGTCGTTTTACATCGGTAAACACCAACGGCAAAAACAGCACCAGACTCAACCACCGGGCCGGAATGCCGACCGGCGCAAGCAGCAGTAAAATACCCGGCACAGCGAAAAGCAATGCCCAATACGAGGGCAGTGCATGGTTTATCGACGCCATGGGAATTTCCGCCAAATGGGCTAATAGCCACCATAAGCCTTGCAAGACAGCGTCCACCAAAAAGAACAATTTACTCGCCAACGTTGGCAAGATAAACATGATGATGACAGCCAGCAGCGATAACGGCACAACCAGCAGACTGATAACCGGTACGGCGATCAAATTAGCCAATGGCGCAATCAATGAAACCTGCTGGAAAAACAGCAATAGCAGAGGCGACAAACCCACCGACGTGACCCCGTTTATTTTTATTGCACCCCAAACGGGCCCAAGCTTGCCTAAGCGCCCGGAAACGGCATAAACAATAACACTCACGGCGAGAAATGATAGCCAAAACCCCGCCGATAAAACGGCTAGCGGATCGACAATCAGCACTGCAAACAGGGCGATGGACAAGGTATTAAAAGGACGACTATTGCGTTGCAAAATAATGGCTGCCATGGCAATAGACAACATGACCACCGAACGCTGGGTAGGCACGGAAAAACCAGCCAACCCGGAGTAAAAAATCGCCACCAGCACAGCCGAAACTGCCGCAACCTTTTGCGGCGACCAGGCGAGCCATCCCGTCCACGCCCACAACTTAAGCATCAGGAAATAAACCAGCCCGGCAATAAGCCCGATATGCGAACCGGAAATCACCACCAGATGCGTGGTACCGGTTTTACGAAAAACCTCCCATTGTTCTTGAGTGACGCTGTTGCCGTCGCCGATAGTCAACGCCTTTATCAGCGCCAGACTTGCGCTATTGCCCAATGCGCTTGAAAGCTGATCGGTGATACTTTGTCGCCAGACAGAAATACTGCTCCAGGCCGAATCGCGTCCCAGCAAAACCGGCTTTGGACTCGGACGCACATAGCCGGTTGCGCCTACACCTTCGGTAAACAGCCAGCGTTCATAATCAAAGCCGCCGGGATTCATTGTGCCGTGGACGCGTTTCAATTTAACGGTAAAAACCCACTGCTGACCTGCCTTGATGGGCTGATCTGGGTAGTACCAGCTTAATCTCAATTTGGCAGGTAATTGCTGTCCAGACTGGTTTGCGGCATACACACCATCCCTGGCGATCGCCGCACCTGCTCCCGGCAGGTTTGCGTCATACACACCATCCCTGGTGATCGCCGCACCCGTTCCCGACGGGTTTGCGGCATACACCCCATCCCTGGGGATAAAGTCGAAGCGGACGCGCTTTTCATCCTCTTCCGGCAAGTCGGCTATGGTGCCGGTCACCTGAACCTCTGCACCCTCCAGCTGTTCAGGCAACCGGTCGGACAAGCGGTGCATTGCAAACACTATCGCCCACAGCACGCCGACCACAAAAAACAGGCACCGCCAATAACGCAACCATGCAATAATGCCAACCAATACGCCGCCGACTATCAGCCATTTAACATCCGGCAATATCGGAAACTGTTGAACCAGCATCAATCCGGCTAAAAATGACAGGGCGGAAACGACCATTTAGCACCTTGGTGTTTTTTAGGCTAACAAAAACCTGATAAACTTAATTTGAGTGTAACTTAAATAATAAAAATAACGATGCCAAAGAAACTTATACAAAAACTGATCGACAAGTTCATCCCCGATCCTGAAGTGATCAAACAACACAAGAGCCTACAATTTCTCGGCGATAAACTGCACGAGCCTAACCTCTGGCATTTGAACCGACGCTCTATTGCTCTGGCTTTTGCGGTGGGTCTTTTTTGCGCCTGGATTCCTGCCCCGGCGCAAATGGTCTTTGCCGCTATGGGTGCCATTTATTACCGGGCTAACATACCGATTTCGGTAGCGTTGGTCTGGATAACCAACCCGATCACCATGCCGCCGCTATATTATTTCGCTTATGAAGTCGGGCTGTCGTTTCTCAATCAGCCGACCAGTGCCGATGAATCCGAATTTTCACTAAGTAACATATTCTCCAGTCTTGGCGATGTCTGGCAACCTTTTCTGGTCGGCTGTTTGATTATGGGGATAGTTTCGTCCGCCGCCGGTTATTTCGGCATCCATTATTACTGGCAATACCATGTAAACAAAAAATGGGCGGAAAGAAAGGAAAAAAGACTTACTGCACAAGAGTCGCAGATTGAAGACATAAAAAACGAATTAGACTGATTAAAACCAAGCCGCGAGCGACTGCATAAATACAGTTGCTCGCGGCTTTATGCTTTTTCCTAGCCTACAATCAGCCCATCTTCCATATGCAAAACCTTGCCCATTCTGGCAGCCAGCTCATGGTCATGAGTCACCACCAAAAAGCTGACATTCAGCTCATGGTTTAATTCCAGCATTAACTGGTAAACCTGATCCGCCGTTTTGCTGTCCAGATTTCCGGTGGGTTCATCGGCCAGAACCACACCCGGCTTATTGATTAACGCCCTGGCGACTGCGGCACGCTGCCTTTCCCCGCCGGACAACTCGCCGGGTTTGTGTTCAATACGATGCCCCAGCCCTACCCGTTTCAATAATGCTGTCGCACGAGTACTCGCTTCTTTTACCGAATGTCCGCCGATCAGCAAAGGCATCGCCACATTTTCCAGCACGGTAAACTCGCCCAACAGATGATGAGACTGGTAGATAAAGCCCAAGGATTTATTCCTTAACTTAGCCAGTTGGCCTGAGCCGACTTCATTAAGATTAACGCCGCCCAAAACCACTTTGCCGCCGCTGGGCTTTTCAAGTCCGCCCAGCAAATGCAGCAAGGTGCTTTTGCCTGAACCCGATGCGCCCATGATGGCGACACGCTCACCGACACCGATGCTTAAATCGACCCCTTTTAAAACCTCAACATCCAGCCCGCCTTGGTCATAGCGCATGGTCAACTGCTGACATTGCAGTATGTTGGTATTATTCATATCTTAAAACTTCCGCTGGATTTACTTTGGCTGCCTGCCAGGCAGGATAAATAGTCGCCAATAATGACAGTAAAAAGGCCATACCCGCTATCACATAAACATCAGTCCAGACCAATTTGGAAGGCAGTTCGCTGATGTAATAAACATCGGCGGCCATAAACTGGACATGGAATAATTTCTCAATGGCCGGAACGATGGTTTCCACATTCAACGCCAGCAATACCCCGCCTACGGTTCCGAGCGCGGTGCCGACTACGCCGATGACTGCTCCCAACACCATAAAAATACCCATCACCGACCTTGATGTCAGTCCCTGGGTTTTTAAAATGGCAATGTCGCCGCGCTTATCGGTGACCACCATCACCAGCGTGGAAACAATATTAAAAGCCGCCACCGCCACGATCAGCAACAGGATAATAAACATCACCCGTTTTTCTGTCTGAATAGCCCGGAAAAAGTTGTTGTGCGCCAGCGTCCAATCGCTGACCTGATAATCGTCATACAAAGCGTTGGAAAGCGCCCGGGTGATTTTCGGCGCATTAAACAGATCATCCAGCTTGATTCTCAGGCCTGAAACGGCATCATCTAAACGAAACAATTTGGCTGCATCATCCAGATGAATCATCGCCATATTGCGATCATATTCATACATGCCCACCTTAAAAATACCGACCACGGTAAACCGCCGCATGCGCGGCACAATACCGGCCGGAGTGGAATTAATCTGCGGACTGATAACAGTGATTTTATCGCCCATGAAAACGCCCAGATAATTGGCCAGCTCTACCCCTAAAATAATGCCGTATTCGCCGGGAACCAGGTCAGACAACTTACCTTCTTTCATCTTATCGGCGACTTCCGACACTCTGGACTCGTATTCCGGCAGAATCCCGGTCAGCATGGTGCCGCTGACGCGCCGGTCGGCGTTAATCATCACCTGTCCATTAATAAAAGGCGCGGTGCCCTCCACGTGCGGATAGTTTTTTAATTTCCGCTCCAGGTCTTGCCAATTATCCAACTGACCGTATTTTCCGGTAGCGGTTGCATGTGAAGTCATGCCGAGAATCCGCTCGCGTAATTCGGCTTCAAAGCCGTTCATCACCGACAGCACGGCAATCAACGCAGTAACGCCCAAGGCTATGCCCAGCACGGAAGTTAAGGTAATAAAAGAAATGAACTGAGTTCGGCGTTTGGCCCGCGTATAGCGCAGACCAATATAAAAAATGAGAGGTTTAAACATGAAACTTATTATTTTAAATAATTAAAAAACCAAAAATAGAACGCTGATGACGCAGATGAATATGATAAACGCTGATAATTTAAAGAAAAATCTTAATTAATCATAATTATCTGCGTCATCCGCGTTCCATTGTATTCGCGGGCACCGAGTAGTTATAAATCAGGGTGTCCTGCACTTAGCGCAAAAACCATATAAATAAAGGCCGTGATCGGTCAACTCATAGCCCAGTTTTGCAGCGATTTCTTTTTGCCGGGCCTCAATAACCTCATCGGTAAACTCATCAACTTTGCCGCACTTCATGCACAGTATGTGATCATGATGAGTGCCTTTATCAAGTTCAAAGACAGAGTTGCCGCCTTCAAAGTGATGTCGACTCACCAGTCCGGCCGCTTCAAATTGAGTTAAAACACGATAAACCGTAGCCAAACCGATTTCTTCGTCCTCACTCAGCAGAATTTTATAAACTTGTTCGGCGGTTAAATGACGCTCGTTAACCTGATTTTCTAAAATTTGCAGAATCTTGACCCGAGGTAAAGTCACCTTCAGGCCTGCATTCCTTAAATCATGCGTATCCAACATTAATCTCCGTTTATACCTTTGTGCAGGCAGTTTTATATAGAATTACGCGCATTGTAGCCTTTTTTTGACAGTATGGGCATGACAGTTTTATAGGATAATCCCTTAACATCCTGTATGATTTTGCATTTTCAACTCATCCGCAGCCTCAAATGAGAAAGCCGCTTTCCGCTTTAAACCTATCCGGTAATTGCTTTATCTCCTGCATCCTTGCAGTCGTAGCAAGCCTGACGCTCAGCTCTTGCACCACCATTCTGACCAACCTGCCCGGCGTCTACACAGTCGATGTCCAGCAAGGCAATATCGTCGATCAATCCATGATCGATCAACTCAGACCCAGCATGAACAAGCGCCAGGTGCTTTATATAATGGGCTCACCGATGCTGGTTGATTTTTTCCATCAAAAACGTTGGGACTACCTCTATTCGGCCCAAGTTGAAGGCGGCGACAGACAGCAAAAAAGAATTTCATTATTCTTTGATAACGATCAACTGATCGGCGTACAAGGCGATTTCAAACCCAGCGCCGTTCCCGTTATTAAAACATCGGAAGAAACCACCGTAGAAGTGCCCAAACGGGATCTTGAAAAAACCCTGTGGGAAATGATCACCGGCCTGTTTGGCTATGACAGCACTGATGATTCGCCTAAGAGTGACAAAGCGGATGCAAAACCGGCGTCGGGATCGGGATCACCAACAGATCAATTACCGCTTTAGCAGTGCGTTTGCAGCGTTGAGACGATGCGATGGGTGGATTATGTGACTGCCATTCTCCCCATCACATCATGAGCCGTACGCAACGCACCCTCGATAAAACCTTGATAATCTGAAAAGGCTTCGCCGCAAATATGCAGGTTCGCAGGACCGTTGCGCTCCAGAGAAAATGCCGCCACCTTTTCCTGTACCGTCCAGGGTTTGACTCCCGGCTTCCATAGATGGCAGGCTGCGCCGTAAGGTTCGGTTCCCCAATGACGGATGCCGTAGCTGACAATACGCTTAGGATCGATGCCCATAAAACGGGAAAAGGCCAGCGGCAATCCCTGATCGCCATTGATCTCCGCCCGTGTCTCATAACCCTTGCGCAGATATTGGCTCCAGAAATTCAGATACGGCCGATCGGCGTAGACCATGACCAAGCCTTTGCCATCCCGTTTTTGATAATGCACCTCACGGGCCGGCAGATTCGGCATATCCAAATGAGGAACATTCTCGCCCCACCACGGATCTTCGACCACGAAGAAACATTTAAGCAAAGGGATGTCCAGCACCGATCCGAACATCGACCGAATTCCCGGCGGAAGTCCGTTGATGCGGACCAAACAATGTTCGGGCAGCGCCAGAACAACGTGTTTCGCAATACAGGACTGCCCTTCGGAAAAATGCAGCAGCACCCGATCCCTATCATAGCGTTCCAACGAAGTGAGCACCTGGGCACGATGAATTTCCGCCCCACTCTGATGCAGGCGTTCCTGCATGGCGTCGGCTAGCGACTGCATACCGTGACGGATCGTCCTGAGATTTGGGCTCATTTGCAGCATCTTGACCCAGGTAATCATCCAGGTTGCGGCATTCGGATTCTCGTGAATGAAATGAAAAAAACTGCCCTCCATAACGATGTAGCGCAAGGCATTGTGGCTGATAACCCGTCCGAGCGTGTTCCACAAACCTTGCTCCCATAAAGGCTGACCGAAAAATACGCTTTCCCGCCGGATCGATTCGAGCTGCTGTTCGCTCAGGGCCAGTATTTCCGCTTCCGACATGCCCAGCACCCGCTGTATCGCAAGCTTGTAGAGCTCCAACGTCGTCAGGCCCTGCTCGTCCGCATCCAGTCGATAGTTCAAATTGTGCTGCTGGTCAGGGGGACTTGAATATTCCGGAAAAGGCAAGGTTTCGATGCCCAGTTCGTTGATGAGTTCGCCGATGCGGGACTGTCGGATCGGGTCAAAGCGCATTGCCCCATATTCTGCATCGAAGCCAAGCATGGAAACGGTTTCCAGTTTGCCTCCGAGGCGATGGCTGCCTTCGAACAGGGCGACGCGCCAGTCGGGTGCGGCGTGCATACCGCAATACAGCCCCGCAACTCCGCCGCCCACCACGGCCAAATCGTATTCTGGTGTAATCATTTTTTCCTCCTTGCCTGCCTGGACAGGAAACTTGTAGAAGCTTGTTCTGATTACGCGCGTCGAATGGATTAACGCATCGCGCGAATGCGAAGAACGCATTCGACACTGGCTGAGCGTTCCGGAAGTATTTGTTTCACATGGCTGGAATTAAGCCTAGGCTCAGCTAGTGTCGGAATGGTTTCGCCATTTCGCTTACGGATTATGTGCTTCGCAGTTAATTCCTGCAAGGGAATGACTTCGCAGAGGAATATAGGGCGGCTTACTGTGTTAGATGTGCAATTTGAGTCGTGTAGATACTCTGTTAAGCTGCAATCTCAGCATCCCATCCGGGAAAAACTAATACCGCAGGATGGCATTTAAGCGCTTTGGCTAAAATCTTTGCGCGCTCTATGCCTAAATTTATCTTGTCATGCTCAATTGCCGAGATAGTGGACTGGGGAATACCGGTAAGTTCAGCCAATTGATTTTGACTTAATTCTTGAAGTTCACGGATGATTCTTACTGACTCACCGACAGAAACATTGATTGATTTTTTTGCTATTTGGTATTCATTCATATCATTTTCTCCGATAATCATGAGGGGTTATTTCTTCAACTTGAACATAAACTTCATTTGCTTTGGTTTGATAAATAACCCGGTATTGCTTATTTAAGCGGGATGACCTGTAGCCGCTCCATTCACCTTTTAAAGCCTCGTCACAAAAACCTTTGATCAGCATTAATCCTTGTGGGCCGGATATAGCAACAATATCTTTCCATTTTTCATACCGCTTTTGTACTTCGATCGGGCATGACTTCAACTGCTTTTCGACTCGTTTATGTTCGTATATTTTCCACATACCATTCATAGTATGTTAGTTTACGGGAAGGGTCAATTTTTCGGCTGGTTGTGGTATCGGCAAACCGTCTTCAATCAGTCCTTCGATATGAAACTCGATTGCTTCACGAATTTCGCGCTCAGCATCCTATACGGTATTGCCCGTAGCAACGCAGTCTGTAGTGGTCTAATAAAAACGGACAGCCCGATAGGTTGATAAAATAACTCAACCAAAGCAAGGAAAATCCAACTATGAATCAAAAACGACGAGCGTTTGATGCTAACTTCAAGTTGCAAGTGGTACAAATGATTAAAGACCAAGGCCTGAGCAT
>Ga0207969_100205_pt1 | contig 33459 bp, 27 predicted proteins | sample LakWasMet25_LOW6_2_FD_183869 | JGI IMG/M metagenome (GOLD analysis project Ga0207969, IMG submission 183869) | Freshwater sediment methanotrophic microbial communities from Lake Washington under simulated oxygen tension - Sediment Metagenome... | ecosystem: Environmental > Aquatic > Freshwater >... | reverse complement strand
TGAGCCGCAGCTCGCGCATCTCGTCGGTGAAGAGCGCCGTCCGGATGGCGGTCTCCACCGCCAGCGAGAGCGGGCTCGACAGGGCGATCAGCGGCAGCAGCACCCTTCGGCTCACCGTCGCCATGACGCCTCGGATCGTACACGCGCCTTGACGCCGCGGGCACTCCTCCCGTCTGGTCGTCGCGATGCTTCTCCGCCCTGACGGCACCGCGTCCGATCGTTCCCTCGCGTGGGCGACGCTCCTCCTTGGGGGCCTCGCGACCTTCCTCTACCGCATCACCCCCGTCTTCGACCCCGACGCCTTCTGGCACCTCCACACGGGCCGCTACATCGCCTCGCACCGCTCCGTCCCCTCGGTCGACTCCTTCTCCCACACCGCCCTGGGCCGCCGCTGGGACTTCGTCGACTGGCTCGCCGACCTCCTCCTCTACGCCTTGCACCGCCTCGACGGCCTCCGCGGGATCATCCTCTTCACGGCCCTCCTCGGCGCCCTCGGCGTCGCGATCACCCTCGTCCGCGTCCTGCGTCGCGTGCCCCCCTCGGTCGCGCTCGCCATCACCCCGCTGGTCATGGGCGTCGGGGTCTTCCGGGTCACGCCGCGCCCGCAGACCTTCACCTTCGCGCTCTTCTCCGCGACGCTCCTGCTCCTCGACCGCCCCGGCGGCGCATGGATCGTCCCGGCCCTCCTGGTGCTCTGGCAGAACCTCCACTCCAGCGCCCCGCTCGGCCTGCTCGCCCTCTGCGCCCGCGCCGTCGGCCTCTTCATCACCTCGCGCCGCGACCGAACTCCCTTCGACCTCCGCGCCGCCCTCGGCCCCGTCGCCCTCGGAACCCTCGCGCTCTTCGTCGCCGTCCACCCCGTCGACCGGCTGCGCGCCGGCTTCGGCCACATGGTCGACCCCGCGCTGATGGCCCTCATCACCGAGTGGCAGCCCATGTACCGCGTGCCCGCGGGAACGCCCGTCAACCTCGCCCTGGAGGCCCTCATCGCGCTCGCGCTCGTCGCCGCGGCGCATCGCCCCACGCGCCTCCGCATCGACCCCACCGCCGCGCTCGTCGCCCTCGGGACCACCGTGCTCGCGGTGCGCGCGATGCGCTTCGTCCCGCTCGCGGCCATCGCCCTCGCGCCCCTCTCCGCGCTCGGCCTCGCCGCCCTCTTCCAGCACTCCAAGGCCACCCGGGCCCTCGCGGCCGTCCTCGCCGTAGCGCTCGGCCTCACCACCATCGCCATGCAACGCAAGCCCTTCGGGATCGGTCTGCTCCCGGGAATGTTCCCCGTCGGAGCGGCCCGCTGGGTCGACGAGCACCACCCTCGGGGCAATCTCCTCAACGACTTCGATGACGGCGGCTACCTGATGTTCACCCTCGGCGAGCGCCACCCGGTGTTCTCCGACGGGCGCTCCTGGGCGCTCTACGACCCGGGCTTCCTCCGCGACGCGCTCCAGCCGGACCCCTCCCGCCTCGATCGCCTCATCCGGCAGCACGACCTCGGCCTCGCGCTGGTGCTCTCCGACGCCCGCATCGGGTGGTTCCAGTCCCGGCCCGGCTGGTCGCTCGTGTACTTCGACGACCGCGCCTTCGTCGCCCTGCGCGACGACCTCAACCCCCACCTCGCTCGCTCCGCCTACCGAACCCTTCGGCCCACGTCCTGGTCCGACGACCTCCCTCGATGGATCGCCGACCCGCCCACCGCCGCCGCCGCCTGGGAGGAGTCCTCCCGCGCCATCTCCGAGGCCCCCAACGACTCGCTCCCCTGGGTGCTCCGCGCCGCCGCCGCCGCCGCCGTGGGTCGCCCCGCCGAGGCCGACGCCGCCGCCCTCCGCGCGCTCTCGCTGCGCCCCGACGGCATCCCCGCTCGCCGCGCCGTCCTGCTCCGCTGCGCCGAGCACGGCGACCGCGCGTGTGTCTGCCGCCACGCCGCGTGGGTGCTCGCCCGCGCTCCGCGCAACCTCTTCACCCGGCAGCTCTCCCAGCGCTTCGACTGTCCCCGGTGAACCCCGCGAGGGTCCGTCGATTGCAGCGCCCTGCATCGATGCGCAGCTCGTCGCTCACCGCCCTCGCCGCCCTCCTCCTCGGAGCCCTCTCGGGCGCCGCCTGGGCGACGCCGCGCATCACCGTGGAGGGGATGTTCTCCGGTGGTCGCTCGCCGATCGCCGTAGGCCCTGCGCCCGCCGGGGTGCCCTCGACCGACGCGGCCTCCTGCGCCACCTGCCACGCCGAGATCGCCGCCGAGTGGCGCGGCTCCCTCCACTCCGCCTCCTGGACCGACGAGGTCTTCCAGGCCGCCTACGCCGTCGAGCCGATGGCCTTCTGCCGCAACTGCCACGCGCCCGGCGCCACCACGGCCGCTCCCCGGGGCGCCGCCGACGACGGGGTCTCCTGCGCCATCTGCCATGTGAGGGCCGAGCACGTCCTCGGCACCGGCCGCTCGCCCTCGGCGCCGCACCCGATGATGGCCGTGCGAGCGATGTCCTCCAGCCGCTTCTGCGCCGGGTGTCACCAGTTCAATTTCCCCGGCGACACGGGCCGCGGCGGAGCCCGCTTCGACACCGCCGAGCCCATGCAGGACACCTACGCCGAGTGGCTCGACAGCGCCGCCGCCGCCGAGGAGACGCAGTGTCAGGGCTGCCACATGCCCTGGATCGACGACGCCCGCGGTCGACACCGCAGCCACCGCTTCCCTGGCGGCCGCGACCTCTCGCTCCTCCGCAGCGCCGTCGACGTCGCCGCTTCCGCCCGCCTGGAGGGCGACCACGCCGTGGTCACCGTCACGCTCACCCCTCGCGCCCTCGGTCACTCCTTCCCCACCGGCGACCTCTTCCGCCGCGTCGAGGTCACCGCCGCGTGGGAGTCCGACCCGGCGAGCACGGTGCGCGTCGGCCTCGCGAGGGAGTTTCGCAACGTGCCCGAGCGCTCCCCCCACGGAGGGATCACCTTCGTCCGCCGCCAGTCCGCCGACACCCGCCTCGCCGCCGCGGGCCTCGGCGCCCCGCGGGTGCTCACGCTTACCCTTCCCGGTAATCCATCGGGCGGCCGCGTGCGCTGGTCGCTCGACCACCTGCTGATGCCGACGCCGCTCGCCGCCTCGCAGGGCGTGGGCGTCGCCCGCAACCGCCTCGTCGTCTCCGACGGAACCATCGCCCCATCGCAAGGAACCCCCACCCCATGAAGACCTTCGCGTTCGCGTCCGCCCTCCTCCTCGCGGGGTCGTCTGTCTTCGCGCAGCCCGTGGTCGACCGCGCCCTGCGCGCGCCCTCGCTGGAGCTCGCCCCCGCCCCCACGGCCCCGCCCGCCGAGGCGCCGCTCCCGGTGCCCGAGCTGCCCTCGGTCCCTCCTGCGCTGGCGGCGAGGGTGGCGTCGCTGCGCGCGGTGGTCGACGAGTCGCGCGAGTGCTTCACCATCCGCGGCGATCGAGAGGAGCACATCGCCGACCGCCGGTGCCCCGGGTGGTTCGCCTCGCTCCACCGCGGCGGCGAGGCGGCCGCCCACGCCATCGGCGCCTCCCTCGACGACGACTTCCGCGGCAACGAGATCGACTACGAGAACGTCGGCAACGGCGCGTGGGAGGTGCGCCCTCGCATCATGCGGCTGATGGCCGCGAGCGGCGGGGCCACGGCGGCGACATACCTGGTCCGGTATGTCGGTCGCGCGCTCTCGGTCGATCGCGGACTCGACACCGAGTCCGCCCGAGCGGCCTTCGACACGCTCGCGGCCATGGCGGGGGAGGACCTCACCCGCGTCGCTCCGTGGGAGGACACCTCCGCGGCCTACGGAGACCGCGCTCGCATGACCGCGGCGGTGCAGCGCTGGCTACGCTGGCACCGCGACGTGTCTACGCTCCGGATGGGGGAGCAGGCGGCGATCGCGGCGAGGCACAACGCCGAGGCGCTCAGGTCGAGCGACCCGGCGCAGCGGCTGAGGGCGATCCAGCGGATGGTGGCGGTTCCGGCGCAGCGCGCGGCGGCGGTGGCCTCGTTGAGGGAGCTGGTGGCGAGCCCGGGGCTCAGCGCGGAGGGGAGGAGCTACGTGGTGCGGTGGGCGCGGCGGCAGCGCATCCCGGTGACGGTGCCGAGGGCCGAGGCCCGGTAGATCACGGCGGGGCGGTGGGGGCGATGGTGGTGACGCCCGCGCCATAGAACTGATCGACGGGCATCGACACGAGGGTTCCCCTTCCGGTGGTGATGTTCATCGAGATGAACTCCCCGTCGCGGGTGAAGCCGTAGAGGGTGTTGCGCCAGTAGGCGAGGCCGAAGATCCGGTCGAAGTTGGTGCTGCCGATGATGGTGAGCTCGCCGGTGGCGGGGTTGACGCTCGCGAGCTGGTCGGTGCTGGTCGACGAGGCGTTGGAGGCGCGCACGGTGGCGAAGGTGCCCGCGCCGACGATGGAGACGATGTCTCCCGAGAGGGCGTAGTTGGTGCCGCCGCGGCGGAGCTGACCGAGGCGGGTCGAGCGCCCGGTGTCGGCGTCGATGCGCCAGTAGGTGCCGTTGCTCGCGCCGCCGACGAGCACCTCGCCGGTGGTGCTGGGGATGACGCCCGCCGGGAGGTACGTGAGCCCGACGAAGTTGCCGTCAGGGAGCGTGGAGATGAGCGAGCAGGCCGCGGTGCTGGTGTTGATGCGGTAGAGCGCGTCCTGGGTGTTGCCCACCAGGGTGCCGTCGGCGTCGACGGCGATGTCGTTCATCGTGTGGTTGTTGCGATCGCCCGAGGGGAACGTGAAGGTCCCGACAGTTCGCAGGGCATTGGTGCGGGGGTTGACCGCGTACAGGAGCATCGCGGAGTGCGCGTAGACGATGGTCTGGTCGAGGCTGGGGCCGTTGTCCCGGATCGGGATCACCCCACGGTCGACAGGCCCCTCGGCGTCCTCGGGGGCGACGACATCGAGGGCGACGCCCGAGTCGACAGGGTCGGGAACGAATCGCGAAGGCTCGTCCGAACAGCCTGCCAGGACGACGCCAACCACCGCGATCGCAAGAAAAGGTCGGTGCAACACGCGCGGAAGCTGAACGATCCGCCCTTCGAAGGCAAGGTGAGGGCTGAACCAGCACCGGGACGGAGCATTCTCGACTGACCACAAAGCAGTTCAGCAAAAAAACTCGCCCCCCCCCTTTCAGAACGAATTCGGTGCTAGGGTCCCCTTGCCTTGCGGATTCCCCAACGCCTCGGAGTCGAGACTGCGCTGACGGGGGTGGAACCGCCGCTGCCATCGGAAGATGGGAGTGGGGATGGTGCTCATCCCGGGCGTGGTCTGACGGTTGGTCCGTCACCCTGAACCTCGCCGTGGATTGTCACGGCGCAGACCACGGTCGAGTGGCGGTGCATCGCTCGACGAGACGACCCTACCGGGCGTCCGTCCCAACTGTTTGAGGTCGTGTCATGGGATCCAGAATCTACGTCGGCAACCTTCCCTTCAGCGCGGATGAGTCACAGATCCGCGCCCTCTTCGAGCCGAGCGGCGGCGTCCGGGAGGTTCGCATCGTCGAAGACCGCGAGACCGGGCGTCCCCGCGGTTTCGCGTTCGTCGAGATGAACAGCGACAGCGAGGCCCAGGCCGCGATCAAGGCCCTCCACGGCCTCAACTTCGGTGGCCGTAGCCTCACGGTCAACGAGGCTCAGGAGCGTGAGAACCGCGGCGGCGGTGGCGGCGGCGGCTACGGCGGCGGCGGCGGCGGCGGCGGCTTCGGCGGCGGTCGTCCCCGCGGCGGCGGCGGCGGCGGCGGCGGCCGTCGCGGCTGATCGTCCCTCCCCCCTAAACCCTCCCTTCTCTTCGTCCCTTCCCACAGCCATGACGGACCCTTCGCGGGTCTCTCTGTGATCGCCTGACGATCCCTCGTCGACCTGCGTGAGCTTCCACTCACGCCCGGTCGCTGGCCGGGCGCATCGGTGTTCGCAATGGACCGTTGACGTCCGAGGCGAACCCGTTCTCATGCTCGCGCGAGGACAGGGATCACCATGACCACACCCAACCGACCATTCCTCGGCGTCGCGATCTTCTGCGCGACCCTCACGGCGTGTACCGCCAGCGGATCAGGCCCCGGCGCAACGGGCAGCGACGCGGGCGTCGCCGACACGCCGATCGCTCCCGCAAAGGACGCTGGATCGATGCCTGCCAGCGACGCGACGGTCTTCGTCGACGTGCCAGTGGTGGTCGACCTGGACGCCCTCGCGGTCGACGTCCCCGGCTCCATCGACGCGCCTGCGAGCGACGCGCCTGCGAGCGACGCGCCTGCGAGCGACGCGCCTGCGAGCGACGGTGGCCCGCTGCCCAACCTCACACCGGTGATCCAGAACACGCAGATCCAGGAGCGCACCTTCGGTGCCTCGTCGTGCGAGGTGATGGAGGGCTGCACCGTCGCGGGCAGCCGCCGGCTGCTGCGCTTCGACCTGCTCACGCCCAACATCGGCGAGGTCGACCTCTACCTCGGCGCGCCGACCAGGGCCGGTCGCCCTCCGGACATGTTCGAGTTCGGAACCTGTCACAACCACTGGCACCTCCGCGGCTACGCCGACTACCGCCTCTTCGACATGGCGGGCGCGGAGGTGGGGCGCGGCCACAAGCAGTCGTTCTGCCTCCTCGACACGGCGCGCTACATGGGGATGAGCACCGACCTCCCCGCGGCGAGCCGTTACAACTGCGGCAACCAGGGCATCCACGCTGGCTGGTACGACCTCTACGGCCGCAGCCTCGACTGCCAGTACGTCGACATCACCGACGTCGCGCCCGGAACCTACCGGCTTCGCGCGCAGGTCAACGCCGAGCGCGTCGTGGCCGAGAGCCGCTACGACGACAACGAGGTGTTCATGACGGTGGTGATCCCGCCGCGGCCGCTGGGGCCCGACGGCGGGCTGCTCAGCGACCCGACGCTCGCGTGCGGCGGCGCCGACGAGGGCCTCGACCGCGACTGCGGGTGGACCACCGAGGGAACTCCGCGCAGCTGTACCCCGGGCGCGCGGGTGCAGGTCGGCTGCAACGCCGGCTGCTCCCCCGCCATCGGCGTCTGCGCGGGCGACCCGATGCTGCGCATCTGCCCGGGAGACCGGCCGTGCATGCGCGAGGCGCAGCTCGCCGCCAACGACGACTCGTGCCCCGGCGGCGACGGAGGCCCCGACACGCACCTCTGCTCCAACGTCACCTTCACCTGCCCCGCGAGCGGGCGATACACGATCCTCTCCGGCGCGTTCAGGGCGGGCGGCGCCTACGAGTGCCACTTCGACATCCGCTGAAAACACAAGTCCCTGGCGACGATCTGGGCGCCGATGTGGGCCCGGGTACCGACAGGGTTCACGCTTCCTGCCAAATAACTCGCAAGAATTTTCGGCGAGACCGCCGCCGGGGTTAGCCTCTGCCGGTGGTTGCCCTCAGCGTTCGTGCCGGAGCTCTTGCCTGCGCCTTGACGGCATCGCTGCTGTCCTCCACGGCGCGCGCGCAGACCGGCCTGCGCAAGGGCCCCTACCTCATGGCCCCGAGGCCCGGGGCCATCACGGTGATGCTCGAGCGCGCCGCCCCGGGGCCGGTGACCGTGCGCGCCTGGCGGGTGGCCTCCGAGGGCGTCGCGGTCGGAGCGCCCATCGAGGTGCGCGACACGGCGATGGTCAACCTCCACGAGGTGCTCGTCGAGGGGCTCGCGGCCGGCGTGCGCTACCAGTACGAGGTCAGCGGCCCGGGCATCGGCGCCACCGAAGGGGTGTTCAACACGGCGCCGCAGCGCGCGGAGCCGTTTCGCTTCCTGCTCTACGGAGACACGCGCAGCAACGCGAGGTCGCACGCCTCCATCGTTGCCGCGATGCGCCGCGAGGGGCCGGACTTCGTCGTGCACACCGGCGACCTCCTCGCCGACGGCCGCTCCGACCGCCAGTGGGACGACTTCTTCTCCATAGAGCGCGACCTCTTACGTGACACGGTATTCATCCCGGTGGTGGGCAACCACGAGCTGCGCAATTCCTCCCGCATCGGCATCGAGAACTTCCGCCGCTACGTGAACTGCCCGCCCCCCGACGCGCCGCGCCCGGAGCTCGACTACGTCGTGCGCTACGGCAACGTGCGGATGATCCTCGCCAACGCCTACGACGACTGGTCGAGGGCGCCGCAGCGGGCGTGGCTCGAGCAGCACCTCGCGCAGGCCCGCCGCGACGGTCCCGACGACTTCCTCCTGGTGGTCACGCACTGGGGCATGCACTCGTCGGGTCCGCACGGGGAGAACCGCTCGCTGCGCGCCGCGGGGCTGCCGGAGATGTTCCGCCGCTACGGCGTCGACCTGGTGGTGGCCGGCCACGACCACGTCTACGAGCGCGGCGAGGAGCGGGGCCTGCGCTACATGGTCACCGGCGGCTCGGGCGCTCCGCTCTACAGCCGCCGCGCCGAGCACAGCTACACCCGGGTCTTCGCGGCGCAGCACCACTACGTGCGCGTCGACGCCGAAGGGGACAAGCTCGACTTCACAGCCGTGCGCCCCGACGGCACCGTCCTCGACCGCTTCACCATCCGCCACCCGAGGGCCCGCGCCCGCGTGGCCGCCGAAGGGTCCGCGGCCGATCCCTCGCTCGTGGCGGCGGCGCCGTCGGTGACCGAGGAGGGCGAGGCGGTCGCTCCGGTGCCCTCCAGGCGCCACGCGTCGAGCCGCCACCACCGCGACGGGTCGAGCCGCCGCAGCCGCCGCCGCCGCGACCAGCTCCCGCCTCCGCCCGCTCCCGCTCCTGCGGTCGTGCAGGCCGCTGCGACGGTCCCGGTGCCGCCGAGCGGGCTCGACCCCGAGCTGCGCCGCACCCAGCTACCGCCCCACCGCGCCCGCCGGGTGCAGCCGCACGGCTGCCTCTGCGCCTACCCCGGCGTGGCCTCCCGAAGCGAGCTGGGCCTCGGGCTGATCGCCTTCGGGCTCTGCGCCATGGGCCTCGGCGGCCGCCGCTCGCGCCAGAGCTGAGGGCTCTCAGGGCAGGATGGTCTCGACGACGATCGTCGAGGCCACCGTGGTCGCCACGTAGAGGTAGTAGGTGCCGGCGTCGAGGGTGAGGTCGAAGCCCTGGGTGGTCGAGTTGCCGTTGTCGCTGCAAGGGCGGAGCAGCGACTCGTCGCGACACCCGCGGGCCGGGAAGTCGTAGCCGTAGTTCACCGAGACCCCCGACGGGACCGTCATGCGGGTCACCACGCGCCCCCGACGGGCCACGCGCAGCCCGATGACGATGTCCGGGCCGCCGCGGCCGTTGCAGCCCGTGGAGATGTCGTTGCGAGCGCCGCAGGTGCTGACCACCGTGCGACGCTGCCCGGAGGTGCTGATGACGATCGGGTTGGAGCAGTTGTCGCCGCCCGCGAGGGCCGCCGCGCAGACCCCGCAGCCGTCGGCGGAGCAGCCCGCGTAGGAGAGGCACGCGCCCGCGCCCGTTCCTGGGCAGAAGGTCACCGGCGCGAAGGCCGTGCACGCGCGACAGCTCGGGGAGCCCGCGTCGACCGGAGGCGGAGGGCCCGCGTCGACCGGCGGAGGCGGCGGAGGAGAGCCTGCGTCGACCGGCGGAGGCGGAGGAGGTGAGCCCGCGTCGACAGGAGGAGGAGGAGGAGGCGGAGAGCCTGCGTCGACCGGAGGCGGCGGCGTCACAGGAGAGCCCGCGTCCTCGGAGCCCGTGGGATTACCCAGGTCGGTATTCCCTGAAGGGCCGCCTGAGTCGACGGGCGTCACCCCGCCAGAGTCGACCGCGAGCGCACCGCCAGAGTCCACTGGGAGCGGACCTTCGAGGGCGTTGCGATCGACCGAGCCGCACGCCACGAGGGAGAGCAGCGCACCGGGAGCCAACCAGCGGAGGCTTCGCATGAAGCGAGTCTAGATCGCTCGATGGCCTCGACGCACTGTGGTTGAAATGCCCACCGCTGACCCGCGGCAGTCAGAGCCCCAGCCGACGGAACTCCACGGCCGAGGTGAAGTCGGGGTCGACCTCGCCGAGTTGGGAGGTCATGCGGGCCACCTCGCCGTAGCACTCGACCAGCCAGAGGTACTGGATCCGTCGCATCCCACCAGTGACAAGCTGCTGAGTGAGTTCGATGCGCACACGCAGCGCGTCGGTGAAGGTGAGCTCCGGGAGGCGCACGGTGCCTCGCGCGTCGACGGTGAAGACGTAGCGGTCGCGCGAGAAGACTGGCGTGCCCTCAAGGAGGGCACCGGGCGTGGTGGACTCGGCGGTCCAGGTCGCGCCCATCGCCAGCGGGAAGCGCAGCACCGCCACGCCCGGCTCGTAGGGGACCACCGTCATCGTCGCCTCGGAGGGAGCGACCAGGCCCAGCAGCTCGACGCTCACGTCGCCGGCCCGGTACACGCCGAGGTTGGGGCTGCGAGGGTCGATGCGCGACGCGTACTGCGCCGTCGGAAAGCGCGGCTGCCACCACTGGCCCTCGCTGGTGGAGAGCGAGAGGGTGACCGCGTCGCCGGTGCGGTCGGTGAAGTCCCAGAGGCGCGTCCCGTCGGGGTTGATGACCCCGCGGGCGTTGACGTTGGCGAGGGTGTTCGGGGGGTTGATGCGGTAGCGCACCTCCACGCCCGGAGCGAAGACCACCTCGCCGCGGGCGATGGTCCCGTCGCGGTTGCCCCTACAGGTCACCCCAGGACCGGCGTCGGGGATGGGCACGAAGCCGCCGCCGTCCGCCGAGGGGTTGCCCTGCATCTCTGGTCCTGCGGCGCAGGCTGCGAGGCAGAGCGTCAGCGCGAGGCCGGTGCGCGCGCTCAGAATCGCCATGCCATCACCGCGTGGAGGGCGTGGGCCGACGACGCGCTGAGTCGTCGAGGGGCGTTGTCGAAGCCCGAGAGCGGGAGCAGGAGGCCGTAGTCGAGGCGCATCACGAAGCCGTGCTCCTGTTCGTAGATCAGCCCGATGTCGGTCTCGACGCCGAGCGGGGCCTTGCCCGACGGGGTGCTGTTGGGCTCCATCGCCGCGCTCCCGATCACCGCGAGCTCGGCGGTGAGCATCGGGCCGATGCGGTATCGCACCATCGGTCGCACGTACCACGCGTCGGTGACGGTGCCGATGAGGCGGCGCCACATGATCAGGTCGACGCGGTAGTTGGGGTGGAAGCGGAAGTTCTGGATGTTGACGTCGCGGGGCGTGCGGGTGAGGTCGAACTGCAGCCCGTCGAGGTCGCCCGCCCGACCGCTCTGCGCCGCGGTGCGCGCCCCGAAGCCGGGGCGGTCGTCGCCCGAGGCGAAGCCAAACTCCACCCTGGCCATGAAGCGCTCTCCCCCGCGGTAGTCGGCGCGCAGCACGCCGCCGTACTGCCGGCCGGTGACCGCGAGGTTGAGCATCGCCGCAGGGTCGAGCGAGGCGTTGGCGATGCGGAAGCCCACGAAGGCGAACTCGCCCTCGAAGGTGAAGCGGCCGAGGTCGGCGCGCACCCAGGCGTCGCCCACGAAGGCCGTGAGGTCGCGCACCAGCGCCGTGCGCGCCGAGGGGACGTCCCCCGCGCTCACGTCGTAGGACTGCCAGCGGTAGCTGCCCACGAGGCCGAACTCCACGGCGTTGCGGCCCGCTCGGAGCAGTCGGTTGCGCGTCGCGGGGGAGTTGTAGCGGGCGACGGAGAAGGCCACCGTGCGCACGTCGTCGCGGGGGTCGAGGTCGAAGGCGGGGCGGATCTCCGGGCGCACCGCGTCGCTCGCCGGACCCGTGGCGCTGATCTCGTAGAGGGCCGTCCAGAGCAGGCCCGCGAGGGGGGTGGTGAGGGCGATGCGGTCGCCCACGTCGCCGAAGTCGTCGTCGAGGCCGTTGCCCGCGTTGAGGAAGAACCCCGTCCCCCAGTCGACCAGGGCGCCCATGCGGCCGACGGTGAGCACGCCGAAGGGCAGCAGCGCCTGGCCGTAGACCTGGCGCACGTCGATGGGCTGGTCGGGGCCGCGCTGGGTCACGCTGCCGCCGCCGAGGTCGCCGGTGGGGAGCGACCCCAGGCGCAGGTTGTCGAGCACGTGGGCCCTCGCCCGGATGGACACGCCCCAGCCGACCTCGATGGAGGCGTCCACCCGGAGGCGCATGTCGGCGCTGGTCTGGGTGTGCGAGGCGCCGTCGTCGACGTAGGGCGTGGGCCAGATCGACGGCAGCGAGGGGGTGGGGCCCCGGCCGAGGTCCCAGTTGTGGCCGAGGTCGCCGCGCGTCCGGAGGAAGCCAGAGAGCCGCACCCGCTGGTCGGGCGTGTCGGCGGTCGCCCTCACCGGATCGCCGATGGGCGTCACCCCCGGCGCGTCGCGGTAGGGCTCGCGGTCGGCCGCGCGGTGCTCGTCTCCCGCAGGGCGGGGCTGGGCCATCGCCGCGGAGGGAGCCAGCCATGGTGCGGCGCAGCACGCGAGCAGCGGGGCGATGTTGCGGCGCAGCACGGGGCTCACCGCGGGACCCCGTCGAGGAAGGAGAGCACCTCGCGTCGGGTGACGCCCGCGGCCTCGATCATGGGGAAGTGGCCCACCGCGGGGACGACCGCGAGCCGGGCGTCGGGGATCTCCCTGGCGAGGCGCTGGCCGTGGCGGAGGAGGGCGACGTGGTCCTCGGCGCCCCAGAGCAGGAGGAAGGGCTGGGTAACCGTGCGGTAGCGGGTCTGGAGCTGGAGGAAGCACTGGCCGCGGGCGGCGGCGAGGGCGGCGCGGGAGGTCCCTGGGCGGTCGAAGGAGCGCTCGATGGCGTCGACCAGCTCCTGCGAGACCACCGACGGGTCTTCGAAGGCCAGCGGGAAGCGCTCGTCCGGGCGCTCGTGATAGAAGCCCGAGAAGAGCATCTCGCCCACGCCAGGGAGGCGCGCCCAGCGGAAGAAGGGGGGGATCTGCTCGTCGTAGATCCAGGCGCCGACGAGGACGACGCGGCGCACGCGGTCGGGGTGGTCGAGGGCGAGCGCGAGGCTGACCGAGCTGCCCCAGGAGTGGGCCACCACGTCGACCGGACCGCTGGTGCCGACGGCGTCGAGGACGTCGACGAGGTCGGAGGCGAGGGCGGCGGGGGAGTAGTCGCCGTCGGTGCGGGACGACCAGCCGAAGCCCGGGAGGTCGACGTTGATGGTGCGGCGGCGCTCTCGCAGCGCGGGCTCGAGCGGGCGCCACACGTCGTGGTTGGAGGCGAAGCCGTGCACCAGCAGCACCGGGGTGGCGGTGCCCTCGGCGGGGCCCCGGACCTCGGTGTAGATGGCCCTCCCAGAGCGGGTGTGGACGTAGCGGGAGTCGGGCCCGAGGCGCGCCCCGAGGGCCTCGCCGGGCTGCTGGAAGGAGGCGCACGCCGGGAGCAGGCATGCTGCGATGCAACAGAGGAGCGCTCTCGCGGGCATCACAGGCTCAGCCGACGGTACTCGGAGGCGCGGGTGAAGGCCTCGGCGGACTCGTTGTCGACGCTGGCGACGCGGGCCACGACGCCCCAGCACTCGCTGAGGAAGGTGTACGTCCGGCGGGTGCGGCGGATGATCGTGAGGGGGATGGTCTGGTCGAGGTCGGTGCGCACCCTCAGCGCGGGGAAGCGCCCGGCGGGGGTCCACACCTCCCCGGCGGCGTCGACGCGCGTGGTGTACGCAGTGACGTTGGTGAGGGGCGTGAGGTTGTAGATCCCCGCGGCGGTCACCGACTGGCTCCAGGTGTCGCCGACGCGCAGCGGGAAGCGAAGCACCACCACCGGGGGACTCATCACCAGGTTGGTGCGGTTCTCCGCGACGGAGACGGTGCCCAGGAGCTCGAGGGCCGTGGCGCTGGCGCGGTAGACGCCGAGGATGTTGTTGGTGCGGTCGAGCATCGCGGCGTAGGTGGCGTCGGGGTAGCGGGCGCTCCACCACCGGCCCTGCGGGCGCATCACCTCGTCGAGCACGCGGCGGTCTTCGCCGCGCGCGGCGCTGTAGTCCCAGCGGCGGACGCCCTCCACCATGGTCCCGACGGTGTCGATGGGAGAGACCGTGGCGCCCTCCTCGTTGACCGCGTAGAGCACCGAGGCGCCGACCAGGAAGTTCACCTCCGCGCGGGTGATGGTGCCGTCGCGGTCGGCGGCGCAGCGGGGGCCCGCGTCGGCCGGAGGGGCAACGTCCTCCGGGGGGAGCGCCCCGGCGTCGTCGGGCGCGACGGGGGTGTCTTCGGTCGCCGGGGGGACGTCTCGCTGCGCTGCAACATCGCGGGCGCCGGAGTCGGCCGCGGGGGTGCGCGACTCCACGTCGCCGGTGGCGCACCCGGCGAGGCAGAGGGCGGCCAGCGCGGCGGCGGGGAGTCGGGCGTTGGAGCGCATCGGGCCCTTCACTACTCCGTCGCGGCGGTCTTGGGCAGTGGGGCGTCGAGGCGCTCTCTCAGCCACTGCGCTACCGCAGGGTACAGCTCCTTCGAGGCGCGGCCGCCCACCACGGCGCCGACGTGGCCGCCGGGGACCGAGAGCGCCCGGGTGTCGCCGCTGCCGCTGAGCGAGAGCAGCGCGAGGGCGGCGGCCGGGGGGCAGATGGTGTCGCGCTCGGCGGTGATGGCCATCACGGGGCAGGTGATGTCCGAGAGGCGCGCGACGCGGCCTCGCACCCGGTGCTCTCCGCGGGCCAGGAGGTTCTGCTGGTAGAGCTCGGTGATGTACGTGCGGTAGGCCGCCGCGGGGAAGGGGATGTTGTCGTTGCCCCAGCGCTCGATGGCGTCGAGGGACTGCCTCGCCCCGGGGACGTGCAGCCGGTCGTACTGGCCCACCAGCTTGGCGAGCTGGAGCGTCGGGCGCATCGCCGAGAAGCCCGACTGCATCTGCGCGGCGGGGAGGTTGCCCGCGTCGGTGATGGCCTCGACGTCGAACCACCGGGGGTCGACCATGTGCCCGAGCATCCCCGCGTGGGAGAAGTCGATGGGGCCCGCGAGGTTGACCAGCGCGGCGACCTGCTCGGGGTGCAGCGCGGCGTAGATGCTCGAGAGCGTGGCGCCCATGCAGTAGCCCAGGATGCCTACCCCGTCGGCGCCGGTGTTGCGGCGCACAAAGCGCACCGCGCGGCCGAGGCGGTCGAGCACCTCGGGCCAGGAGAGGAAGCGGTCTTCGTCGCGGGGCGTGCCCCAGTCGAGGAGGTAGACGTCGAGGCCGGAGGCCACCAGGGCCTCGGCGAGGCTCGACCCGGGGCGCAGGTCGAGCACGAACCACCGGTTGATCATCGAGGGGACGAGCAACAGCGGGCGCCGGGGAGCGGCCGGGGCGCCCTCGGCGGGGCGGAAGCGGTAGACCCGCGCGGAGCAGTCCTCGAAGACCGTGTCGCGCGGAGTGGTCGCGAGGGGGGTGGGCGGCGAGGGATCGCCCCCCAACGCCGTCTGCGTGGCGGCGTCGAGGGCGATGCGGCTCAGGGCTCCGGGCAGGTCGAGGAGGGCGCTCACGGGGGCGTTACTCCGCTCAGCGGGAGCCGGGGTGGACGAGGTCGAGGCTCTTGCGGGCCGCCTCGAACATCACCTTGCGCCACTCGGCGGAGAGCTGCGCCGCGTAGTTGATGCTCTCCTGGGCGAGCTTGGCGCTCTCGTCGATCATGGTGCGCGCGTGGCTCATGCCCTGGGCCTCGACGCGGGCGACCTCGTCGGTGACCGCCTGCACCCGGGCCAGGTGGTCGGTGACGCCCTTGCGCCAGAGGTCGCCCCCGAAGGCGGCGAAGAAGGGGTTAGGCCCGCCCAGGAGGGCCGCGAAGGGGTTGCTGCTGCTCGGGGCGGGTTGCGTCGGATCGCTCATCGGGGAGTACCTCGTGACGACACATCGGGGCGCTGACGATATTGCAGCGCGCAACGGCGTCGACGCGCCAACGGATAGGCACGCGGCGCGGCGCTGTCAACGTGTCATTGTGCAGTGCACAATGGCGGGCGGGTGGCGGAGGGGTCGGTGGGTGCTGATGGCGTGGTCGGTCGCGCCCGTCGCTCCGCTCCGGTGAGGCGCGTTGGGTGGGATGGTCGGTCGCTCCGCTCCGGTGAGGCGCGTCGGGTGGGGTGGTCGGTCGCCCTGGACGCGGTCAGCGGGTGCGGGAGGGCTTCTTCTTCGGGGAGGCGGCGCCCGGCTGCTTCTTCGGGGCGGCGGCGGGCGCCGGCTTCTTCGGGGCGCTGGCCTCGTGCTGGGCGGCGCGCACGGTCTTCTCCAGGGCGTCGAGCTGGCGGCGCAGCTCGTCGAGGGCGATGGAGTCGGCGGTGGGGGCGGGCGCCTCGGGGGCCTCGGGGGCCTCGGGCTCCGGGGGCGCGGGGGCGACGGAGGCGTAGGGCACCGGCGGGGGGGCGTCGTGTTGCGGTGCAGCACCGAAGGGCAGGGCGTTGCCCACGAGGCGGGCGAAGGCGCTGGTGGCGGCGTAGGGCATCGCGAAGGGGGCGAAGGGCCCGAAGGACTGCATGCCGGTGCGGGTCTGCTGGTAGAAATCCAGGGCCATGCTGACGTAGCGGCCGAAGAACTCCGCGAGCGAGTCGTCGCTCATCCGAAGGAGCTGGGTGAGGATCGGCACCGAGAGAAACTGCGCGGCCCCGCGGCCCTCCAGGATCATCTGGGTGAGCGTGGCCTGGGTGAGGTCGTCGCCGGTCTGGGCGTCGATGATGCGCGCGTCGTGGCCGGCGCGGATGGACGCGGCGAGCTCCTCCAGGGTGACGTAGCTGCTGAGGGTCGTGTCGTACAGGCGGCGGTTGCTGTACTTCTTGATGATCCTCGGGGGGGCGGGGCGCCTGGTCATGGTGGGCTTCAGGGGCTTCGTGCTCCTCTCGGCGGTGTTGCGCCGCGGGGAACGATACCCGATGCGCCCGGCGCCGGGGAGGGGGAGGCGTTGTGCAGTGCAACATCGGGCGTCTTGACAGCCCTCGAAGCGGTGACCTAAGCATCCCGAGGACGCCCGAGCGACCCCCCGGTGGACGGCGGCGATTGCTGCGGTGCGACAGGCGCTGCTGCGGCGCGCACACCCGGAGGACCACGATGATCGGTTGGGACAGCTGGAAGAAGGGCTTCGACGTCTGGGAGAACGCCACCGCGAAGTACCTGGAGGCGTGGATGCGCTCTCCGCTGGTGCTGGGTCCGGGCGGCGCGATGCTGACCGCGGCGATGCGCTCGAAGACGGCGGTCGACGGGGCGATGGACGCGTGGTGGTCGGCGGTGGGCCTTCCCACGCGGCGCGACCAGGAGCGGTCGCTGCACGCGCTCAACCAGATGCAGAGCCGGCTCATCGACCTCGAGGAGACGCTGGCGGAGCTTCGCGCGCAGCAGAAGCAGCAGCAGGCCGCGACGAAGGCCTGAGGCCGAGGGAGCATCGCCCGATGGACATCACCCCGTACCTCGAGTTGAAGCCCGCGCCGCGGGCGGTGTTCGACCGGCTCGCCACGCACCGGGCGAGGGCGCGCTTCATGATCCCCACGGCGGACGGCGACTGGCGCTGCGTCACCTGGGGCGGCTTCGCGGGGATGATCCGCGACCTCGCGCTGTGGCTCCAGTCCGTGGGGGTGGCGCCGGGCGACCGCGCGGTGGTCTTCGCCCCCAACCGGGTGGAGTGGGGCGCGGCGGCGCTGGCGATCCAGTCGGCCGGGGCGGTGATGGTGCCGCTCTACGGGGCGAGCACGGCGTCGCAGGCGGCCTACGTGATCGAGCACTCCGACGCCAAGGTGATCTTCGTCGACACCCCGGCGCTGCTCGGGCGGCTCTTCGAGGTGTGGTCGCAGCTCCCCAAGGTCGAGCGCGTGGTGCTGCTCGACGAGGCCCTCGACGCCTCGAGGGTGCTGGCGTCGGCGAGGGCGAAGGGCGCGGCGGCGCCGTCGGACGAGGAGGTGGCGGCGAAGCTGGTGACCTGGGCGGCGGCGCGGGAGGCCGGTGCTGCGGTGCACAAGAGCCACCCGCTGCGCTTCGACGCGATGCTCGACGCCATCGAGCTCGATGCCCCCTCGGTGATGCTCTACACCTCCGGGACCACGGGCAACCCCAAGGGCGTCCCGCTGTCGCACCGCAACGTCGGGGTCAACGGCCGCGACTGGCTGCAGCTCAACGGCGGGCTCATCGACGAGGGCGCGGTCGACGCGCTCTGGCTCCCGATGAGCCACATCTTCGGCTTCGGCGAGCTGTGCCTCGGCAACACCCTCGGCTTCACCACCTACCTGGTCGACCCGGCCTCGGTGCTCTCCCGGCTGCCGGAGATTCGCCCGAGCGTGTTCATGAGCGTCCCGGCCTACTGGGAGAAGATCGCCCAGGCGGTGGCCAGCGAGAAGGATGTTGCGCTGCAGCAGAGGCGCCTCGCGGACGTCACCGGGGGTCGGCTGCTCTTCTGCCTGTCGGGCGGCGCGGGGCTCAAGCTGGAGGTGAAGGAGCTGCTGCACTCCTGCGGGCTGCTGATCATCGAGGGCTACGGGCTCACCGAGTGCTCGCCCACGCTCACGCTCAACCGCTCGGACGCCTTTCGCTTCGACTCGGTGGGCAAGGTGTTGCCGAGCGTCTCGCTGCGGCTCGCCGAGGACGGGGAGATTCTTGCGAAGGGCGAGAGCGTGTTTCGGGGCTACCACAAGGACGAGGCCGCGACGCGCGAGGCCTTCGACGAGGAGGGGTGGTTCAAGACCGGGGACGTGGGGAGGTTCACCGAGGACGGGTTTCTCCAGATCGTCGACCGCAAGAAGGACATCCTGGTGACCTCGGCGGGGAAGAACGTCCCGCCGGCGAACATCGAGCTGCGCTTCGCGGGCGACCCGTTGATCGCGCACGTGGTGGTCTACGGCGACGGGAAGAAGTACCTGGTGGCGGGGGTGTGGCTCGACCCGGCGCAGGCCGCCGCGGCGGCAGAGCGCGGCGAAGACGTGAGGGCCCGGGTGCAGCAGCGTGTGGACGCGGTGAACGCGCAGCTCGCGAGCTACGAGACCATCAAGCGCTGGGCGGTGATGGATTCCCCGCTGACGGTGGACGCGGGCTGGCTCACGCCCTCGCTGAAGGTGCGGCGCAAGAAGGTCTACGAGGCCTTCCGCGGGGCCTTCGAGGCGCTCTACGACGAGGCGAGGGGATGACCGACGAGGCGAAGGGCGCGCGGCGCTGGCGCAACCTGCTGGGGATGGTGAAGCGCCCGAAGCCGGTGGTGGGCGCGACGCCGGCGGACGTGGTGCACCGCGAGAACAAGTGGTCGCTGCTGCGCTACCGCCCGAGGCCCGAGGGGGTGGCGTACCAGACGCCGGTGCTACTGGTCCCTTCGCTGATCAACCGGCACTACGTGCTCGACCTGCAGCCGGGCAGGAGCATCGCCGAGGCGCTGGTGGCGCGGGGCCACGACGTGTTCATCGTCGACTGGGGCACGCCCGGCCCGGAGGACCGGCACCTCAGCTTCGACGCGATCACCGACGGCTACCTGGGGAGGGCCATCCGTGTTGCGGCGCAACATGGCGGCCGGGGGAAGGTGCACGTGCTGGGGTACTGCCTCGGGGGGACGCTGGCGGTGGTGCACGCCGCGGTGAAGCCCGAGCACATCGCGTCGCTCACGGTGCTGGCGGCGCCGGTGTCCTTCCACGACGAGGGCCTGCTCTCGCTCTGGACGCGCTCGTCGACCTTCGACCTCGGGGCGATGATCGACGCGACGGGAAACGTCCCATGGCAGCTGATGCAGGGGGCCTTCCAGATGCTTCGGCCGACGCTGCCGCTCTCCAAGGCGGCGCACGTGATCGACCGGGCGTGGGACGACGAGTTCCTGGACGGGTTCTTCGCGCTAGAGACCTGGGGCAACGACAACGTGAGCTTCCCGGGCGAGGCGTACCGCCGGTACATCGAGGGGCTCTACCGGGCCGACGGGCTGATGAAGGAGAGCTTCACGCTCTCCGGGCGCCCGGTGCTGCTGCGCAACATCACGTGCCCGACGCTGGCGGTGACCTTCGCGCACGACAACATCGTGCCCGAGGAGAGCGCCGCGCCGCTCATCGAGCGCATCGGCTCGACGGACAAGCAGCGGGTGCACCTGCCGGGAGGGCACGTCGGGGCGGTGATCTCCCGCAAGGCGCTCGCGACGCTCTGGCCGACCATCTCGGCGTGGTGGGCGGCGCACGACGCGGAGCCCGCGGTGCCGGTGGTCGCGGCGGAGCCCGCGGCGCAGGAGAAGCCCGGGGCGAAGGCGAAGCCCGGGGCGAAGGCGAAGCCCGGGGCGAAGGCGAAGGCGCGATGAGCGACTGGAAGAAGACGGCGTGGCCCGAGGTGGCGGGCGCGAGGGCCTCGGGGGGATTGCTGCTGCTGCGGCTCTACGCGGGGGCTGCGCTGATGAGCCACGGGTGGGGGAAGATCCAGAACCCGATGCACTGGATGGACAGGTCGCCGGGGGCGCCGCCGGGGGTGTTCCAGGCGCTGGCGGCGGTGTCGGAGTTCTTCGGGGGCCTTGGGCTGATCGTGGGGCTGCTCACGCCGCTCGCGGCCTTCGGCATCGCCTGCACCATGGCCGTGGCGGTGTTCAAGCACGTGTCGAAGGGGGACCCCTTCGTGGGGCGCGGCGGGTCGTTCGAGCCGGCGCTTGGCTACCTGGTGACGGCGGCGCTGCTGATGCTCGCGGGGCCGGGGCGCTACTCGCTGGACTCGCTGGTGTTTCGCAGGCGCGAGGGCTGAGCGAGCGTCAGTCCCGCGGTGTCTGCAGCGCCGCGAGCGTCGCCCGGAGCACCGCGATCTCTGCCTCTGCCGCGTCGGCGCGGGCCCGCTCGGACTCCGCGCGAACACCAGCTTCGTCGGCCGTCTCCTCCGCGGTGGGCCACAGGCGCTCGCCGGCCTCGTCGTCGGCGATGCGCAGTCGGGTGCCGCCGTCGGTGATCACCAGCCACGCGCCGAGCGCTTCGGAGTACGCCGGACCATCGCCCGCGTAGACCTGTCGAAACGCGCCCTCCTCCGAGCGTCGCCAGACCTGCAGCGTCCACGGACCGCCCAGCAATCCGAAGCCCCGCCGATCGGGATCGAAGACCCACAGCTCCCTGGTGCCGCTCGCGGCGTACTTCGCGGGGCCGTCGATGTAGTCCTTGCGGGCGGTGTCCCGGCTCACCACCTCGATCGCCAGCCGCGGCGCGTGCTGTCCCGGCTCCCAGGTGCGCAGGCTGCGGGTGTCGTTGGCGAGCGCGGGCTCGACCAGGTACACGTCGGGGTCGACGCCGACCTTGGGGTGCTCCTCGTCCCAGCGCAGCGCGATGTTGGCGCCCGCGGTGGCGTCGCGGCCCGTGCGCGCCACCCACGCCAGCAGGATGTCGAGCAGCAGCTTGCAGCAGCGTTGATGGTCGAGACTCTCGGGCATGGTGACGCCGTCCTCGAGCACCCACCGCTCGGACCACCGCGGGACCTCGAAGATCAGCTCCACGCCCCGCTGTGTCCGTGCCGCCATGCCGCTCACGGTACCACCCGCTCCAAGGGGTGTGCCAGCACGAGATGGCTTGTTTTCAGGCGTCTTCGAGGTGGCGGCGGGTGGCGGCGGGGGTGGCGGCGCGTCCGTCTCAACCCTTCAAGTCCCCTGTGGAAAGGTACTACGGGTCCATCGCCTCGCGCTTGCGGCGGAGGATGCCCACGAAGCTCGTGCGGTCGAGGGTGACCGCTCCGAGGGCGCGGGCGCGGTCGATCCACTCGCCCGCGAGGTCGTGGTGCTCTCGGTAGGTTCCGGGGTGCTGGATGGGCGCCCAGGAGACGCCCATCGCCTCGACGAAGTCCGCGAGCTCGCGTGATCCGTCAGGGCCTGCGAGGTCGGAGATGAGGTGCGCCGACGGACCCCAGCGGCGGTTGAAGGCGCCGCCCCAGTCGGTGGGCTGGTCCATCACGATCATCGGGCGGCGGGGGGCGCTACAGCACCGACTCGATGGCGCGTGCGAGCTCCTCCTCGGAGGCCGTGCCCGCGTGGCGCAGCCGCACCTGGCCGCCCTTGTCGATGAGCACCAGCGTGGGGAGACCCTGGACGTTGAAGGCCCGCGAGGCCTGACCCTGGACGTCATACACCATCACGTAATCGAGCCCGAAGCGCTGGCGAAACTGCGGCACCAGCGAGGGGCCGCCCTCGTCGACGTTGACCCCCACCACCTGGAGGCCGCGCGCGGCGTAGCGGCGGTGAAGCGACGCGAGGATGGGCAGCTCGACCCGGCAGGGCGCGCACCAGGTGGCCCAGAAGTCGAGCAGCACCGGGCCGCTGCGCATGGCGGCGAGGTGCACCCGCTCGCTGGAGAGCTCGCCCGCGGCGCTCACCACGGGCAGCTCGAAGTCCCCGGCGGCGCCGTAGCGCTTGGGGCGCAGGCCCATGAACAGCAGCGAACCCAGCAGCACGACGCCGAGCAGGGGGAAGAGGACCCGCTCGGCGAGGAGGCGGTCGATCAGCGAGGGGGCAGGGGGAGGGGGGGCCATGGAGGACGGCAGACGATCCCACGATCGGCCCCGAAGGCAAGGGATCTGCTACGGCGCGATCACCCGAGTGGGCGCTCGAAACACCCGGCGGCCGGCGGCCGGGGAGGAGAGCGCGAGGCTCTGCCAGGCCAGCGCGCGGGCGATGGGCCGGGAGGAGGCGAGGTCCTCCCCTTCGGGGTCGTCGACGCTGCGGAGGGACAGCCCGCCGCCCAGGGACATCGGGCGGGGCAGCGCCAGCAGGGCGCCGAAGCGCAGCCCGAGGCCTCCGCGGGCGTCGCCCTCCACGGTGAGCGCGCGGTGGTGGAGCGAGTCCACGTCGCGCACCGAGCGGCCCTCCATCTCCGCGGGGGTCTCGATGTCGAAGGCCGAGAGGGCGGTCGCCGCGCCGTCGACCACGCCCAGGGCCTCGCCCAACTGCGCCCCCGCGGGCACCCCAGGGCCGCGCCAGAGCATGGCCGTGGCGTTGACCTCGCGCTGGGACATCGGGCCCTCCCACACCGAGCGCTGCTCCCCCAGCGGAACGCCCCGGTCGCCCACCACCACCACCATCACCCGGTCGGTCAGGTGCGCCTCGTCGATGCGCTCGAGGAGCTGCGCCAGGCCCTCGTCCACGCTGCGGAGCGAGGCGTCGTAGAGGAGGTTGAGGCGCTCCTGGTCGCGGGGGTCGAGGCGCACGTCGCCGCGGTGGCCGCGCTCGGCGAGGGCGACGGTCTGCGCGGGGGTGAGGGTGCCCTCGTAGGGCGTGGGGTCGATGGCGGTGATGTGCTCGGTCGAGGGGTCGAGGGGGAAGGCCCCGCCGCGGCTCAGCACCAGGGAGAAGCGGTGGGTCGAGCGGGAGCGGGTGAGCTCGTCCGCCACCGCCGAGAGCGACACGTCCGCGCGGCACGGGCCCGGGTGGTCGGCGCAGCTCCAGCGGGTGGCGCAGCCGCGGTCGGCGCCGCTGCCGAACCACAAAGGGTCCTCGCTGAAGCAGGCCACCGCGACGCCCCTCGCAGCCAGCTCGGAGGTCAGCGTCGGGGCCTCCTCGGAGAGCAGGTCGGTGGGCTCGAACACCCGGTGTACGTCCACAGGCAGCCCCGACGTGGCGCTCATCACCGCCGACCAGGGGCGAGGACCGGGGGAGGTCACCGTGGCGTGCGATCCCTCTCGAAGGAGCCTCGCGAAGCCCCCGTGGGTGAGCCGTGGCGAGAGCTGCGGCCACAGCCGGTCGGGGCGCAGCCCCCGCACCACCACCATCACCACGTGCGCCGGGGCGACCCGGGGGGCGACCGCCCGGGGGAACTCCAGCCGGGGAGCAGCCACCGCCAGCCGGGCTTCGCCGCCCTCCACGGCCTGCACCGTGATGCGTGCGGGCCGGCCGGCGAAGCGGGAGAGGTCGAGGGAGCCTTCGGTCCAGGCCCGGTTGGGGGCGATCTCGAAGCGGCGCTCGAGGGGCGCCTCGCCGTCGAGCTCGACGCGCACCCGGGCGATCAGCGGAGGCGGCGGGCGGCTCGACCCCCGGGGGCACTCGGCCCCGAGCGCCAGGCGGAAGGTCGCGCCAGGAGGGAGCACCCGGGTGAGCCCCAGCGCCGTCGGAGGGTGGAAGGTGAGCGCGCGCCGGGGTGGGCCCGCCAGGCTTACATCGCTGAGTAATCCAGCGACGACCGTGGGGGAGGCGTCGGTGCGGGCGAGGTGCACCCAGTCGACCTCCAGGGCGGCGCGAGGGGTCATGCCGGGCTTGAGCCGCGAGGTCGAGAAGCGGAGCTCGACCTCCGTGGGCGTGCGGGTGAAGCGGTCGCGGGGGATGGCGACGCTCACGACCCCGGCGGCGTTGTTGGCCGGGAGCGCGGCGGTGCGCACCAGGAGCCCGTCGACGATGACCGCGACGCTGCGGCTGTTGGCGCGGCGCACCCGGAAGCGGATGAAGCCCGGCGGGTCGAGCGGGTCGTCGTCGCCGCCGCCGCCCTGGTCGATGGGCACCCGGAGCGAGAGGCGGGCGCTGATGTCCGCCCAGGAGTCTCCCTGGAGGGTCTCGTTGCGGAGCGGGGCGGCGCCGTAGATGAAGGCCGCGGCCTGGGGCTCGCCGAGGTCGACGACGGGGCCGTCGGTGTCGATGGAGCCGCGGGTGAAGCTCTCCAGCAGGTCGAGCACCATCGGCCCCGCGGGGGAGGCCGAGGAGGCCGGGGGGCGTCCCTCGCGGGTCCCGGGGCGGGGAGGGCTCTGGGCGTCACGGCGGCAGGCGCCGAGCGCGAGGAGCAGCGGGAGGAGGGCGGTCGAGTAGGGGGAAAGGGTCAACGGTCGAAGGGCGTTGATAGCACCGCGGCCAGGCCGCGTCGGACCACGATGAAGTACCTGCCGTCCGTGTCGCCCGAGCGAAGGTGCACCGGGTAGAAGCCCTCGCGCAACACCCGCTGGAGCGGCGCCGTCCCCACGGGGTGACCGGCGATGGAGACCTCGACGGGCGATCCGGGGCGGCGCGGCCTGGGGATCACCAGCAGGCCACGCCCTGGCGGGAGCACCGCCCCGTCGAGGAAGCGCGAGGGCTCGCGGTAGGGGCCGTTGGCGGTGACCATGGGCGCGGGCCCCGTGGGGGCGCCGAGCTGGGGATGGATGGGATCGTCGTCGGAGGCTGCCAGGTTCGCCGAGAGCGCGGGGACCGGGGATGGACCCTGGGCCGGAGCCCGGAGGTCGTGAGGGGCCTCGTGGGCGTCGCGCACGTCACCGGTCGGGGCGCTGCCCGGGGGGGCAGTGGGGGCCGAGGCGAGGTACCAGCTCACCGCAAGGTAGCTGAGGGCGAGGGCCGCCGCGACGCCGGCCATCAGCAGCATCGGCCGGGTCCAGGAGGGCTCCTCCGGGGCGGTCGAGGTGGACTGCGAGGTCGTGCTGGTGGCCGCGGGCTTCGGGGGCTTCGGGGCCTCCGGGGCGGCGACGGGGGCCGGGCGGCCGCTCGGGGTGAGCCCCGTGGAGGTCTTGAGGTCGGGCAGCTCCAGGGCCTCGGGCTCGGCGACCGGCTCCGCGGTCTCGGAGGGAGCGGGCTCCTCGGCGGGCTTCTCGACGGCTGGTGCGGGCTCCTCGGCGGGCTTCTCGGCGGGCTCCTCGACGACCGCAGCGGGCTCCTCCGAGGCGGCCTCGGCCGGGCGGCTCGCCCGATGGACCACAAGGTCGAAGGCCGACTCGGAGGTGCGCTCTTCGAGCTCGGGGAGGGGTGCGGGGGGCTCCGGGGACTCCTCGACCGCCGCCGGGGGAGGAGGCTCGACGGGCGCCTCGACCGCCGCGGGGGAGGGCTCGAAGGCAGGGGCGGCCTGGGTCTCCACCCGAGGCGCGGACGGCGCGAGGGAGTCCTCCCCGTCGCCTGTCGGGCGGCGGGTCTCTAGCGCGTGCACGCCCGCGGTCGCCGGGAGCATCTCCGGGGCCTCGCTCGGGCGCACCACCATCAGCGCCGAGGAGGAGAGCTCCTCGACCTCGTCGGACGGAGGGGCCGCGGGCTCCGCGGGGCCCTCTGGCTCGGGGGTCGGCGGGGCGACCGGGACGAGCGATCGGGTGACCCGGGGCTCCTGGGCCTCGACCTCCCAGCGCACCTCGGCGTCGGGGGGAGAGGGCTCCGGCGCAGAGACCCCGGGGGAGGTCACTCGCGCCGGGCGAGGGGGCTCCTCCACCGAGTCTCGAAGCTCCCGCCACACCGCGTCGGCCAGCGTGTCGACGGTCGCGACGCGGGACATCGGGCGGGTGGCCTTGGTGAGCGGCTCGTGGGTGCCGGGGCGGGCAGCGGGCTCCACGCCGAGGTTCTCCCAGGTGCCGGAAGTCTCCTTCGGGGCCTTCAGCGGTCGGGGGGCCGCGAGGTCTTCGCGGTTGCGCCCCACCACCCGCTGGATCGCCCCGCGCCTGGACAGCTCGATGAGCAGGGGCTCGAGGTCCTGCGGGGCGAGGCCGTCGCGGAGCACCATGTCGCGGGGCGCGTCGCCCTGCACCATCCGCTCGACGGCCACCCGCAGCGGCGTCGGCAGCGAGCGCGCGTACTCCAGCGCCTCCTCGGCGTCGAACTCCACCCGCAGCACCTCCAGCAGAGACGCGCCGGAGACCGCCTCCTCCAGCGCCGTCACGCTGCGGGCGCTGCGATCGAGCACCTCGGACAGCTTGCCGGTGAGGTTCTCCCGCACCGGGTGCGACGCGCGGCGCACCACGAAGCGGGCGGCGTTGAGGCCCAGCGCCCTGGCCAGCGCCGCCTCGCCCCTCGCGAAGGAGCCGTCCTGCGCCGTACGCACCGCCGAGAGCAGGGCCCCCTGGCGGATCTCCAGCTCGGTCACGCTCCCGGAGTCGGCCAGGGTGATGGTCGCGTCGCCCAGGGTCTTCGCCGTCGCCTCGATCAGGGCCACGGAGCCGACGCGCTCCAGCCTGCCCCGCACCTCCGCCCCGGTGGCGAGCTCGCCGATGCGCTTGAGCGTCCGCACCCGGCCCCGGAGCGTCGAGCGCACCCGGGCGAGCACGGCGCTCCCCTCGGCCTCCTTGCGGAGGTACCCGGAGGCCTGCGCGCCGAGCTCCCTCATCCGCACCAGCAGGTCTTCCCGCCACGACAGCAGGATCACCGGCGTGTGGCGCAGCGCGACGTCGCGGCGGATCGCCCGGCAGAGCGCGAAGCCGTCGAGGCCCGGCATCAGGATGTCGGCGAGCACCACGTCGGGGCGCTCGATGCGGGCGGACGCGAGGGCCTGCTCGCCGTCGGTGTGGGCGCTGACGATCATCCCGGCGCCGCGCAGCAGGTCGGCGAACACGGCCACCACCGAGGGGTCGTCGTCGACCACCAGGGCGCGGCGGCCGGGCAGCGGGTCTTCCGAGGGCTCTCCCGGGGAGGCGCTCTCGGGGAGGGCGCCCGGGGCGAAGACCTCCGCGCCGTGGAGGCCGCGGGGGGTGATGGGGAGCTCGAAGCGGACGGTTCCGCCGGAGCGGCGCTCGACCACCGAGCGGATGCGGGCGATGGCCTCCCAGGTGGCGGCGAGCACCTCGTCGCCGGCGCCGAGCGCCACGCGGGCGCCCCGGGTGGTGGGGATGGCGGCGCCTCCGAGGCCGCGGCGCAGCTCCTCCTGAAGGGCGCGGATGAGCTCGTCCAGGGTGAGCTCGCCGAGCTCGTGGGCGGTGGCCGGGGGCAGCGACGCCGAGCCGTGCAGGGCCCGGTGGATGCGCCCTCTCAGGACCTCGGCGCTGGCGTCGGACTCCAGCACGTCGAAGGCCTCGGGGCAGCGCGCCCGCACGACGTCGGCGGGCTCTCCGTCGCAGGCGATGACCAGCACGGGGATGAAGCGCACCAGCGGGTCGGCGGCGACGGAGGCGGCGAGGGAGACGCCGTCGTAGGGCGAGTCGTCCTCGGCGACGACGACGTCCGGGGCGGCGTCGCGGGCGCGGTTGATGGCCTCGTCGGCGGTCTGCGCCAGGGCGACGTCGGCGGTCTGGCCGAGGGCGTCGAGGAGGGCGCTCGCGCGGATGGACGATCCCACGAAGAGCACCTGCGTGGCGTGCGTGGTGGGCGAGCGCGCGGGGACGAGGGAGTCGGTGGTGCGGCCGGTGACGGCGCGGGCGAGGTCGTGGAGGCTGGGGGCCCCGGGGGCGAGGGCGGCGCCTGGGATGAGCGTGCGGGTGGGGGCCTGGTCGCTGCGGGTGCCGGAGGGGACGGCCATGGCGCGGACGCCGGGGGCGTCGGGGTCGCGGGTGTCGAGCTCGGCGCGGGCGGAGAGCGAGGCCACGAGGGCGGTGAGGCGGTCGAGCTGGGGGCGGCTCAGGAGGGCGGTGCCGCGGGACTCGGTGAGGGCGTCGGAGGTGGCCTGGAGGCCGTCGCAGAGGGAGCGGAGCTGGTGCGTGCGGGCGATGGTGAGCACGGCCTCGACGCGGCGGCGGAGCTCGTCGCGCATGCGAAGCTGGCGCGGGTCGGCGAGGACGGCGCCCAGGGTGGCCTTGATCTCGACGATCTTCCGGGGCAGGTGCCGGACGAACGCGCTGCGTGGATCTTCGTCGGGGGTCTGCACGGGGGAGTGACCCGGAGCCTTAGCTGAAGGGCACGGGGCGGGCCAAGTTCTGCGCGGACGTGCTAAGGGACCGCCCCGGAAAAGAGGCAGCGCGGCAGTGAAGTTCATCGACGAGGCGGAGATTGACGTGGCGGCGGGCGACGGCGGCCCTGGGGCGGTGTCGTTCCGGAGGGAGGCGCACGTGCCCTTCGGCGGTCCCAACGGGGGCGACGGCGCCCGCGGGGGGAGCGTGGTGCTCACGGCCGACGAGCAGGTCGGGACGCTGTTGCAGTTCAGGTTCAAGCCGCGCTGGCAGGCGGAGCACGGGGAGAAGGGCGGCCGCACCGACTGCAACGGCAAGAGCGGGGAAGACCTGCGGCTGAAGGTTCCGGTGGGCACGGTGGTCTACGACATGGAGACCCAGGAGGTGCTCGCCGACCTGCACACCAAGGGTCAGACCGTGGTGGTCGCCAAGGGCGGCCGAGGGGGCCTCGGCAACATGAACTTCGCCACTCCGTGGGACCAGGCGCCCCGCAAGGCGCAGCCCGGAGAGCCTGGCGAGCGGAGGCACCTGCGCTTCGAGCTGAAGCTGCTGGCGGACGTCGGCATCCTGGGGTTTCCCAACGCGGGCAAGAGCACCTTCATCGCGGCGGTGTCGCGGGCGAAGCCGAAGATCGCGGACTACCCCTTCACGACGCTGGTCCCCAACCTCGGGGTGGTGAAGGTCGACGACGACCGGAGCTTCTTGATGGCGGACATCCCGGGGCTCATCCCCGGGGCGGCGAGCGGGGCCGGCCTCGGGGTGAGGTTTCTCAAGCACGTCGAGCGCACCCGCGTGCTGCTGCACCTCATCACGGTGCAGGACGAGGACATCGACCTGCTCTCCCGCTACGACGCGCTGATGAAGGAGGTGCGGCTCTTCGACGAGTCCATCGCCCGGCGAGCGCAGATCGTGGCCGTGAGCCAGATCGACCTGCCCGACGCGAGGGCCGCGTGGGAGCTGTACAAGCCGCTCTTCGCCGAGCGCGGCGTCGAGCTGCGCGGGGTGTCGGCGGTGACCGGGGAGGGCGTGAGGGAGCTGGTCTTCGCGCTGGACGCGGCGCTGCGCTCGGCCCCGCCGGTGGAGCTGCTGACCTCGACGCTCAGCGTCGACGACGGGGGCTGAGTACCTTCAATCCTGTAAGGGACTTCGAAGGGTTGAGACGGCCGCGCTCCGTCGCCTGCGCGTCGCAGCCGCATCAGCGCATCCGCCGGCCCGCCAGACAAACCTCGACCTCGTCGGTGATCAGCCCGTCCACCACGGGCCCCAGGGCCGCGAGCGCCGCCGGGTCGTTGACCGTCCAGACCAGCAGGGGATAGCCCTGCAGGCGCATCCGCCAGGCGAAGCCCGCCCGCAGCAGCCGGTGGTTGGGGCACACGAAGTCTGCGCGGCACGCGCGGAGGCGCCACTCGGGGAAGAGCTCCCCCAGGCGGGTCAGGGCGCCGCGCTTCGGGCGCTGCACGCCCAGCAGCAGCCCCGCCACGCAGGAGGGTTCGAGGCGCTTCAGCTCGCGCACCACGGCGTCCTGGAAGCTCTTGAAGACCACCGCCTCGAGGGCCACCGCGCGCCGCGCCACCGCGAGCACGCCCGCCTCCGTGCCGGCGACCTTCAGCTCCACGTCGACCCTCACCCGCCCATGGCAGAGGGCGAGCAGCTCCCCGAGGCGAGGCGGCGTCGCGACCCCCGCGGCGTCGCACGCGCTCGCCAGCTCGGCGTACGACACGGCGCCCACGGTCACCCCCGCGATGCTCGGGTCGTGCACGCACACGATCTCGCCGTCGGCCGTGGACCGCACATCGACCTCGACGAAGTCCGCGCCCAGCGCGATGGCCCGCGCCATGTGCGCGAGCGTCTGCTCGCCGGGGACGTCGGCGTAGCGCCCGCCGCGGTGCGCCACCACGAGCGGACGCGGGCGCGGCGGGATCAGGCAGACCCCGCGGGCGTGTCCACGGCGGCGGCGACGCCGGCCGCGTCGAAGCGTTCGACGTGGACGCGCGCCGCGGAGACCCCTGCGGCGGCGAGCGCCTCGGAGACGGCGGTCATGTACCCGTCGGAGCCGCAGAGGAAGAAGGCCGCCGTCGGGAAGCGCCGCGCCAGCGCCTGGACGTCGGCCCGGGTGATGCGCCCGGCGCGGGAGGTGTAGCGCGGGCGGATGGTGAGGTTGGCGGTCGAGGCCTCGGCGAGCTCGCCGAGCACCGCGGCGTCGGCCTCGTGGCGCGTCGACCAGTCGATCACCACGCGGTGCGGCAGCCCCCGGCGGATCACCGTGCGGGCGAAGCAGAGGGCGGGCGTCACGCCGATGCCGCTCGTCAGGCAGACGACCGGGGCGGGGCCCTCGTCCCAGACGTAGGTTCCGCGCGGGGCGGAGGCTTCGAGGGCGGTGCCGGGCCGGGCCTCGTCGCAGAGCCAGACCGAGAAGCTCCCCGAGGGCTCGCGCTTGACCGTGACCTCCCACGGCGCGCCGGGCGCGCCCGAGAGGGTGTACGGGCGGTCGACCACCCGACCGTCGATGGTCGCGCGGAGCACCACGTGCTGACCGGGGCGCGACACCGGCAGTGCCTCGCCGCTGCGGCCCGAGAGGAAGACGCGCACCACGCCGGGGGCCAGCTCGACGCGGCGGGCGACCACCACGGGAAGGAAGCTCGCCTTGCCCAGCAGCTCCAGCAGGCCCGGGACGCACGACCCGCAGGACATCCCGCAGCCGGTGCGCTGGCTCAGCCCGTCGAGGTCGGTGACCCCTTCGGCCAGGGCCAGGCGCACCCGCGCCCGGGTCACCCGCATGCACGCGCACGCGATGCCCTCGTCCTCCGCGGCGAGAGCGCCGGAGCGCGTCAGCGTGGCCTCCTCGGCGGGCAGCAGGGCTCGCCCCTCGATGGCCCGCGCGAAGGCCGCCGCGAGCAGCGGCCGGCTCGCCTGCGCGTCGATGCGCACGATGCGGCCGTCGGCCTCGACCTCCACCCTGATCGCCCCGTCAGGGGTGGTCAGCGCGCGCGCGGCGGCGCCCGAGGAGGCTTGCAGCCGAACCGCCTCGGAGCCGATGACGTGCGACGACACGAAGGAGCGCCCGTCGGCGAGGTGGAAGAGCTGCGTGAGGCAGGCGGCGCCGTCGACCGAGCCGAGGTAGTGGGTGACGAAGCCGCGCTGGGGGAGCTCCCACACCTTCTGGAGCGTGGCGAGGTGGTCGCGCGCCCCGCCCGACCGGGCCGCGAGGGCGAGCGCGTCTCGGGGGACCTTCAGGAGCCGGGTGGTTCCGTCGACCACGGCGGTGGCGCGGCGGGTCACCTCGTCGCGCTCGCCGACGCACACCCCGGGGCCCGCCGCGGCGACCCGCACCGAGGCGCCGTCGCGCTCCTCGAAGACCTCCACCGCGCCCGCGAGGACGACGTAGGCCGCGCCGGTGGGGTCGCCCTGGCGGAAGAGCACGTCTCCGTTCTCGCGGTCGAGCGTCTCGGCGCGGGCTTCGAGGGTGGCGAGCAGGCTGCGCACGAGGTCGGTGCCCCGGGAGAGCTGCTCCTGCACCTGCCGCCGGCCGAGGGCCTCGAGCTCCTGGCGAAGCCCCGGCGCGTTGGCGCAGAGCGCGTCGAGCTGGTCGACGCCGACGCGCGCCAGCACCGAGCGCGGGGCGAGGCCGCGGACGCTGGCGTTGCGCACCCGCCCGGCCAGCAGGGCCTGCTCGCCGAAGTGGTCCCCGGGGCGCAGCTCGGCGAGCGCGACCTCGGCCCCGTCGGCGGCGTGCATGAACACGTGCACCGCGCCGGAGACGATGACGTAGAACGCGTCGGCCGACTCGCCCTCGCGCACCACGGCCTCGCCCTCGGCGAGCTCGACGCGCTCGACGTCGCGAAGGAGCGCGCCGAAGGCCTCGGGGGCGAGCGACGAGAAGAGCCCCGAGCGCATCAGGGCGTAGGCGAGCGGGTCCATGTCAGGCGTCCACCGGGCTGAGGCGGACGGGGACGCCGCCGCGGGAGCGCAGCGCGAAGAAGCCCTCGAGGGGCAGCGGCCCGTCGCCGCAGGGCAGCGCGCGGAAGCGCTGGAGGAAGAGCACCAGGAGCATGCGGATCTCGAGGGTCGAGAGGCGGGCGCCGACGCACATCCGGGGCCCCGAGCCGAAGGGGAGGTACGCGTAGCGAGAGCGCCGCTCGACCTCGGCGGGCAGGAAGCGGTCGGGGCGGAACACCTCCGGCGCGTCCCAGGCGGAGGCGTGGCGGTGCACGAAGTAGGGCGACGGGAAGGCCATGGTCCCCTCGGGGATGCGGTACCCGCGGAGCACGGTGTCGGCCTGCGCGATGCGCGCGAGGAACCACACCGCGGGCAGGATGCGCATGGACTCCTGCACGACGCGCTCGAGCAGCGGCAGGCGGTCGAGGGCGTCGACGGTGGGCGCCTCGCGGCCGAGGACGGAGGCGATCTCGGCGCGGGCGGCCTCCTGCTGCGCGGGGTTTCGCGCGAGCAGCCAGGTGGTGTACGCGAAGACGTTGGGCGGGTTGTCGGCCGACGCGATGAGCGCGAGCATCAGGCTGTCGCGTACCCGCGCGCGGTCGATGTCGTGGTCCTGGCGGAAGCGCTCGAGGTAGGTCGGCGGCTCGCCCGGGGCCGCGGGGGTGGCGAGGGCTCGGGCGATGATGCCGTCGAGCAGCGCCATGTCCTCGGCGGTCTGCGCCGAGGTCGTGGTGCCGCCCGCGACCCGCTGAAAGCCCCAGCGCTGGAGTCGCAGCAGCGCGTCGGGGTAGCGGTCGGCCTCGGCGTCGGTGAGCTGGAACCCGAACTGCGGCGTCGCCCATTTCGCGAAGAGCCGCACCGCGTGCCGGGCCACGTCGAAGGGCGCGCCGGAGCCCGCGTGGGAGCGCCACGACTCGATGGCCCCCGCCGCGTCGCGCGCGAAGGCGGCGCTCGCCCGCGCGGTCATCTGCGGGTGAAACGACGGCTGGACCATCTGTCGGTTGAAGAGCCACTCGTCGCCGTTGGTGGTGAGCACGTTGCGGCCGATGAGCGGGACGAGCCCCTCGCCGCGCCGCCAGACCTCGGGCTGCTCGAAGATCTCGCGCACCGCGTCGGGGTGCTGCACGAAGACCGTGGGCTTGTAGAGCAGGTCGACGCGCGCCACGTCGCCCACCGCGGAGGCGGCGCGCATCAGGTCGAGGGCGTTCTGCCGGAAGGTCCAGAGGTTGGCGACGGGCGAGCGCGCCAGCGACGGGAGCGCCG
>Ga0207969_100200_pt1 | contig 34494 bp, 37 predicted proteins | sample LakWasMet25_LOW6_2_FD_183869 | JGI IMG/M metagenome (GOLD analysis project Ga0207969, IMG submission 183869) | Freshwater sediment methanotrophic microbial communities from Lake Washington under simulated oxygen tension - Sediment Metagenome... | ecosystem: Environmental > Aquatic > Freshwater >... | reverse complement strand
GGGCTTCGGCAGACGTCACGTGGCGCCGCTCCTGAAGCGCTTCGTCGAAGACAACCCGGACGTCACGGTGCGGCTGGATCTTTCCGACCGCCTGGTCGATCTGGTCGATGAGAACGTCGACTGCGCCATACGAATCGGCGATCTCGCGGATTCGAGCCTGATCAGCATCCGGCTCGGCGAAATGCAGCGTGTGGTCGTTGCCAGCCCGGCTTACCTCGCGAAATTCGGCGTGCCGCCAACGCCGACTTCTCTGGCCGAGCACAACTGCCTGTCGCTGCGCCAGCAGCGCGGCTGGACGCTGCGTGTCGACGACGAGGTGCGAGTGGTCAAAGTAAGTGGCAACTTCGAATGCAACGACGGCGCGGTGTTGCATGACTGGGCGCTGGCCGGCAAGGGCCTGGCCTGGCGCTCGCTGTGGGAAGTCGGAACCGACATCGCGGCTGGCCGGTTGGTCAGCGTGCTCGACGACTTCGCGGCGCCGGCAGTGGGAATTCATGCGGTCGTGCCGCAGCGCCGCCATCTGCCGCTGCGCGTCAGGCTGTTCATTGACCTGCTGAAGGCCAACTGGCGCGATCCGGCCTACTGGATCTCATCGGCAGGCGCCTGACTTGCCGCGGAAGGTTGCTTACGGCACGACCCGCCGCAGGAAGGCGTCGAGTTGCCGGATCCAGTCTTCTCGGGCGAAGACGAAACCTTCGTTGTGACCACCCTCGATCTCGAGGAACTGCTTGGGCGGGCGGGCCGCTTCGAACAGTCGCCGGCCATGGGCGAACGGAATGATGTCGTCATTGCGGCTGTGGATCACCAGCAGCGGACAAGCGATCTCGGCCAGCCGCGCCAGGCTGTCGTAGCGGATGTGGGCGAGCAATCGTATCGGCAGCAGCGGATACAGGTCGGCGCCCATGTCGGGGACGGAAGTGAAGGTCGAGGCCAGCACCAGTGCGGCCGGGCGTTGCTTTGCCGCCAGCTGCGCGGCCACGCCGCCGCCAAGAGATTCGCCGAAGAGAACGATGCGGTCGGGTGGAAATCCGAGCGTTTGTGTGGCGTGCAGCCAAGCAGCGTCGGCATCCAGATAGGTGCCTTGCTCCGAGGGCCTTCCGCTGCTTTGACCATAGCCACGATAATCGATAATGAGGGTGCCCAGGCCCAAGTCGTGGAACATGCGCAGATAGTCGAGCCGGTGAGCGATGTTTCCTGCATTGCCATGGAAGAAAATGACCAAACCGCGTGCTTCGCGGCTGGCGGGCACAAACCAGCCGTCGAGAGTCTGGCCATCCGTCGTGGCAAGTTTCAGCGCGGTGAATGGCAAGCCGACAGAGGCCGGGTTGGCGCGATAGTTTCTATCCATTTCCGGCAGGAAGACCAGCGATGACTGCTTGAAATAGATCAGGGCCACGAGCCCCAGATAGACCAGCAGAATAATCTGGAGTGCCGACCAGAGCATGGGCAAGCCTTTCCTGGAGCGCTTTTCGGTCATCAACGGGAAATGGGTTCGATAGCGGAACGCTTCGCTCTACTTTAGTCCAGATCGCCGGGACGCCGTTCCCGACACTTCTGTCGGGGGTATGAAAAAGGCCGCACCGGTTTCCCGGTGCGGCCCAGTCATGAGCCTGAGTTGCGACAGATCAGTGGAACTGTTCCTCTTCCGTCGAGCCGTGCAGCGCGGTGACGGACGAGGCGCCGCCCTGAATCACCGTGGTGACGTCGTCGAAATAGCCGACACCGACCTCCTGCTGGTGCGAAACGAAAGTGTAGCCTTGGTCGCGGGCGGCAAACTCGGGTTCCTGCACCATGTCCACGTAGTGCTTCATGCCTTCGCCGCCGGCGTAGGCGTGGGCGAACTTGAAAGTCTGGAACCAGTTGATGTGGATGCCGGCCAGCGTGATGAACTGGTACTTGTAGCCCATTGCCGCGAGCTCTTCCTGGAAGCTGGCGATGGTCTTGTCGTCGAGGTTCTTCTTCCAGTTGAACGAGGGCGAGCAGTTGTAGGCCAGCAGTTTGCCGGGCGATTTGGCCTGAACGGCCTGAGCAAATTCGCGGGCGAAGCCGACGTCAGGTTTGCCGGTCTCGCACCAGACCAGGTCGGCATAGGGTGCGTAGGCGACGCCACGGCTGATGGACTGCTCGAGGCCGTTCTTGACGCGGTAGAAGCCCTCCGGGGTGCGCTCGCCGGTACAGAACGGCTTGTCGTTGGCGTCATGGTCGGAGGTCAGCAGGTTGGCGGCCTCGGCGTCGGTGCGGGCCAGAATGAGCGTGGGAACACCCATCGTATCGGCGGCGAAACGGGCAGAGATCAGCTTCTCGACAGCCTCCTGAGTTGACACGAGAACCTTGCCACCCATGTGGCCGCACTTCTTGACGGCGGCCAGCTGATCTTCGAAGTGCACCGCTGCAGCCCCTGCAGTGATCATGTTCTTCATTAGTTCGAAGGCGTTGAGCACGCCGCCGAATCCGGCTTCCGCATCGGCGACGATAGGCAGGAAGTAGTCGACGAACTCTTTGCTGCTCTCGTCAATGCCGCGCGACCATTGGATCTCGTCGGCGCGCTTGAAGGTATTGTTGATGCGGCGGACCATGGTCGGCACCGAATCGTAGGCGTACAGCGACTGGTCCGGGTACATTGTCTCGGAGGTGTTGCCGTCGGCGGCAACCTGCCAGCCGGATAGATAGACGGCCTCGAGGCCCGCCTTGGCTTGCTGCATGGCCTGACCTGCGGTGATGGCGCCGAAGGAATTCACGTAGCCCTTCTTGGCCGCGCCGTTAACCAGCGCCCAGAGCTTTTCCGCACCGCGACGCGCCAGCGTGTGTTCGATCGGGAAGGAGCCGCGCAGGCGAACGACATCGTCAGCGCTATATCCGCGTTTGATACCTTTCCAACGGGGGTTTTCGGCCCATTCCTTGGCCAGGGCGGCGGCTTGTGCTTTGCGATCAGTCATGTTGAATCCTCTGAAGGGTCGTTGTCGAAGGGGGTGCTCCAAGCAGGAGCAGCGGCGACAGTATAAAGAGGATTTTGCGTTGCAGCAATACTCTTATATAAGACTGATGAATTTTTTTTATTCTTATTTAACAGCCTGTTGAGACTATTATTTCACATTGCGGGAAATGCTTTCTCAGAATAAAACGCTGCAAGTATTTTGATATATGTCTTATATAAGACTTGACTCAATGCAGCGCCGTAGCACTCACAATTACGCCATCCTCGTCCGCGTAGAGCCATTCACCAGGAACGAAGGTAACACCGCCGAAGGTCACAGGAATATCCTCGTCGCCGACGTTCTTCTTTACGGTCTTCATCGGATGGGTGTCGAGTGCAAAGACGCCGATATCCATCTCGCCGATGGCACGAGAGTCTCTGATGCAACCATAAACGACCACGCCGACCCAACCATTCTTGACCCCGAGCGCGGCGAGTTGATCGCCGACCAGTGCCCGACGCAGGCTGCCGCCGCCGTCGATCACCAGCACGCGGTCCTCGCCCGGGGAGCCGAGCGCCTTTCGAACCAGCGAGTTGTCTTCGAAAAGTTTCAGGGTCGCAATCCGGCCATGAAAGGCCGTACGGCCGCCAAAGCTGTTGAACATCGGCTCGACCACTCGAACCTCGTCTTCGTGAGCGTCGCAGAGATCTGTAGTCAGCAAGTCCATGTGGTCGGAGGGCTGTGAAAAATCAAGAACAACGCTTGTCGTCGGGTCGTTTCGCCAAAGTCAAATAGCTGAGGCAACGGGCGGCGCAGTGGCCTCTTGTTCGAAGCTCAGCACGACCTTTTCGTGCTCGTCGAGATCAATGGTGACGCGACCGCCGTGAACCAGCTTGCCGAACAACAGTTCGTCGGCCAGAGCAGAGCGGATCGTGTCCTGGATCAGGCGTGCCATCGGCCGCGCACCCATCAGGGGATCGAAGCCCTTTTCAGCCAGCCAGGCGCGCAACGTGTCGGTGAAAATCGCCTCCACCTTCTTCTCGTGCAACTGGCCCTCAAGCTGCATAAGGAACTTGTCTACCACGCGCAGGATGATTTCGGCATCGAGCGCCCGGAAGGAAATGATCGCGTCCAGCCGGTTGCGGAACTCCGGCGTGAACATGCGCTTGATATCCGCCATTTCGTCGCCCTGACCCTTGTTGGCGGTGAAGCCGATGCTGGTCTTCTGCAGGGCCTCGGCGCCGGCATTGGTCGTCATGACGATCACCACGTTGCGGAAGTCGGCCTTGCGCCCGTTGTTGTCGGTCAACGTGCCGTGGTCCATTACCTGCAGCAGGATGTTGAACACTTCCGGGTGGGCCTTCTCGATCTCGTCGAGCAACAGCACGGCGTGCGGCTTCTTGGTCACGGCCTCGGTGAGCAGGCCACCCTGATCGAAGCCGACATAGCCCGGCGGTGCGCCGATCAGCCGGCTGACGGCGTGCCGTTCCATGTATTCGGACATGTCGAAGCGGATCAGCTCGATGCCCATGCCGTAGGCAAGCTGGCGGGCGACCTCGGTCTTGCCGACGCCCGTGGGTCCGGAGAACAGGAAGCAACCGATCGGCTTCTGAGGATCGCCGAGCCCGGAGCGCGACATCTTTATCGCCTTGGCCAGCGCGTCGATGGCGGCCTCTTGGCCGAAGACCATGTTCTTCAGGTCGCGGTCGAGATTCTTGAGTGCCGATCGATCGTCCGCCGAAACGTGCTGCGGCGGGATGCGCGCGATCTTGGCGACGATATCTTCGATCTCGAGCTTGCCGATGGTCTTCTTCTGCTTCGATTTCGGCAGGATGCGCTGGGCGGCGCCAGCCTCGTCGATGACGTCGATCGCCTTGTCGGGCAAATGACGGTCATTAATGTACTTGGCCGCCAGCTCAGCCGCGCTGGAAATCGCCGCAGCGGAATACTTGACGCCGTGATGCTCCTCGAAGCGCGATTTGAGTCCGCGCAGGATCGAGACGGTCTCATCCACGGAAGGCTCATTGACATCGACCTTCTGGAAGCGCCGCGACAGCGCGTGGTCCTTCTCGAACACGCCGCGGAATTCCGTGTATGTGGTGGCGCCGATGCACTTGAGAGCCCCGGATGACAGAGCCGGTTTGAGCAGATTGGAAGCGTCCATTGTTCCGCCGGACGCCGCGCCGGCACCGATGAGCGTGTGAATTTCGTCGATGAACAGAATCGCGTTCGGGTTGTCCGCCAACTGCTTGAGGACACCTTTCAAGCGTTGCTCGAAGTCGCCGCGATACTTGGTGCCGGCCAGCAGTGCGCCCATGTCCAGGCAATATACCGTGGCATTGGCGAGGATTTCGGGCACGCGCCCCTCGACGATGTGGCGGGCAAGCCCCTCCGCGATGGCAGTCTTGCCGACGCCGGCCTCGCCGACGAGGAGCGGATTGTTTTTGCGCCGCCGGCACAAGGTCTGGATGACCCGCTCCAACTCCCTGTCGCGGCCGATGAGCGGATCGATCTTGCCGGTCAGCGCCATCTGATTGAGGTTCTGGGTAAAGTTCTCGAGTGCTCCGCCCTTTTCCTGCGTTTCAACCTCGGTTTCGACCGGCTCTTCCTTGCCCCTTCCTTGCGGCGTCTTGGTGATACCGTGGGAAATGAAGTTCACCACGTCCAGCCGCGTGACATTCTGGCGTTGCAGGAAAAAGACAGCGTGCGAATCCTTTTCGCCGAAGATCGCCACCAGCACGTTCGCTCCGGTGACTTCCTTCTTTCCCGAGGACTGCACATGGAGGATCGCGCGTTGGATGACGCGTTGGAAGCCAAGCGTGGGCTGCGTGTCGATTTCATCGCTGCCCGCTACGGTCGGCGTGTGCTCATTGATGAAGGTCAGCAATTCCTTGCGGAGTCCCTCAATGTCCGCTGCGCAGGCGCGCAGAACCTCGGCGGCAGAGGGGTTGTCCAGCAGCGCGAGCAGTAGATGCTCGACGGTGATGAACTCATGGCGCTTCTGTCGAGCTTCGACAAATGCCATGTGCAAGCTGACTTCGAGTTCCTGGGCAATCATCAGTTTTCCTCCATCACGCAAGCCAGCGGGTGCTGGTGCCGACGCGAATATGCGCTCACTTGCTCAACCTTGGTCGCCGCCACATCGTGAGGATACACTCCACAGGCGCCTTTGCCTTCACGATGCACCTTGAGCATGACTTGCGTCGACTGCTCGCGCGATAAGCCAAAAAACTTCTCCAACACACTCACGACAAAATCCATCGGCGTGAAATCGTCGTTAAGCAACAGCACCTTGTACATCGGGGGCGGCTTGGTGCGGCTCTGCTCCGGCGCCAGTGCGGCGCCACTGTCCGTCCCGACTTGCTTGCGTGTAACCATGACTCGATTCTAATGTGATTCCCGCGCAGTTCAACACCACGAAAAAGAGGGGATTACTGTGCCGTTGGGACCGTATTTTGGGCTGATTGTTCAATATGCAAGGGGACGGCATGTGCGATGCAACATCGAAAGTTGTTGACGCATCTTGACAATGTGCGTAAAACGCGAAACGTGTTTAGTTCAAATTCCCCGCAGTGACCTTCGGTCGTCTCACAGTCTGTCAAAAAGCAGCTCCTCTGAATCGCCGCTTGGCCCCCTCTGCAATTCCGAACTTGAACATCAAACATGCCCCGGCCGGGGTGCGGTGTTTTGCAGCCCGCAGCGGTGGCCGATTCGTTCGTTTTGATTAAGGAAAAAGTTACATGGCAACTGGTACAGTTAAGTGGTTCAACGACGCCAAGGGTTTTGGTTTTATCACCCCGGATGACGGCAGCGAAGACCTGTTCGCGCATTTCTCGGCCATCAACATGGCTGGATTCAAGTCCCTTAAAGAGGGCGACAAGGTGACTTTCGACGTGGTGCAAGGCCCCAAAGGCAAGCAGGCGTCGAACATTCAGAAGCCTTGATGTCCTTGATCTTTCCGGTACCCGGGTAATTCCGGCTCCGGAAAAACAAAGCCCGCCTCACGGCGGGCTTTTTTTCGGCTGATTGCTTTGCAACTTACATGCGATCGATCATCGCCTGGCCGAATGCCGAGCACTTCACTTCCTTGGCACCTTCCATCAGACGGGCAAAGTCGTAGGTCACGACCTTGTCGCCAATGGCGGCTTCCATGGATTTGATGATGAGGTCCGCCGCCTCTGTCCAGCCCAAGTGGCGCAACATCATTTCCGCGGAAAGGATCAGGGAGCCTGGATTTACATAATCCTTGCCGGCGTACTTGGGCGCGGTGCCGTGCGTCGCCTCGAAACAGGCATAAAGGTCGGAAATGTTGGCCCCCGGGGCAATACCGATACCACCAACCTGAGCCGCCAGTGCATCCGAAATGTAGTCGCCGTTCAAGTTGAGGGTGGCGATAACGTCATACTCTGCGGGGCGGAGCAGAATCTGCTGCAGGAAGGCGTCAGCGATTGCGTCTTTGACAATGATGCCGTTGGGCAACTTGAGCCATGGGCCGCCGTCGATTTCGACGCCCTTGAACTCGTTCTTCGCCAAGGCATAGGCCCAGTCACGGAAGCCGCCTTCCGTGTACTTCATGATGTTGCCCTTGTGCACGATCGTTACCGACTTGCGCTTGTTGGTGATCGCGTAGTTGACTGCGGCTCGCATCAGGCGTTCGGTACCTTCGCGCGAGACCGGTTTGATCCCGATGCCGGAGGTATTGGGGAAGCGGATCTTCGTCACCCCCATTTCCTCCTGGAGGAACTTGATCAGTTTCTTGGCCGGCGCCGACTCGGCTTGCCATTCGATGCCGCAGTATATGTCTTCCGTGTTCTCGCGGTAGATCACCATGTCGGTCTTGCTGGGATCCTTGAGCGGCGAGGGAATGCCCTTGAAGTAGCGCACCGGGCGTACACACTGGTACAAATCCATTTCCTGGCGCAATGCGACGTTGAGCGAACGGATGCCGCCGCCTACCGGCGTGGTCAGCGGCCCCTTGATGGAGACCGAGTATTCCTTGCACGCGGTGATGGTCTCTGCCGGCAGCCAGACGTCGGGGCCGTACAGACGGGTGGCCTTTTCTCCCGCATACACCTCCATCCACGAAATCTTGCGTTTGCCGCCGTAGGATTTCTGTACGGCTGCGTCCACCACTTTTTGCATGACCGGCGTGATGTCGACGCCAATGCCATCGCCCTCGATAAAGGGAATGATGGGATTGTCGGGAATCGGCTGGCCGGGAATGATTTTCTGGCCTTGTGCGGGAACCTTTATAAGGGAAGTGCTCATGCCTGCTCCGTTAAAAATAGTGTGTTGAGAATCGAGAAGGATGCGGGATAGGTCGAAGCTGATTATCCTCCAAAAACCTGCGGGGCTCCAAACGCGCCCGAGTCAGGAGCCGTTAGCGCGCGCTGATAGAATCGACAGAGTCAAACTTCCCGAGATTTCGCACCATGGCCGCCGGCCCCTCTGATGACCTGATCGCCGAATCCATTGCCAATGTGCTTGTCGATGGTTTCAACAAGCACTATCGCCGGTTTCACGAAAGCTCGGCCCTTGCCAAGCAGCGCTTCGATCAGGGGCGGTGGCAGGAAGTGCAGCAGGCCGTCAGGGACCGCATTCAGTTCTACGATGACCGGGTCCGGGAAACCACCGAGAAACTGCATCGCGAGTTCGATGCGGACAGTCTGAGCGACGGCGTCTGGCAACAGGCGAAGCTGCAATACATTGGACTGTTGACCAACCACAAGCAGCCGGAACTGGCGGAGACTTTCTTCAATTCGGTGTTCTGCCAGATCCTCCACCGCACGTATTTTCACAACGACTTCATTTTTGTGCGGCCGGCAGTGTCCACCGAATACATCGAGTCCGATCCGCCGACCTACCGCTGCTACTACCCGAATGAAGCGGGCTTCCGCGCTTCAATCCGCCAGGTCTTTGTCGATTTCGCCTGGACGCGCGAATTCGAAGATCTGGATCGCGACGTTGAATTCATCCTGCGCAGCATCGAATCTCATCTTGGGACGATGCCGGCGCGCGAAGCAAACCTCCAGATACAAGTGCTCAATTCGGCCTTCTATCGCAACAAGGGTGCCTATGTGATCGGCAAGGCGGTCAACGGTGCCCTTGAGTACCCGTTTACCGTTCCGGTGCTGCATTCGGCGACTGGCAAACTCTATCTTGACACGATCATCCTCGACGCATGGCGGATCGGGGTGCTGTTTTCGTTGTCGCGCGCCTACTTCATGGTCAACATGGAGGTGCCTTCCGGGTATGTCCAGTTTTTGCGCTCGATCATGCCCAGCAAGCCGCGTTCCGAGCTGTACACCATGATCGGGCTGGGCAAGCAGGGCAAGACCATGTTCTTTCGCGACCTGATCTTCCATCTACATCATTCGGCCGACCAGTTCATCGTTGCGCCCGGCATACCCGGCCTGGTCATGCTGGTGTTTACCCTGCCTTCCTACCCCTACGTGTTCAAAGTCATCAAGGACGTTTTCGGCAGTTCGAAGGAAGTCGACCATGAGACCGTGCGGCGCAAGTATCAGTTGGTCAAACAGGTGGATCGTGTCGGCCGCATGGCCGACACCCTGGAGTTTTCTAAGGTTGCCCTTCCTCGCAAGCGCTTTTCGCAGGAATTGATCGATGAGTTGTACAAGGAAGTGCCGTCGCTGATGGAAGAGGATGGCGACGATCTGGTGATCAAGCACCTTTATATCGAGCGACGCATGGTGCCGCTCAACATCTATCTTGAGAATGCCGAAAGGGCGGGTCGCGAGGATCAGGTGGAGCATGCCGTGCAGGAATACGGCAACGCGATCCGCGAGCTTGCCATTGCCAATATTTTCCCCGGCGACATGCTGTGGAAGAACTTCGGTGTCACCAGCTACGGTCGCGTGGTGTTTTATGACTACGACGAAATCGAGTACATGACTGACTGCAAGTTCCGCCGCATCCCCCCTCCGCCGGATTTCGAGGCTGAGATGTCGGGTGAACCCTGGTATTCAGTATCGAGGCTGGATGTCTTTCCCGAGGAATTCAAGACTTTTCTTCTGGTGTCGGAGCGGATTCGAGAAGCCTTCATGCGACATCACCCCGATCTGTTTGATGCGGAGTTCTGGCAAACCACCCAAGAGCAGATCCGCAACGGCGCGATGCAGGACTTTTTCCCCTATCCGGAATCCCTTCGTTTTTGCAACGCCTTTGGCAGCGGTTGTTCGGTTTGAGTCGCCTCATTCTGTTCAACAAGCCCTACGGCGTGCTGACCCAGTTTACTGATGCTGATGGGCGGCCTACGTTGGCCGACTACATTCCAGTCCCCAACGTCTATGCCGCCGGTCGGCTGGACGCTGACTCGGAAGGTCTGGTCGTATTGACCGATGATGGCGGCTTGCAGGCCCGGATTGCCAGCCCCCGGCACAAAATGTCCAAACTGTACCGGGTGCAGGTTGAAGGCGAACCTACGGAGGACGCCTTGCAGAAACTCATGGCCGGGGTGGATTTGGGGGATTGCGTCACGCGCCCCTGCCAGGCGCGCCGCATTCCCGAACCTGCGGGCCTTTGGGAACGGAATCCACCTATTCGGCATCGCGCAGCAATTCCCGCGACTTGGCTGGAGATCGTTCTGCAGGAAGGAAAGAACCGCCAGGTGAGGCGCATGACGGCTCGCGTTGGATTTCCAACTCTCCGTCTGATTCGCTGGGCGGTAGGCGCTTGGACGCTGGAAGGGCTTGCCCCGGGACAATGGCGCGAACTTGAAATTTCAGGTCAACCAGATCCAAGGCAGCGCGTTAATGTTCCTAACGCCTCGAAAAGCCGTGGTGTTAAAGACATTCTACCTATACACAAACGAAAGGAATCACCATGAACAAGCTCCTCGCTACCCTGGTTGCCGGCCTGATCGCCACCTCCGTTTTCGCCGCCGACGCCCCGAAGGCTGCTGCCGCTCCGGCCGCTGCTCCGGCTGCCGCTGCTGCCCCGGCTGCTGCCGCCCCGGCCGCTGAGAAGAAGGCTGAAGCCGCTCCGGCCAAGGCTGAAAAGAAGGCCAAGAAGGCCAAGAAGGCCAAGAAGGCTGAAGCCGCCAAGTAATTCCGCGGTTCGGGAAAAAAGATGGCAGGGAAACCTGCCATTTTTTTCGCCCATAGCTTGGAGAGTAATGGCTAAGCTATTGATTCGTTGGGTATGTGGAGTATGACATGAGGAAAAGGACGCAGCTTGTGGCGCGATGTTTCAATGACCGTGGTCAGGGCGGCTCGGTAGCTGCCGAAGGAGACTGATAGTGCTTTTCAGAATAGTGCTGCTCGCGGCATCGCTGGCAGTTGCTTTGCCGGCTTGGGCTCAGCAAACACAGTTGCCATTGATCGAATTGTTTGCCGGGATGCACCGGATCGAGGCCGAGGTCGCGGCCAGTTCCGAAAGTCGCCAAATTGGAATGATGCAGCGCACGATCATGGCGCCCCAGCGCGGAATGCTGTTCGTGTTCCCCGAGATCGCGGCGCACTGCATGTGGATGCGCAACACGCTTTTGCCGCTTTCCGTCGCTTTTCTCGACGAGAAGGGCAGGATCATCAATATTGAAGACATGCAGCCCAAAACCGACGACACCCATTGCGCCAGCAAGCCCGCGCGTTTTGCGCTTGAAATGAACCTGGGCTGGTTCAAGAGCCGTGGCTTGGGCGCGGGATTCTCGATCACGGGAATCGAGAAAGCGCCTTCTCCCCGTTAGAGCCGGCAAGCTGGTTGCGCCCGGCAACCCGGCCGGGTTTCTGCACAGCAGGCGTCATGCGATATTCAGTAGTGGGGCGGAATATCGTCGCGCGGATTTCGTGGTTCGCTTGGGGCGCCCGGCTGAAGCAATTGGTACAACTCGCGGAGTTGGGCCTGCAACAGATCGATCTGCTGCTGCTGCCGAAAGACAATTCGATTGAGCTCTTCGAGATGGTCTTCGCTGAGGCCGAGCTTGATCTCGAGTTCGGTGATTCTGGATTCCATACCGATTCTCCGGTCATCAAATGGCGAAGGGCGCCTCACGGGCGCCCTTCGTCGACTGCGACGTTAGTCGCGCAGCATCGCCGGGATCAGGCGAAATTCTTTGCGGCGAAGTCCCAGTTTGCCAGGGAATTCAGGAAGGTCTCGACAAACTTCGGTCGCGCATTCCGGTAGTCGATGTAATACGCGTGTTCCCACACATCGATAGTCAGCAGCGCCTTGTTTTCGGTGTTGAGCGGCGTGCCGGCGCCCGAAGTGTTGACGATATCGACCGACCCATCCGGCTTCTTTACGAGCCAGGTCCAGCCTGATCCGAAATTGCCGACGGCCGAGGCCTGGAAGGCCTTCTTGAACTCGTCGAAGCTGCCCCATTTCTTGGTGATTGCCGCAGCCAGCGCGCCCGTCGGCGTGCCGCCACCGCCGACTTTCATGCTGTTCCAGAAAAAGCTGTGATTCCACACTTGGGCGGAGTTGTTGAAGATGCCGCCGGCCGGAGCCTTCTTGATGATGGCTTCGAGGTCGAGATTTTCGTACTCGGTGCCCTTTATCAGATTGTTGAGGTTTGTCGCGTAGGCCTGATGATGCTTGCCGTAGTGGTATTCGAAAGTTTCCTTCGAGATGTGCGGGGCGAGCGCATCCATCGCGTACGGCAGGGGGGGGAGGGTGTGTTCCATTATGTTCTCCTGTTGCTGTGGGGTGACGGGGGTTTAAAGTTGACTATTATAGTCAGGAATAGGTCAGGTAACAATTTGGGATGCATCCGAGGTGCTATCGAGGATGCTGGCCCAAGCCTCGCCGTGGGCCAGGCTGAGGCTTACGACCTGGCCGGCATGCAAGCGGGCAGCGTTCGTCACCACATTGCCGCTGGCGTCGCGAACGATAGAAAAACCGCGAGCGAGCGTCGCTTGCGGATTCAGGTGGGACAGTGCTGCCGCCATGCTGTCGAGCGCGCCGACGCGATTCTGTTGCTGTTGCCGGATCGCGGCACCCAGACGCTGCGCCAGCAATCCAATGTGCCCTCGGCGTCTTTCCATGCGTGGCACGGCGCGGCTCAGCCGGAGCGCGGCGCGGTTCAGGCGCTCGTGATGGATGCGAAGTGCGCGAGCCAGCGAGGCATCCAGTTGCGAGCCCAGCAGCGCAAGCCGGTCGCGCCCCTGCCGCAGTCTTGTCGCCGGATGAATCAGGCGTAGCGACAGGTGATCCAATCCTTGCTGCACCCGGGCGATCCGGTATTGCATGGCCCGGCTCAGTGTCGTGGCGAGATCGGAGAGTTCGGCCGCAGCCTCATACCATCCTTGCGTGGCCAACTCGGCAGCCGCGGTAGGTGTCGCGGCGCGCAGGTCGCAAACGTAATCGGCGATCGTCGTGTCGGTCTCATGGCCGACGCCGCTGATGACCGGCAGGGGGCTGGCGACAATTGCCCGCGCCACGATTTCTTCATTGAACGCCCAAAGATCCTCTATGCTGCCGCCGCCGCGCACGAGCAGCAGCAGGTCGCACTCCATGCGTTGGCCCGCGACGGCGATCGCCTGGGCTATCTCTGCAGCGGCGCTGTCGCCTTGCACCAAGGTCGGGTACAGAATGCCGTCGAGATGGGGTGCCCTGCGCCTGAGGGCCGCCAGCACGTCGCGCAGGGCGGCCGCGCGCGGCGAACTGATGATTCCGATGCGACGCGGAAAGCGCGGCAGGGGCCTCTTGCGTTCGGCGGCAAACAGCCCCTCGGCTTCCAATCGCGCCTTCAGCCTGGCGAAGGCCTCGAACAGACGTCCCAAACCTGCGCGACGCAGCGTCTCGATGTTGAGCTGGAAGTCGCCGCGCGGTTCGTACAGCGACACCAAGGCGCGCGCTTCGACCTGTTGTCCGTTTTCCAATCGCCAGGGAATCGATTGAGCCCGCGAGCGGAACATTACGCAGCGCGCCTGTGCGCTTTCGTCCTTGAGCGAGAAGTAGACATGGCCGGAAGTGGCCCGGGTCAGGTTCGAGACTTCCCCTGCGACCCAAAGCAGCGGGAACTCCCTTTCCAGACTGAGGCGCGCCAGTCGGTTGAGCTCGCTGATGCTGACGACGGCTGAAGGATCGAGCATGGAATGGGCGCTTTGTGTCAGGAATATGTCGAAAAAATTGTACACCATCCACATGCCGCGCCAGGCAGGAGGCCAAAGCCCCGGAAGCCGCGCTCCTGCTGGATGTGCGGTGTAACTGCCTGATTAATCGTTCAGTTTTCATTGCTCTGAAATTGTTCAACAGCCCAAAGGTCCTTACGGGAGGGCCACTTAGCTTGCTTGCCGCATGATGGTCCACAAACTTATCCACAGATTCTGTGGATAAGCCGGCCGAAGAGTCTCGCGAGTGGCACGGCGACCTGTGCGTGGCAACGACAATGGAATCACAGTCAGTTTTTCTCAGGACGGGGCAACGGGCGCTCCTTGAGGAACACATGCAGCCCGAGTCAGATCGGGCTGGTGAATGAATGAAGGATGGATGGCCGCGGTGCTGCAGATTTTCCATGTGCATCCGTTTGTGTTGCCGAATCGGCCTACTCGGGCTAAAGTTCGCGCTTTACCGCTTACCGGAGTCGTCCCAGTGTTTTCCATCATTCAGGCTGCCGGCTGGCCGATCTGGCCCCTGCTGTTCGCGTCCATCATCGCTGTTGCACTCATCATCGAACGCGCGGCGACCCTGCGTCGCACCAAGATCGTCCCCGCCGGACTGCTGCAAAGTTCGATTGCCGACTACCACAAGAACGGAACTTCCGAGGCTCAGCTGGCGCGCCTCGAGGCTCATTCGCCGCTCGGTCGCGTTCTCGCCGCGGGCATGCGCAACGCGAAGAGTTCGCGCCTGATCATGAAAGAGGCGATCGAGGAAGCCGGGCGCGGCGTCGCTCACGACCTTGACCGCTTCCTGACCACCTTGGGCACCATTGCCTCGATCGCTCCGCTGATGGGACTCTTCGGCACCGTGGTGGGAATGATCGAGATCTTCGGTTCGCCGACATCATCCGGCAACAATCCGCAGGCCCTGGCTCATGGCATTTCGGTAGCGCTCTACAATACCGGTTTCGGACTCATCATCGCCATTCCCAGCATGATCTTCTACCGGCACTTTCGTGCGCAGGTGGACGGATTTCTGGTCGAGATGGAGCAGGAAGCCGTGAAACTGGTCGAGATCCTGCAAGGCGAACGCAAGTAAGGATCTGACGCGATGAACTTCCAGCGAGGACGACAGCGCGAAGAACTGGAGATCAATCTGATCCCGATGATCGACGTGCTTCTGGTGATACTGATCTTTCTCATGATCACCACCACATATTCCAAGTTTTCCGGGCTCGAGATCAATCTGCCCACCGCCGATGCGCCGCCCAACAAGGAACAGCCGAACGAGATCAACGTGGTGGTTACTGCCGCCGGCGAGGTCACGGTGAACAAGACGGCGGTAGGCGCCCGCGACATCGAATCGATCGCCACCGCAATGAGGCGGCTGGCCGGTACCGGCAAGGAGCCGGTCGTCGTGATCAATGCCGATGCCAAGGCCGCCCATCAGAGCGTTATCGATGTCATGCAGGCGGCCCAGCAGGCCGGGTTGTCACACATCTCCTTTGCCACCCAGCAGGCGCAACGCTGAGCTTCGCGGGCTAGCCGCCGCCTGGCGGCGCCGCGGCCCGCTGGCTTCTCTGCTATATCCCTTTTCGCTGCTATTCATGGCGCTGGTCGCCCTGCGGCGAGCCATGTATCGTGCCGGTTTCCTTGATCGCGAACGCCTGCCGGTTCCTGTGGTTGTCATCGGCAACATCACGGTCGGAGGCACCGGCAAGACGCCGCTCGTGATTTACTTGGCATCGGCGCTGCGAGCGTTGGGGCGCCGCCCCGGCATTATCAGCCGCGGCTACCGTGGTGATGCCGCGCAAGTGATTGAGGCAACGACCGGTAGCGATCCTGGCGTCGTCGGCGACGAGCCCCTGCTACTGGCTGGCCGCAGCGGGTGTCCGGTATTCGTCGGCGGGGACAGGGTGGCTGCGGCCCGCGCCCTGCTCGCTGCGCATCCGGAATGCGATGTGATTCTCGCCGATGACGGATTGCAGCACTACCGACTGTTTCGCGACGTCGAGATTGCGATGTTCGATCAGCGCGGGGTGATGAACGGCTGGTTCTTGCCGGCGGGGCCTCTGCGTGAACCCGTCTCGCGCCTGGCGCGGGTGGACGCCATGGTTCTCAATGGAATCGCCGTGCCGCCGGCGCCGACTCTCGATCGTCCGGTTTTTGTGATGCACTTGCTGGACGAGAGTTTTCATCGTCTCGACGATCCACGAGCAACGTGCAGCGCTGCCGACCTTGCCGGCAAGACGCTGCACGCCGTGGCCGGCATCGGCGCGCCGCAGCGTTTTTTCGATCGACTCAAAACGATGGAATTGAGCTTCGCCGAGCATCCCTTCGCCGACCATCACAGCTATTGCGAAGCGGATCTTGCCTTGGCCGGCGACGCCATACTGACAACGGAAAAGGATGCCGTAAAATTGGCGCGACTTCGCTTGCCTCTGCCGGTCTGGGTCTTGCCCGTGACAGCCGAGGTCAGCCCCGATCTTGCCGCATTCGTTCTGGAGAAGCTCGATGGACAGCCGTCTGCTTGAAATACTCGTTTGCCCTGTCTGCAAGGGTCCTCTGGAAAACCGCAAGGCCGCCTCGGAGCTTGTCTGCAAGGCCTGCAGGCTGGCTTATCCGGTCAAGGACGATATTCCCGTGATGTTGGAGGACGAGGCCCGGCAACTGGGCGCAGAAGAAGCCTGATGGGTATTCGCGTCGTCATTCCGGCGCGCTATGCCTCGACGCGCCTGCCGGGGAAGCCCCTGGCCGATATCGCGGGCAAGCCGATGATCGTGCGCGTGGCAGCGGCGGCGAAGCGCGCTCGGACTGACGGTGTCTGGGTCGCCACCGATGACGAGCGGGTTGCCGCCGCAGTTCGGCAAAACGGCTTCGAGGCGGTAATGACGCGCGCCGACCATGCCAGCGGCACTGACCGCATCGCCGAAGTGGCCGACCGCCTGCAGTGGGACGATGCAGACATCGTGGTCAATGTGCAAGGCGACGAGCCGCTGCTCGATCCCGAACTGATCGAGGCGGTGGCCGGAGCCCTGCGCGGTGATCCCGATGCCGCGATGGCGACCGCTTCCCATCCCTTGACCAACGCGGACGATTTCTTCAATCCCAATGTGGTCAAGGTCGTAAGTGACGTGCGCGGCCGAGCCTTGTACTTCAGTCGTGCGCCGATTCCCTGGGACAGGGACCAGTTCGCAGAGCGGCGCGATGCCTTGCCTGCGAATCTTCCGGCGCAGCGTCATGTCGGCCTGTATGCCTATCGCGTGAGTTTCCTGCGCCGTTTCGGGGAACTCGCCGCCTCGCCGCTGGAACGCTGCGAATCGCTGGAGCAACTGCGCGCGCTTTGGCACGGCTACCCGATCCAGGTCATCAGCGTCGACCACCCTCCGGCACCCGGAGTAGACACGCCCGAGGACTTGCAGCGCGTGCGCCGGTTGTTTGACGCAGGGAAGGATTCGGAGTAAGTTTTGCTCGAACCAAAAATTAGAAAAAGACTGTTAAATCATTGAGATAAACTTTACTTGGGGGGCTAGACATGAAATTGATTCTGTTGGGTGGACCGGGGGCTGGCAAGGGAACGCAGGCCGCGTTCATTACGGAGAAATACGGAATTCCACAGATATCCACCGGCGACATGCTGCGCGCAGCGGTGAAGGCCGGCTCCCCGATGGGTCTGGCCGCAAAGAAGGTCATGGATGCCGGGGGTCTGGTCTCCGATGACATCATTCTCGGCCTGATTGCCGAGCGCTTGAAGCAGCCTGATTGTGCCAAAGGCTTCCTGTTCGACGGCTTTCCGCGCACCATTCCACAGGCCGAAGCTCTGCGCGCGCAAGGCGTTCAACTGGACTACGTGCTTGAAATCGATGTCAGCGACGAGGAAATCATCAAGCGGATGAGCGGGCGTCGCGTGCACCCTGGTTCGGGACGCACCTATCATCTGGTGTTCAATCCGCCCAAGGTCGAAGGCAGGGACGACGCCACCGGCGAACCGCTGATCCAGCGTGACGACGACAAGGAAGAAACCGTCAGGAAACGGCTCGCCGTCTATCACAGCCAGACCCAGCCGCTGATTGAGTACTATTCGACGTGGTCCGCCACCGGAGCCAAGGACGCGCCAAAGCACCGCAAGGTTTCAGGGGTCGGCTCGCTCGAGTCGATCAAGAGCGCCGTGTTCGCTGCCCTGAGTTGACGACTTCCCCGGTTCCCTTTTCGCAGCGGGAGATTCCATGGCCGATAAAATCCGACGCATAGCTGTCTGCACCGGTGGCGGCGATGCCCCAGGCCTCAATGCCGTCATACGGGCCGTGGTCATCTCAGCCGCCAATCGGGGCTGGGAGTGCTACGGGATTCACGATGGTTTCAACGGCATACTTTTTCCCGAACGGTATCCCGAGGGCGGCGTCTATCGCCTGACGCGGGAGCGGGTGCGCGGCATCGGGCATCTGGGGGGCACGATTCTCGGCACCACCAACAAGGGCAATCCGCTGCACTTCCCGATGAAAATGCCCGACGGCACCATGAAGGACACGGACCGCACGGGCGAGATACTGGATTTTTTCGCCAGGAAAGAGCTCGACGCCCTGGTCTCGATCGGCGGCGACGGCTCGCTCACCATCGCCAACGCCCTGCATCAAAAGGGATTGCGCGTGGTGGGGGTGCCCAAGACCATTGACAACGATCTGGACAAGACCTTTACCACCTTCGGTTTCGATTCCGCCGTCGCTTTTGCAACGGAGTGCATCGATCGCCTGCACAGCACTGCACAAAGCCATCAGCGGGTGATGGTGGTCGAGGTCATGGGGCGCTATGCAGGCTGGATCGCGTTGCACGCGGGCATTTCCGGCAGCGCCCACGTCATCCTGATCCCGGAGATTCCTTTTGATGTGGACAAGGTGGCCGCCAAGATTCGCGCCCGGGACGCTGAGGGGCGGATGTATTCCATTGTCGTGGTAGCCGAGGGGGCCGAGCCCGTCCATGGCCATCGAGAAATCCTGGCACCCGCCGAGATCGGACATGCCGAGCGCCTGGGGGGCGTGGGCGAGCGTATCGCGCGGGCACTCGGCGAACGGACCGGCAAGGACGTCCGGGTCGTCGTGCTGGGTCATCTGTTGCGCGGAGGCAGTCCGACGTCGTTCGATCGCCTGGCCGCCATGCGTTTTGGTACCGCCGCGGTCAGGGGCCTGGAAGAGGGGCGGTCCGGTGTCATGGTGGCCCTCGCATTCCCCAACGTGAACTATGTCGCGCTGGAGGAAGTGGCCGGGCGCATGAAGGGCGTTCCCCTCGACTGCGACACGCTGCAAACCGGCAGGGATATTGGAATCAGCTTCGGCGATTGATTCGGGCGGATCTGCGTGGATGTGTACCCGGGTCGCCCGATCCGGCAGGCTTGCCTAGCCGGCGGGATTCAGTATCTTGTCGACCTTGTTCAGCCGCAGGCGATAGGCGTCCGGCATTCCTGAACCGAGCAAGGGACGCAGATACATTCGGAACGCGTCGGTGACATCGGTATTGCTGGCGGCAATGAACTCGTCTTCCATGACGCGCGTCTTTCCCGCCACGCTCTCGAGCGGAACCAGCTGGTAATCGACCGAGTAGAAACCGGTACGCTTGATGGCGACTGAGCCGTCTCGATCGCCCCACATGGCGTACTGCACGGCTTTTTCGCCGACCTCGCGGGCTTCGCGCTGATCGACATCCGATACGCATCCCATGAAGGAGCGCTGGAGATAGCCGAATGTATCGCCCCGCACGCGTTTGATGCCCAGTTTGCTCTTGATCTCGTCGCAAAGCAGATCGGCCAGCGCGCCGGTACCCGAGAGTTGCAGATTGCCGTGTGCATCCCGCTCGACCTGGGTCGCCAGTTGAGTGATGATGGGGGTGCCCTTGCTGTCGTGAATGCCCTCCGACGCGGCGATCACGCAGCGGCCGTATTTCTCATAGGTGGTCTTGACGTCCGCCAGAAATTTATCGACGCTGAAAGTGCGTTCCGGAAGATAGATCAGATGCGGCCCATCGTCAGGGAACTTCTTGCCCAGCGCCGATGCCGCCGTCAGAAAACCTGCATGCCGGCCCATCACCACCGCCAGATAGACCCCCGGCAGCGCAGAGTTGTCCAGGTTGGCCCCCATGAACGCCTGAGCAACGAAGCGGGCCGCCGACGGGAAGCCCGGAGTGTGGTCATTGCCGACCAGGTCATTGTCGATGGTCTTCGGAATGTGGATGCAGCGCAAGGGATAACCTGCTCGGCGTGCTTCCTCGCTGACGATCCGCACCGTGTCGGAAGAGTCGTTGCCGCCGATGTAAAAAAAGTAGCCGATGTCATGCGCCTTGAGAACCTTGAATATCTCCTGGCAATACTTCAGATCGGGCTTGTCGCGCGTCGAACCAAGCGCGGAGGACGGCGTGTTGGCCACCATTTCTATGTTGTGGCTGGTTTCCTGCGTCAGGTCGAGGAATTCCTCGTCGACGATGCCTGATACGCCGTGATAGGCGCCGTAGACGAGTTCGACATTGCGGAACTTGCGGGCTTCCAGGACGACGCCGGCCATCGATTGATTGATGACTGCGGTCGGTCCTCCGCCCTGAGCGACCAACACCTTTCCGCGCGGCAAGGTCCTGCGTTCGATTCGATTGAGCAGACTGGATTGGTTGTCGGTCATGTCAGTTGATCCGTCCTCAGCATTGGGCCAGGCAGGCGGGAAAATTACACTCTACCATTCACTATATCCGCCAGTGATCACGGCCGGCATCCATCAACCGGATTTGTCCATCAAATGAATTTCTTCTGTCTTGGGGATGGACGATGCACTATGTGATCTCGTCGGCGGTGCCGGGCGCTTCGTCGAGTTTGAAACAATCGGACTCGGCGCGTTTGGAGGCTGCACAACCCGGATCGCATGATAAAATAATGTATTGAGTTCATTAATTATCTGAGGGGGAGATCTTATGTCAGCAGGACTGATGTTTGCGCTGGTCTGTGCCGTAGCGGCAATCGCTTACGGCTGGATCATGAGCCAGTGGATTCTGGCCCAACCGGCGGGAAATGACCGCATGAAGGAAATCGCGGCGGCGATTCAGGAAGGCGCCCAAGCGTATTTGAATCGTCAATACACCACGATCGGAATTGTCGGTGTCGTGCTTGCGATTGCCATCTGGATATTCCTCGGCACCACCACTGCCATCGGCTTCATCATCGGTGCCGTGCTTTCGGGAGCGGCGGGCTACATCGGCATGAACGTCTCGGTGCGTGCCAATGTGCGTACCGCAGAGGCGGCCCGCATCGGCCTCAACGAGGCGCTCAACGTCGCCTTCAAGGGCGGAGCCATCACCGGCATGCTGGTGGTGGGTCTCGGCCTGCTGGGTGTCGCCGGCTACTACGCCGTGCTGAAGACGCTGGGCGGCGCCGGTGCCAGGATGGAAGACATCATTCATCCGCTGGTCGGCCTCGGCTTTGGCTCTTCCCTGATTTCGATCTTCGCCCGTCTGGGCGGCGGCATCTTCACCAAGGGCGCCGACGTCGGCGCCGACCTGGTGGGCAAGGTGGAAGCCGGCATCCCCGAGGACGACCCGCGCAACCCGGCGGTGATCGCCGACAACGTCGGTGACAACGTCGGCGATTGCGCCGGCATGGCTGCCGACCTGTTCGAAACCTACGCCGTGACGACGGTAGCGACCATGCTGCTGGGTGCGCTGCTGTTGAAGGTGAATCCGGTCTTCGCCGAGCAGGCGGTCATTTACCCGCTGGCACTGGGCGGCTTCTCGATCATCGCGTCGATCATCGGCGTGATGTTCGTCAAGGCTTCGCCGGGCGGCAAGATCATGAACGCCCTGTACCGCGGCCTGATTGTTGCCGGCGTGCTGGCGCTGGTGGCCTTCTACCCGATGACGACCTGGCTGATCGACGATCACCTGCTCGACAGCGTGCTGGGCATCAGCGGCGGCTCGCAGATGCGTCTTTACGGCGCAGCCGTGATCGGCCTGGTACTGACCGGATTGATGGTCTATATCACCGAGTACTACACCGGCACCGAGTTCAAGCCGGTGCAGCATGTGGCGCAGGCTTCCACAACCGGCCATGGCACCAACATCATTGCCGGTCTCGGCGTGTCGATGAAGTCCACTGCGTGGCCGGTGCTGTCCGTCTGCGGCGCGATCTGGGCCTCCTACACCATGGGCGGCCTGTTCGGTATCGCGATCGCGGCTACCTCCATGCTGTCGATGGCAGGCATCGTGGTTGCCCTCGACGCCTACGGTCCGATCACCGACAACGCCGGCGGCATTGCCGAGATGTCCGAGCTGCCCGCATCCGTGCGCGCCGTGACTGATCCGCTCGATGCCGTGGGCAATACCACCAAGGCCGTGACCAAGGGCTACGCCATCGGTTCCGCCGGTCTCGCCGCGCTGGTGTTGTTCGCCGACTTCACGCATGGCCTGGATTCGCTCAAGCCGGGCATGAAGTTCGCCTTCGACCTGTCCGATCCGGCAGTCATCATCGGCCTCTTCATCGGCGGCATGGTGCCTTACCTGTTCGCCGCGATGGGCATGGAAGCGGTGGGCCGCGCCGCCGGCGCGGTGGTGGTTGAAGTGCGCCGCCAGTTCAAGGAAATCAAGGGCATCATGGAAGGCACGGCGAAGCCGGAATACGGCACCTGTGTCGACATGCTGACCAAGGCGGCGATCAAGGAAATGATGATTCCCTCCCTGCTGCCTGTGCTGGTTCCCGTCGTCGTCGCCTTCGGCATGAACATGCTGATGGGTCCCGGCGCCGGCGTGCGGGCGCTGGGTGGCGTGCTGATGGGCACCATCGTTACCGGCATCTTCGTTGCCATCTCGATGACCACCGGTGGTGGTTGCTGGGATAACGCCAAGAAGTACATTGAAGACGGCCACTACGGCGGCAAGGGCTCCGAAGCGCACAAGGCTGCAGTGACGGGCGACACCGTGGGCGATCCGTACAAGGATACGGCCGGCCCGGCGGTGAATCCGCTGATCAAGATCATCAACATCGTGGCCCTGCTCATTCTGCCGCTGGTGGTGTGATTCTTCGCAGCATGTTTGACCGGACGGGCAGCCTGCGGGCTGCCCGTTTTTTGTTGACGCTGGCCGTCGCGGTCGGCGCCGCGCCGGCGCACGGGCAGGTTGATCAGCCGGAAGCCGCCAGCGGCTTTGCGCCGCGACCAGAGGTGGTGAGCAAGGGCTTCATGGCGGTCACCGCGAATGCTTACGCCACCGACGCCGCCGCCGAAATCCTGCAGCTCGGAGGCAATGCGCTGGACGCCGCGATCGCCGCGCAATGGGTCTTGAATCTGGTCGAACCGCAATCGTCCGGCATCGGTGGCGGCGGATTCATGCTGTACTGGGATGCCGCGCGGCGCGAGGTGACGGCCTGGGATGGTCGCGAGACCGCTCCCCGTGCCGCCAGCGCCGACTTTGCCAGGCGGTCTGACGGCAGTTTGGCGAAATTTTCAGAAATATTGGGGACCGGCAGAGCCGTCGGCGTCCCCGGCCTGGTTGCGATGCTGGAAGCGGCCCATCGACGTCACGGCAGCCTGAAATGGGAGCGGCTGTTCCGGCCGGCAATTCGCCTTGCGGAAAACGGCTTTGTCATCTCGCCGCGCCTGCACCTGATGTTGCGCGACGACCAACTGTTGCGTCGCGACGCGGCAGCGCGTGCGCTCTACTATCAGGAAAGCGGCGAGGCCAAGCCGGTCGGCGAAATCCTGCGCAACCCCGAGCTCGCTGCGACCCTGCGTGGCGTGGCGACCGGCGGCGCCAATGCCCTGCATGACGGTGCCGCTGCCGCGCAGATCGCCGCGGCGGTAGGACAGCGCGGAGGCCCGCTGACTGCGGCCGACATGATCAGCTACAAGCCTTTGCAGCGAACCGCAGTCTGCGGCCTCTATCGCCGCTGGCGCATCTGCGGCATGCCGCCGCCGTCATCCGGGGGCATCGGCGTCCTGCAGTTGCTGGGCCTCCTCGAACGTGCGGGAACGGCATCGGGGGATGCCACGTCAGCGGATTCCGCCCATCTGTTTGCCGAGGCCGGGCGACTCGCGTACGCAGATCGGGCGCGCTACCTGGCCGACCCGGATTTCGTTGTGGTGCCCCAGAGTGAATTGCTGCGATCGGAGTACCTGGCGCAGCGCGCCCGTCTGATCGATCCGCGGCGCAGCATGGGCATTGCGGCGCCGGGAACGCTTCCGGCCGCGCGCGTGCAGGCCGACGATGACGCACCGGAACTGCCGGCGACGACGCACATTTCAATTGTCGATCGTGCCGGCAATGCAGTGGCTCTGACCAGTTCGATCGAAAGTGCCTTCGGCAGCCGCATCCAGGCAGGGGGCTTCCTGCTCAACAATCAGCTTACCGATTTTTCGCTGACCGCCGAGCGTGACGGCAAGCCGGTGGCCAATCGCCTGGAACCGGGCAAGCGCCCCTTGTCTTCGATGGCGCCCACCCTCGTCTTCGATTCCCGCGGACGGCTCTATGCCGTGCTGGGTTCCCCCGGCGGCAGCCGGATCATCAACTATGTCGCGCGCACCCTCGTCGCGCTGCTCGATGGACGGCAGGCGCCGGCCGCCGCGGTTGCGCAGCCTCACATCGGCAACCGCAATGGAGCGACGGAGATCGAGCGCGGCCGTGTCCCGGAAACCTTGGCGCTTGATCTCCAGCGACGCGGTCACGAGATCAGGCGAACCGACATGACCAGCGGCCTGCACCTGATCGTGCACAGCGCCGACGGCTGGGTCGGCGCGGTGGATCCACGCCGCGAAGGTCTTGCTCGTGGGGAGTGATCAGCCCGCCTTGCGGCGGAAATCGCCCAGCCGGAAGCCGAGCAGCCACAAGGTTGCGAAGTAGCTGCCGATTCCACCCAGCACTACGCCCGACAGTCGCAGCACGCGCTGGCTTCCGCTCATCGCCAGCCACGCGGCATCCCTGTCGGCGCCGAACCACAGCACGCTCGCCAGAACGACCAGCGCGGCAAGGAGCTTGAGCATGAAGCTTCCCCAGCCCGCCAGCGGCTGATAGACGCCGCGCTGCCGCAGGCCGCGCCAGAGCATGCCGGCGTTGAAGCAGGAGGCCAGGCCGATGGACAGGGCCAGGCCGGCATGCTTGAGCCAGCCGATGAAGGCGATGTTCATCATCTGCGTCAGCGCCAGCGTGATCAGGGCGATCTTCACCGGTGTGCGGATGTCCTGCCGGGCATAGAAGCCGGGCGCCAGCACCTTGACCAGAATCAGTCCGGTCAGGCCGATCGAATAGGCGACCAGCGCTTCGCGGGTGCGCAGCACGTCGGCGGCGGCAAACGCGCCGTATTGAAACAAGGTGGATAGCAGAGGGGTGGCCAGCATTGCCAGCGCCAATGATGCGGGCAGGGTCAGCATCAGGGTCAGGCGCAGGCCCCAGTCGAGCAATCCCGAAAAATCCTCGGTCCTGCCGCCGGCATGCGTTTTGGCCAGGCTCGGCAGCAGAATGGTGCCGAGCGCCGCTCCGAGCAGGCCCGCGGGGAACTCCATCATCCGGTCCGCGTAGTAGAGCCACGAAACGCTTCCGCTCTCGAGGAAGGAGGCGAAGATGGTGTTGATCAACAGGCTGATTTGGGACACGGAAACGCCCAGAACCGCAGGCGCCATCAGCTTGAAGATTCTTCGCACGCCCTCATCGCGCCAGACCAGGTCGAATCGCGGCAACATGCCGATCTTTGCCAAGGCGGGAAGCTGGATTCCAAGTTGCAGCGCGCCGCCGATGAAAACGGCCCAGGCGAGCGCTACCACGGGTGGATCGAACCAGGGCGCCGCGAACAGCGCCATGCCTATGAAGGAAACGTTCAACAGAACCGGAGTGAAGGCGGGCAGGGCAAACCGGCTCCATGTGTTCAGGATGCCGGCGGCCATCGCCACCAGCGACATGAACAGGATGTAGGGAAAGGTGATGCGCGTCAGTTCGACGGTCAGCTGGAACTTCTCGGCATCGGCTGCAAAGCCGGGCGCCGTGACGGCGATCAGCAGCGGCGCCGCGGCCATGCCGAGTGCGCTGACGACGATGAGGATCAGGAACAGCACGCTGGCGACTCGATCTACCAGGGTCTTCGTGTCGGCTTCGCCACGGCGGTTGCGGTATTCGGCGAGGATGGGGACGAATGCCTGGGAAAATGCCCCTTCGGCGAACAGGCGGCGCAACAGGTTGGGCAGTCTGAAGGCAACGAAGAACGCGTCGGTCATCATGCCGGCACCGAAGCTCCTGGCAATGACGAAGTCGCGGACGAAGCCCAGGATGCGGGACAGCAGGGTCATCCCGCTGACGGTGGCCAAAGCACGGAGCAGATTCATTTGCGGGTATGGTATCCGGTAAGCGGCTGGCAGAAGCCGCTTGCAATAGGGGGAAGACCCCCTTATAATCTCGCCCTTTCCCCAGATCTACCGGATATCGACACATGGCCAATACCGTCCAAGCCCGCAAGCGCGCCCGTCAGGCGACCGAACAGCGTGCTCACAACATGAGCCTGCGTTCGACGTTGCGCACCGCAATCAAGAAGGTGCGCAAGGCGATCGACGCCGGCGACAAGAGCGCTGCGCAGGCAGTGTTCAAGGAATCGCAGCCGATCATCGACTCGATCGCCGACAAGAACATTGTGCACAAGAACCTTGCCGCGCGTCAGAAGAGCCGACTCTCGGCAGCCATCAAGGCGCTCTGATCCCGACACAGCATTAAGACGCTCCATACGAAAAGGCTGCCTTCCGAGGCGGCCTTTTTTGTTTTGGTTACGGCCGCTACGCTTAACGCCGATGGGGCCGGCGTTAGCCTCCACTGAAACTCGACCGAGCTGCGTTTGGTTGCGGCCATTGCGCCTGGGGCCGACGGTTTGGCGGCAACCGCCGATAAGGCCCCGCAATCGCGCTTTTTGTGCGCAACTGCGCAAAAAGTCACGATTGGCATAAGATTTCCTGAAATATTCAGCTAAATTAGCTGAATAGGTTGAGTTTGCTGAAGTCACTGCATATAATCTTCAGACCTCATTGAAGTGAAAGGGGTTTCATGCAATCCCATCAGTTCATAAAATATGCATTCCGAATCCGTACCCGCCAGGGCGTCGTTGTGGATAATTTGATGATTCATGGCCGCGATGAGCACGAGGCCCAGCGCAAGCTGCGGCAGGTCTATCACGGCTGCCAGATCATCGAGTGCATTTGCCACCACGGCAGCGTTCGCGTGCCCGTGGCCAGTTTCGAGGAAGTCGCGAACCTCATCGTTCGCTGAGGTTTTACAAAGCGGCAGTCCGGCCTCGGCTGCCATGCGAGCCTGCCGTCAGATAAATCGCGCGGCCCGCAATTCCCCCATCAACGCCAGGTAGTCCTGCGCTCCACGGCTGGTCGGGCTGTGACCGAAGATATCCAGGCTCGATGCCGGCGCTTCGGCGATCGCCACGTTCTCCGAAATCACCGTCTCGCACAATTCGGCCCCGAATTGTTTGCTCAGCCGCTCCTGGACGTCGAAGCTCATCTTGCGCCGGCGATCGAACCGGGTCAGCAGGTAGCGGCGCTCGATGCGGCGCTTCAGCACGGGTTCCAGCGCCTTCAGCGTGTGTTCGATCTGCAGGGCTCCGCGCAAGGATAGGTAGTCCGACGCGACGGGAACCAGCATCCTGTCGGAGGCAAAGATCGCGTTGAGGGACAGCACGCCGAGGAACGGGCAGCAATCGATGATCGCCATGCTTTCGCCGCCTGACGCTTCGAGCGTCTGCAGGCCGAAGTTGAGTCGGTTGAGAATGGCCGGTCCCTTGCCGAAGATCGAATCGACCTTGATCAGTTCTGCGTGTGCCGGTATGAGGCGACCCACGCCTTCCCAGGTGACGGCCAGTTCCTCGAGCGGGAGGTTGTCCTGGTAGAGCGCGAAGATGCTGTGGTGTGCTTCGTCCGGTGTCTGGCCGTGGATGGCGGTCAGGTGCGCCTGGGGATCGAGGTCGATCAACAGCGTCGGCGTGGAATCGCGTGCCAGCGCGGCGGCCAGATTCAGTGCGGTCGTCGTCTTGCCGACCCCGCCCTTCTGATTGAAAACCGCCATCCTCACCGCCGGATCCTCCCTCTCCAACTCTGTACAGGGGCCTTGTTTTGACTTAGTATAGAGTCGTTTTCAAGCACGGCGGCCGCGTTGCTCTTCGGCCGCCGTATGTTTTTTGCGTGGAGCTTTTAGTTGCGGTCGCGGTGCTTAACGCCGACAAGGCCGGCATTACCCTACACTGAAACTACGTTTTCGCGGAGTGCTTTCATGCCGCATTTGATGAATACCTACGGGCGGCTGCCCATCGCCTTTTCCCATGGTCAGGGTTGCCGGCTGTTCGACGAGCGGGGCAAATCCTACCTGGATGCCCTTGCCGGAATAGCGGTCAATACGCTGGGCCACAATCACCCTCGTCTGGTGAAGGCGCTGAGCGAGCAGGTCGGCCGCCTCATGCATGTGTCGAACATCTATCGCATCACCCAGGCTGAAGAGGCGTCCGATCGCCTCGCCGCGATCTCGCGCATGGAAGAGGTTTTTTTCTGCAATTCGGGCTGCGAGGCCAACGAGGCCGCGATCAAGCTCGCGCGCATGTACGGGCACCAGCAGGGCATCGAACAACCCGCCATCATCGTCATGGAGCAGGCCTTCCACGGGCGCACGCTGGCGACGCTTTCCGCCACCGGCAACCGCAAGGTGCAGGCCGGCTTCGAGCCGCTGGTCTCGGGCTTTGTGCGCGTGCCGTTCGACGACCTCGCCGCCATCGAGCAGGTCGCCGCGCGCAATCCGAACGTAGTCGCGGTGCTGTTCGAGCCGATTCAGGGCGAAGGCGGCATCAACCTTGCGCACAACGATTTCATGAAGGCGCTGCGGCAGATCTGCGATCGCAAGAACTGGCTGTTCATGGTCGACGAAGTTCAGTGCGGCATCGGCCGCACCGGAGTGTGGTTCGCCCATCAGCATGCCGGCATTCTTCCGGATGTCATGACCCTGGCCAAGGGGCTGGGTTCCGGCGTGCCGATCGGCGCCTGCCTCGCCGCAGGACGCGCCGCCGGCGTGTTCAAGCCGGGCAACCATGGCTCCACCTTCGGCGGCAATCCGCTGGCGTGCGCGGCGGCTTTGACCACGCTCGACGTGATCGAGGCGGACGGTCTCATGGCTCGCGCGGACAAGCTGGGCAAGGCGATTCGCGACGGCGTGAAGAACGGCCTGTCTGGCGTCGGCGGCTTCGTCGAAGTGCGCGGCGACGGCCTGATGATCGGCATCGAACTGGATCGTCCCTGCGGCGAGCTCGTCACTCGCGCGCTGGATGCCGGCCTGCTGATCAACGTCACCGCCGACAAGGTCGTGCGTCTGCTGCCGGCACTGACAATGAGCGATGCCGAGGGCGCGGAACTGGTTGCCGCGCTGGTGCCGCTGATCAAAGAGTTTCTCGGGGCCTGATCATGGCAGCGCCGCGGCATTTCCTGCAGTTGAAGGACCTTTCCCGCGCCGAACTCGACCATGTGTTCGAGCGCACCCGGTCGATCAAGGCGCGCTTCAAGGCCTATCAGCGCTACTGGCCCTTGCAGGACCGCACCCTGGTGATGATCTTCGAGAAGGCCAGCACGCGCACGCGCCTGTCCTTCGAGGCCGGCATGCAGCAGCTGGGCGGCTCGGCGATCTACCTGAACACGCGGGATTCGCAGCTCGGGCGCGGCGAGCCGGTGGAAGACGCGGCGCAGGTGATCTCGCGCATGAGCGACATCGTCATGATCCGCACCTTCGAGCAGGAGATCATCGAGCGTTTCGCCAGCCACTCGCGTGTGCCGGTGATCAACGGCCTGACCAACGAATACCATCCCTGCCAGATCCTCGCCGACATCTTCACCTTCATCGAGCACCGCGGTCCGATCCAGGGCCGCACCGTGGCGTGGATCGGCGATTCGAACAACGTCTGCAACACCTGGCTGCAGGCCGCCGAAGTATTCGATTTCAACGTTCACGTCTCGACGCCGCCCGGCTACGAAGTCGAGCCGGATCGCGCCGGGCTCTACGGCACCGACCACTTCGAACAGTTCGCCGATCCGATGGATGCGGCGCGCGGGGCCGATCTGGTGACCACCGACGTGTGGACCTCGATGGGGTTCGAAGCCGAGAACGACGAGCGCATGCGCGACTTCGCCGATTGGCAGGTCGACGGCGAAATGATGCGCGCCGCAAAGCCGGAAGCCGTGTTCATGCACTGCCTGCCGGCGCATCGCGGCGAGGAAGTCGCCGCCGAGGTGATCGACGGCGCGCAAAGCGTGGTGTGGGACGAGGCGGAGAACCGGCTGCACGTGCAGAAGGCTTTGATGGAATTCCTGCTTCTGGGCAGGGTGGATGACTGAAGGAAGAGCAATGAAACAGGCAAAGAAAGCTGGCAAAGCAGAGAGCAACAAGGTTGTCCTCGCCTATTCGGGCGGGCTGGACACCTCGGTGATCCTGAAGTGGCTGCAGGACACCTACAACTGCGAGGTGGTGACCTTCACCGCCGATCTGGGGCAGGGCGAGGAACTGGAGCCGGCGCGCGCCAAGGCGCTGAAGATGGGCATCAAGCCCAAGAACATTTTCATCGACGACCTGCGCGAGGAGTTCGTCCGCGACTTCGTCTTCCCGATGTTCCGCTGCAACACCGTATATGAAGGCGAGTACCTGCTCGGCACCTCGATCGCGCGGCCGCTGATCGCCAAGCGCCTGGTCGAGATCGCCAAAAAGACCGGCGCCAATTCGATCTCCCACGGCGCCACCGGCAAGGGCAACGACCAGGTGCGCTTCGAACTGGGCGCCTATGCCCTGATGCCCAATGTCAAAGTCATCGCGCCATGGCGCGAATGGGACCTGCTGTCGCGCGAGAAGCTGATGGCCTACGCAGCGAAGCATGGCATTCCGGTGGAAATGAAGCACAAGAAGGGCGGCTCGCCCTATTCCATGGACGCCAACCTGCTGCACATTTCCTACGAAGGGCGCCATCTCGAAAATCCCGGCGCCGAGGCCGAGGAATCGATGTGGCGCTGGACCGTATCGCCCGAGAAGGCGCCGGACAAGGCCGAGTATCTGGATCTCGAATTCAAGCGCGGCGACCTGGTGTCCATCAACGGCAAGAAGATGAAGGCCCACGAGCTGCTGGCCACGCTCAACGCGCTCGGCGGCAAGCACGGCATCGGCCGCCTCGACCTGGTCGAGAACCGCTATGTCGGCATGAAGTCGCGCGGCTGCTACGAGACCCCGGGCGGCAGCATCCTGCTCAAGGCGCACCGTGCTATCGAGTCCGTCTGCCTCGACCGCGAAGAGGCGCATCTCAAGGACGACCTGATGCCGCGCTATGCCAGCCTGATCTACAACGGCTACTGGTGGAGCCCGGAACGCCGCGCCCTGCAGGCGCTGATCGACCACACCCAGCAGCACGTCAATGGCTGGGTGCGCCTCAAGCTCTACAAGGGCAACGTGATCGTCGTCAGCCGCGACTCCAAGACCGACTCGCTGTTCGACCCGACCATCGCGACTTTCGAGGACGATGCCGGCGCCTATAACCAGAAGGATGCGCACGGCTTCATCCGCCTCAATGCGCTGCGCCTGCGCATTGGCGCCAACCGGGACGAGAGCAAGGCAGGCAAGAAGAAGGGCTGAAGGGGTACCAGGAGCAAGGAAGGAAGCCGCCGATGTTCGGCATTTCCGAGGAGCAATTGACGCAGTTCGGCATGACCTTCGGCCTCGGGGCCTTCATGCTCTACATGCTGTTCATCATCGGCGAGCTGGCCTGGAAGTCGAAGGCGGGCAAGCTCGGGACCTTCATCCTGTTCTTCGTGCTGGCTTTCGGCATGGTCGGCTTCGTGGCCAAAATCATCATCCAGAAAATGTGGGGAATCTGAAATGTCGCAATTCGATAACGTCGCCGTGTTCAAGAAGGCCAATGTATATTTCGATGGCAGGTGCGTCAGTCACACCGTGCAGTTTCCCGACGGCACCAGGAAGAGCGTCGGCGTCATCATGCCGTCGACCCTGACTTTCAACACCGGCGTGCCGGAAATCATGGAGTGCGTCTCCGGCGTCTGCCGCTATCGCATCAAGGGCGAGGACTGGAAGACCAGCAGCGCCGGCCAGAGCTTCAAGGTGCCGGGCAACTCGAGCTTCGAGATCGAAGTCAGCGGCGAGCCCTATCATTACATCTGTCATTTCGCATAAGCAGGGGAGAGCGGCATGCCTTCTTTCGACATCACTTCCGAAGCAGATCTGGTGGCCCTGAAGAACGCCGTGGATGTGGCGGGCCGCCACATCGGCAATCGCTATGACTTCAAGGGCACCTCGGCGCGCGCCGAGCTGAACGAGAAGGACAAGACCATCACCATCCACGGCGATTCCGAGTTCCAGCTCGACCAGGTCAAGGACATCCTCTTCCCCGAAATGGAGAAGAAGGAACGCGAAAGCACCAAGCGGCTGGACCACGGGCCGGTACAGGCGGTGGGCGGCAACAAGTCGAAGCAGGTGCTGACGATCAAGGTCGGCATCGAGCAGGAACTGGCGAAGAAGATCGTCAAGCTGATCAAGGACAGCAAGCTCAAGGTGCAGGCCAGCATCCAGGGCGATGCCGTGCGCGTCACCGGCGCCAAGCGCGACCTGCTGCAGGAAGTCATCGCGCTGGTGAAGAAGTCGATCACCGACTTCCCCCTCCAGTACGGCAATTTCAGGGATTAGGCCGGCGCGGCGCCGTACCGCCGGCGCTGACTTTCAATCGCGGCGCAGGCCTTCGATCCAGCGGCCGTAAAGCCGGTCCGCGACGGCGCGCATCGCCGCGATGCGCGCCTCCATCCCGGTCTGCATTTGCTCCGGTGTCTGTACCGACGCCGAGGGCGGGACCCCCTCCGCCGCCCACTGCTGGCACCAGCTGCGGATCATCGTATCCGTCATCTCGACGTGGCATTGCATGCCCAGGTGCGGGCCGCGGACGAAAGCCTCGTTGGCGCAATGGGCGCTTTGCAGGATCCGGCTGGCACCGGACGGGATGGTGAATGTCTCGCCGTGCCAGTGGAAAGCCTCGAAGCGGTCGGTGTCGCCCAGCCAGTCCTTCGCCGCATCGGTCGCGGCCACTTCGCCCCAGCCGATTTCCTTGACCGGGTTCCTGCCCACCGTGCCGCCGAAGGCCCTGGCCATGAGCTGCCCGCCGAGACAGTGGCCGATCACCGGGATGCCAAGGGCGTCCGCCTTGCGGATCAGTTCCAGCGTCCGCGGTATCCACGGCAGGTCGTCGTTTACGCTCATCGGCCCGCCCATGAAGCACAGCCCCGAAAACTCGTCGGGAGCCGGCGGCGGCGACACGCCTTCATCGACCTTGAACAGCGTCCACGGCAGGGAATGGCGGTCGAGGAATGTGGCAAAATAGCCCGGTCCCTCGCCGGGACTATGACGGAATATTGCGATCGGTTTCATGCCGGAGTCTTTAGTTAGCGCAAGCCCGAATTCTAGCGGAGGCTTGCTGTCCCTGATGCGTCGTCGATTCAGCGAAGGCTTTGTTGCGCCTCCGGTGATCGAGCCGCCGTTCACCGAGGGCAAGGATCTGACGCCGGCTGCCGTGCTGGTGCCGGTGATCATGCGCGAAAGCGGGGCGACCATGTTGCTGACCCAGCGCACCGCGCATCTGCGCGACCATGCCGGGCAGGTGAGCTTTCCCGGCGGCCGCTGCGAGGAGAGCGACGCGTCGGCCGAGGCCACCGCCCTGCGCGAGGCCGAGGAAGAAGTCGGCCTGCCGGCCTCGCAGATCGAGATCCTCGGTCGCCTGCCCGAATACCGGACCGGCACCGGTTTCGTGATCACGCCGGTCGTGGGCCTGGTGACGCCGCCCCTGAACCTGAGGCTCGACGATTTCGAGGTGGCCGAAGTGTTCGAGCCGCCGCTCGAATTCCTCCTCGACAGCGCCAACCACCAGCGCCACACCATCGAAGTGCGCGGCGCCCTGCACGAATACTGGGCCATGCCCTGGCACGGCTACTACATCTGGGGTGCGACTGCAGGCATGCTGGTGACCCTGCATCGTTTTCTCTTCCATGAGGACGTGACCGCATGACCCTGATTTCCATCGTCATCGCGCTGATCCTCGAGCAGGTCCACGCGCTCTCGGTACAGCGCGCCGTGCGCGAGCCGCTGGCGCGGATGGCGGCCTTCCTCGAGGACAAGTTCAACGACGGGGGGCGCAGTCACGGCGCCATCGCCTGGGGGCTGGGCGTCGCGCTGCCGGCCGCCCTGATGTCGGTGCTGTACGCCGCGCTGCTGTATTTCCAGCCGCTGCTGGCTTTCCTGCTGGGCATCGGCGTCCTGTACTTGACCATGGGTTTTCGCCAGTTCAGCCACTACTTCACCGACATTCACCTGGCCCTGCGGCTCGGCGAAGTCGAGCAGGCGCGCGCGCTGCTCGCGCAGTGGCGCGGGCGCGCCGGTGACCGCCTGACGGCCGGCGAGGTAGCGCGGCTCGCCATCGAGCAGGCTCTGCTCTCGTCGCATCGGCATGTGTTTGC